>ERZ1034680.252-NODE-252-length-32718-cov-12.063405_pt1 | contig 32718 bp, 54 predicted proteins | sample MGYA00520639_ERZ1034680 | MGnify/ENA primary metagenome ERZ1034680 (study PRJEB33766, sample SAMN09781760) | gut metagenome | biome: gut microbiome | host: Homo sapiens | place: Madagascar | study: EMG produced TPA metagenomics assembly of the PRJNA485056 data...
GCGGCGGGTTCGGATACGATCGAGTGAAGCTAAGCGGCGAGGAGTTCGAGAGATTCCTACTGCGAGGCACGGAGCTTTGCGACGACATGGGCTTGCATCTGTGGGGCGTAAACATCCAAGCGGCGAACAGGCTGTATCATCAGGCGGAGCCGTTCAGCATCGTGAAGCAGGTGCTAGGCCCTTTCTCTGTTCACGTCATGTCTGACATCAGATACGACGAGAACATCCCGCTAAAAGAGGACTACGACCTGTTTCTGAGGCACATGCAGAGATGCGGGGGAGTCCTTAGGCTAAATGCGGCATGGTACGCAAACGCGGGTAGTTCTGGCGCAAAGGGCGGATGCGCGGCGCAAAGGGACATAGAGGCGGAAAAGCGGCAGTTCTTGGCTCTTCAAAGAAAATGGGGGTCAAGCGTCGTCAAGAACGACAGAACGTCAAAACGTGGATTTGACTTCAACCCCGTTTTGACGGTGCCGGTGAGGGGGGTTTGATGGCAGGCAACCGCAGCAAGCTTACGACCGAGTTCATCGCCGAGGCGTGCAAGCTCGCGCGAGCCGGCCTCCGCAACGTGGACATATGCAAAGCATTAGGCGTGTCCGAGACGGCCTTCTACCGCTGGCAGCAGGAGCCAAGACAGGGGCTCGAGGTTGAGCTGTGGGACTCCCTAGAAAAGGCGAGGGCCGAGCGCAAGGCCTTCATGATCCAGACCATCACGAAGGCGGCGCAGGCGGGCACGTGGCAGGCCGCAGCGTGGTGGCTCGAGCGCGTCTATCCCGAGGAGTTCGCCAAGCCCGACCGCTACCACGACCAGGGCGTCGACGAGGCTGTGAAGGCCGTGAGGGAGCTAACCGAGACCATCAGGGCCCAGGCTGAGATGGGATAGCATGGTAGAGGACGTCTTGGGAGTCGTGCTGTTCGTCGTGGTGTGCGCGGCGGTCACGTTCGGCTTGTCGCAGTGGTGGCGCTGATGGAGCTGACCGAGAAACAGAACGAGTACGTCCGCGAGGCCCACTGCCGCTGGAACGTGGCAGAGGGCGCCGTGCGCTCTGGCAAGTCGTGGCTCGCTACGACGTACACCATCCCGGACCGCGTCACGGCCATGGCGGGGTTGCCAGGTATCAACCTGATACTCGGGGTATCGCTGGGCAACATCGAGCGCAACGTCTTGACTCCGATGCGCGACAGGTTCGGCGACGCCATGGTCGGGAGCATCAGGGGTGCCGAGAACACGGCCTCGCTCTTCGGCGAGAAGGTCTACTGTCTAGGGGCGGAGAAGCGATCGCAGGTGTCGAAGCTCAAGGGTTCCGAGGTGAAGTTCTGCTATTGCGACGAGCTGGCGGACATCAGCGAGGACGTCTTCGAGATGCTCAAGAGCCGCCTCAGCCTCCCGTATAGCGAATGTCATGCGGCGTGCAACCCAGCGTCCCCGAGGCACTGGCTCAAGAGGTTCCTGGACACGCCGGGGCTGGACGTATACGACCAGCACTACTCAATCGAGGACAATCCGCACCTGCCGCCCGAGTACGTCGAGGAGCTAAAGAAGGAGTACGAGGGGACCGTGTGGTACGACCGCTACGTCCTCGGCAGGTGGACGCTTGCCGAGGGCCTCGTCTACCAGTTCCCGCGCGCCAGGCTCGAGGCCGACGAGGAGCTCAGGGACGGCGAGGTGTGCTGGTGCTCAGTCGACTACGGCATCACAAACCCGTTCGCCGCGCTGCTGTGGGTGGTGAGGGACGGCGTGGCCTATGCCGTGGACGAGTGGGGCTTCGACTCGAGGCGCGAGGGACGCAGGCTCACCGACCAGGAGCTATACGACGGGCTGCGGTCGTTCCTGCGCGGGCGCAACGTGGAGTCCGTCATCGTCGACCCGTCCGCAACGAGCTTCCGCGAGCTGGTCGACCGCGAGGGCGAGTGGTGGTGCGTGCCCGCCAAGAACTCCGTGACCGACGGGATCCAGCTGGTCTCGCGCGCGATGGGAGCCGGGCAGCTCAAGGTGTCGCCGAGGTGCGCGGGGCTGTGGGCCGAGCTGGGCGCGTATCATTGGGACGCAAGGCGCCCCGACTGCGTCGTGAAGGAGACGGACCACTACTGCGACTCGATGCGCTACTTCGTCTCGACGGTAGGGCGCGACATGATAGGCTGCCTCGTCTAAGGAGGACTCGTGAAGCTGTTCGATTCGGTGCTCGACGCCATCGCCGCGAAGGTCGGCGAGAGGGTACAGGGGCGCACGTCGTCCCAGGCCTACAGGGACGCGGGACAGAAGGGCTCCGGCTTCTCGGTGGAGTCAATGGTGGCCGAGAGCCTCGCCAACCTCATCATGCTGGACTTCGACCTGCCGGTGAGCGGCCAGGGCGAGAGGGCCAAGGCGCTCGACGCGGCGGCGACGGCATTCCTCCCGTCGCTGCGCTCGCTCATGGTGCAGGGCTTCCTCACGGGGGACGCGCTGGCGGTGCCGAGCTGGGACGGCAAGGGCATGAGGACGGCCATCGTCCCCGCGCAGTCGTTCGCGATCCTAGGCATGGAGGGCAACGGCATCACCTCGGCCGCCTACGTCGTCGACGAGAAGCAGATGAGGAACGGGAGCCGCTACTCGCTCGTCCGAGTCATCGACCTGGAGCCGTACGCGGCGGTCGACGGGACGCGCGGCACGGCGTGCCGGTACCGGACGTTCGTGGCCAAGGACGGCGCCATGACCGACATCCCGCTGTCCAGGTTCCCGGACTGGGCGGAGGGCAACGAGGAGGAGTGGCACGTCCCGAACACGAGCGGGACGCTGCTGGCCCGCTTCCGCTGTCCCGTCATAGACCCGAACGAGCCGAACGCGCAGAAGGGCGCGCCCCTGTGCTTCGGAGCGTCAGACCCCATCCGCGAGATTCACTACCTTACCGAGCAGATGCACTCGGAGTTCGGCCTCAGCGAGAAGGCCGTATTCGCGGACCGGAGGCTTTTCAGGCGCGACGCGCTCAAGGACGCGAGCGGCACCACGACGGGCTACCGCGTGCACCTTCCCGAGGGCCGCGAGAAGCTCTTCGCCACGGTGCAGGGTCAGGACGCCCCGAGCATCACGGAGTGGGCGCCGACCATCCAGCTCCAGCCGTACCTCGACGCCTTGGACTATCAGCTCAAGCGCGTCGAGAAGTGCTGCGGCCTGTCCACTGGCGTCGTCAGCAACCCCGAGTCGGAGACGTACGTCAACGTCGACAACGTCCGCAAGAGCACTATACAGACGCAAAGCATGGTCTCGAGCTGCCGGGCCGTGGCGAACCAGACCGTCGCCGACATGGTGAGGAGCTGGGACGTGCTGCTCAACTACTACGGCGTGACCGACCCCGGCCCGTTCGAGTACCAGTGCAAGTGGTCCGACTCTTACATCAACACGTTCTCCGACCAGCAGAACGCCATCCTCGCGGGGCAGGCCATCGGCGCAACTGACGCCTACGACTACCGCCGGTTCGTGCTGGGCGAGGCCCCCGAGGTGGCGAGGGCGCGCGTCGACGAGATCAAGTCTGGCAGGGCCGACGCGTTCGAGGCGTTGCAGTGAGCCCACTGGACGACGGCACCGCCGAGCGCCTGGTGCGGGAGCACATGGAGGCCATCGGCGAGGCCGTGAGCAACAAGGTCCTGTGCGTCATCGCCAGGCGCCTCGGCGTGGTGCCGCAGAACGCGGGCATGGCCGACGTCTACAGGTGGCTCGCCCAGGACCTGGGGCGCATAGATGAGCTCTTCATGGAGGGCGCGGACGCCATCGGCAGGCAGGGCGGCAGGGAGCTCGAGGCGCTGGCCGACGAGGTGGACAGGTGGGCGGCGCCGTACTACGAGGCCAGGGGCGTCAGGCAGGCCGTCCACGACGACAACGTCTACATGCAGCACATCCTCCGCCAGTCGTTCGAGGCGCTCGACCACGACGTCGCCAACATGTGCAGGACTTCGGCGGCGCTCATCGTCGCGCCGGACGGCAGGTACCTGCCGCTGAGGCAGGCCTATGCCGACTGGGCTACGCGGGCGGTAATCGACATGATGGGCGGCAAGTCCCGCGACGCGGTGGTGGCCAAGGCCGTCGAGGCGCTGAGCGGGTCAGGGCTCCGGGTGAGGTACGCGAGCGGAGCCACCCGGGACCTCTACTCGGCCGTCTCGATGAACGTCAGCGACGGGTTCGCCGCGACCATGGACAGCCTCAGGGACAGGGCTGCGGTCGAGTTCGGCGCGGACGGCGTGGCAGTGTCCGCCCATGCCATGTGCGCGCCCGACCACCAGCGCGTACAGGGGAGGCGCTTCACGTTCGCCGAGTTCGACGAGCTGCAAGCCACCATGAAGAGGCCAATCGGAAGATGCAACTGCCGGCACCACGTCACGAAGATCGTGATGGGCGTCGGCGGCGGCGCGTATGACGCCGACGACAGGCGGCAGCTCATCGAGGCGTCGAACCGCGAGGTCAGGTTCAGGGACGGCGGCCGAGAGCGCAGCATGACGGCCTATGAGTTCACGCAGCGCCAACGCCAGATGGAGACCCGCTGCCGCAAGCTCAGGGGCGCGGCGCAGGTGGCCGACGCGGGAGGCCAGCGGGAGCTCGCCGAGAGGCTGAGGGGGAGGGCCTCGGACGTCGCCGACGCCTACCGAAGGCAGTCCCGCGAGGCTGGCGTCGGAACGCGCGAGGAGCGCCTCCAGGTCTACGACTGGAGCGTCATCAGCTAGCCGCTATACTGGCATCGGGAGCCGCCGACCTACCGGCGGACGAGGGCAACGGGGACAGCTCGCCCCACAAATGAGCTTGAGCCCGCGAGAGACAGAAGGAGAACGACATGCAGGACATCGACAGCATTCTCGAGGCCGCAGGCATCACGGGAGACGCGGCGGAGGCCGTGCGCAATGGCGTGGCGGAGAACTACCGCACAATCGCCGAGGTGCAGGAGAAGGCCGCGAAGATCCAGCAGCTCAAGGAGGCCGCGCAGCAGACGGCCGACGAGCTCTCGAAGCTCAAGGAGCTTGACGGCACCAACGCCGAGGCGGTCGAGGCCGCGAAGGCCCGCATCGCCGAGCTCGAGGCCGCGGCCAAGGAGCGCGAGGCCAAGGACGCGGAGGCGGCCAAGGCGGAGCAGTTCGAAGCCGACTTCTCGAAGGCCACCGAGGGAAAGCAGTTCGCTGGCCCACTGGTCCGCGAGGCGGTGGCGTCGAAGGCGCGAGCCCTCGTCGACGCCAACCCCGACATGACCGTCGAGGACGCCATCGAGCGCGCCGTCGGTGACGGCGAGGGCGTCTGGCGCAACGCCCAGCGCGACCCGCACAAGATGCCAGCCGGCGTCGGCGGCGGCGTTCCCACTGTGAACAGCCTCGAGGAGCTCAAGTCGATGAGCGCCGACGACATCAACAAGAACTGGGACGCCATCAAGGCGCTTCTCGGCTCGCAGAAGTAAGGAGTCATCTTGGCCACTTCGAAGTTCATCCCGCAGATCTGGTCCGCCCGCATCCTCGAGCACCTCGACAAGGCGCTCGTCTACGGCGACCTGTTCAACCGCGACTACGAGGGCGACATCTCCAACGTAGGAGACACCGTGCACATCGGCATGGTCACGGCACCCACCATCAAGTCGTACACCAAGGGCCAGGCCATCGCCGCGCCCGACGCCGTGACCGCCGAGGACCAGTCCATGGTCATCGACCAAGCCGACTACTTCAACATCGGCATCGACGACGTGGACAAGGTGCAGTCCGCCGTGGACCTGCTCGACGGCGCGACCTCCGAGGCCGGCAAGGGCTTCGCCCAGAAGACCGACAAGTACCTCGGCGGCCTGCTCGCATCCAAGGGCAAGGCCATCAACGAGAAGACGGCCATCGTCACCGTCACCAAGGACAACGCCTACCAGACGCTGCTCCAGATGAAGACCGCACTCGACAAGGCCGACTGCCCGCAGGACGGCCGCATCGTCGTCGTGCCGCCCGAGTTCGAGCAGTTCATGCTCCTCGACTCCCGCTTCGTGCAGGTCGGCACGGACGCCTCCAACGAGCGCCTCGAGGCCGGCACCGTCTACAAGGCCGCAGGCTTCGTCGTCAAGGTCTCGAACAACTGCCCGACCGGCGCCGACGGCGGCTCCGGCAAGAGCGACGCGTATACCGACATCGTGGCCACCACGCCCGTCGCCGCCACGTTCGCCGAGCAGATCCTCAAGACCGAGGCGTTCCGACCCGCCGACCACTTCATGGACGCCGTCAAGGGCCTTCACGTGTACGGCGCCGCCGTCACGCGCCCCGAGGTCGTGTCCGTCGCCCACGTGGCTTTTTAACCGGGTCGGCGCAGACCGCTAAGACGCAGCGCTCGCGAGCCCGTCGCAGGGCCGCGAGCGCGTAACGACGGGAGCGGCGGCCAGCCCATGGAGGCGCTGGCTGCCGCTTCGTGGAGGGATGAGGCATGTACCTGACTTTCGAGCGCTACAAGGCCATGGGCGGCAGCATGGACGAGGCGTCCTTCGGGGCCGCCGAGCCGTACGCCGAGACGATGCTCGACCTCATCACGCTTCGCCGCCTCCGCTGCCCCGAGGCCGACCACGGAGACCCCGCGGACGTCGAGCGCGCCATGTACGTTCTCGTCGAGGGCGCGGGGCAGGTCGAGGCGACATACAAGGCCAAGGCGAGCGGCGCCGAGGTGTCGTCGTTCAACAACGGCGTCGACTCGTTCACGTTCGCGAGCGACGGCGGGCAGGGCAACGCGGCGCTCCGGGCGCTGACCGAGCATGCGGCGCAGTTCCTGCCGCTCGAGCTCGTGTCGCTCGGCGCCACGTACAACCACGCATTGGAGGCCTAGGGTGGTCATCGACCTTGACGCTGCGCTGCTCGAGCCCGTCCTCGTCTTCACCCGTCGCCCCGCCGAGCTGACGGGGGCGAGGGCCGACGCCTTCTCCGTCTGGGCCGGCATGGGGTGCTGGCGCGAGATGCCGAGCCGCAGCGTCGACAATGCGGGCGGTGAGACGCTGGGAGCCTCGCTGAGACTCCAGATACCCGATGCCGGGGAGTTCGCCCCGCTGGCCGACTACCTGGCCGGGGAGGGGCTGTGGAGCCTCTCGAGGGGCGACTACGTGGCACGCGGCAAGTACGACGAGGCCGCGCAGGCGCTCAGGCTGGCCGACGGCTTCGTGATGCCGTACGCCGTCACCGACGGGTTCGCCATCAACGCCGTGGCCAAGAGGGTGGACGCCACCATCGACGCCGACACCGTCCTTAGGGTCATGCGCCGCCACGGCGGCAAGGCCGTTAGGGCCTGGATGGACTGCCGAAGGCCCGCCAGCGCGCCGGGCGCCGCGGGCAGGTTCGTCTCGATGCTCCACGTCGAGGCCTAGCCATGCCAGCCGTCACGGTCAAGGTTGACTGCAAGGACATACTCGGCACGCTTCACGGCGAGCGCCTGGGGCAGTTCGTGGCGTCGCGCGCGGCCGAGTACATGGACCCGTACGTCCCGTTCCGCACGGGAGACCTGAGCCGCTCGGCAGTGGCCAAGCCGTGGATGGTGTCATACGTCATGGGCTACGCCGCCAAGGTCTACAACGGCTCCGGGCTCACGTTCAGCACCGACCACCACCCGCTGGCGACCGACCATTGGGACGCCGCCATGGCATCCGCGCGCGGCGGCGAGCTGGCCGACGACGTCAGCGCCTACCTGGAGAGGGGGTGAGTGGATGAACTCACAGAGACTGATGGAGTGGCTGGCCGAGGCGCCCGAGTCGGCGCCGAAGCTCTCCGCCATGCCCGAGGGCGAGGGGGAGCGCGGCGTCCAGATCGAGACGTCCGACTACGTCGTGACACGCTACATCAACGGCAAGGCGCTTCACCGTCTGCGCATCGTGCTCCAGTACGTCGCTGACTGGAGCGGCGGGACCGACGGCGTCAACCAGCGCTCGGCCGCCATCGGCGAGAGGTGGCAGCGCTGGGTGTCGAGGCAGTGGCCCGGCAACCCTCCCGACATCGGGACCGTGGTGAGGCTGGAGCCCGTCAACGACGCGCCGACCATCGCGATGGTCTACCAGGACGAGGGGCTGGCGCGGTACCAGTTCGCCGTCGAAATCGACTACAGAGACTAAGGAGCCATCATGGCACAGCTTACGCGAGACCTGTACGTCCCGCTCATCGACACCACCAAGGGCAGCGGCACGCCCAAGTGGGTCCCCGTCGACTTCTCGACCCAGTTCGAGCTGAGCTACAACCCGAACACCGAGACAAAGTCGTACATCTGCTACAAGGCCGACTACACGGTCGTGACCTCGTATGCCCCAGAGCTTCCGCAGGAAATCGTGCTCGACAACAAGAACCCCCTCTACGCGTTCATGGACGAGTTCCTCAACTCGTTCCCCGTTGGCGCGGCCGCCGAGATCCCCTTCCTGTTCGTCCGCCCCGACCTCACCACGGGCGCGGCCACCAAGGGCCTCATGTGGGAGCATGCCGTCGTGACGGGCGACACGCTCAACACCGTGGATGGCGTGCTCTCGTTCAAGATTGCCCTGAACGGCGACCCCGTCGAGGGCACCGTCTCCGGCCTGGGCACCGAGACGGTGAGGTTCACGCCCGCCTCCGGGCGGGCCGCCAGCGCCACCGACGCCGTAAGCGCCTAGGGCGGTCTACAATCTAGCCGGCAGGGGCTACGGCCATCGCCGTAGCCCTTTTTCCTACGAGAGGAGAAACCGTTGAACGTCACCATCGGTCGCAAGTCCTACGAGATCCCTAGCCTCACAATGGACGTCATGGAGGCCATCGACGGCGTGAGCGACAGCAAGGAGCGCCGCGACACCTTCGAGGGCATGTGGTGCGTGCTGCTCATGACCATCGGGGAGGACGCGACGCGCGAGGTCGCAAAGGGCGACTGCGTGGGCACGTGCGACCTCATCGCGCTCACGGCCGCCTACTCCCGAGTCTGCAACGCCTACATGACGCCGCTGGTCAAGGAGCAGGCGTCCGGCATCCGCGAGCAGGTGCGCGAGCTCCAGCCCGCCATCGACGCCATGAGGGTCGCCACTTCCGCCCGCAGCGGCTTCTCGCTGGTCAAGTAATGATTGACCTGCGCCAGGGGGAGCTGCCGACGTCGCTGGTCGTGGGCGGCGAGGCCATCGAGATAGACACCGACTTCCGGACGTGGCTGCGGGTGCAGGTGGCCGTGGAGGAGACCGGCGCGATCCCGCCCATCTTCTTCAAGGGCTCCGTTCCCGCCGGTGACTGGGGGAGGGCGGCGGCCGAGTTCCTGCGCTCAGACGTGGACACCCCGCACGGCGGGAGCGGCGGCGGCACGCTCGACCTCATCAGGGACGGCGACTACATCGTCGGGAGCTTCCAGCAGGCCTACGGCATCGACCTCACGACGGGCGGGATGCACTGGCACAGGTTCCTGGCGCTGCTCCGCTCCCTCCCCGACGGATGCAAGATGAGCGACATAATGGGCTACAGGGCGTGGAGACCGACGAGGAGGAAGCAGGACGCGATCATGCGCGAGCTGCACAACGCGTGGAGCCTCCCAAGGACGAGGCACGACGCGGGCATGGAGGCATGGGCGCGCGAGGCGTTCGGGAAGGTTGAGGTGAGCGATGGCTGACGGGACCATCACCATCGGCGTCGAGGTCGACGACGCGGGGCTCGAGTCGAGCGTCACTGGAGCGGCCAAGTCAGCGGGCAAGTCGGCGGGCGACGCCATCGAGTCGGGCGTCGAGTCGGCGGGCAAGTCCGCGGGCAAGGGCGCGGGCGCGGCCATCGAGTCCGGCGTCGAGGAGGGCGGCAAGAGCGGTGCGGACGGCGCGGGCGCCGCCATCGAGGGACTGGAGGACGTCGCCAAGAGGGTCGGCGGCGCGCTGGCGGCCGCGTTCACCGTGTCCGCCATCGGAGACCTCGCGGGCCAGGCGCTCGACGCGTACCAAGAGATGGGCGCCGGCATGGGCAAGCTCAAGACGGCGGCCGACCAGCTTGGCTACTCGCAGGACGCGGCCAACGGTGGCTTCATGGACTTCGTCGGCATCACGGGCGACGCGGACACCGCCGTCGAGGCGATGGGCACGACGATGCAGCTGGCGAGGGGCAACACCGAGACGCTCAGCGAGTGGACGCGCATCGCCGCGGGCGTGTACGCCGAGTTCGGCGACGGTCTGCCAATCGAGGGGCTGACCGAGGCCGCCAACGAGACGGCCAAGGTCGGTCAGGTCACGGGACCGTTCGCCGACGCCCTCAACTGGGTGGACCAGTCGCTCATCCAGACGGGCGTGAGCCTCAGCGGAAACGCCGCAGCCACGCAGGCGTACAACGACGCCATCGCGCAGGGCAAGAGCGCCGAGGACGCATTCAACGCGGCCCTCTCCGCGTGCAGCGACGAGAGCGAGAGGTCCGCGCTCATCACGTCGACGATGAGCGCGGCGTACGACAGCGCCGGGGACAGCTACCGCGAGAACAACAGCGCGCTCATCGAGCTGAACCAGGCGCAGGCCGAGAACCAGCAGAAGATGGCCGAGCTCGGCGAGGCGCTTGCGCCGGTGCAGACGGCGTTCACCGACCTGCAGACGGCGGCGGTGGACATCGCCATCCAGCTGGCGCAGGTGCTCCAGCCCGCGGCGCAGTGGTTCGTGGACAACCTGCCGGTCGTCGCGCCGGTCATCGCGGGGCTCGCAGCGAGCATCGCGGCCATCGCCCTCGCGGTCAACGCCTCGGCAATCGCCACCGGGCTCCAGACGGCGGCGACGACGGCATGGAGCACGGCGCAGGGAGTCCTGAACGCAGTCATGGGCGCGAACCCGTTCGCCCTGGTGGCCGCGCTCATCGTCGGCCTGGTGGCCGCGTTCATGGTGGCGTGGAACAGCTCGGAGGAGTTCCGGAACGTCGTAACGGGCGTCTTCAACGCGGTTGCTGGCGTGGTCTCGGGCGTCGTGAGCGCCATCGTCGGCTTCTTCACCGGCACCGTTCCGGGAGCCATCGGCACGATGCTCGGCGTCGTGTCGGGAATCCCCGGCGCCATCGGAGGCTTCCTCTCGTCGGCGCTGGGAGCGGTCGGGTCGTTCGTCGGCAGCTTCGCGTCCAAGGCGGCCAGCGGCGCGCGCAGCTTCGTGAGCAACATCGTCAGCGGCCTGTCGGGCCTCGCCGGCAGGGTGGCGAACGTCGGCCACAACATCGTCTCGGGCATCTGGAACGGCATCAGCGGCGCGGCAGGGTGGCTGTACAACAAGATCAGCGGCTTCGCGAGCAACGTCGTCAGCAACATCAAGGGCTTCTTCGGCATCCACTCGCCGTCAAGGGTCATGAGGGACGAGGTCGGCAAGTACCTCGCCAAGGGAATCGCCGTCGGGTTCGACGAAAACAGCCCGCTCGACAGCATTCAGGCAAGCCTGTCGGCCGGCATGCGGTCGTTCGACCTCACGGCGTCAATCGGCGAGCAGGCGTCGGGGGCGCAGCCCGTGGCGCAGACCATCAACTTCAACACGCCCGTCGCGACGCCCGACGTCATCGCGAGGCAGATGAGGAACATCAACTACTACGGACTGGCGGGAGCAAGGCAATGAGCGACCTCAGGCACCTGCGCGTCGAGCTGTTCGACACGCACCGTTCTTACGCTGTGGACATAATGTCTGGCGGGTGGGCCATCGGTGACGACAGATGGGGGCTCCCGCACCTCGAGGCTGGCGGGAAGGCCCCGGCGCTCGCCATCCTCGGCTACGGCACAGATTGGCAGATAGAGGACTCGTTCCTCGACGACATCGCCGGTTGCGACGCGTCGGTCAAGTTCAGCGAGTACGCCACGGCCAACGGCGGCGAGCTCTCCGCGTACCGGTTCGGCCAGGCCGACAGGACGCTGAGGGCTACCTACATCGGCAGGGACGCGAGCGGCGCGCTCGGCACGATTCGCGCCCTCGCCGGCGCCGGCATCGGAGCCGTCAAGCTATGCCGCCTCGTCGTCGACGACGACCCCGAGAGCTGGCGCTACTTCCAGTTCTATGTCAAGTCGGTGTCGACCTCGACGGGCAAGACCGGCGTCCCGTCGCTCTCCCTGATGATGGGATGCCCGAACCCGCTCATGTACTCGGTCAGGACGTCGAGCGAGACCAAGAGCGTCGCCATCGGCGATAAGAAGTGCTCCTATGACGTCTACACGCGTGCGCGGCTAGACAAGAGCGCACTCTATGGCACGGCGGACGTCACGCTGTCGTTCGACCTGCCGCGCGACGTGGGCAAGGCCGACATCAGCGGCGCCGCCATCACCGTCAACAGCGGCGGCGGCAAGGTGGCGAGTGCAAGCGTCAAGGCCCCATCATCCAAGGACTGGCCGTTCTCGTACTCGTTCGGGATGCACGCCGCGTCGCTCCCCTGCTACATGTACGAGGCCGTCAACACGAACGTGTACAAGGTCGTCCCCGGCATCATGGCGTCGGTCGGGGACTTCGTGCCGTTCCCGACGGTGCAGTCCGTCGCCGCCAGCGCGAAATGCTCGGTCGCCCTCGACAGCGCCAGCGCGCAGACGGGTATCGCGTTCACGCTGGGCATCAGGTGGTACCAGTGGTATACGGGGGTGCTTTAGCATGAGCGCGAGCGGCACGCTGACGATGTTCAAGATAAGGGACGACATGTCGCTCGGCAGGTACACGAACGACGTGGCCGTCGCTTCCGTGCCCGTCGTCAACGGCACGTGGGAGGAGTGCTGGAACGCGGTCGGCGAGTGGCAGGCGACCATCTCGCTCGCAGACGCCGCAGTTGCGCAGGTCGTCGGCGAGATCCACGCGTCAGTCGGAGCCGGCACCATCGAGTACTTCGCCGTCATCGACAAGGGGGACGTGACCTCGTGGGAAGACTTCGCATCTCGGTGGCCCGTCGGGATGGTGCAGGCGCTCTCGTTCGACGAGGACGCGGGGACGGTGCAGCTGAGCGGCCTCATGCTCGAGCAGTTCTTCAACTACTGCGTCATGGAGACACCGTACAACACGCACACGTTAGGCATCGTCGTTAACGAGTCGCTGTACGGGATCATCGACAGCGCGGTCGGCAGCCTCTTGCCCGAGATCGAGAAGAAAGGCCTCTACCGCGCGAAAGTCCCAGAAAGCTTCCCATGGGGAAAAAGCAAGTTCATCACGATGCCAGCCTACGGGGATTACTCGGATCATCCGTCGCACGGCAGCCCGTCGCACGACATGGGCGTTGCCGGAGACTTCATCTTCAAGGAGGCGCAGTCGACCAACGAGGGGCTGCGCCTGCTGTTCGACACGACGCACGCGTACGAAGGCGCGCTGAAAGCCAGGGTGCTGAACAGCAGGGACCGCACGTCGGTCGTCCTCACCGACAGGCTGGGCACGCTGAGGGGCGGGACGTACGACGTCGACTCGAGCGACGCGTGCACCCACGTCGTGGCTTTCGCCAAGTACGCAGACCAGTCGGACCACTTCTGGGCGGTGGAGAACCCGGCGGCTAGCGCGGCCCAGAGGCCGACCCGCTACACGTGCTCGACGATCAGCACGCAGCAGGGCATGAGCGACGCGCAGGTCGCGACCGCGGCGCAGTCATACGGCGCGCTCAGGGGCTACGACCACCGCGTCAACAGGAGCGTCGACGCTACGGTCGTCCTGAGCAGGGACGTCCGCTCGCTGGTCGACGTCGGGGACGTGGTGAGCCTCGAGGTGTGCGGCCAGAGGCTCACGGCGCTCGTCTCGAGAATGACGTACGTGTGGAAGAATGGTGGCATGGAGGTCCGGGCGACGCTCGGCAACGAGCGCCTGTCGAACATCCAGAAGGCACTCGGTTAGGAGGAAGTTTGAGACTCGAATCGTTCCCGCAGGACAGCAAGGTGAGCTACGACGGCACGACCCCCGTGTACGACCGGCTCTATACGTCGGCGCAGCTCAGGGCGTTCCTGCGGACGGTGGTGTCGTCGGGCGTCGACGGCTTCGAGGTGACGCCCGACGGTGACGGCGTGCAGGTGGCGGCCGGAGAGGCCGCGGTGGCCGGCGCGCTGGTCACGTTCGGCGGCGGAAGGCTCGACGTCCCAGAGGGCGTCGGAACCGTAAGGCTCAGGCTCGACGAGGACGCGCGCGCCGTCGTCCTCGAGGCCGTGGCCGGAACCGTCGCGCCCGAGCGCGAGGGCGGCCTGTACGACCTCATCGTTGCCAGGACGAGCCGCGACGGGTCCGTCGCCGTCACGGACACGAGGGGCGACGCGGGCCTCTGCGGCCAGCTCAGGGCGCGCCACCCGATGGAGGTCCCGGCGGCCACGGACGGACAGCTCGGTGGCATCAGGACGGGCGGCAACGTCACCGTCGACGGGCGGGGCGTGGCGTCCGTGGACCTGTCGTCGCTCGAGACGAAGGCCGACGCCAAGGCGTCGCGCGACGCGCTCGCGTCCCGCATCGACGCCGAGGCCGCGGCAAGGGGCGAGGCCATCGGCTCCGAGGCCGACGCGAGGACCGCAGCCGACGCAAGCGAGGCCAGCGAGCGCAAGGCGGCGGACGCGGCGCTCGCGGAGGCGTACAAGGCCGCGGACGCCGCCGTGGCCCAGTCGGTCGCGGACGAGGCAGCCCGTGCCAAGAAGGCCGAGGCTGACAACGCCGAAGCCATCAGGGCGGAGGCCGCGCGTGCCGCAGAGGCCGAGCAGGCCAACGCGGGCGCCATCTCGTCCGAGTCCGCTCGAGCCAAGGCGGCGGAGTCGGCCAACTCGAAGGCGGTCTCCGACGAGGCCAAGGCGCGGGAGTCGGCCGACGATGGCATGAGGTCCAGCATCGACACCGTGGCTGGCAACCTCGCCGCCGAGACGGCCCGAGCTACCAAGGCCGAGGACGCCGCCACGACCGACCGCGCCGCCATCCGCGCCGAGTTCGTGGACGCGGACAATGCGGAGGCCACACGCGCGAAGGCCGCCGAGAAGGCCAACGCCGACGCCGTCAAGGCCGAGGCGGCGACCGCCCGCGCGGCCGAGAAGAAGAGCGCGGACGCCGTCACGGCGGAGGCCAAGGCCCGCAAGGACGCCGACGCGGCGCTCGAGGCTGCCTACAAGGCCGCGGACGTCAGGCTGGCCCAGTCCGTCACGGACGAGGCGAACACGCGCTCCAAGGCCGTCACGGGCCTGCAGGGAGGCATCGACGCCGAGGCTACAAGAGCCAAGGCGGCGGAGGCCGCCAACGCCAAGGCCGTCACGGACGAGGCCCAGGCGAGGGCCGACGCCGACGCGGCGCTCTCCGCCACGGCGAAGGGGCTGCGCACGGACGTCGACGCGGCCACCAAGGCGCTCGCGGGCAAGCCCGACAGCAACCAGACGCTGGCGCGGTACGTTCTAGAGATGGAGCAGAACGTCGGTAGGCCCTGGCTTAGGCTCGGCACGCTGGTGACGTCTGGTGACGCGTCATGCATAACGTTCCACGTTCTCTCCGGCAAGTCGTACAACGGACTGCCGGCCGACAACTCGGAGTTCTGGGTCTACGTCAGGGACGGCAACCATGGCAAGCTTGGAACGACGGTCGACCTCGGAGCCAACTGCGAGGGCGTGGACGTCCGCGTCTTCGCCACGGACGAGACCACTGCCGACATCTGGGTCCGCCTCCCGTGGGACTGGCCGATGGGCGTCTACACCGTCTCTGGGCTCTACAGGTCTTGGACCCCGAACACGTCCCACGACAACCAGGCCGAGGAGCCGAACCCAGATGGACAGGCGCGGCAGGAAGTGGCGATTCGCACCATCGCAACGACCGCTGACGTTGAAGCCGTCGCGCTCAAGGTGTTCACGTCAACGGCAAGACTGAACGTAATGGACAAGGACCTCACGTATGACATGGTCAAGGACTCGTTCGACCACTCCATCGTCATCGTGAACCAGCTTCACCTCGTGCCGTTCTGGAACGACGGAAAGACCGTGGCGACCTACACTGGCAACCGCGAGAACTCGAGCGGCCACGTGTACGTGACCATCAGAAGCGACGGCGCGAGATACGGGGAGTCGTTCCCTAAGTGGTCTGAGGTCACAAACAAGCCGTTCTCGACCATCGGCGACGGGTTGGCCGTGGAAGACGGAGCGCTCACGGCTGGCGGCGGATGGTACGTCATAACGGTCGACTCATATTCCGGGGCGCTGTCATCGGACGAGTTGGCCCAGCTCAAGTCGCATTGGCCGAACGTCATGGTCAGCATCTCAGGCGTCAACATGCTGCTCCCGAAGCAAGACATCGGCAGCGCTTATATATTCTCGTCGGTCTTGCCATCCAACAACACGACCGGTAATGCCGTCGGAATAAACGTCAACAAGAAGACCGGTGCATGCAGCAACGGCGATACCCGCTTAAGCGCGTCGTGGAACGACGTGACTGGAAGGCCGTTCTGGACCATCGGCAGCGGCCTCGCGGTGGAAAAGTCGGCGGGAAAGAAGGAGCTCACGGTCGACGTCCGCGCCATCGCGTGGGGCTGCGCGTCCGCGTCCCTCACGAAGCCACGCGCCGAGTTCGTCGGGACGGTTGACGGCTTCGGCTGCCTGACCGCCCACGGAACGCTCTCGAGCGGTCTCGCCAAGAGCGCCAGCGCGACCATCACCATCACGCCTCCGACCGGGACGCTCAACTCGTTCAACGAGCCGCGCTGCAAGGCCGTCACCCCGACGGGAAAGATCGTCGCGCTGGGGGTGTCGGTCGACGCGACGTCCGCGAAGTGCGAGCTCAAGGTAACGGCCTACGAGGAGCTGGCGGCCGGGACCGTCGTCGTCGTCCGCCTGCTATGATCGTCAAGACGAGTCCGGCGGACATCGCATCAGGGCCAGAAGGGGCGTGACGAGTGGACGAGATAGACAAGCGCGTATCCATTCTCGAGGAGGCCATCGAGCGCCACGAGGAGCGCATCTCTGCGCACGGCAAGGAGATAGACACGCTGAGGATGAACCGCGAGCACGACAGCGTGGTGCTGGCCCAGGTCAACAGCACGTGCCTCGACATCAAACAGCGTCTCGACGCGATGGAGAAGAAGCCTGCCACGAGGTGGGAGAGCATGACGTCTGCGGTCGTGAATGCCATCGCGCTCGCGGTCCTCGCCTACGTCCTCGCGCACGTCGGCCTGTGAACGGCATATAATCCAAGCTGACGGATGAAGGGAGCAGCAATGGACTACATCATCCCGGACAAGGTCTATGACATCGTCAAGTGGGTCGGACTCATCCTCCTCCCCGCGCTCGCGACGCTCGTTGGCACCGTGGGAATCGCAGCGGGCTGGCAGTACACCGACCTGACAGTAACGGTCATCACGGCGCTCGGGACGTTCGTCGGCGCGCTCGTGGGAGCCTCCAGCGCCTGCGCCAAGAAGTCGCAGGGCGGCGAGAAGTAATGGCCGGACTGTTCGTGATATGCGGCCACGGCGCGGGAGACCCCGGCGCGGACGGAGGCGGATACACCGAGGCCGAGCGCGTCCGCGCACTGGGACGTCGCATCAAGGAGCTCGGCGGCGACGCCGTGGAGCTTGGCGACACGTCGCGCAACTGGTATGCCGACGGCGGCCTGAACAGCCTGAGCACCGACAAGCCCGTGGTCGAGCTGCACATGGACGCCTCGGGAGTACCGGGTGCCAAGGGCGCCCACGTCATCATCAAGAGGGGCTTCGAGCCCGACGCCTACGACAAGGCGCTGGCGGCCAGGCTCTCGGCGATGATGCCGGGCCGCGCCGAGACCATCGTGGGCCGCTCGGACCTCGCGAACCCGAACCGCGCCGCACGCCGAGGCATCAACTACCGCCTCGCCGAGAACGGCTTCATCGACAGCCCCGCCGACCTGAGCTACTTCAACTCCCACCTCGACGACATCGCCCGCGCCTACCTCGCGGCCTTCGGCATCACCGAGGCAGTCGGCGGAAGCGACAGCAACACTTCCGACGGTGGCGGCGCCACCGAGGGTCACGGTTTCGCGGGGGGCACCTACCGCTGCACGGTGGACAAGCTGAACGTGAGGGATGCCCCGAGCCTGTCGGGCTCGGTCGTAGCGTCATACCGCAAGGGCCAGACGGTCGTGCTTGACAGCTGGTACTCGGTTGCAGATGGATGGGTGTGGGGACGCTACACCGGAGCGAGCTCCGGACGCAAGCGCTACGTCGCCGTCGGAAAGCCGACGGGCGGTCCCGCGTCTGACGACTACCTCGTGCGGGTAGGCTAACATGGGACGTGACCTCAAGCTTTGCGTATGCGTCGCGCTAGCGACGGCAGCTGTCGTCCTCGCCGCCTACGCGGCGCTGCTCGCCATCGCGAGCGCGACGGTCCCGCAGGTGCCGCAGCCGACGACGAAGGTTGTCGTCTACGACGCCCTGCCGTAGAGAGGAGCGACAATGTACGAGCCTTACGGTATGCCGCAGAACCCGATGCAGCTGGCGCAGCAGCTGATGGGGAGCTACCAGCAGAGGGTGGCGCCGCAGCAGCTGATTCGCGTCACGGGCATGGAGGGAGCAAAGGCCTACCAGATGGGCCCCAACTCGTGCGTTCCGCTGTTCGACTCCGACAAGGACATCATGTACGTCAAGAGCACGGACGGCGCGGGCTTCCCGACCGTCCGTGCTTTCTCGTTCTCGCCGATGGAGGAGCCGCACGAGCCGGCGCGGGACTACGTGACCCGCGAGGAGCTCGAGGAGTTCGAGCGCAGCATCAGGGAGATGGTCGACAATGGCAAGCAGCCTGTTTCGGGACGACGCAACGGGGCCCGCAAGGATGGCGAGTGAGGCAATGCGCCGACAGGGGCCCGAGGCCGTGTTCGCTGCCCTTATGGGCTCAAACCCGCAATTCAGACAGTTCGTCGAGCAAAACAGGGGTAAGTCCCCCGAGCAGATAGCGCGTGAGCACGGCATCGACTTCTCAGCGCTCAAGTCAAAGTTCTGATAGGCACGCGAAGGCGCCTCGCGTTCCTTGGATAACGGAAGACGAAGGGAGTAACGATGGCTATGAGCGACTATTCACTTTCTGACCTCGTCGCCGCGACCGGTGAGAACGGCTTCGGCGGCAACGGCGCGTGGTGGCTCATCATCCTGTTCGCGATGATCTGGGGGTGGGGAGGCAACGGAATCAACCGTGGCGGCGAGCAGCCCGTCACCGAGGCGGGCCTGTGCAACGCCATGAACTTCAACGGCCTCGAGAACGCCGTCGGGCGCCTGTCCGACCAGCAGGCCGCGATCGCCCGCCAGAGCGACAACGCGATCTGCAACCTTGGCTACGAGAACGCCCGCCTCGCCAACGAGACGCAGCGCCAGCTCGCCGAGTGCTGCTGCACGACGCAGCGCGGCATCGACTCCGTCAACTACAACGGCGCGATGAACACGGCGGCCATCAACGCCAACACCACGGCCCAGACGCAGAAGATCCTCGACGCAATCTGCGGGAACCGCATGGCCGACATGCAGAACCAGATCAACCAGCTCCAGCTCCAGAACGCCCTCTGCGGCGTCGTGCGCTACCCCAACGCCACGACGTTCAACGCGGGCGGCAACCCGTTCTTCGGGGCCTGCGGCTGCGCGAGCATCTAGGCGGCATCATCTAGGGCACTCGTGCCTGGGGAGTCATCGTTCGGGCACGTGTCCACGCGGCGCGTGCCCGTCTTTTTAAGGAGGAAAAATGTCCTGCAAGTCCGCAATCTACTCGGCGCTCCAGACGAGCTCGACCGTCACCGTTTCCGACGCCTCGGGGGCCACGCTCCCGCTCGGTGCGACCATCCGCCGCTTCGGCTGCAACCTCGGCATGTCCGGCAACGGCATCATCGCGTCTGGCTGCGGCTACTACCGGGTGGCAGCTAACGTCACCATCACGCCAGCGACGGCGGGGACGTACACGCTGAGGCTGCTGAGGGACGGCGTGCCGGTTCCCGGTGCCATGCAGGTCGCGGCGGTCGCGGCTGGCACGCCCGCGTCGCTCGAAGTCGGCGCGCTCGTGCGCAACCAGTGCTGCGACGAGACGTCCACGCTCACGCTCTCACTCACCGCTGCGACGACGCCGGCGACCGTCACCGTCGACAACGTCGCCGTCATGGCCGAGAGGATCTAGCCAAGTCGGGAGGTGGTCGCGATGGTGTCCGTCGAGGACGTCGACCGAGAGATTATGGAGCTCGAGAGGCGCGACGCGTCCTATTCCGTCGTCGAGCGCCTGTGCTGGCTGTACGTCGTGAGGGACCACCTGCGGTCCGACGCAGTGGATAGGACGGTGGAGAGGACGGGGGACCTAGGCGGGAGCGACTTCCTGGTAGCCGCGTCGATGGTCCCGCTCGGCGACCTCATGGCAGTGCTCAACGAGCACATGGAGTCCATCAGGGTCTCATGCCCGCAGGAGTACGAGTCCGTCATCGCGAGGATTCGGGCGCTCAGATAGCGCCGAGCGCCCCCGGGAATGTTCCACGGGGGCGCTTTTGTTTCACGTGAAACATAACGAAAACACGGTTTACCGCGCAAAACCACGCTGAAAGTTGTATAATGTAACTAGTCGGGGGAATGTGCCCCCGCCTACCAGATAGGAGGTCTGGGAATGGGAATGTTCAGAGCGCTGAGGGCCGACGAGGTCGAGGCGCGCGTGGCCACGTGCAGCGAGAAGGGCGCCTCGCTCCTGCTGTACAAGACGAGCCGAACCGACATGGCGCTGCTCGACGAGACCGTAGGGCCCGAGCGGTGGCAGTGCCGGTACGAGGAGGTCAAGGGGGCGCTGAACTGCTCCCTCGGCCTGTACGTGGAGCCCGGGGACGGCAGCGCCGAGTGGATTTGGAAGCAGGCCGCGGGCTCGCCGTCGAACATGGAGGCCGAGAAGGGCGAGAGCAGCGACGCGCTCAAGCGCGCGGGCTTCCTCTGGGGCATCGGCCGCGAGCTGTACACGGCGCCGTTCGTATGGGTACCCGCCGACCGCCTCAAGCGCCTAAACAATCGCAACGGCAGGTGGCAGTGCTACGACCGGTTCGACGTCGCCGAGTTCGAGGTCGAGCATGGGCGAATCGCAGCGCTGGCAATCGTCCGCGAGGGCACCTCGGACGTCGTCTACCGCTGGCATGGAGCCAAGGCGGGAGAGCATGCGGAGAAAGGCAAGACGGCGCCTCAGAGCGCCCCTCAGCCCGTCTCAGGCACCAACCAGCCCGCCTCGGACCAACAGACCGCCGCGATAGCCGCGAACGCCAAGCGGCTGGCTGACGTTCGCGGCGTGGGCGTCGAGGTGGTCATGCGGTCCGTGGCCCAGAGCAAGGCGGCCCAGAGGGCTGGCGTGCGCGAGGACTTCGGCATGCTCACCGACGCGCAAGCGCAGGTCGTGCAGATGGTCCTCACCGGATGGCTCGCAAAGGCCTAGCAACAAGCCGCATGTAGAAGGCAATTCAAAATCTTTCGACACAAAACGACACGCAAGGGGAAGGCATGTTCGCAATCAACAGCTTCACCATCTCGGGAAACCTCACGAGAGACCCGGAGGCAAAGAGCACGCCGAGCGGCACCGTCGTCGTCAACGGCGGGATCGCGCACAACGAGCGCCGAAAGGTCAACGGCGAGTGGCAGGACGTCCCGCAGTTCTTCGACTTCGTCTGCTTCGGTAAATTCGCCGAGTCGCTGGCACGCCTCCGCAAGGGCCAGCAGGTGGTCCTCAGCGGCTCGCTGGGCTACAGGTCCTGGGAGGCCAAGGACGGCTCCAAGCGCTCGAAGGTCGAGCTCGTCGTGAGGGACGCCGTGACGCCGAGGGAGGGCAAGGCCGCGCCGCAGGGCTCCTCCCAGCCTGACGTCTACGACGAGGACATCCCGTTCTAGCGGTACGCTAACAGAGGTACGCGGTGCGCCTCCGCACGCCATCGAGGGCCTCGCGCTTGGCGGCGCGGGGCCCTTCTCGTTCGGAGCTGCTTCGGAGCAGCTTCGGAGTAGCTTCGGAGTACAATCGGCGTGCGCGGCAGCTCGTGCGCGGGGCTGTGGCCCCGTTGCCGCGACCTCTCCGAACGGAGTCCCTCGTCATGGGGACTCCGTTTTTCGTTTGGGGTCAGGCCTCGAGAGGCGCAACCCGTCCTCTTGCATTTTCTCGCGCTAATCGCGCCGTTCTAGTTGTATAATTGTCTAAGCGGGTTGCAGCCGCGACTACATATCCAACAAGCGGGAAGTATCCCGCTTGCAATACATCGAGGCCCGTGGATTGCTGCAACCAGTCCACGGGCCTCGTCCATTTGGGAGGGGCGTTGAACGGTTACGTTGCAATTCTCAGGCAGGGTGGCTTCATCCAGGTCAACCGAGACATCGCAAGGTGCTTCGGTCTCGACGCTGCTGTCTTGATAGGCGAGCTGTGCGCGAGGGCCTACCAGCACGCAGACGATCGCGGCTGGTTCTGGGCCACCTACGAGCAGCTGGGCGACGCGACGTGCCTGTCGCCGCACCGCATCCGTGAGGCCGTTAAGGCGCTGGGGGGAATCGTCGAGGTCGAGGCACGAGGCCTCCCGAGGCGCAACTACTACCGTGTGAACGCCGAGGCGCTGGGCGAGTACTTCGAGGGCGACTTGCAGTCAAAGACGCGCTCAGCCAGTCGTGAAAATGTTAACGACAAGGACGGCGGAATCTTAACCACCAGTACCGACGAATCTTCACGGCATCTTTATATAGGTAAGAAAGAACGATCTACTAAGAACGATGAGAAAGATGTTGGCGCCTCGGCGCCAAAGCCAGCCAAGAGGAAGGCGCCGAGGCGCAAGGCCTACGGCGAGTACGGCCGCTGCATGCTCACCGACGAGGAGCTGGCGAAGCTCAAGGCCGAGTTCCCCGACTGGGAGGAGAGAATCCGTCGCCTCGACGAGTACTGCGAGAGCAAGGGGCGGAGCTACAAGAACGGCCTCGCGACCATTCGCAGTTGGGCGCGGCGCGACGCCGAGCGCGACGGATCGAGGGCCGTTCCGAAGCCCGAGAGGCCCACGGACCCAATCTTCGCCGAGGCCAAGTCATACTGGCAGAACGTCATGAAGCACAGGCTTCTTGACGCCGAGCACATCGCGGCACTGAGGGCCAACGAAGAGTTCATGGCGGGCCTCGACCCGCGAGACGTCGAGTACCTGGGCGAGCTCGAGGCCAAGGCTCAGGGAAGATTTTTCTAAAAAGTCGCGTTTTTCGTGCGTTTTCTGTTTGACTAGCGTATAATCGAAACTGTAAGAAAGGCAGAGGGGCTAAGGGCCCTGCCTCGTCGATTTTGGAGGCACGCATGGAGCTCGGAGGGGTGGTCGCTAGGGCGGCGCGAGATGCGGGCCGCAGAACGGCTGACAGGCCGTCTCACGTCGGTTCGGACGGGCTGAGGGTCTGCGACGTGTGCGGGGAGCCGCTGGAGTGCCGCAAGACGTACAGGGGGCGCACGCTGACGCTGCCGTGCGCGTGCGCTTGCGACAGGGTCTTCGTCGACGAGTTCGCGGACGACCTCAAGAGGAGGGCAAGGGACGCGGCGCGCGCCAGGTGCTTCACGTCTCGAGCGGCGTGGGGACACACGTTCGAGGACGACGACGGTGGCAGCGGGGACGCCATGGAGACCTGCCGCAGGTGGGCCGAGCGCCAGGTCGGGGAGGGCAACGGCTTCGGTCTGGTCCTCCACGGCGCGCCCGACGCGGGCAAGACGTACGCCGCCGACTGCATCGCCAACCACCTGCTCGACAACGGCGTGGCGGTGGTGAGCAGGTCCACGCCGTGGGTGCTGGGGAGGCCCTACGACGAGACCCATGCCGTGATCCAGACGCTGTCGAGCGCGCCCGTCGCGGTGATAGACGACCTCGGGGCGGAGAGGGCCACGGCCTACGGCCAGGAGGTCGTCTACAGCATCGTCGACAACAGGTACAGGGACGGGCTGCCCACGATCGTCACTACCAACCTCGGGCCCGACGAGATGGGCGGCGACGTCAAGGCCGAGCGCGTCTGGAACAGGCTGCTCGAGAGGTGCCTCCCCGTCGAGTTCGCCACAGGTCGCAAACGTTACCGGCAGAGCACGCACGCCCAGATGATGGCCGAGCTATTCGGGTAGCAAAAAAAAGTTTGGTTTTCCGCGAATTTCTCAGGTGCAACCAGCGCACGTTGTAGTAGTATATAAGTCGTAAAGAGGAGGGGCCGAGGGGCCCCGGAGAGAGAGGAACCAAGATGAGCCGCACCCACTACTTCGCAATCGCCTACCGCAACACGGACGGCAACCCCTGCCTGTTCGAATGCGTGTACCTGTCCAGGAAGGCGCTCGTCGAGGAGATCGAGTACTGGGGCAACACGGTCGCCAAGGTCTGGACCGCCGAGCAGTTCGACGAGGCGCTCGAGGATTGGACGAACTACGACGCCGACACCGAGGAGGCGTACGACTACATCCAGAGCCACGGCGCCGCCCGCATGCTCTAGCGAGCGGGGCAACGCGCCCCGACATTCCAAAGGTTTCTCAAGCGAAGGAGACAGAAAGATGAACGCACCCGAGTACATGGCGCTGGCGAACGAGGCCGAGGAGCTCTTCAACGTCCAGGACCGCATGTGCCAGAACTGCGGCCACTTCGTTGTCATCGCCGACGGCGGCATGCGCCACACCATAGGCTTCTGCGACCTCTGCAAGGGCGTCAGCTACGACCGCGAGACCGACGAGCTGAGGGCCAAGGTCGACGACCTGTACTGGGCCACCCACGAGGACAACGACGGCTGCGGGCGCTGGGAGCTGTCGGAGGACTGGGCGTGAGGTGCCCGTGCTGCGGAGGCCGCGTCGTGCTGGTCTGCGGCCTCAGATACTGCGATAGGCGCCACGAAAACCCGTTCGGGTGGTCGTGCGGGTGCCTGGGCTGCGGCTGGAGAACGGGGACCTACGGAGATCCATACGAGGCATTGGAGGAGATCAATGGTGTACAAGGTATGGTACCGGCACCTCTGCCAGGGTATGAAGACGGCCGACCTAGTGGCCGAGACCAAGGACAGGGACGAGGCCGAGCGTGAGGCGTACGACGCCACCGACGACAGCGGCGAGGGCGTCGTGACGCTCGATGGCGAGATTGTCTGGAGGTGCTGGGAGTGATGACTACGGCAGACGAGGAAGCGTCCTACATCCTTGCGGAATCGGAGGTGTTCCAGTGAGCAACGATGTGGCCGAGGCCTACAGGGTGGCCTTCGAGCGCGAGAGCCTCGAGCGCGGCGTGACCGCCGAGCACCTGAGGGAGGAGCGCGGCAGAAGGCGCAAGGCCGAGGAGGAGTCAAGGTTTCTCCGCGCCGAGCTGCGCAGGTGGGAGGACCGCTTCTTCTCGGACGGGGGGCAGACACCACTGCACTACGCTGGCGACGGCGTCGTGACGGCCGCGCAGGCGCTCAGGGCCGCGACCGCGCAGCCCACCACCACGCCGAGGAGCGAGACGGCCTACTACTGGTGGGCGCTTGCATTCAAGTACCTCTGGAGGCTCTGGACGAAGGGGCAGGCGTCAGACGACCTGCGCAAGTGCATGGACTGCCTTAATCGGCTCGAGCGGGAGGTGGGAAATGACGATGACTAGGCGTGAGGGCACTAGGTGCAACCTTAGGACCAAATGCCCGGAGTGCGGGACGGTGGCGACGTGCCGCTACGTGGCAGACCCCGAGCTGGTGGCGTGTCCGGAGTGCGGCGCCGAGTACGGTTGGAGGGCCAACGCGTACCGTCCGCTGACAGACGGCCTCACGGAGGAGCAGCGTAGGCGCTTCTACCAGCGGAACGCGTACGCCACGCCCGAGAGATGGGAGCGCGCCAAGGAGCGCAGCCGCAGGTGGCAGCGGGAGCACCGTGACGAGGTGAACGCCAGGCGGCGCGAGCGTAACAGGACGCCCGAGGCCAGGGCCAAGAGGCGCGAGTACTACCAGATGAACCGGGAGCGCATCCTCGAGGCCCAGAAGGCCTACAGGCTGCGAAAGGAGATGGGTGAGCAGTGACGACCGTGAGGCGCGTGCCGATTGTCTGCAATGCGTTCTGCATGCCAAGCTACGCGCACTGGGGGGACGCTGGAGCCGACATGCGTGCGGACGTCCCCGAGCCCGTCACCATCGAGCCGATGCAGTCGGCATGGGTCGGTACCGGTGTCAGGGTCGCGATCCCCGACGGGTTCGTCGGCCTCCAGTTCCCGAGGTCTGGCCTCGGGTGCAACCACGGCATCTGCCTCGCCAACGGCACGGGCGTCATCGACAGCGGCTATCGCGGAGAGACACGCGCAAAGCTGCTCAACCTCGGCACCGAGCCGTTCGTGGTCAACCCCGGCGACAGGGTCTGCCAGCTCGTGCTGGTGCCGTACGTCCGCGCCGCGTTCGTGCCGGTCGCGGAGCTGCCCACAAGCAGCAGGGGCACGGACGGATACGGGTCGACGGGGGTTCATTAGAAGAAAGTGCGCGGAAGCCGAAAAAAAGTTCGGTTTTCCGCGCACTTTTGCGTTAGGTAGTAGTATTATATAAAGCGTCAGGAGGAGAGGCCGAGGGGCCTCGGATAGAAGGGAACAAAGATGAGCTACATCAACGAGAAGTATGGCCGCACCGAGAAGTTCGTCGCCTTCAGCGTGAGCTACTACGACCGCGAGGACGTTCCGAAGCTCTACAAGAACGGCGCCGCTGCTGACAGGTACGCCCGCAAGTGCGCGGCAAACGGAAGGTTCTGCGCGCTGAACGGCCTTGCCGTCACCGAGGACGGCCCCGAGTGGGTCGAGATCGCGGCTTGCTAGAAGACTTGACGGGGCGGGGGATTGCCCCCGCCCACTACGAGATGGGAACGGCAATGGAAAAGCTCATCGGGACCAAGACGAACGAGTTCGGCGAGAAGAGGCTCTACGAGGACACCGACTATGCCAGCAGGAAGTTCTGGCGCGGCGTGAAGGAGACCGACACGAGCTGGTACGACTTCGAGTTTGACGACAAGGAGCTGGCGATGCGCTGGCTCGGCTGCTAGGTTCGGCGAGGCAATCGTAAGCACGTCACGAGAGGGGAAGCAATGGAGACCAAGACGCTAGAGCAGTACTTCCTTGCCGAGATGGAGGCGCTGAAGGCCGAGAACGAGGCGCTGAGGAAGAAGGCAGGGGCCATGGACGAGGACATGGCGCACGGCGTGGGCACCGCGACGCCCGAGCGCATTCATCTCGTAATGTACGACCTCGATAGGCAGAGGCTGGCGCGGCTTGTGCGCCTCAAGACAGAGGAGGTCGGGAGTTTCGACGAGTGGGCCGACGTGCTGACCGACGACCAGCTCGTGTCGTGGGCGCTGTCGAACTGCGCCGTGACGGCCTCGCACACCGTCTCCGACTACGTGGTCGAGGTCTGTTGCAGAAGGCTCGCGGTCGTCGCGCCCGTCGGAGGCCACGACACGGGTGAGGTCGCGGACCTCGACGCGCCGTTCGGCTGGGGGAACTGGGTCGAGGCCGCCGGCGACATGAGCTGCGACGTCGCCGAGCTCATCGCGTGCGAGGCGGGCCAATGCTAGGGCGCATGACCTACGCCGGCGAGGTGCGGGGGCAGGGACGCCCTCGCTTTAGTCGCTCTGGTCACGCCTACAAGGACACGGCCTCGAAGGCATACGAGCGGAGGCTCGCGCAGTGCTGGGCCGAGCAGTCGGGCGTCTGCTTCGACGGGCCCGTGAGGGTGAGCATAAGCGTCTGGCGGCACCTTCCGAGGTCCAAGCCCAAGGGGTTGAGCGAGGAGCCTGACACGCTCAAGCCCGACGCCGACAACATCGCGAAGGCGGTGCTCGACGCGCTCAACGGCGTGGCATGGCAGGACGACTCGCAGGTCGTGGCCCTCTTGGTGCGGAAGTTCCCGCGTCGGAGGGTCCCGGCGGGCACCGACATCATGCATGTCTCAGTAGAGAGCGAGGAATCATGAGGTGGCAACTGTCACAGGCAAAGAGGACGCCGAAGGGCGTGTTCGTCGAGATGGAGGAGGGCGAGGGCCGCGGGTGGCTGCGGCTGTACGTCGACCCCGACACGGCCGAGCTGTTCGACTTCTCGAGCCTCTACGAGCTGACGATTACGGGAGGCAACGATGCAGGACACGATTAGCGAGAAGAGAACATTGCGTGCGCTCAGCGTTGTGGAGGTGCCGTCGGCCGAGGTGAAGCTGGCTGCCGAGCGCGCTGGGTTTGGCACGTGGGGCGAGCTGGCGAAGGCAATCGGCATCTCGCAACCCCACCTCAGCGCCGCGCTCCATGGTCGCGAGGTCATGAGCGCCGAGAAGTTCGCGAAGCTCAGGGAGGCGCTCGGATGGCGAAGGTAGACACGCTCCCGATGCTGTACCGCCCGCTCATGGACGGGTGCAGCGTCATCCTCAACCACTGCGCGGTGTGCGGCGCGACTTGGCCGCTCAACCAGCATCACATCGTCAAGAGGTCGCAGGGGAACCTCTACAGGAGCGGGATCAAGAGGCCGAAGCCTACAGTGACGCTCTGCGGCAGCGGCAACACGTCGGGCTGCCACGGCCTGGCCCACCAGAACAGGCTCCACTTCCGCTGGGTCACGACCGAGGCGTGGGACGAGATCGGCTTCGGCAACTCGAAGTACCGGGAGCGCAGCGGCGGGCACTGGGAGTACCTGATTACGGAAGAGCCGACGAAGTACCAGCAGGCGCTCAAGATGGACGGATGGAAGGAGCTCTACTGATGGCTGGATGCACGACGAACGGCGACCCGCAGAGGGCGCTCGAGGCCAAGCTGCGCCTCGACGAGTTGAAGCGCGACCTCAGGGCCGGCAGGGTCACGTTCCGCGAGGCCGCGACCGACCCGCGCGCCCACAGGTGCAAGGTCTTCCGCCTGCTTTGCTGCGTGCGCGGCGTTGGAAAGGCGAGGGCATCGCGCATGATGGACCGCTGCGGCATCGTCCCCTCCCGCAGGTGCGGGGCGCTCCGTGGGGCCAGGCTCGATGCGCTGTGCCGGGAGGTCGGCGAGTGAGGAACACCCACCACGCGTTCGACGTCGACCGCGACTCGCTCGGGTACGCCATGAGAAAGGCTGGGTACCACGACGCGCGACAGCTCGGGGAGGCAAGCCTCGTGAGCGCCGCCACGATCCAGCGGATGCTGGACGGAGGGTGCTACGGCGTGCAGGCGTCCACCATGTGCCAGCTCGCCGTGACGCTCGGCTGCGACGTCCTCGACCTCATGCGCGAGAACGAGTAAAAAAGCCGGTATTTTCTCGCGTTTTCCGCGTACAAACTGGTTTGTTTGTAGTGATATATAAAGCGTCAGGAGGAGAGGCCGGGAGGCCTCGGATAGAAGGGAACCAAGATGAGCGAGCAGACCAAGACCATGAGGAAGCTCCTGAGCGAGCTTGACGCCAAGTGGTGCGACGCCGAGGACGCCTGGGCCGACGCGGGATACCCCGAGGGCGGCGAGCTCTGGGACGCGTACCGCGAGGCAAGGGCGCAGTACAAGGGCGCAAAGGCAATGGCCCAGGCTCTGGGGCTCTAGGGGAGGGGGAAGAAATGTTCTACGCGGAGTTCTGCCCGTACGGCACCAAGACCATCAGCGACGAAGACACGCTCATGGGGTTCGACAGCCGCGAGGAGCGCGACGAGATGGTCGAGCGCATCAACGCGGTCGAGGACGACAGGGCGCAGGCCGTGACCGTCCGCGAGGTGTCTCACCGCTACGACGTCCGCAAGTTCCGCGACGACCCGTTTAGCGACTACTGCCACGAGGTCAACGGGCTGCGCACCTGCAAGGGCAAGCCGTTCTTCGAGGTCTCGCACCGACCCGGCTACAGGTACTAGGGGGAACCATGGATGAGAGGACTACTGCCGGCACCATCGGCTTCACGCTCGTAGCGGGCCTGGTCATCGGCCTTTGGCTGGTCGACCCGCTTCTCAGGTCGCTAGGGATCTAGGAGGAAGACCATGACTGACGACAACGGATGCATTCTTCCCGGCAACGTGTACGAGTACCACTGCGACAACGACCAGGGCTACGGCTATATGGTCCCAGTCAGGACGTCTGACGGATGGGACTTCGTCGACACGTACCACCTGGACATTCCGGTCAGGAAGCTGGGCGAAACGTCTGACGAGGCATCCGTCAGGAGAATCACCGAGCTCGGGCTCGGAGAGCACGACGGGTACGTCAATCACCGCTTGAGCGGCTACTACCACCACAACGCCAGTCTTCACAACAGGTCGGTTCCGTGTGGCCTGACGCTGGCGTTCAACGTCAACGACTACGACGTCGTACCGAGACGCAGGGCCAGCGACTTCGACTACGACGACGTGGTGACGAACGTCCCGATGTACAGGGAGCAGCATTTCGACTGGGACTCCGGCACCACCCGCGGGCTATGCTTCGTCAGGAAAGGCGCCAAGCGTGACGCCAGGAACGAGTTCGAGGGCCTTTGCAGCGACGCCATGCGATCGTTCGTCATGCCATGCACCACCGAAATGGCGGCTAGGATCATCGAGAAAGCCAGTGAAAAGCTCAGAGAGCTCGAAGGCAGGGGACTCGCGACGCCACGCGACAGGGCCTACCTATCGCACGTTGCCAGGCGCGAACGCATCGTCGCGAAGTGCTGCGAGGACCTGGCCAACGAAAGTCGTGAATGCGTGCTCGAGGTCCAGGAGGCGCGACATGGCAAGTAGCAACAGTCTCCGCACGTGCGACCTCTGCGAGAACGCATGCTATGTCGACCTCCTCGACGGCCGCAGCGTACTCGTGTGCGATGGCACGGCCACGGACGAGTCAGCTCACGAGGTGCGTGAGACCGACAGTTGCGACAAATTCGCGCTCTATATCGAAGAGGATGTGGCTGGCAATGACGAGTGACGAGCGCCAAGAGGCGGCGCGAAGGCTGCGCGAGATTAAGCCAGACGAAAGGCTGTACGGACACGTTCAAGCGGAGACCGCGTTTAACGCGTGCGGCATTAACAGCGACTTCGGGTGCGTGCTGGCGGACGACCTGGGCAGGATAGCCGACCTCATAGACCCGACGTGCGAGAACCTGTCGGACGTGAACCCCGTTGACGGCTTCATATGCTCGGCGTGCGGGTGGCCGGGCGTCGTCCAGCAGGCCATGGACAACGGATGGCAGGAGTACGAGTTCGACGAGTTCATGGAGTACGTTCCCCGCTACTGTCCCTGCTGCGGGTCGAGGTTGGTGAGGCGGGATGAAGACTAGCGACGAGCGCCGCGAGGTCGCTGAGAGGCTGCGGGAGCTTCCAAGCCACGCAGACGCCGATGGATGCTGCACGGTATGGGACTTCCTGTTCGCGCTTGGAGTGGAACAGTGCGACACCATCGGTTTCGTTCGGGCTGACGATGCCCAGCGCCTTGCCGACCTAATCGACCCGACCTGTCGAGACATCGGCGACTACCACGTGTTTGTTTGCTCAAAGTGCGGGGGCGAGCTCGACGTTGACGACCGGGAGGGCGAGCCGACTATGTGGGACGGCGGAGCCCCAGCGGTTCCGAGATATTGCCCCAACTGCAGGTCGAGGGTGGTGCGGACGAATGGCTAGCAGCGAACGGCGCCGCAAGGTGGCGGCGAATCTGCGGGAATACAACGTCGCGGAGTTCAAAGAGTCGACAATAGTGCCGTTTCTCGAATGCCTCGAGCTTGGCTATGAGGATTGGCGAGGAATCCTCGACGAACTGGCTGACCTAATCGACCCTCCGCGCAAGGGCCGCAAGCCGTGCGCCCACGGAGACGTCTGCCGCGCATACATGCGCGAGCGTGGCGTGATCCTGCGGGACACGTGCCCGGAGTGCGAGCACTACGAGCCGAGGGGGGACTGACGCATGGTGACAACGCTGCTCGCGGCAATGGTTGCCGCGCTGGTCGTCGTGGCCGTACTGCTGGTGCTGGTTCTCGTGCTGCTGCTCAGGCTTCTGGCGGATGCGACCACGAGGCGCGCCGCGAGTCGCAGGCGGACCGACGACATACGGAGGACCGACGCCATGTGGGAGGCAAGGCGATGATGCTAGGACTCGAGACGGGAACAAGGCTGTACAGCATTGCAGTCCGCTACCCGATGGCAGACGGGCGCAAGGCTGCCGAGGTGCTCGCGGACTCGTGCAGGCTTGCTCGCAACATGCGGGGATGCGACGGGGTTGTCGGCATCGCGCACGTCGATGAGCTGGAATTTGCCATGGCGTTCTTCGGGCGGCGCTACGAGGCCGAGAGAGCGCGCTACGCTCTCGGTGGAAAGGGCTGGGACGTCGCCAATCAGCTGACGCGGTGGACGGTTGGCGACGACGGCCTGCCAATCATGGACTAGGAGGAGACAGGGAATGCAGCACGTGAGAGATGCCGAGGTGAGTGTCGAGCGGGTACCGCTCGCAAGCCTCAAGGCCTACGACGGGAACGCAAAGAGGCACGACAACGCCAACATCGAGGCCATCGAGGCCTCAATCAAGGAGTTCGGCTTCCGAAACCCGATAATCGCGTGGCACAACGAGGACGGCGTGCCCGAGATCGTGGCGGGCCATGGCCGCGCATTGGCGGCGCAGAGGCTTGGTATCCAAGAGGTTCCCGTGGTGTTCGTGGACGACCTCAGCGACGCACAGCGCAGGATGCTCACGCTTGCGGACAACCAGACGACCATGATGAGCGGGTGGCGCGAGAAAGATCTAGCGGAAGAGCTGGACAGGCTGTGCGATGTGTTTGACGTCGAAGACTTCGGCTTTTCGCTGAGCGAAGACTTGGACGAGGTTGCTGGAGAGGTCGAAGCAGACGAGGACTTCGCCTTGCCGTTGGATTACTCACGAAACTACATCGTCATCAGCATAGAGAACGACACCGATTGGATGAGGGCACAGACTGTTTTTGATTTGAAAAAGGGGAAGAGATGGGCGACAAACGCAAACGGCACCGGCGGCGGG
>ERZ1034680.256-NODE-256-length-32509-cov-41.790319_pt1 | contig 32509 bp, 61 predicted proteins | sample MGYA00520639_ERZ1034680 | MGnify/ENA primary metagenome ERZ1034680 (study PRJEB33766, sample SAMN09781760) | gut metagenome | biome: gut microbiome | host: Homo sapiens | place: Madagascar | study: EMG produced TPA metagenomics assembly of the PRJNA485056 data...
TACACCATCAGGAATTGTGATTGATGCTAGAGAATAGCAATATGAGAACGCAGAGATAATACTTGTTACACCATCAGGAATTGTGATTGATGCTAGAGAAGAGCAATATAAGAACGCAGATTTGCCAATACTTGTTACACCATTTCCAATCTCAATTTTCTGAACGCTGTTTTGATAAACATGGTTACGAACGTCCGAACCAGATGAATATCGGAGAATTGCACTATATTGATTAAATGACGCAGAACCATAAAACCCCATCGCCCCATTCACTGTCAGCTTAATCACATAATCTCCCGAAGCGGCATAAGCATGATTTGGTGTCCATTGTACCGTGGATGTACTTGTACCTGTCAGTGTATCCGGCGTGGTTCCGTCTCCCCAATCCACGGTGACAGTGCCATTCGGGCAAACGCCAAGCATTGGAGATGTGCGCCCTTCTTCCAGCCGGATATAGATTCTGGTCTTACCATCATCCGTGATATACATAGCACCGACATTCATTTTGCGATTTGTAGATTTGAGGTCAGCTAAAGACCAGTTCCAGCCCTGACAGATAAGCCCCTCATGAGATGGATAATCTGGCAGCGCTGTCTTTGCTGTCAACTCTTCCAACGTCCAAGATGTGACAATCGTGCCATCGTAGTCATAAAATGTAATGTCACCTGGTGTACCGGGTGTAGTTCCGCCACCAGTCTGAATATTCCCAATGGCTGTCACAAATCCGTCCGGGTAGACCAGTGGGTCAGATGTGCCGCCCTTCTCCCGGATAGCTGATGCAACCTTTGTCAGATCAGTTGTGTTTGTCAAATATTCAGCCATCAGAAGCTACCTCCATTCGCATTTGCGATCTCTACCGCCGCCCATGCACCGTTGACCACACGCAGGAATTTTCCATTGTCCGAAGCAGTGACCGCGGGCAGCTCCTTCGCGCTCCATGCGGCCTTGTTGTTCTGGACGTCAGACACCGCCTGATCGATCTCTGCGCCAGTGTGCGCGCTGTTGTACTGGTCTGCCATAAAATCACTCCTTCATGCATAGAAATTCCTTGCCGTCTGCCGTAAGCATGGTCTTGGTCGTGCCAGACGGCACAAAACCATAGTTATCATTCCAGCTCCCGTCCGCCCCCTGTGCGTATAGAGAAATTCTGTATTCTCCATCACCACTCAGGAGAAAATCGTCGTAGACCTCAAAGGTTCGCTCCGTCCCCGCCGGGGTCTGGGAAAAGGACGCAATGAGCGCCCCTTTCCCTCGCCCCCAGTCCTCGCCGGTTTTCGTCGCGCGGCATTCAAAGGCCGTGTAGGCGATGTCCGACGAGAATTTAACGGTGATGGAATCGTACCCGGAGACTGCCGAAATCTTATTCCCCGTGATGGTGAACGTCAGTCCCGGCGCGGCCATTATGCCACGCTCCAAGTCCCGGCGGCGTTCTTGACAAAGACCTTGATGATCTTCGTGCCGTCGCCGGAGGATGCCGTCGCAAGGTCAGCGCCCTTGATGGTGACATTGATCGCCGTGGCCTTCTTGTAGCCGCCAGCCGTGCCGCTAGTGTTGCTGGAACCGCCAGTGGTGGGAATCTGCGTACCGGCGTCGTGTAGGCTGCTGGTGCTCGGAACAACACGCACCGTGTACTCCTCAAAGTCCACATCGGACGTGAAGGAGAACGCGCAGGTGTCGAAGCCGGAGACTTTGGAGATCCTGACCTTGTCTGGGCCAGTGACCGTGACCACCGGAACTGCAGTGTTGACCGTGATAGAAGCTGTGACTGCAGCCGTTTCGTTGCCGACGTCATCCCGCACCTTGATATGTACGGTTTTCAGGCCATCGCCTTCCGTCAGGATGATGGACTTGCTGGCCGCGAAGGTTTCCCACGATGCGTCCTCTTCCGTTGCAGCCGCCTTGATGCCCCAGAACTTCATCTGGTAGCCGGTCTTGGTTTCATCCGTCAGCGTGATCGTTGCGGTGACGGTGTTGCTGGTTGCATACGTCGCGCCGCTGTTGAGCTTCAGTGTCAACCCAGACGGTGCAAGCGTATCAAGAATTAGATTGAAAAAACTTGCCATAGGTTATGCCCCTTTCTTTTCGCTCAGTTCGATGTATAAATATCCGCCCGGGCGGGTATAGATGGGTTCTTCGCCGATGCAGGCATTTTTAATGCCCATTTCACCGACAAACAGCTCCTTGATTTGTTCTTCGCCTACCGTGATCATTCCGTCACCCCCGAATCAGGTAGAGTGTCTTTGCGTCCTTGACTTCCAGCGCGTCATATTCCGCCCGGTCGAGGGCAACAATGGTGTTGATCTGCTCGGATGAGACATTCCCGGTCCCGCCGCCAGAGCCGCCGGGTGACACCCGTAAGGACGGCAGGCTGAATTGGATACTCGGCTTCCCGCCGATGTCAAAGTGAATCATCACAGCACCACCTTACTGATGGAATCGCTTACGCGGATGCCCTCAATGCTGGTGCCGATGACCACCGGCTCCGCGCCGGTAAACTTGACGCGGATCTGAACGGCCTGAGAAGCGCTTTTGAACTGAAAGGTTTCCTCCTGCGTCAGCGGGAACAGGAAGTTTCCGCCCGCATCCGTCGTGACCTCGCCGGGGTAGATTTTGCGCAGCTTTCCGACGATGAACTCGATCATCTCAATCTTGGATAGGTCGAGCGGTTGGCCGTCCTGCACCCCAGTAAATACAATGGCGTACTGGTCGCCTTGCATGATTTTTAGGCTCATTCTTCCGCCTCCAATTCGATCAGGCCTCTCAGGAGGCACAAGTCCTGATAACTGAGCTTCACATTCTCATCAACGGGGATCTTGATAGGCTCGATCTCGTCCGCGACCTCAACGTCGATGACTTCCTGCATCTTCTTCCGGTACTCGTCGATTTTGTCATCATCGACGCGCCATCCCGTATCGATCTCGTGGCCCATCGACTTCACAAGATGGGCCTGACGCTCGTTGTAAAACGTCAGAACATGGTCGAGCGAGTCCATGAGCTTGCTGACCTTGTAAAGCGTTCTCGGCCTCATGTCTGCCGCCGCGACCTTCCGCAACGCTGGCATAGCCGAAACGATATTCCCGATTTTCATATTCCACCTCCTACGGGCGCATATATTGGATTATCTTGTTTATGGCACTTTTCGCACTATATTCATGGTTTGCAAACTGTGTCGCTTGAATCGGCGCGCCTTTTCTCGCAAAAATATTCTGCCTATAAGGCATTACACCATAAAACCCAAGTGCGCACCTCAATGTGTTTATAATATTAGAAAATACAGTTTGGGTATTATTAAAAGTGATTTCATCTCCTGCAGACACGGGAGATATGCTAAGACGCGACCACCACAACCTGCTTAGATCTCCGTTAAGCAACGTTATAGCCTTATTAAAGTCCTCTGCTCGTAAATTCGTTGTGGGTTCTCCAGCTTTTATCTTTGCCGCATCATCGTCTGTCCAGCTAAAATCAGGAACATATTTTCTGTTCACAAAATTAAAGCTTATTTTCCCATCATCCGGCATGGTGATTGTATCTGGATGAAAAAACGCCTCGTTAGATGTGGTCTTCCATCCGTGTTCCATCACATACGTTGTTCCATACGTTTTGTAAGCCAGCGTTTCTTCGATAGCAATGCTGTCTCCAGATATTTCTTCCGTCAACGTGTGTGTTTCACTTCGCAAATATTTATTCGTGTCGTTATCGTATGTATAAATGTATACTTTTTCTTCGCATGTAGCCATAAGATCACCCGAACACTGCCGCCCCGATAGGGCTGTTTACACCATTTACGGTCTTGAATACCCCAGAATCCGTAACATATAGCGAATTTTGCCCAGCTGTCATGCGAACACCCTTCTCGGTGACGATGATGTAATGACTGCCGAGGCCCAAGTCTGTGCGTCCACCATAGGACATGACGATACCATTTGTAGAGGAAACGCCATTGTTGCCGCTGCCATGCCAATATAGCCATAATCCACTTGGCCGGTTGCATCCATCACATGGAAATAGCCGCCTCGCAAACCGATCTCGTTTGCCTCGATATACGGGGACTGGACTTTTGTGAAGTCAATATAGGTGGCCTGAATGTACTCCGGGACGTTGCTGCTCTCGATTTTGGTCTGTAAGTCCGCGCTCAGATCGCCAAACGTAATCGCGCCGGTCAGGTTGAGATTGTCCGCCGTGATCGTGCCGACCTTTACCAATCCGGTAATCGAGACGCCATCTTTTGAGAGCGTGATGTTTGCGCCGTTTTCAGCGGTCGTGTAAGATAGCGTCAGCCCGTTCAGATTGATGTCAACAAGGGCCTGTGCCTCGTTTCCATCGATCTTTCCGGAGACTTCAAGCGCGATCTGCTCCGTACTCTTGCGGATCTCAGAGAAGGATCTCGCGTTCATCCGTTCTTCTCTCGTCCGCGCCTGATACGGATATTCGTGATTGACCTCCGTTTCGATTGGAGCCTCAATATCTGCGCTCATAGAGACGCCCACTGTAAAGGCCGCAGAAGCCATAATAGAGGCGTTCCCATTGGGCTTGACGCTGTCCCCCAATTCATGTGCTGGGTTGAAGAACGCCGTTCCAGCACTGTACGGAAGGTATTTTACGCCGTTCAGAACGCCACGGACGTAATTACAAATCTCCTGTGTGGCGTAAATGCAATCTGCTTGGATCTCGTATCCACTATCCCCAGCGGAATACTGGGTGTTCGAATCCGGGTAGAGCGTTACCTTGCCGATGGTGACTGCATCTCCGAGAATGTCGCAGCTCATGACCGGCACGTCGTCCGAGTTCGTCGGAGAGGCGAGACGGATAAGTCGGAGCTTTCCTTCTTCGGTAATAACGAAGTTGCCGCCGGATGCCGCCGCGATGCCACAGAGGACTTCACGCATCGTGTAGACCTCTGTCGGAGAATCCACCGTGTAGGGCGCGATCTGGCCTCTGGAGTCCAACTCGACGCCCATCTTTCCGCAGATATAATTCACCGCAGCCGACATCGCCATCGGATATGTTCCGGTGTTGTCGATGTAATCCTGCTCGGCTTTCAGCATCGCGTCGTATGCCGTAATGACCATCCATCCATAAGCATCCGTGGAGCGCGTATCGATGTAGAACGTGCCGAACGGGAGCCAGTCTGTGGCCACATCACCGTAATCCTTCAGCCGGATATAGCACTTGATCTCCGCTGCCGTTGGGATCGTACCGTTTGGTTCGAAGACCATATCCAGCATCGCCGAAGTAGCCTGTCCGATGGTCAGCTTATCCATCATGGATTTGGTGATCCGCGCAGATTTGATCTCGCCGTATGTATAGGTTTTTCCGTTTATGACCGCCTTGAAGTCAACCTGATAGTCTCCCGCAAGGATGTCATTCCATTTTGCCGGAACTGTCTGCATTACATCACCTACTGTTCAATGAGATTGAAGGTCGTACCAGTCCAATACGTTTCTCCGCCCATGACGATCTGCGTCGTGCTCTCCACGGACGAGCCGTAAAATTTCTTCGTCACGACCCCGTCGATGGGGTCAAGATATGTGACGGAAATAAAAGACGGCTTCAACGCAGCGTTCAGCTCCATGAGCTTTTGCGTTGTCAGCCGTTTTGTCGTGATTGAGAGCTTCGCTTTGATTGCAATTCGCGTCCGGTGCATAATGCCGTCGAGCGTTCGCCCGGTCTGGTCGCTGTCTAGGTCGTTTCTCGACCACTTTAAAGAACCTTCCGGGAGGATGTCGGTAAAGTCCTTCCCGTCAATTTTGAATACTGCTACCATGCGTCACCTCACTGTTAGCGGCGTCCCGGACGCTCTGGACGCATTGGAAAGGCTTCTCTGCGTGACCTTCGCGAACTGGACACTATCGACCATCATAACCTTGCCCTCACGAATCGCCGAGAGAATTTCCCGAAGCAGTTCATTGCTGGCGCTCGTCTGTGTTTCCTCCCGGACGATCTGACGGATCAGGTTTTCCGGTGCCTCAATGTTGTTCCCACTTGTCTGGTCGCCCAGAACGGCCATAAATTCCCGGTTCGGCGGGATGACCGCGCCCTGTGCAAGAGCCGGGACGCGCAAACTCGAAGATTTCGCACTAACTCCTCCGCCGCCAAATCCAGAACCCGGTTTTGAGATCGCAGAGGTTTTCCCTCTATTTGCGTAAAATCCGCCGCGTTTTGGAACGCTGTCTGTTGTGATGTCGCCCCAGTGAATGGCAAGGCCAAGCGTGATGCCGACGACGCCGCCAACGATTCCACCAACAACACCGCCGATCGCTGCGCCGATCAAAGCTCCGATGATACCGAGCATTACAGTTTTCAAAATCGCCGCCGCTTTTGCCTTTGCAGAACCATCGATAGAATTGTCAAACTGAACAGCAGCGATTGAAATGCCAAGTCCAACCACGAGGCCAATCACGCCACCAACAAATCCACCGAAGATCGTACCGATAACGAATCCAAGAAGTGCAAGAACAGCTGTTGTAAACAAAATTTTGTCGTTGCTTGGATTGTCGAGCTTTCTAATCCAGTTGAGAGCCTTAATGCTGATTGCAGCTCCGACCACAAGTCCGATAACACCCCCGGAAAACCCGCCAAAGATCGATCCAATAACGGCTCCGAGGATTGCGGTCATTACAGTCAAGAATGTGTCCTGACTATTCCATCCCTCAAATTTGCCGTCTATAAAATCAAGGGAAACAAGGCCGATGCTTAATCCGAGCAACAGGCCGAGCATTGCACCCTTCAGACCGCCAAACTTTGCACCGAGCACAGCACCCAGAATTGATGTCAGCGCAACAATGGCAAGACGTTTATATTTCTCCGGATTGCTTGTCTTATCCAGCAGCGTACACCCAATCAAGCCGATTGCAGCGCCAAGCAGCAATCCGATGACGGCTCCATGCAGGCCACCGAACATACCGCCGAGGACTGCACCGAGAATACCAGAGAGTGCAATGATCCACGCATCTTTATTGTGCAGGATGTTTCCTCTGTCCCAATCGAATTTGAGATCTTTGATCTTGATCTGCAAATCCGCAGCGAGATTTTTCAGCCAGTTTGGGAGATTCTTCAGGAAAGATGTTTCATCGAAATCAAAGCTGGCGTCCGTAGAGCTTCCACCGCCTCCACCAGAAGATGTCTCTTGAACGAGCTGATTGATCTCGTCAAATGCCGCAAGCTGCTTCTTTGCTTCATTGGCCGCAGCGCCGACGCCGCCGAGTGCCTTTGTCTCCTTGTTGAGATTTTTCGCCGCTTCTTTGGACTGTGAAATGGTCTTTCCGAAAATCCATGAAACAAGCGCCGCCAGAGCCGTCACGACCTTTGTCACGATATTTACAAGGGCAGTAAAGGCAGGAATAATGACTTCGACGATTGGCTGCGCAAGGGTTAGAAGAGCGCCTTTGAGCTGTGCGATAGAAGCCGCCGCCTCGCTATTGCTCTGGATGACATTCCCGAGCCACGTTCTAAATGAGCGGAACGCAGAAGTCAGAACAGAAAAGAGAAATACCCGTCTAAATAGGTTCTTGATTCTATTCCCGATTTTCTCCACACTTGCCCCAACTCGTTCAATAGAATCCTGCATTTTGGTGCTTTTCCCATTGGCCTTATCGATCTGCTCTGAAATCTCGCTATAATGCTCCTTTTCATCGGCAAGTCTTGCCGTGGCATTTTTGATTTTCTGATCATAGCTGTCTACACGGCTGTTTATTTTGTTCCATTCAGACTGCAAGCCGCTCACAAGCGTTTTCTGGTCTGCGATTGTTTCTTTGCTATAAACACCCTTCGCAGCGCTCTGCATCTCATAGAGCTTTTGTTTTGCGGCGTCGAGCTGTGCGCCCATCTCCTTTGCCTGTTCTGCCAGCGCATTTCTGCCGCTGCCCATCTCAGAAATACTCTTTTCGAGGGAATTGATCTTCTTTAAGGTGCTTTGGAGTTCCTTTTCGAGCTGCTTATTGTCAAGTGCCGTGCTGAATGTGATTGTTCCATCTGTCATGTGTTCACCTTCTCTCTGCTATTACCCTGCGCCCCACTGTTTTAGGAAATCTTTTTCCGCATCGGAATAAACCTTCCTAAAATCAACTAGTTCTTGGTTTTTGCGGTACCATTCCGCATCCTCTTTATCGAGCTTCTTTCCCCGCGCCTTTTTATCGCGGATTCTGACGATTTGAGCGAAAGTACACTCAGAGCCGATTTCGTTATAGGCAGAAATAAACGTCCACCAGTGCAGTCCTCCGGTGTTGTGTTCTGCGTCATAAGGAATCCCGCGAATATCCGTTCCAAGCACACGGTTCACCGACGATGTGATGTAAGGAAAATCCTGCTCCCAGTCAACCAGTTTTGGCTTTTTCTGCTTGTCTACCGGCTCACCACATCGAATAAACCAGAAGCAGCGTTCAACAAGATCCTCGATTGCTGGATATTTTCCCTGAAGGTCTGGATAGAACATCTCGACAATGCAGACCTTTTTTTCATAATCGCTGAGTTCACGGTCATCCAAGACAGAGCAAATATCGAAAATCACGCGGAAATCCGTTCTGATTTCGTATGAAGTGCCGTCAATCTCAACGGATGTCGGAAGGGTGTAATTCATCGGTTATATTTCTGATACTTGCCCATGTATTTTTGCAGACGCGGGTTTGTCGTAGCATGCTCTTTCTCGGACGCATTATCGACCGTTTCAATTACGCTCAGAATGAAGTTGCACCAGATCGGGCAACCACCCGCAAACGCATAAACATTGCAGTCTCCGAATACATCCTTACAGAAATTCTCACCGAAGATCTGATCAATCGTTTCGCGCATCTCCGCATCGCGTTTTCTTGCGATTTGGAAAAGCTCTGCGCCCTTCGCCGCGCTGGCCTCGCGCTCATACTCCGACTGTTTCTTATCCAGCGTGTCAAACGCATTAAATAGCTTTTCGACAAATGCACTGTCGGTCGGATTGAACGTGATCTCCCGAACACCATTTACACAATATGTCTTTAAGCCATTGTCGAAATTCAGGTTTTCCATAGTTTCCTCCAAGTAAAATAGGGGGCATTGCGCCCCCTTTATTAAGTGTCTGCCGTGAATGTGACCACGCCAGCAGCAACAGTCGCCGTGCCGGTGGTGCGCGTACCGCCGTAGGTAACGTCGATTGGCATGCCAATCGTGGAGCTGCCGCCAAGACCGGACGGCTTCACCATGCAGCTCGAATAACGCTCCGCAAATACATTGCCGGACGTGCCAGCGTAGGTATGCACGATGAGCATATCGAGGTTACACAGCTTCGCCGCGTTCTGCTCCTTGACCGCAAGGTTCCAGATTTTGAGCTGCGCCGCGTCACCCGCGTCCAATTCGCACGGATCAAAAGTCTGCGTCATGATCGGCGTTTTCATCGTCGAATAGGTGTTGCCAAGAATGTCATTCTTGGATTCGTCCTGCCAGTCGTATTCAACGGAGCTGTCCTCGACGCGCTTGCCAATCGCAGACCATACCGGAGTGCTGGCTTCGCCGGTGTTCAGGTACGCGATCATCATTTTTCTCTCAATGGTCGCGCCGGAATCAGTCAGAAAAGTCATGTCTGCCATTCGTTTTTCACCTCATATTCTTTTATAAATTGCACGGAGATCTGCACCATATAGGTTGCAGTCCCTTCCTCGTCTGCCGCGTAGAGCATCCCGTTCTGCGCGGTGATTTTTTCCTTACACGGAACGTCGCCAAATACCGGCGCTTTCCGTATCACAGACTGTTCCTGTACCCACTCTTGGAGCGCGGACACCCAATCTGCGTTGATCTTTGCGGATGCTTCTTCGCCGGGTGCTTTTTCAAACACATAGTACAGTCCGAAGTTGTATTGATTCGTGACCGTCACATTCCCCATAATGTCAGACGCCCTGCTGACCTCCACAAGGCCATTCGGGAAGATCCCGCCATTGGATGGTACCTTATCCGTATAGTCGATCTGAAAGTCCGTCAGGGCGTCATATCGCGGGAACGTGGCAAGCCAGTTTTTCATTTTATCCAGTGCCGTCAATGTAGTTCTGCACCTCCTGAATCATCTGGCTTTTCTCTTTGGCGAGAAGCGCCCTGTCCCAAAATGGGCCAGCGTCCGGATTCTTCGTCTTGTCGTACTCCAAACCCCGATCCGTAACACGAAGAACTGTTCCTTTCTTGTACCGATACCCAACATTGGGGATGTAGGCTGGGCCTTTTCCAGTAACGGAATTGACCATCACTTTCCCGTAATACTGATACCGGGCATAAGGGGCATTGACTTCGATCTCGGTCGGAGATTTCACGAACTTTAGCTTCGTAGCGAGCGCGCCGGACTGAAACGGCATATAGCGGGTCATGCGGCGACTGATCATGTTGGTCACATAGAGCTGCACCCGGCCATTGCTATCCAATCCATGATTTTTCAAAATCTGTTGGATCGGCTGCATCTCGACCTTTACCCGTGTGCTCATCCGCCCGCCTCCACATGAACCATTTGGCCGTTCCAGTATTTGGGGTCGACGTATTTCACCACGACAAGGCCGGGAACCTTCGTCGGGATCAGCGACGTCCATTTCGTGACTTCCTCGCCAACGCCAAGCAGAACCTTATCTTCCGGAAACACGCACTGCTCCGAACATGGAATGACCAGCAGGAAAGAATTTGTTTCTTTGCTGCCGGTCTTGTCCACATTTTCAGTTTTCTTGAAGTCCAGAAACGCCCTATCATACACAGTCCGCGTGACTGCGTCCCCACGCTTGTGATAGACCGTGACGGTCTGGTTGCACAGGCGGTAGTCAACCGGGTTACGCTTTGATACTCTCAGCATGACACACCTCGGTAAATGTCCAGATACCGCGACGCCGCCTTGTATAGCTGCCGATCCTGCCCCTTTTCGGACAGGTCAACGCCAAGAGCCGTAGGCGATCCATAGCTCACAGACACACTCCCGATACTGGCAGAGGAAACCGCGCTGCCGTCTCCGGACAGCATTGTTTCGATTGCAGATAGCGCATCGACCATCGCGCAGATTGCCATATCCCGTGCCCCTTCTTCTGGCTCCGTCACGGTGTAGATCCGTTCATACCGGCAAAGCTGCTCGTCAGCGCGAGCAGCCAGCCGGGGGAACGATTCTTCGTCAACGACGTCGCCCATGTATTCAGACAGGTAAAATGCGTAGTTCGGCATGGGCGTCACCTCCGTTATCAGCCGCCAGTCTTAGGCTTCATGACGATGCCGTTCAGAGACGCCGCTTTCAGCGTGTTCTTCAGAACAGCACCGGCCACAAGCTCCACTTCGCCGGTTTTCACCGCGCCCGGAGCGTTCATGTCCGGCATATACGAATTGATGATTCCGGTTCCGGTCGGGGAAATACCGTGGAATCCATCGAGCGCAAGGGACACAGCGTAGATGCTGGTCGTCCCTGCTGCGGACGCGGTCGGCGCAGACGTTCCGACAACGTCAACAGATGCGGTGCCGTTGTAATACTTGCCGAGGTCGACAAGCGGGATGCCGCCGAACATTTCGACCACGCGGCCAAAATCATCCTTCGTGCGCTCATAGTAGCCTGCTCGACGTGCTGCCGCGCGAACCTTGAGCAGCATGTCGCCGTTCATCATCAGCATGGAGACATCGCCGTCAATGGCGTGGACAAGCGCGTCAAGCTGGTCAATAAAGGCGTTGCTGTTGCTGTCCAGCTTCGAGGAATCAGACAGGTCAATGTCGGTGGTAAACTCATTGCTGGTGCCGTTCAGCAGCTTCCGGAGGCCGTCAAATGTACCGGTCACAAAACCGGTTCCGCTGGATGCGGACGTGCCATTGATGACGAGGTTGTGGAAATAGTTCGCCGTCGCCTTGATCTTCTGCTGTGCCTGGAACGCCATTTCGTCAACAGCGCCGGAGGTGTTCTGAAGAACACGGTCGACCTGGAACGAACCGCCCATGATCACGGCCTTCGCGGTCTTTTCCTCGCGTTTCGCTTCACCGGCGGTGTACTCGGTGTTGATTGCACGGACGGCGGCAGTGGACGGAGTCTTGAGCTGAATGTAACCATAGGTCAGCGTGGAACCACCGGTTCCCGGAGAAATGGCATTGTCAAACGTCATTCTGTCGAGCAGGAGAGACGATCTGCGGAATTCGTCAATGATCTGCTGATCTACCTTGTCGGCCATGCCGACCTTTGCTTCTGCGAGAGTAATAGGCATAATTTAATCCCTTTCTTTCATTTCGTATTTGCGTAACGCGCCTGCATCGCGCTTCGCAAGTCATTCGGTTCCCCAGCAGGCGGGTTTTTCCCGGCTCCGTTACTATACGGAGGGGGCGTCTGTGTCTCAAAGAGATAGCTGTTGTCCTTCTTCAAGGATTCCAGCGCCGCTTTGATGTCCGCTTCCTGATTTTTGCTGGTTCTCAATGCTTCGACGTCGAGCAGCGCGGAAATGGCTTTTGCATTCCGCCCCTTTGCGGCTGTGATCGCGTCCTTGACTCGGCCATCAAAGGCCATATTGTCAAGTTTCGCTTGCCACTCCTTATCTTTGTCCGAGAGCTGGCCTTTCAGTGTGTCAATCTTCCCCTGAAGGTCTTTCACATCCACACCGTCAAAAGCTTTTAGGCCATCCTCTGCGGTTTTCAGTCGCTCCTTGATCGCTTCATAGTCCGCAAACGGCTTTTTGGCAGCTTCAATGTCCTTGCCGTTCTCGTCCATGATCGCGTCAATGATCTCCTTCGGAAGCGCCTGATCGTCAACCTTGAGATTCTGCAAAAATTCACGTTTCATTGTGTGTCCCTCTCTCCGCTACGCTTTTCTAACGGGGGTCGCATCCCCTCGCGGTCGTTCGTTTTACGACATCCCGGTCAAAATTGTATGAAAAAAGCACGGCTTCCCGTGCTTCAATCACTTTATTGATTTTCGGTAGATTTCCGCTCGCGCATCCTGTGTCCGAAGTCCAGCGGCTTTAGAGAATCGCCGGTATTCCTGATTGAGAACTTGCAGTTTAATTTGATCCTGCTGCTTTCTCTCCCGATCTCCGGTCGCTTCATCCGCAATGATTCGCCGCTTCTGACGGCGCATGGAGGCTTCTAAGCGGCGCTGCCGCTGGGTGGCCTCATACATGGTGTAGTGCTTTCCGGCGTAGTCGATGCCGTGCTCGTTGTCCAGCCGATACTTTTCAAGTTCTTCCTTCGTGTATTGCGGAGGCGTGACGCCGAGGATAATAGGAAATGCAGCGTGGCCGCAGTTCAGCGTGCCAATGCGGCGGACAAGGCTGTTGTTGAGCGTTTCATATTCCTCGTCGCTATATTGTTTGCCCTGAATCGGCTCGTGGTCTGGCGCGCTGGCCGCATGGGCACTGATCTCCCAGCCATTGGCCCCGAGGTCGTCATGCGTCTGATTGGAAATCTGCTCCTGCATCAGGCCAAGACCGCCCATCACAGAACGCCGCACAGCCGCTTCAAGGCTTGTGTGGATGCCTGACTGATAATCAATCGTCTGGATGCCTTTCTCTGCGAGGTTCTTCACCGCAAGCCTGACGGCGGCGTTATAATCCGCCGCGCCGGTTGCAACCTGAGAAAACGCGAAATCCATGCTGTTTCTATATGCCTGTTGCAGCGGGAGCGCCCGCCCGTACGGGTCAACCATGCCGATTGTTTGCGTGATATTCGTGAAGTCATCCTGTGCCAGTTTCACCGCCGCAGACACGATCTCCTGCAACACATGATTCTCTGCAAATGGTATTGCATCAGCGGTCGGAAGCGCTTTTAGGTCGAACCGGTAGCCAACCTCCGCGCTCTGTGTCAGGAGCTTTTCGATCTCGTCATTTGAGACACCAAGCAGCTTTTTCAGGCGCTTTTTGATCTCGACCTTCCTAAGTCCCATCTGCTGCGCTGCCCATATCTGATATTGTGCGGTGGATGTGAACTGTCCGGCCTTTGCAATCCGCTCAGCGATGTCTCGGATGAGATAATCATTGATCGGGTCTGTCAGCTGTCCGGCATAGTCCCGAAGCGCTGCGATCTGTTCCGCGGTAAGCATTATTCTTCGACCTCTTCAACCTCCGGCATGTACTCTTTGCGGATCTTCGCCCGATCCGCCTCAGTGTCACACGGGAGGTTGTAGTACCAGCCGAGATAACGTTCCGGGGCCAGCAAGCCAGCCTGAACCTGAGACATCATCTCGGAGTTGGTCTTGTCCTCGTCGTAGAGAATACCATTGCCATAGGAAATCGAAATGTCATCCGGCTCAATCGGAGCGCCGCTGTAAAGGCCGTACATTTTCCCGAGAACAGAACAGACACGCATTGCCTCATTGACCGCAGCCGTCCACATCTCCTGAAGATCTTTGATTGTCAGGTTGTAGTCACCAGCGCTTGATGTGATCTCAGTTGCAGTTCTCTCTGAGGCCTCGACCTCAGATAGGATTCCGCGCTTCATGCCGATGATGTTCTCGATGTTTCTGAGATATTCTGTCTTTCTCGCAAGGAATGACTGTTCCCGGAACTCCGGGGAGAAAATCGTGATACCAACGCTGTCCGGATCATCATCCAGCGCGGTAAACACCTTATCATCAAAAGCTCTATTGCCGTTACGGTCGCGCTTCATCATGTCAGCCGACACAATGATCCGAGACTGTCCGCGTTCGAACTCGCCGTTGATCTGCGCCTCGTTGATGTTGATAAGATGGATCAGTCCAGCAGCCGGAGCGTAAACAGACGCTCCGTCAGGAGAACCATCCACGCAGTTCACAAGCGGGATTCTCACATGAACCAAGCCAGTGGAATAAACCGGCTCCTGATACACGATTTCCGGCATAAGCTGTTCATACTTCGGCAGATCCGATAGTGGGACTTCCACACCGAGCGTCACATTATCGGACGCCTTAAACAGTTTGTTTTCGATTCTCAGATAGCCGTTTTGGTCAACAGAGCGGCGTTCCAAAAGCGTGTAGGTGTATCTCCCGACAACCGTCTTTTCCGCTGTCCCAACGTCTGTGATATTATCCATTTCATCCCGGCCAAGCACAACATAATTTCGCCGGTCGATGGTTCGGAACGCAAACACGCCGTTTACAATGATTGGCTTGATAAAGCACTCGCCGCCGACCATCGCTTTTTGTACGGCCTGTTTCCGTTCCCGGTTCAGCGCAGAAAGGAGCGATTCAGCAAACTCATCGGAAGCGTCCGTCTCGTATTCGGAGAACATCGTCTTTGACAACTTCGATACGATGGTGACGGGAAGCCGCTGGCATGGATCTTCGCCTTCTACCGGAACGCTCTGATAATATAGGTTGAACCAGTCATTGATTGCGCCCCTCATGGCATTGGTTGTTGTATCCTCTACACCGAACGCCTGTGCAAAGTTATATACACGGTTATCAAAAAGAGCAGCCGCAATGCTCATCTATCCGTCACCTCATTCCGAATCGTGATTTTCTGGTATCGCAAGGCTGATTCCATCCCGTCAATATAGGCATTAAGCCGGTCGTTCTTCGCCTGAAGCTCTGCGATCTTATTTGCAAGCCGCTTATTTTCTTCAAGCAGCTCGTTCCGGCAATATGTAGGAAGGAACTTTTCAATCAGCCATCTCTTGAACTTCTTCATCTTCTCTCCTGTCGAGCTTGTAATATCTCCGCAATACTGTATTGCACATGTAGCGTGTATCATCCATCGCGTGATCTGATTCTTTAATGACCTGATCGCTGTTTTTCTCATCATCCCAGCGATATAGGCCGAACTCTCGGATTGCGTCTTTGCAGCTCCGATGTACTTTTAGTTTCCCATTCTTCAGAAGCCGCCCAGTGACACGAATACCGTCAAGTACGTCGTTATTCGCCTTTCGTACAGAAAAGCCAGAGCGGCGTCGCAGTGCCGTAATAAAAGATGCTGCGGACGGGTCGACGACTATCGCACGGATATATCGATCTCCGGCCAGCTTTTCAACCTCATCGCAGTATTCCTCGTCGGTCTTTTGCACCTTCCTTTCGCGTCCGCTATAATAATATTCCGCAATGCGAACAGCTTTATCTTCATTCACACACCACAGGCCAGCAGAAAACGGATTAAGCGTTCCATAGTCAATGCTGATGTAATACTCGCCGCTTTCCGGAATCTCATCTGTGATATTATCTTCTCCAAACTGATAGACAAGGCCCTCCGCGATACACCGCTCACCGAGGATGTCCCGTCGATACCAAATACTGCCCGTGTCGTACTGCGCTTCGATCTCCGCCAACCGCTGCGGCGTGATTGTCGCATTGTCCCGGATGGTAAAATGCTGGTAGTTGTACCGCACGCCCATGCTCTCCGGGAATTTGTCGATGTAGTGCTCATATATCCAGTGGCCGGGTGCCGATGGGTTCAAATCCCAAAACACCCGCCGAACCCGCGCCGCGAGCTGACGGTTGAATGCTTCCTTGATTGTATCCTCATGGTGAAGGTTGATCTCGGTTGCTATCCACATCCCATAGGAGTTGCCGCGAATCTTCTTGAAGCTGTCCGCTTTCGCGCCGCCCGCGAATATCACGACGTAATCCCGCTTATGTGAGCGGATAACCAGTGCTTCATTTCCCTTATACTTCGTCCACCGGCAGCGGCCACGGAAAAGATACTCCAATCCGTAGCCGTTCGCGTCCCCGATATTCAGTTTCGCGTTTGCCGCTGTGGAACCTGTCGCAAGGTGGATGCGGTCAGGCGTCCCTTTCTCGATCAAATAGGCAAATGCCGCAATGTTGTCGATGGTCTTACCGGCACGGACAGCGCCCTCCGCTACGGAAATCGTCGCCCGCGTCGCCGCCGCGATATATGCCTTATGCTTCTCGCCGAACGTCGGATGAAGGGTCTGCGTAATCATTCCATACCAGCTTCCGCCAGATACGCGGAAGTGTCCTCCATATCAGCCGATTCCTCCGGGTTGTCCTTCTGGCCGAGATACTGCTTCCCAAGCCAGATTGCCATGTTTGCATTTTTCTCCGCTAATCTCCACTGGTTCCGCCTAAGAGATATTTTCCCCGCTCCTCGCTTTTTCTTAAAAACTTCGGAGAAATTATCTCCATACGTGCGTTTACACCAAGCATTTAGTGTTTTATCTGTGACGTCGAACCAGCCGCAGATTTCCTCAAGCGTGCATTGCAGGCCGCATAGATTCTCAAACTGCTTTTGGTCTATTTCCTTTTTCAGCCTTGCCATATACGCCCTCCTTTCTTCGCTGGCGTTTGATGAATTTCTCCATGTCCCGCTTTAAGTACGGACTGTTTGTCTTATCAATGATCGCCTGCGCTTCTTCAATCGTCATGCAGAAGCACCGCCTTTTCTCCTGTGAATTTCTCCCACCGATCAATAATGACATCGGCATACTTCGGGTCAAACTCCATGCAATATGCGTGTCTCCCGTTCTGCTCTGCTGCCATGATCGTTGTGCCAGAACCAGCAAACAGGTCAAGAACATTCTCGCCCGGTTTGCTCGAGCACTGCATCTGATAGTCAAACAGCTTAATCGGTTTCATCGTTGGATGCTCTGCCGATCTCACCGGCTTATCAAAATTGAGAACAGTGGTCTGCCTGCGGTTTTTGAAGAAGTAATGCTTATGGCCTTCCGTCCATCCATACAAGCACGGCTCGTGCTCGTCATCTTCAATCTCGCTCTCGCCATAGAGACAAGGTTCATGCTTCCATTGGTAATCCTGCCGCCCCATGACCATGCTGTTTTTTACCCAAATCAAGCACTGCCTTACTCGGAGCATTGCGTCTCTGCACGCCCCACGGAAGTTATACCCTTCGCTATCGGCGTGCCAAATGTAAAACGGTGCGCCAGGTTTCATAACCATCGCCGCATTGGAGAATGCATCCGTCAGAAACTGCCGGAACTCCTTATCTTCCATTTTATCGTTGGCAACAGTCTTCCCATCCGTCCGCCTATTTCTCTTTTTTGCCTCCTCCGGCGTTTCGTCCATGCCAAGCATCACATTGTACGGAGGATCGGTGAGAAGAAGATCGATTTGTGCCTCCCCAACAAGCCTTTGTACGTCAGTCAAGGACGTACTATCTCCGCACATCAAGCGATGGTTTCCGAGTTGGTACACATCACCAATCTTGCTCTTTGGCTCCGCAGGAAGAACAGGATCATAATCATCCTCCACAACAGAGTGGTTTAGCTCGTCGCGAAGTCCCCAGTCGAAGTCGAACGCCGACAGGTCAAGTCCAGACAGCTCCCCGGCCAGCAAATCAAAATCCCAATCGCTCTCGTTGCTCTTGTTGTCCACCAGCCGGAGGGCGTTCACTTGTTCCGGCGTCAAATCGTCCATGCTGATACACGGCACCTCGTCCATGCCGAGCTTCTTTGCAGCCAGCGCGCGGCAGTGGCCGATGATAATCACATCGTCGCGGTCTACCACGATCGGCTGCACAAAGCCATACTGCCGGATGCTCTCGGCTACATTGGCGATTTGCTTTTTGTCGTGCTTTTTCGCGTTCCCCGGATATGGGGTGAGTTCAGATAATTTCCTGTTTTGTACCTTCATTTTTAACACCATTCTTTTTCAGCTCGACATCGTTACCAAGTCTGCCGCATATATCACACGGCTCCTTAAATCTGTTCTTTGTCCGTATAACAGAATAGCCAGCAGATATATAATCCTGCTGGCATCTATAACACAGTGTCCGAATATCTCTCATATCAAAGGTTGAGAGCTACGGAGTGCGGTTTCCGTAGCTCTCATGATGGAGGAATGAATCATCTGTTTGTTTTGGCATTATAATCATAAACCATATCTGATAGGACATTCAAGGACATACTAGGACACGTTTTCTCAAATCAACAGGTTTTCATCCACTTTCCGAAGCGCAATACCATGCAGCCGCGTGACTTGCCTATACGAATAATTCAGGCTGTCTGCAATTTGTTGAAAATTCCATCCTCGAATGTACCGGCGGCGTAGGATTCTTTTGAGTTCGATTTCATCCACCGAAGCAACCGCCTGTTCGATGCTGTGCTTCAAACCCTCCATGCGCTCCAATCGCTCTGCACAACTATCTTTGATCTCAAGAATCTTTGCAACCACGCTGTTCAGTTTATCTGAAGAACCGCCACCCGGCGTGCCGCTATAACTCGCCGTTACCTTTCCAGCGATTGTATACCATTCTTCAAGGTCATGCAGAAGATCTTCAATTTCATCGCAGATATAGAGATACTGGGAAAGATACTGCTTTTTCTCTTGACTTGTCACTTAATCGCCTCCGCTCTCCAGACATTCCTCGCACGGCAGCGGCCCGTTCTCGTCCGAATCCAGAAACCGTTCGTAGAGATCGCACCACCACGCGATGCAGAATTCACAGCTATTACAGTTTTTCATCGCCCCGTGCTCCCGAACCCGCCGGTTCCTCGCTCGGTGTCCTCCAGAGAATCCACAACTTCCAGCTCCGGCAGCAGACAGGGCAGGATCACCAACTGAGAGATTTTGTCGCCCTTCCGCACTCTGTACGGCTTGTCCGAGTGGTTGTAGAGCTTTACCATGATGCTCCCTGTGTAACCGACGTCTATTACCCCTTCGCTGGTAATTCCGCTCTTGACGTTCAGGCCGCTCTTGCTCTTGAGGAAACCGACCGTGTTTTTGGGAAGCTGGATATGTACCCCTGTGTCAAACAATTCACTGCTTCTTGGGTAGATGTAAGTATCATCATCCGCCGAATAAAGGTCGAGGCCCGCGTCGAACTCATGCGCCCGTGTGGGCATGATCGCCCACGGCTCCAAAACAATTTTCATAGCAGTTTTTCAATTCCTTTCTGACCGCATAGAGCTTGATTTCCAGCTCCGTCACTCTCTTTTTCATGTCTCTATATCCGTCAACCTCCACTTCCGAGGTCGTCAATGGCATCCCGCATTTGCTGCACTTGTAATAGTGCCTCTGGATCACGCCATCTTCCGTCACGTTGCATCTTGACGATTGGTGAAATACCCCACCGCATTTGCAATAAATCATTTGTTCCACCAGTCCTTTATCAGATCATTCCGCTCGAAAAACGGCTGGAAGTACCCGCCGCAGACCTTTTTGAGCACATAATCGATCCTCGCAATGGCCTCATCGGATTCCGGCCTTCCCTGCCAGGCAACGCCGTACTCAGATTCGAGCTGCGTCAAGGTCTCCATCAGCTTCTTCGCCTTTTCGGGCGTGCGGATAAAGCCGCACTCATAGGCCGCCACCAGAAGAAGGTCACACGCCTTCTGCGTCCCAGCGTCCACACCGGCATCGAAGTACTGTTGGTTGCTGCTCCTGATCCGCTTTGCCAGCTTTTCCATTCCGCGCCTCCTTCTCGCTCATCGCCTTTACCGCTCCGAACATCAGCAGATACGCCTCTCTCCGCTCGTCTGTATCGATTGGAAGATACGGGGCCGTCAGCTTCCATGCCTCCATGTACGTCATGCTTTGCCCCTCGCTTTCCGGAACAGTTCGTTGTACTTGTCATACCGAGTCTGAATATCCGTGCTCGCGATCTCCGGATGGAATTTCAGCCACCATTCATACATCCCGCAAGGGTGAAGCTCCGGGCATCCGCATCGGTATACACAGTTCGGGACGAGCACATCGGCGATCTCCGGTTGGATCTCATGAAGTTTGGCCTTGAAGTCCTCGGCGTAAGCCCGCGTTTCCGGAGCCGCCTGACTGCAAAGCCGCTTACGCATCGTGTCGATAAGGGCCTGAACGTTCGCCTCTCCGACGAAATTGACTGGCGCATCCTGCGTCAGCTTGTCCCGCAAAATGCCCGCGCGGTCGCTCCGCTGGGTCGAGATACAGCACTCCCATTTGTGCCTCGACCAGTGTGTGGCGATCCAGCTCTTGATCCCGTTCCATACCCACTTGACCGAGATCGTGCGGATCGGCCCATGCTCAGCAATCAGGATTCGGCGCTTGAAATCCTCGCTCGGCTCATGCCCGAGCGGCGGCTTCCCAACCGTCGCCCGGCAATCGTCTGCAACCTCTTCCCATGATCCCTTGATCTTCTTGATTTCAGTGTTCATTGTTCCTCCTCACAGCTCGGCGTCATCAGCCGTTCCCGGTTCTCGCGAATCAGCTTCTCCGCTTCCCGCAGCGACACCGGCGAATAGTCCGCCTCGCACCCGATTGCCGGTTCCACAAATCCGTCATGCGTTCCGTATGTTCCGGCGTGCTGCGCAAAGTCGCCCCCGTTCGGAAACCGAACCGCCCATCCGTCGTGCAGCCGTTCCAGCTGGACGTCCATCCCAGCCTCCACGCAGTACCGGTACAGTGCCAGAATCTCCCCATACTTCCGCCGAACCTTCCCCCGCTTCGCCTGCCGAATCCGCGCCCCGCAGTTCGGGCAATAAGAAAAGCTGTTTGCTCCGCAGTCAAAGCCACATACAGAGCATTTCACCAGCATCGAACCCGCGATCCCATTGTCACCCCACTTCCCATGCACCACCGGCGCAACGTCGGCGGCGGGCAATGATAAAATCTCACTTGCGATGCAATCCGCCAGTCCAGTATGCCGTCCAAGCACAGAACCATTCGCAAGTCCGTACCTTTCAGCAATTTTTATAGCATCCTCGCGCCGGATATAATCAGTCATAATCCATATACTCCCTTCCGATTCTGTTTCGCATTTCATACGGCAGTGCAAGCAGCGGCGTGCATCTACTCAGGATCTCTGCTTTCAAAAGCCGCTCCGCCTGCCGCTTGGTCAGCCGCCGCTCTCGCTTCTTCGGCGGCAGCTCGCCTTTTGCGGCTGCGATGGCGGTCGGGTTGTGTTTATGTTGCCCCATCACTGTACCTCCTGTTCCATGCCTCTGCGGCTTGCTCTTTGGTGTCGTAGATATACACGCCACCGACTATGCCGCCGTCTACCTCGTATATCGCAATCGGGCACTGCGGGTTTTCTTCGTGAGTATGCCTGATCTGAAAACCCACTCCGCTATAAGGTCTCAACGCATAATCTTCATCGTGAAGATTTCCTTCATCGTCGCACAGGACGATCTTGGCCGAGCCGCCGCAGAACGGGCACAGCTTTAACTTATCCATCCTTCTTGCCCTCCTCGATCGGTTTTAGCCATTCACGAATGCGCATCCCGCATGAACAGCAAAGCTCGATTTCTCCCGTTGGATCGCGATATGCGCCCCTTACGTTTACATACGTTGCCGAACTTGTAGGGTTTATTTCGGCTCCGCATCGGTCGCAGATTCTTTTTACCATCATTTTCCCTCCATTTCTTCAAAGTAGAACTTGATCGGCTTTTCGTTTTCAATGACATTCCCGTAAACCACGCCCACCTTGTAGATGTAGTTCTCGCGGAGCTTGCGCGGAATCTCCGCAATATAGCGCCGGAAGGTTTCCAGCGAGTTTGCCCGCTTGTAGTGGTTGCACATCCGGCAGGCTGGCATGAGGTTTGAAATATTATCTGTTCCGGCTTCTTCAATACCCCACGCTCGCAGCGGCAGGAAGTGGTCTACCTGCATGTCTCGGATGTCGATAGACCGTCCGCAGTAGGCACAGTGGCCGTCATACTTCGCATAGACCGCTTCCCGTTTTTTCTTACTGAAGCTCATCCCTTGTCCTCCATTGATTCCCGAACTTCTCTAAGGTCGAACAAGGCGACCTTCTTTCCGCTCGGCGTAGGCTGATTCTCTGCAAACGTTGTCAGATGAATGTTCCAGTGATCTGGCTTAAAAGCGACGCCGTTTCGCATGAGGACAATGTCAGCATCGCCCCGGCAGGGAAGAATCGTCACGCGCCCGTCCTTGTCGGCCTCGGCAAGCTCGCGGATGTGCTTGAGCAATGTAAGCTGCTCAGTCAGCGTTTTTGATTCTTTCAGCGCGTAATCGAACAACTCTCCTAGCGCAGTTACCTCTTTTGGTGTCAGTCCCGTGTCCTCATAGGCTTTCAGCCGTTCCCATACCTGTTTCTGGCTGCAATCGTTATCGTATAGGCACTTCATGCACACGCATTGCGCAATATCGCAGAAGTTGCCCTCAAAGGTCAGCCGTTCCATTGTCATTCCTCCATCCCCTGCAAAGCCTTTTCCGCTTCCTCTTTGGAAAGAAACACGGTCTTTCCAATTGCTTCCTCCGAAAATCTCCGTCTCCCCGTGATAAACATCACGCCCTCCCGGTCAATCCGTATGGCGTCCACCGTGACCGGGAGCGGCTTTTTGGGACGCGTGTAAAACATCTGAGATAGCCAAACCGTATCGCCCGGCCGGATGCGCATCATCGGACTGTCCGCGTCCTCATAGCGCGCAAGAAGATCCGCCATCTGAACGATGTCAGGTAATGTTACGTCTGCCAGCTTATGCCCGTTGATCCGCACACAGTCGTTTTTCCAGCTTGTTATGCGTTTCATCCTCAGTCCTCCTTTGGTGTCATCGGAATCACCCACGACGGAACGAGCGCCTGATACTGTTCCACCTTCGCTTTCAGCTCGGCAATCTCCTTCTGGTCGCGCTCGATCTGGTTGGCGGATTGCCGAATATAACCACTTATGCACTCATTGCAGCGGATAATATCACCATTGCATATTTTGCATCGTCTCATTTCTTCGCTCGATACAGTGCACCGCAGCGCCTTGACCAGTTCTTCCGGTTTCAAATTCATAGCAAATCCTCCCGAAATTCTTCTAATACTTCCTGCCCCGGAAGCACATCATTTTCCATCCACCAGTTAAATATGTCCAAGCCGGTATCGCCCCATCGCATCCCGCCGTCCATCTTGCCCCGGCGTCGGCGTTCCTCCAGCATCCGATCGAATGCCCGGATATACGCCAGCTTAATCTTTGGGTATCTCTCAAATTCTATCTTCCGGTGCTTTCCCGCCATCGGGCAGCCGATACACCCCACGCGGCAAAAGCCGCAGCGATAAAGCGGATTCATGGGGATATGCTCTGCCGTGACGTAGTCCCACACGTCGGCCATTTTCCATCCGATGATGGGATTCACCGTCCGCTGACCCTTGAACTGGCACGTTTCAAACTGCATCCGGGCCTCGTCGTTATCATCCATCAGGATCAGGCGCTTGTTTTTGTCGCTGTGGGATACCTCGATCACACCGCGGCTGTTTTTCCGTCTGGAAGATTCGTCCCACCTTACGCCGGTCGCGATAAAACGTCCTTTTCCGCCGCCCTCTTTGAGAATGGCGCAGCAGTAACGAACAAGCCGTGTGGGCGGCATCAGCTTCTTGGGAATCAGATTCCACATCGTCACGTTTCCGCCGTCCGGCGTCCGGTGCGTATCGATTGTGCACTTTACGTTCGCCAGCTCCAATCGGCGGAAGGTATCCCGCACGTGCCATACGGTTTCCGGTGCGTCCGCCGTAGTCAGTGAGTGCAGCACCTCATACGGGATACCAGATTTCCCAGCCAGATGCAAAAGCACGTCCGAGTCCTTGCCGCCCGAGTAGGTAATCACAAGCGGCTGCTTGTAGAGCTTCAAGCTCTGTGCCGACGCGAACCGCAGCGCCTCAAACGCGCTCTGTTCCAAGTCCATTACAATAGCCCCGCCTTTCTCAGCCGCTCCACGCTCTTACACCGCTTCTTCGCGTCCGCAGTGTAGGCGTCGCGGCTCCGTTCAACTTCTCTCGCCCGATATTCCGCCTGTTTTGCTTCCTCGTATTCCAGATACAGCGCACATTTGGTGTGACATTCCGCTGTCCGCCTCGGACAGTCCCTCTCACATGGCGACTTCATCCGAAATCACCACCCTCATGTAATTTTCATCGTGGAAGAAGCTGTGCTTCTCCCGGTAGTGCCGCCGGTCATCGTTCCGGAGCAGCCAGCCTTTGAGCGCATCCACGGTCATCTTCTCAATCGCCGCATGGTTGTCGATGTCCATGCGGGTGTTGTGCCAGAAGGAAATGGACACCGGCTTTTCAAACAGCCGCACCGGAACGCCCTGTTGCCTCAGGCACAGCCGCACAAGCGTCTCAAGGTCTCTGGCGTCCGCTGCCCGGACGTGGTGGTTCTTCCCCGACCAATAGGCATTCAGGCCGTAACGCTTCGTCCACGCGCTCTTGCGGACGGGATAGGGCACAGTGAACTCAATCGTCATTCATGGCCTCCGGCATAACCTCGCGTCGCTGATGCCGCTTATTAGTATCCTTCAGCAGCATTTCCGTGTCGCCATTGTCTTTTATTTTCACAGTCTTGCTATGTTTAATTTGGGTTCCATTGAGATGTAACGTGGTAACTTTGTTGTTCCCATGAATCACCGACAGTATTGCGAATCCGGCATCGTCCGGCAAATCAATCGTGATCTTCATGCTCTTCCTCCTTCGGTGCCCACAGGTGGCAGTTGTAACGAAGCGGTTCTCCGGGCTTCGGCTTCACGCGGCATTTTTTACCGCAGTTATCACAGCATTTTTCGGAAATCACTGCGAGGAATCCGGCCTCGTCATCGAGCAACTGTATGGCATTGTCTGCTGCTCGACGCGCCGCCTCGCGCTCCTTCCTGACCTCATCCAGCACATGGTTCAGCCGGAGGATCTCTCGGGTCTGTTCGTCGGCATGGATTTGAAGTTCATAGAGCTTCGAGGGGTTTTCGCAGTTCTTACAGGCGATTGCCCGTGCCAGTTTTTCGAGAAGCATTTTCCGTTCCTTTCCCGCTGCATCTGCGCAGCGTTCCGCGCGGCCAAGTAGCCGCAGTTTGTCGTTCTCATGGGTCGTCCTCCATCATCCGTGCAATGGCCTGCCGCTCCAAGTCGGTGAGCTTATCGCCGTGCCTTTGAACGCCATAGCCCGGTTTTGCGTGATATTTACTCTCCGGCGCTGCAAGCTCGTCCTCCCAGCGTCCCTGATTCAGCCAAGTGGCCGGATTTGGGATAAAGCGCCCATTCTCCGTCGTCCATTGCTCGCTGCTTCTTTGCTGCTCTATGGCCGACAGGAGCGTTTCCACTGGCACTTTGACCTTCGCAAACGCCTTTCTTGCATCCCCTTTTCCAACTTTCCGAGGGTATGCTTTCCAGAATACGTCAAACTTATCGTACTTACGTTCCTTCTCAGAAATAGAAACACTCTCTTTTCTATTTCCATTTCCATTTCCTAAAGGTAATACCGTGGTATTACCGTCATTGTTACCATCCGGTATACCAGAAGGAGCATTTTCTTTATTCCACCGTTTGGCAATGTTCTCTCGCTGACGCTGACAATGCGCGTCCCGTTTTTCGATCTCCTGCTCCATACGGTGGTTGTAGTATTTCCCTTCCTCGTCCTGCCGGAACTTGCTCATCACCTCGTCAGACGGCTTCTTGACCGCCCGTGTGATCTCCTGCATCGTCATGTGCCCCCGTTCCCTTTGGAGACACAGGAGCGTGATATACTGTCCACGCTCCCGCATATCCATCAGGGCACAGCCGGAGAGGAAATCCGACGTGTAGAACAGGACAGCAGGGTCTTTGTTCTTTGCCATGCCTCATCCCCCTAGAACGGAAGATCCGGGTCATCTCCTGTGATCTCGCTGAAACCGCCCTGCAGTTCGTATGTCTCCGCCCTGTCCTTCTTGCCCTCGCCAAAGTAGACGTGATCGGCAAGGATCTCCGCCGAGCGGCGCTTGTTGCCATCCTTGTCCTCCCAGTTGCGGATCTGCAACCGTCCGGTCACAATGGCCATCTGACCTTTTGAGAAGTACTTCTCGACGAACTCCGCCGTTTTTCCAAACGCGACAACATCAATCCAATCCGTTTCTTTGTTTTGATCCGCGGAATAGTCCCTATCAACGGCGAGCGTTACAGAAGCGACAGAAGTTCCTTTCTGCGTCATTCTTATTTCCGGGTCTTTCCCGCAGCGACCCATAACGACAATTCTATTCAGCATCTTTTTTATACCTCATTTTCATGTGCATCCTTGCGTGTTCACGCATATTTGTTAGCAATAGGTTCTCCGGCCTGTTATCGGCTTTGTTTCCGTTAATGTGGTGGACGTACTCTTCTGTTAAGAGCGGTCGCCCAAGAACGCGCTCCATAACTAGCCGATGCTCCAAAATAAAGCCATGCTTATCTGAGTTTGGATTCTCTGGCACATAAACCAGAATGTAGCCATCGCTGTGCTTTTTCCTCGGATAACGTCTGCTATCACCAATCGCGTCCCATACTGGCCGCATCTTTTTTCGCGTCTCTTCGCTCATTCTGCGGCCATATACTGGGCAATCAGAACCTTTTCTCCCGATTCCCGGATGCCTGTTGTTCTTCCATGTGTACTTGGCAGCTTCACTTTTGCTTAAAACCATGACGCCTTGCTCTTTCAGAAAGGCCGACATTGCCTTGCGATCTACGCCGAAAAACTCAGCGGTTTTCCTTACGCTATGTGTTGCCTTGTAAAAACTTACGGCTTCTGGGTCAATCATTAAGCTCTCCTTTCCTGTAAATCAATTTCGTCTCATCCCATCCGGGATATTTGCTTCTCAGATAATTCGCCAGCACTTCTTTGAGCGCCGCACGGTCGGCTGACTGGTCAAACCGTCGGTGACAAGGTTCGCAGAGCGTTACAATGTTCTCAGGCCGTCCAAGACCGCCCTGCGCCCGTGAAATGTAATGGCACCACGGATTGCCCGGTCTCCCGCAAAATACGCAGCGCCCGCCGTCGCGCTCCAAGACGGCCTGTTTGACCGCCGCCTTGATGCTAGTGGCCCTCGTCTGCCTGTGCAGCTCTCTCACCCCATTCCAGATTCATCCGCGCCAGCTCGTCCGGCGTCAGCGTCTCAATGCCTAAGTCCTTCGCATCCTCGACGGCCCGGTCGATGATACGTCCCATCTGCTTTGCATTGTATCGGGACGAACCGTAATAGGCGCGGATCACAAGGTTGTCTCCGTCCTGCTGGTAGTCCACTTCCTCGGTCGGCCAGCCTGTCCCGAGCATTGACCACGACGTCCGGAATGTCGCGGCCTCGTCGCGGGAGAGATGGAAGTCCTTGAACACGCCGACCTCCTTGATGTACTCGACATAGAGGTCTTCCTTCGTGCGCCCGAGCTTTTCCGCGATCTGGTCGCAGAGCTGCCAGAAATAGTTGTTGGAATCCAAGCTTCGCTTCTTCCGAAACTCCTTGATCTCCGCAACATATTTTTTACCGGGGTTCATGGTTTCAAGGAACATTTGTGCCTTGCGCGGCACATCAGCTTTGATCCGCAGCCACGTCCCGGCGGCGTCCATCGTCCAGTCCGCCGCAGAAAACGTCAGTTCCGTCATGCCTGTACCGCCTTCATGTAGCAGTCCCAGCACATGCACTGTCCCTTCTTCTTTGTGGTCTGCTCCGCAATCGCTCTGGCGGAGTAGTTCTTGCCGTCAAAGGAGACCGGCACAACATCGTTTCCGCATACAGAGCATTTGAAGGGTTTCGCTGTCTGCTTCGTCTCCTGTGGAGCTGCGCCGTGTCCGAAGGTGTAGACCGTCTTGCCCTTGAGCGCCAATGTTAAGGTCTTGATCCGCTCGGCCTCGTCATAGCTGATCTCCGTCACGTCGAACTGGTCGTAGCACTGCCACTTCTTTGTCCGGTCGTTCAGTTTCAGCCGTTCGCACTTCGCAGCGTCGATCCAGATAAACGGTGCAGAATAAAGCTCCCGGCCTATGCCGTGCTTGAATCCGGCGCGCTTGAACGCATCCGACGCGCGGCCCTTCTCGGCCTCCGTGTTGCTCTCTGTACCGGCGTCCCACTTCCAGATCAGCTTTCCGTTGCCGACGTAGTCAATGCCGATCCCGCCGTACAGAACGCCATCCACCAACTTAAAGTCATTCTCCCAGTTCTGCGCGCCGACCGTCTCATCCAGAATGTCAGCGTCCGTCCGGGCGGTTTTATAAAGCAGGATGGACGCGCCTTTCTCATTGCACTGGGCAACGCGGCACTCGATCTCATCCGGCCTCAGTGTCCGAAACTGTTTCATTCAAATCCTCCAATTCCAGCCGGCAGTAGTAACCTCTGCCGAACTCGTTCAAAATGTACTCTCCGGTCAACCGGCACTGCTTGCGGGAATATGTCTCATAGGCGGGGCAGTATGCGCAGCAGATATGATCTTTTTCAAAGTAGATACTGCACCGCGCCTCGACCGGAGTGTAGACGTACTCATTCGATAACCCTTTTTTCATAGCCAAGCTGCTCCAAAATGTACCGCGTTCCCAACTGCTGCACCAGCAGCGTCATGGCCGCGTTTCTCGAATCGTAATTGTCATCGCCGGGGTCGCACATCATGCCCTCGTCGCCGCAGTATACGGTGTCGCCCTCGTAGATCTCGCCACCGAAGATGTCATAGCAGTACGGCGACACGTTTTGCGGGTCTTTGGAATAATCAATTTCCGGTAACACGTTTGTCCTCCAATCTGTATTTCGCAAACCTCACCGTCTCGCCGAATCGGTTTTGCTTTGATACGATCTCGCTTGTAATGGGGTATCCTTCGGCCTTTAGCTCCGCTACCCGCGCCGCCAGCCGGAAGCATCCGTACTGGTCAAGCGCTTCAACGGGCGTAATAGAGCCGATCGTCTGCAAATGAAACAGAATCTTATCGCACTGCGTCACTTGACATCCCTCCATCCAGCTGTTAAAATGTGACTAAAGACATATTCCCGATGGCTGATCGGTTTGTCTTCCTCTGGCTGTTCGCGTCTGACCACGCGAGCAGCCTTTTTCTTTGCCCCTGAACGGCGGATATTGTCCCATCCGATCAGGAAATCCCTTTGCCACTTGACCTTGCAGAGTTTTTCTCTACAAAGCGCCGCTCGCTCACAGGTCATGCAGAGATTCGTGACTCTCATTGGCCGTCACCGTCCCAATAATTTCTCTGCCTCTCTGCGGCTTCCACCAGCGCTTTCCACGCCGCCTTGAGCCGGGAGACGAGACAACAGCTCCATCCCATCATGCCATCCCGTACCCCGTCAGCACCGCGGACAGCGTCGCGAGCAGTGCCGCCTCAAGCCGGAGGGCAAACACGCGCCAGTAGAAAAAAGCCGCCATCAAAAACAGGCCGCCAAACACCAGCGCCGCCCGCTTGAGCATCCGACGCAATGCGGCGTACCATTCTCTCTTTGAGATCATCTTCCTTCCTCCTTTACCACGGGTAGCTGATCGCAGCCCGCATTTCCTCGACCGGGATGCTCAGCGCCCGCATCAGACGCAGCGTTTGCGGAAAGTACGCCGTCGGCCGCTTGAGCAGATTGTAAAGCGTAGGCCGCGAAACCCCGGCATACTCCGCCGCCTTTTCCGGCTTCACGTTCTGTGCGCCCATCTCTCCGTGAATCATCACGGACAGACGGTAATCCGTGTCCCGCTTGACTGCCAGCTTCGGCATTTCTCATTCCTCCTTCATCAGTTCTTCCACGGTTACGCCGTAGAGTTTGGCGAGCTTTTTATGAAACACCCAATATGGCTTCGACTTTCCTGTGTCCCACATGCTGACTGTGCTCTGGTCTACGCCAAGTTTTTTTGCAACCTCGGCTTGCGTAAGACCAGCCGCAAGCCGCAGTTCCTTGAATTTCAAGCATTTTCACCCTCTTCTTATTTCCTCATAATTATGAGGTTTCATATTGACAGCCTCAAAGAGCAGTGATACAATGAATTTGTCAGGAATCATTGAAAATCGCCGCTCTTTGAGAGGCTGCTTTGTTGTACCCTCTGATTGGTACATCCATATGATACCTCATAAATTCTAATAATGCAATATAAAAATTAGAGTTTTCTAGTTTTTGTAGAATTGCACAATTCCTGTGGTGATGGTATGGATATTATGCTAGAACGGATGCTTTCTCTCATCCCTAAAAAAGAGAATGGCAAATATGTTCACGGAGCGAAAAAGGAATTTTGTGAAGCCATTGGTGCACCGACGAACATTGTTTCTGAGTGGGAAGCTGGGAAGACAAAGTCATATCGGAATTACCTGTATGTCGTTTCAGCTAAATACAACGTTTCCATTGAATGGCTTAAAGGCGAAACGGACGAAAAGGGTATAAAAAAAGGCCCCATCCCGGAGGATGAGGCCGATAATATGATGAACCCAGACTATTTGAAGTTGAATGCAGCAAATCGCGCTGCTATTGATGCTGCGATTGCTGCCTTTCTAGCATCTCAGCAATCAGAAGATTGATTTTCTCTTTGTTCTCTGCGCTCAACTGCGCATAGGCATTATTCGACTTCTCATATTGTTCTTTAATCTTTTCCATGCGCGTTTTCCTTTCTGTTATCTGAGGCAGTATTGGTATTTTAGAACTTTCGTTCTATTTAGTCAACTTGCATTTTGCACAAGATTGCCACATAAAAATTCTACGTCCGCAGTCATTCAAAGTACATTTTATTGGACGCTGAATGTGATATAACATAGAGAAAAAAGAAGGTGGCTGTTTGAAAGAATTCTTTCAGATCGTTTGGGCGCTTATAAAATGGGGGCTTTTGTCGGCACTGATTCTTGTTCTCGGAATTCTGATATTCGGCAGCAACCTGCCGGGAATATTTGCTGTTGTATCCATGCTGATAGCCGCTGCAATTGTTTTCCCGAATAGCAAATCAGTAAAGCGGAAAAAGAACGTTCTTTCTTCTGAGAATCAGAAATCAATAACTTACGATCCAGATAAAGAGTTCAAAATCCCGCTGTCGCAGAAGAAACGCGAAGCTCTCGCACAGTCGATTTTGGATAACATTCAGACGAACATCAAACTCGCAAACCGAAGTGAAGTTTTTGTCGCTTTTATCGCATGGTACGATGACGTTTGGAGCGACACTTGGAAACTGACGCTATTAGAGAAATATGTAAAGTTCACCGCTCCGGGGCCAACTTATGAAATGGAAAAATTGCAGAACGATTTCCAATGGCATTTGCGGGACGCAATGGAGCGGCATAAAGATCGTATCATCAGAGAATCAAAGAGTACATATCGAAACTACCCAGAAAAAACCGTAGAAGAATGTCAAGCGTTCAAAACAAGCGTCGATCGTTATAAGGAGCGTTTCGATCAAGGCACGATTGATTTTGCCAACCGTATGATGCTCGAGCTACAAAAGTCTTGTGGCGTTTCACTCGGTTTGCCAGAATATGAGGAAATCAAAGTTGCGCCGCCTGCTGCTACTGCGGTGTCCTGTTCAGAGGATTTCGATAATATGGAAGGGCACGACTTCGAGCAGTTCTGCGCTAAAATCCTTCGCGGAAACGGATTCGAGAATGTCTCTGTCACGCAAGGCAGTGGAGATCAGGGTGTAGACGTCCTTGCCGAAAAGAACGGGATCAAATATGCAATACAGTGTAAAAGATACAATTCCGATTTAGGGAACACCCCGATTCAGGAGGTTTTCGCTGGCAAGCAAATCTACGGCTGCCACATTGCGTGTGTAATGACAAATCGTTATTTTACGCAAGGCGCGAAGGATGCTGCAAACGCTACCGGCGTTATATTGTGGGATCGAGATTCACTGAGAAAAATGATCGATATTTCGAAGGCCAGTTCTTTAACCAATTGACTACAATTTGTAAGCAGTTCACTATTTTAACCGGGTCGATTTCGACCACTTTAAAATATCTTGAATCACCCCGCCGTCGAATTTCCCCGGCGGCGGGGCTTCGGCTTACCGCAAGCGAGTGGGAGCTTGCTTGCAAGT
>ERZ1034680.258-NODE-258-length-32289-cov-8.991748_pt1 | contig 32289 bp, 33 predicted proteins | sample MGYA00520639_ERZ1034680 | MGnify/ENA primary metagenome ERZ1034680 (study PRJEB33766, sample SAMN09781760) | gut metagenome | biome: gut microbiome | host: Homo sapiens | place: Madagascar | study: EMG produced TPA metagenomics assembly of the PRJNA485056 data set...
ATTATCCCAATTATATAGCTTCGCATTCTCAATAATACTTACACATGTATTAAAGAAATAAGAAGTTGTTGTATACATAAATTCTTTTACGAATCCAAGTCTACTAAGCTTATTAATAGCATTTTTATAATCCATATCTCCTATAATTGAATTATATTTAAGAGGACCATTCTCAGATCTTCTAGATGTATTAATAAACTCAATGAATTGACTAATAGATTCTCCGGTATTAGAGAATACTTTAAGTAGTGTAGTAGAATACTCTTTACAATCCTTTACATTATCATAGATACAATTAGAATCAAAAGAATAACATCTTCCAACCCAATTATCATCTACTTTAAACATAAATAGGTTGTTAGTAACTTTATAGATATTAGAGTTACCATAATTAGAAATGAGAGCTGCAATACCTCCAATTACAGAAGGAAGAATGTTATTCTGAGTAGATATTTTAATACAATCATCTTTAATTCCATTAAAGAATTCTTGCTGTTCAATTGTAATATTTCCCATAATGGTGCCTCCTTATAATTTTATAATGATGTTTTGCTGTATTTTATTTCCATCAATTGTTAGAAAGATATTATAACAGTGAGAGAATAAAAGATTATTTTATTTTCTCGGAATATAATATAAGGAATGGTAAAAACAAAATGTTCGACTTCAGCAAAAAGACAGCAAATTTTAAGAGGCATCGTACTTGTGGTGAAGATACCACAACATACGGAAGAGCATTTACAGAAGTAGAAGAAAGTACAGCTCAAAATGATAGACCATTACACGACTACATTCAAGATATGAGAGATGAATATGAAATTTCACATCAACAATCAGTAGAAACAGCTGGATTTATATCTTATAATGATAAATATAGACATTAAAATATAAGAATAAAAAAGATGAGTAAGGCATAAAGCCTTACCCACCTTTTATTTTTTATCGTCTACCGTTTCCGTGGCGCTTCTTATTGCTATTATGATAATTCTGATTGTAATTATTCTGTTGAACAGGCTTTACTTCAGGAGGAGTAGTATCTGTAACTTCTTCATCAACTTCTTCCTGTTCATCTTCAATTACATCAGATTCTTGGACATTCTCTTCAGATGTATTTTCATTTTCAATTACTTCTTCTTCCATAGGAGACTCTTCAACAGTCTCAACAGTAGGCTCAGGATCTGCAACTTTACGAACATCATACTCTACAGTGTTAGATTCAACTACAGGAATAGGCTTAATAGGTTCTTTAACAGGATCTGTATACGCTTCATCCAATGCCTTATAATTACCACTACTAATAGCAATCCATTCATTGGTAAGATTATTTAGAACTTCAATATCTGTCCAATCAAAGATTCTTTTAGTAATAGGATAAGGGGTATCTTCTAGCGTAATGGCATCAGTACCTCTAAGATATTCTGCTCTGGAAATTAGGCCTTTATTAAAAATTAGATCTGCCTTGGTAGAAGGAAACTTAATGGTACGACAATTATTAATATAATTCATTAAAAGTTCTCCTTTTATTTTTTTTTTGATTATTACAAGGTTCTTTTAATTAAAAGCCATAGAGAATTGACTTCTCTATGGCAATTATTTAATTACTCTTTGACAACTTCAAAAGTTCCAGTGAAGTTCTTTTCAGTCTTATATCCCTTAGCAAGATACTTTTCATCAGGCTCTTCTGCACAACGAGCATCATAAATGAAATTCTTGCAATCATTCTCAGGATCAAGAGTTAGAACCTTACCATTTAGAGTAGTACCATTCTTAATAACAATGGTAGTCTGCTTGGTAGCTTCAGGATTCTTCTGAGGATTACCTTCCATAAATGCTGCAGAACCTGTCAGAGTACAATTATCAATAATAACATTGACATTCTTCTTAGTGGTATGCTGAGCAGCAGCAAATGCAATATTTTCTGCAGTAGAACCATTACCATTAGCACTCATAGAAGGCTCACCTGCATTGGTAGAAATAACCTTACTATTACGAATATCGACGGTACCAGCACGAAGTTCAATACCATTAGCTGTACCTTCGATAATAGAATTACTAATGGTAGCTTCAATATTGCCAGCAAGATACATACCAGAACCAACAGTTCCTTCAGTACTACCAGCGAAGACCATAGATGCCTGAAGAACATTACCATTGCAGTAAACACCAACACCATCATCGGAGCCATCATTATTACCAACAACATGGCCATAGCAGCTAGCATTCAGATTGACAGATTTACCATCAAACATCAATCCGGCCCATCCCCATAGAGTAATATCAACACCGATATGAACGTTAGCAGAAATATTTTCATCGGTATTCTTCAGAATAACAGGAGCAAAGTAAGGTTTAGCTTCCTTAACAGTACCTTCACCAATAATGGCTAGGCCACCATTAGTAACCATGAAATATCCGTTGATAGTAACAGTAACTCCATGAACCAGCTTCAAAACGACATTCTTACCACTATTAATGACAATAGTCTTAGGAACTGTAATAGACTTGTAAATTTCAATAACTTCACCAGAAGAAGCTGCTGCAATAGCAGTGCTCAGATCATCATACTGAACATCATTTAGCATGCAATTAGGCAGATCATCTGTATTAATCAGTACTTTACCGATTAGAGTATTTTCAAAAATTGCCAGATTATCTCCAGATTCATCATCGACAGTTAGAGTGCTATCGATGCCGAAGAATGTAGAATTCAGAGAAGCATCATCGGTACCAAAGTAAACATAGTTAGTACCATCAACTAGTTCTTCAGACTCATCAAGGATATGAGCCTTAGAATAACCTTCTGCTTCTGCTCCAGTCTTATCATACTCGAACATCATCCAGAAGCCATTCTTATCGATCTTTTCATCACCAATCTTCTTAAAATCAGTGACCTTAAATAGCTGACCAGTAAGAATGCCATTATAAATATCACAATCCTGAATCTTCTTTGCAGTTTCAGAAGTACTAGCAGTAATAAAGTTTTCCATCTTTTTGACACCGAACTTTTCATCAGCATCAACAGTAGGAGATTCTCCAGCAACAGCCAGAGCAAACTGCTCCTTGTAGTTATCCTTATTGACAGGATAATACTTACCAGCAGTATCAATGAGTGCTACATGTGCAGTATCCAAGATGGAAAGAATATGCCGATCAGAATACTCATCAATAACATCGAGGAAGTTTCCTTCATTAAATAGTACCTTATCAGTAGCACGACGAGTAGGATACTTAGGCTTAATTGCAATACGAATATTAGACATGATAAAATATCCTCCTTAAGTTTAAATTTCAGAAATGTCATCATCGTCATCAAGATCATCTGCTGCTACATCAATGCCGTCATCCGCATTCATAGCAATATCGATCAGTTCATCGTCCTCAAAAGGATCTATTGCAATATCTCTTTCAGCAGCAATGATTTCATCTGCATCTGCACCTTCAATATCGAGATCTATCATATCTCCAGAATAATCTTGATTAGTATCGACAGGAATATCCTCATCGTCATCTACAAGATCATCATCAGAGATACCTTCAGACTCAATATCATCGAGCGCATCTTCAACAGAATCATCATCGAGAATGGCACAATCTTCAGGGTCTTCAATAGAATTTACACAATCAAAGACCTCAGGATCAATAATCTTTTGCATATTTTATCTCCTTATAGGTCATCAATATCATCGTCATCTAGCAAATCTGCAACTTCAGAATCAGGAGCATTAAGCATTGCTACCATAATTTCCTGTTCTTCATCAGCTGTGAGTCCATCATCATTAACAGGCTTTGCATTTTCAAATAGATGAACTTTACCATTATCAACAGGATTTCTATCTTCCATTACTCCAATAATGATATCTTCAGTTTCATCAGCAATTCCACCGAGACTAGCTTCTAGAGTAACTTGATCTTCAATATCTTCTGCAAAAAGAGAAGTCAATCGTTCCATTGATCTATACCTCCTTTTCATTTAATTAGGAATTCTTGCCATATTATTCTTAATATTTTTTTCGATAATATAAATAATCATTGGAATTAAGAAATAATTTTCCATATTATTCTCGGTTTCAATGATTCTTTCGAGAGGTAGAATATCTTCAGTTCCGATAGTATCATCAAAGTTAAAATACTTAATGAGTAAATTATACTTAGCATATTTACTATCAGAAGGGAAGACTTGATTTTCTAGAATATGGCCAATCATTTGGTTATCTAGAATATTAAGTGCAGGAGCATATACTTCTTGAGCTGGATCTGGGTTAACATAAGTTAATTCAAAATAATTCTCATATCTTGTTCCAAAGATGGTTCCAGGATCACTTATATAAACAGCAGTAGATGCATGTTTACATTCAGGAAGTAAATCCTTTTCTCTATTCTCTATAACTTTCCAGATAGACTTATTATACTTGATATTGAAATCAGGTTTTAAATTAGTCTTATGATCAATAAAGTCATATTTTTCTCCAGAATTAGATAGAATCTTATGTCTAATACAAAATTCTATCATATACGGATCATAGAAAAAATCTGAATTCATGCCTGTTTGACAGACATGATATAGATGAACAAAAGTATATGTTTGCACTTTATCGTTGAAGTATAATCCTTTAAACAGCTGTTTGAGATTTACACAAACATCATCAAGATGCTTACATATATCATACTTAGACTGTTGTAGAATAGGAGTATACTCGGTGCCAATATTACCAGAAACAAATCTGAATTCATCCACAATGTTATTGACCATTCTAGAATCATCATTGTGAATAAGTGCATATTCGATTCTATAATAATTGGCTCCATTATCAAAAGTATCAGGAGTTACACTTGTAACCTCAAACTGATACCGCTGCTTAATCATCTTGATAACAAATTGATCTCCAGGATATGGAGTAATTGTATCAGGAAGAATATAAGCATCTCCAGAAACATCTCCTCCAGCAACACCGAAATCATTGTTTTCTAGAGCAACGGTAATACGATCTAATCCATATAGATACATATCATGAATCAGATTAAATCTAAATGGAGTATCCTTACCATCATCAGCATAGTTAATTTTAAGAGATTTATCAAGTGTAGATTTGTTTTTATTGATATTATAATAATCTACAGGGAGCGCTTTCTTGTCATTGAACAAATAAAATGGATTTTTAAGTAGATCTCCCTGTAGATCAATTACTGATTGAGTCATCTGAGAATGACTTATATTAAGCAATCCCACAGTATCTACCTCCATTTAAATAATTATATGGATGTTTTTTGATCAGCCTTTGTTGTTAGAATCCCAAATTACGGGCATGTGGTTATAGAAAGTAATAAATGCAGCTTGCTGAACACTGTTCTTAAATGTAGGAAGAATCTCATTTATTACAATCTTATTAATATTATCGATATTTGTATTATTCACAAGACGTATATTTGTTGAATCAAGGAAAGCTTTTTCTCTATCAAGAACGTCTGCATCAGAATAGCCATTAAAATGAGGAGCATGAGGAATTTCAGGAACTTTAAAATCATTCCAGTATTCATTATCGCAATGATAAGTTACCATTCCATTAGGCGTAGGGAATCCAACAACAAACATTCCATCGAACATTGTTCCATCTTCATGCTTTCTTGCTTTCCAAGCATAAGGAAGATGAATCATTGCGAGGGCAAGTAGATAAGTACGATGCTTATAAAGATCACCAAAAGTATGATATCCATCAGAAATATCATCTGCAGAGTTTTTAGTGCGATCTTTATACTCTTTGATTTCATTATTGATCTTTTCAATTATAGCGTTTGCCATATTTATTTACTCCTTATAAATTAAATAATATCAGAAAGATTAGTACTCTGAATAATTTGTTTAAATTGAGCATCAGAATCTTGATAAATCTTTATCAAGAATTTACAGTAGTGATAATAATCATGGAAAATTTGTTCAGCTTTTTGCTTATTGTTTACGATAGAATTAATATTAGGAATATTGATAGAATCCATATCAATTGTGATATTTCCATTATCACAATTACCAAATGGGAAATCATTAATCCATCCAGTATCATCATCCTGATCAATTACACTATCAATCAAATCGTTAAAGAATTCTGTAAATTCAGGCGCTTTTGCTTTTAAAGAATTAAACCAAAATACAGAATTAATAGGTCTTATTCTTTGTGTAAGATAGTTGTACTCATATCCAAGACTAGATGAATAAAGAATAACCTTATGTTTAAGGTTATTGAATTTCAAACGTTCATCAAGGATATTAACCATTGCTTTAGTGTAAACATCTTGATCCATCATTATTACCTCTTTCTAAAAATAATTTAATATACAAGGAGTATATTATTAATAAGTCAAAGATCGAAAATATGCTTTTTATAAGCATTTGTATTCTTAGATTGCTTAATGGATACAGATTCATTAGAATTACAAATATCGTCTGGATCCTCATAATATGGAGCATATCTAGAAGATCCTTTATATCCTCCACTTTCAATATCAGAAACAGCATTTCCAGGAAGCATTGATAAGAAAGATTGAATCATCTGAAATCCTAACATAGTTAGATCACATCTACTCAATCTATAGATAATATCTAACCATGTATTATCGGCATCTACAATAAATGAATACTCTTTATTCATTGTAAATCTAACTCCAGGACATTTACCATATTGACTATGAACATAAACATCTGGCGTTACTTCAATAGAAGAACCAGTATACGGATTTGAGAAAATTTCAGCTGATTTTACTTTATCTGAATATATAACGAGATTATTATTACTAATACCGAAACAACGATTCAATACCTTTGAATTAAAGTATTTCATATTGTTTACGATATCATCAATAGCATACCCATTAATATAAATGCCAGTTGATCTTAACTCATTTCCAGGATGATCTTTCGAATAATTCGGATTAGGATACTCAAAAAATAAATAAGTGTTGAGTTTATATGAAGCACTAATAAGATGATCTACGTTCTTATATTTATCAGATCTATATCTGATTTCATTATAAAATCTATGCTTATTTCCTTGAGGATCCTTCCAACTTAAATCTGCTACTACTTTTAAATTTACACCAGGAGCAATATATGGTACAAGATATGATTTTATATTTTCTAATTCAAATAAAAGATTTAATCTTTCTTTTTCTTCTTTAGTCATTTATATATACCTCTCTAGCGAATTCTTTTATATATAAAAGTCTCATAAAAAATAAAAGTCTAGCAGAGGGAGGGACCCTCCACTAGACTTTTAAATTTACTTGTTACTTACTATTCTTCTTATTGGTACGAATAGAGTAACGAACCTCACCCTCCTTATGAGGCTTAGAATTGTCAACAGAGACAGTAAGCTCATCAGCAGCAGCATTCTTGTTCTGTACATAGCTTGCGATCTTGCTGGGGAACGGATAGCCAACACGATTATCAGCAACCATGATGAACTTATCGGGATTGGTATAAGAACTAATCCGGAAACGGATATTGTCAAGGCTCTTATTTCCGAGAACCTTGTAAATGTTCTTAACCAATTTCATCCAGTCTTCATGAGTGATTTCGGGCAAATTGCTCATGTCCATTCTATCTACGAACATGAATCCGTTATGAACTGAAACAAGCTCAGGAGGAATCTGACCAATGATCATACGATTGTCTTCCTGAGTAATGGTACCAAGAATGAACTTAGTTACCATTGCCTGATCATGCAGGCAGATGCTCGGTTCACACCGAATGTCATGACCTTTGATCAGAGGCATGACCCGGATGTCATCGCCATAGATCGTCTTATAATCTACACCAATGATCTTAAGCAAGATCCAGTTGCCGTGCTGATCAAGCAAGGCAGGATTATAAATTCCTGCTGCAATGACGCCAGGATAGTCAGAGCTACCATAACTCACAACCAGACCAAAACTATTGACCAGATTGGTCAACCGTTCAATGCCGGGATAGGTTCTGGCAAAAAGCTCATTGTTTCCAGCCTCGACAACAGCAATCTGAGGAGGCTTATTGGAAACAGGCTGTGCAGGAGCAGCGGGAGTTGCAGGTGCCTGAGGAGCAGACTGATTAGCATCAGGAGCAGGAGTTACAGGAACAGCTTTTGCGACCCCATTACCGGCAAGAACATCATCAAAAGTGATGTTCTGCTCGTTGGGGTCAGTGCCAGGCAAAGTAATTGCCTGAACCATCTGGACCTGACCTTCAGGAGGATCAACAACCTGAAGATCGGCCACAGGAGTTACATTTCCTGCACTCTGAGGAGGCTGGGAAATTGCAGACGCCACACGGCGAATGGCTGCTGCAATAGGTTGTTCGTTTGGACGAACAATCTCAGGAGCTCCATTGTTATTGCTTACAATAGGTGCTGCTCCTTTAGGATTCTGTTGAGGAACAACAGCTTCCATTGGCTTTGCTGCATTCGCATCCAAGCTAATATCCTCTTCGGAATTATTAGTAGAAGGAGTTACAACAGGTGCATCATCTTTGGGAGCCTGATATTCTGCAGGGTCATCAAAATGGCCTGCCTCAACATAGCCATTCTTTTCCGCAATAAACATATTGCGGACCTCCTCTGGAATGTCAGTCTGCATATCCACAGCCTCATTCCAGGCCTTGATCTTCTTATGGTCAATTCCATTGGCTTCGTTATAGAAGTCAGGGATAAATTCCATAATAAGATCAAGATCCATGGTTCCTGTAATGAAGCCATGGATGATACCAAATGCTACAACTTTATAAACATTGGCATTGCCTTGTTCATAAAGTTTCTTTGCATTGCGAATGGTCTCCTTCTCATCTTCATCGGATCCAGTGTTGGTAAGAATAACTCTACCCAACACATTGAAATATCTATGAATAGTCATCATAGAGATTTCAGGTGCGCTCTCATTGAAAGGAAGCTGGAACCATCTATTTGCGATGGAAAATACGTGTCCATCGGCAGGAGTATATGTGTTTGTGAATTGCCCCATCTCGAATTTGTCAATATACTTATTCACATAACGAGATGCTTGATCACACACATCCTGATCAATGCAGCTATCGGCGAGAAGCGTGCTGAAGCAAATTTTAGGTTCAGGATCTTTCCCATATTCAGGGCATAATCTATCCATAGATTCCCAAAATTTTTCTTCATCGATAACGATACCGTATTTCTTGTTGAATTCAACAATGTCTTTAGGAATTTCACGAGTTCTAGTTGCAGCCATAATAAATATATCTCCTTTTATTCGTAAAAATAAAGACCGTAGGAATTCTATCCTACGGTCTGGCTAACACTGTTATTTCTTCTGATTCTGGGACGCTTTTGCTTTTGATACAGTACTCCAGAATTCTGCGCCACTTCCTGCAAGGAAGTATACGCATATCATTTCGATTAAGCACAAGATCAACTGTGCATAATCAGAAATGTCTTTGCGTTTCTTTCGGAGAAACGCAAAATATATCATAGCATAAGTTAACATATTTTTACCTCCTTTATGCTTTACGCCAACACATTTTCCTTCTGAGGGATGTCCTCGAAAACTTTCTCGACAGATCCTGCTGCTTTCAGGATCTTAGCAAACTGCCGCAGCTTGAAGATGTCTGCATGCAGAAATTCAATGCGGTAATTTGCTAACCCATCAGGGCGGTTGATCTTCCTTATAGCGATCCGTGCATGATCCCACTTCCAGAAAGTGCTGCATGCTTCTTGGATCGTGCTGGCGATGGTATCGCCCTTATGACCGCTCACCATTCCCTCAAAGATGAAGGCGCGAACGTACTTGTTTTCCACACCAGTGAAGCTGCAAGAGACATCGCTGCCATGGGAGATAATCGATTTTCCCTCGAATGTGTTGCGGATATCATAATCCGCACGGTTCCAGCTAATCTCGGTCTGAATGGGTTTCTTGTTTTCAGACTTGTGATCGGCCTTGATTTCGCTGTTGTTGATAGACTTCTTTTCAATGCTAGACATAATTTTTGTACCTCCTTAAGTACATACAGTGTGAATAAAAATGTTTTGATGGAAGATATTTCTACTTCCATTCACTATTATTATATCTACTCAAATTTAAGAGAAATTAAAAAAAATAATGAGTAAGGCATTTCTACCTTACTCATTATTATCATTTATTTAATTTCAATTGAATTGTCGTATAAAGGATACTCATAGATATTAAATCTATAGATATATTCAGGTCCTTGTGGCTTATCACTTTTAGGAATAACGTTTGCAAAAGCGCTATAAACAAGATGATCTTTAATATCTTTCTCACTCATATCACTATTGTAAATATTGACCTTTGTATCATAATCCTTCTTTCCAAATCTCTTTGAAATTTCTCCACATTTAGTCCCAATATAAAATATAGCACTATCTAAACTAGTAAAGCAAATACCTGCTTCAACGTCCATTAAAGTACCATGAATTAAATTTTGACTATTTACATAATAAACGTTAGACATATTAATCATCCTTTCTGTTTTGAGTTTCTGATGCAAAATATATAGCTGGCATATCTTTTTGCTTAATAAACTCAATTGCTTGAATATTCTTTGGGCAATTATATTCAATGGGATATTTGAATCTGTCTCGCATTTGAATGCGAGTCTCTTCATCTATATTAGCCAATTTCGGATTATCTACAAACATCACTTTTGTTTTTGAGGCGTATTTATTAAATATAGGTCTCTTAGCATTGAAATACGATGTAAGTTGCTTAAATCCAACATCTACCAGCTCAATATATGATGTATTAGGATTTCTTGTTCTACCAAGTGTCTGTCTTGTGATAACTTCAGATTTAAAAGGTTCTGCTAAAACAACAGAATATTTTAGATCTGGAATATCCTCACCTGCACCTGCAGATTTAGTAGTTGTAAGAATATACTTCTTGAGTTTTTCGTTTTGTTTATCATCACTAATAGAAGTATAAATTCCAACATCATTCCACAGTTCAGGATAGTTGAACATAATCCTTTCATAAACTTTTTGAATTGCAGAATTGGTTCCAATATAAAATAATGCTTTACCTCCAGTTCTATATATCAAAGAGAAGATATAATCAAACATTATCCAGAATCTATTATTCTTCATTAGATATTCAATATATAATGGATTACTCAACCCATATACACTATTCTTACAATAGTTAATATCTGAAGGTTTAGGATAAGAATTATATTTAATAGCAATATAATTGGTATGAGCATCTACATCTGGATTAAACAAATTGATAGATGGCACATTTTTCATATATAGCTTATAAATAATATCTTCTTGTCTATCAGATCTGGAAGGAGTTGCTGTGATATAATAAGTTCTCCATACGTCTTTTGTAGCAAAGTCTATCAAAGCCATATTTTGAAAATTCTGATGAGCTTCATCAAAAAACTTAATTCCGATTTTAAGCTTTTCAAATAGCAATCCTACCTTATCCCATCCATGAGTAGATCCATAAGTCTGTAAAGTAGAATGTGTACAAAGGTAAAGAGACTTATTACTTATCATAGTAGAACCACTAATGATTCTACTAATCATAGATCCTCCCTCGATCTTAACAATCTCAGAATCTTCTATATCTGTATATTCTTTAAACTTCTCTCTCCATTGATCAAGAATACCAGATTGGGAAGTAATTACCATAGACCTTATTCCTAAATAACTAAGAGCGCAAGCGGCAATAAAAGTCTTTCCTTTACCAGTAGTAAGATTCAATGAAAATTGTGATTTACTGCTATTCGCATAATACTTATCCTTACAAAGAACAAACTTTAAAGATTCAGTTTGCACCTCATCTCTAGGAAGCATTTTCATTCTAATAGACTTAGTTACTTTTGCATATTGATGAGCATGAACAACAGAAGAACTAAAAGATCCATCATCAATAGTAGATTCTACTTTTCTTCGTACAAAATCTACATCAATTCCTCTAGGAAGATATAATCTTCTATGCTCTTTATCATAATAAATTCCAATGTACTCAATTCTATGACAGAGTTTATTCCATATTCCAAATTGTCGTAATAGTGTAGGAAAATCAGATGGATCACAATCATTAATTACTATAGCAGAATTATGAAGAACCATCTTACATTCATTAGCTGATTTAAGTCCCATGATTAATACCTTCTTAAAAATAAAGACCGGAGAGTATTTAGCTCTCCGGCCCATTTAATTATTCTTGCTGATCTCCTTTATCATTAGATACAAAATAAATTGCATCTACATTACCCTTCATATCATATTCATCATTAGAACGGAATTCATCAGAAACCATTTCATCATTAACCATGAATTTCTGAGGCTGTTCCATAAAGTAAAGATCAAAGATACTGGGTTTATGCTTCTTAGTAGACAAAGGAGAAACCAGAGTCTTACCAACACGCTGATATTCGAAATTAACAGTAATGCTCGGAGAATAATTCAATGCAGAACTTAGAGTGAGGATCTTATAAGGTGCATTCTCAATAGCCCAATTAGGCATTTCAAGAATATTATCCGGATCTCTCATCTGATTTGCAAGAATAGTCTCCAAATGAACAGCAGAAATTACCAGACCACCTTCAAGGTTTGCATTGATAAATTCTGCAACGATACTATCTTTATCAAAGGAAGAGGTATCTTTCTTTCTATCAATGATATGCTTAGATCTTTCCAGAGTTCTCTGAAGTTCCTTATTCTGGATCTTGACACTAAAGATACTAGGCAGGCCTTTAATAGCATCAAGAGGAATAGTATATACTCCATCATCCTCTTTAGCTTTCTTAGATTTAAGAATTCTATTAAGATCTTCTGTTAGATAGATATTATCCTCATCCACCGTATGGAATGTTACAATTCTACCATCAGGATATAGCACATCAAAAGATGGAGTGAATTCCTCATAAATAATCCCATCGCTATCATCATCGTCATCGGAATCAAATTTACTAGAATCCAAAACCAGATAATATCCAGATACATCAGTATCTTCGTCGATATTGATAGAATTCAATTCAATCTTAAAGATATCAAAGAACTCAGGATTCCACTTCATTTCAATGACTGCAGATTCAAGCAAATGCTTTGCAGACAGAAGCATCTGTGTATATTTCTCAGACAGAAGCTCAGCAGCCAACTTGCCAGGATTGATATCTCTATTAGTATAATAGAGATCACCATAACATTTATGGCAAATACCATGACCTCTAGCATAAGACTGACATGTGATAGGAGATCTAAAATATAAAGTCTTTCCAATAAGGTCAGTATCTTTATCAGAATCCAAAAGATAATCAGGGCCATGAGGATTAAACTTATAATATCTCTTATCATAGAGCTTTAAAAGTTTAGCATCCTTGATAGTCATCTTAATGAAGTTTGCAGTATCACAACAATAATTAGGATCATCATTCAAGAATGTATCCAGATTATTAGTCTCCAGCAAACGTGCAAATGCACCAGAGGTACCGACATTCATCTTTTGTAGAATCTGAGCAATTCTACCAACAGAGGAGTCAATAACATAAGATTCAGGATTCTCGACTCCACCATTCATGAAAGAATTATTGATGATATATGGGAAAATTCCTCCCTGACCATCGGGTTTAGTACCAATATTGACAGACACTTCCTTAAACTGTTTCGGAGAAATAGCTTCACCAGAAGTAAAAGAGTCTCTCAAGCAATGATCATTTGCTTTGATATATTTGATCTGCATATTGGTATAATCCATACCAATAGCTTTTACATCTTCAATAGGTGTATTAGATAGATCAGCATGAATAGACTCATTAAAATCAGGATACCTTTCCATCAGTTTAATTGTATCGGTGAAGTTAACTGTATTTGCTAGATACATAGCAAATTCATCGATATACTTCATTTTGGAAATCATATCATCAAAAAGATTATTGAGCACCATAAAGTTAATATCTTTTCTATGTGCTTTAATAAGCTTATTACAATAAGCTTCAATATTCTTTTTGGTAATAGCTGTTGTATTAAAAATATATCTTACGGTAATAATATCTCCAATGCAAATCGAGAATGTCCAGAAAATTAGATTATACCAATAATCAACCAAAGTAAATGTTACAAACTCATCAGAAGGATCAAGTCCGTACTCAGGATCATGATTGAAATGAACTCCAATCTTATATGCTTGAACATCAGGTTGCTCAATACCATCTCTCATTATATTGAGAATTCCATTAAAGTGATCCATGAAGTTATCAGGATTAATTGTATTCACATCAATCTCCTGATATCCAGTTTGTGCGAGTTGAACATATGGGCCATAGTTTTCATAATAAGTAACCATTTATAATTCTCTCCTTTTATAGAACTATAATATGTATCCATTAGTAATATTGAGTTTCAGAAACTATTAGTTTTAAAATAATCTCCTGGAGTACTGATCTTATCTTCATCCAATATTGCTAATATGCAATAATACAATTCAGGAAATTGTTTCTTTAAAGCTTCTTTATCAATATCAAATATTGCTTGAAGCCTTTCTTTATTAGATAAAGATTCCATTCTCATAATATTTTTCTTTGAACTAGGATCTGCATGATAGACATGCATTTCAAGGAATTTATTCATAATACAACCTCCATTTATTAATTGATAATTAGAATAATAAAATATCACTTCTGGTATTCTATTCATAGTTATAATATCTAGCTAAGCAAAAAATTAAAAGGAGTTGCATGGGAGGCATATGCCTCCCATGTACTTTCCTTTTAATTTTACTGACCATCATCTACCAGTGCATAATGATAGATGGGGATCTGGAGTTCTTGTCCATGATGGATCTGGTTCTCATTGGTGATGCCATTCTCCTTCATGATCTGTCGCATCTCGAATCTGTAATCCTTGTCTCCAGACATTTTGAATCTAGAGGCTATTCCACTAAGTGTGTCATCTGCTTTGACAACATAAGTAACATAGTGGTCGACCTCAAGTTTAACGTTGTTAAGCTTCCACATGAAGCCGCCAATCTTAAGTACCATCATCAATACAATGATGGCAGCAACACAAAGAATGCAACGATTACGACAACGTGCATTCCTGCGAGCCTTAGCAGCACGCTTATTGCGATTGTATTCACGATCGCTCACATAATCAGCAGTCTTTACAGTAGTCATAGTAACCATAATTGTTTCTCCTTTTTCTTTTACAATCTTTATTTTTTCGAAAGACTATAATCTAAGTCCTTCTTTCAATTTTATACTATACAAGTGAAATTTTGAATTATTAAAAAGCGGAAGGGACATAAATCCCTTCCGCAATTATTAATTTTGACTATCAATAGGAATAAACTTTTGTCCATCTTTGACGTCTTCTGAATCAGCAACAAGATCAGTAGCAATATAATTGAGTAGTTTATCTTTATCGGGGAATAGACGTACAATCTTAGTATTACTACCTTTTGCTTCGTTATCGAAATACTCGGAATGGAAGTCATAAACGAACTTATCTCCAGTGCTGACATCATTACGTCCCAGATAGAAGTCAATAATAACATCATAGAGAATTGTCTTAAGACTAGCAAAGTTATCCTTATAATTTTCAGCAGGAGTTTCGAGTTCATAGATAGTGCCAAAGATCTTCTGAAGTCCAGCATAAGACTTACCAGATTCAGCATAAGTAGTAAGTAGAGTATTGATAAATGCTTTCCAAGTATCAGTAATAGACTTACCATTCTTATATAGATATTTAGCTATCTCAGAATTTCCTGCAATATATTCCATAATGGTTACATTATCTACAGAATCTACATAATGTCTACTTTCGGATTTATTATTAGTACCATCGATAACAATATTTCCATTAGCATCTCTGACATACTTATCCATATTGATCAAAAGAGTATTTAGATCAATATCTTTAATATCCATAGGATTAACTTTAAGACCATTAATAAATAACATGCAAGTATCTTTGGATAGAGGATAAGTAGTAGGATAATTTACATCAGTAGGAGTATCTGTTAAAGTAAGTAATCCACTCTTAGGAATAGATACCTGTTTATATTTTTCTACTAATATTTCAGGAATATAGAAGATATCAATATAATCTCCTTTATCTAGAATAGTAGTAAAATACAAAACAAGTTTATCAAAAGGCCGATACTTATTCATGAAAGTAATTGCATACTCAGTCTTATCAATCTTTTTACCATTAATAAATATCATATACTGATCTGGATTATGGCAATAATTGAACTGAGTTGGAAGTACAACTTTGTACTGATTATCTTTTTGCTTGAATCGATAATATCTGAATTGCTTCTTAGGAACTATCTTAAGCTTTCTACCATAATATTCAGTATTAGCAAATTTAATCTTATAGTAGTCTTCTTTAGTGTTCTCAAAAGTAAATTCTACAATGTAATTCTTTCTATCTTCATTACTATCAGGAACTTCATATGTAGAATCAGGGCAATATTCAGACATTAGATAGCAATCATTGAGATTGTATTCAGAATGAAGATATACAGGAGTATTAGCATCTGGCACTGTAACTTCAAGAATCTTATTATTACAATTTGTAAACATAAGAATCTCAACATGATCATCATCTAGAATTCCAAATATAGGAATATTAATAGTATTTGTAGTATAAACTACATCAATCATATATTGATATAGCTTATTATTTACGAATACCATTACTACACTTTGGATAATATCCCCATATCTTCTTGATAGATGTATATATCCATCAGAATCTGCAAGCTCTTTGAAATCATGTCCTTCATAAGTAAAAGACTTGATATTTGATTCATCCATGAATACATCTTTCCACATACTAAAATCATATTGAGTAATATATTCTGCTGCATTACTAATATTCTTTTCATAAGAAAGATTTCTGGAATGATCAAAATCAAAGCTTTGCAATAGAGGAGATATAATAGCTTTCCAATCGGTACTAGAAGTATTGTTTTTATTTTTATCGATAATAGCTTTTACAAGATCTTTATTTACATCTTCTCTATTAAATAGAGATTTATATTCAGTACAATGCTTTGTATTGTACATGCATATAGCCCATTTAATAGGAGTTGTAGTTGAAAGAACTTCAAATAATCCAAAAGTCCCTTTATAGATATCATCAATTTTCTTATCTGTTCCAGTCATATTAAATAGACCAGTATCCATAAAAGTAATAATATTATCTAATGTAGGAATATATCCATCAGGAAGATCATCCAACTTCATTAATCCATTAGGAACTTCATATAGATTAATTTCTTTATAATAAATATCTGGATCTAGAATCTCAAGTCTCATATCAATTTGTACAAAATCTGTAGACTCTAGCCTCTTACCATCTCTAAAATAAAATCCTTTTCTATCATGATCTAGAAGAACATCGCTATCTTCACCATATCTAATATATTTAGAAGCAATAGGGAAGATAACTATCTTAGCATCAAAATGAGTAGCGCCTTTCTTGAAACCATCAATTCTTAAATAGCTATAATCATAATCATGAATAATAGTTATTTTACTCCATGGAATTGCAGATCCTTCAACGAATAGGATAAAAGGCCATACCTTATCTTCATTCACTAGATTATCTAGTCTATCCATAAATACAGTATTATTCAATTCATTATCATAGCAATAAGGAATATCATTTACTGCATATACCTGAACATCTGTTTCCCAAACATTATATTTATATCCATCATACCAATATTCCCATTGATGACACATATAAAGATTTCTAACCATCGGGCACAGATTTCTCTGCAATTCTGTAATACGAGAATATGTATGATGTCTCAAGTCTTCAATTTTATCAATGAATTTTTGATCCATCATTATGCATTCTCCCCTCCGATTCTAAGTAGCTCATTAGTGAAGTTAAGAACAGTTTTACTACCAGCAACTTTTTCAATAGTATTCTGCTGATTGATGAATGCACCATTATAACAGTCTGTCAGTATCTGAGAGAAAGGTACAAAGCATTCTAGACCAAGGAAAGTACTAGGACCATATGCATACATCCATCTCTGAACAAAAGAATCAACTGTAAGCTTAGCTCTATTCTTGGGGCTTATAGATCCTTCTTTTTGATCAAGAAATACTTCTGCAAATTTCATAAGGAATTGATTAAAGTCAGCTGCTCCATCTGCAAAAGTAAAAGAAAATAGTGTATGTAGATAATCACAAATCTTCTTATCTTTAATACCAGAAATTTGTTTTGCTACATTATAAATTGTTTCTCCAGGAGCAACACCTTCTACACATAGCAAATAATATTCTGCTAGAACAAAAGACATTCTTTCCTTATTATCAGCATAAGTAATAGGAACTTTAAGATATCCAAATACATAGAGCATCATATCTGCAAATGCTCCAGCACCATTTTTCATTAGAGTTACACTGCCAGTAATTAGCTTAGGATTATTATAGTATATAATATAAGTCATAGCAGCTGTCAAATAAGATATAAGAACTCCAACTTTCTTACACTTATAAACACCATTTTCAATAGAAATAATTCCAGAGCAATCAATAAATACTTTCTTTACATCCTTATCTTCTTTGATATCTTTTACATATATTACCTTAAATGCTCTAGAAATTCCATTCTCTCTTACCATTAAAACAACTTTGTTGCTCAATAGAACCTTTAATAGAACTGAAGTAGCCTGTTGCTTAACCGCATAAACTATATCTTGAAAACTAGAGTTATTCTTATCTACTCGATCAGCTTCCATAAGGTATTTAAAAATTTCCTTATTATAATCGGTGACCTTATATAGATAAGAGTCAGATATTACCTTCATAATCGGCCCTCCACTATATTAATTTATATTGATGTTTAATTTTGAAGAAATAACCACTACTTGGATATCCAAGTAGTGGTTGCTATTTTACGGTAAAATAACGGTTGTCCTATCGACATAAGCCTTATTAGCTGCATCTGCAGACATAGCAGCTGTAGTTACATATAGGCTATCAAAGTATATAGTAGCACCAGTATCAGGTAGAACAATTAGTTCGACCTTAATCATATAAGATCCAGTAGCAGCTCCCTTAAAATCAACAGTATGTCCAAGGCTTACATACTTATTTGCAACTCTAATCTGATCTCCATTAATTGTTTGAGTATCAATCTTAGTTTCCTTAGGATTAGTTGCTGAAGTATCCACAAAATAAGTATTAACTTCAACTAGATTCTGAGTGCCAGATCCCTTAGAAGACTTAATACGATAGACAATAGAAGTATTGCCAAAAGGAATATTGGCAATCTTTGTAGAAAATAGAATCTTTCTTACACTAGACGAACTTACGATAATAGACTCACCATTATTTGCATCTCCATCAGCGGTCTTGGTTCCTTCTGTGTGAGTATTATCCTTTTTATCATTCGAAGCATTAGTAGAATCTGATACTATTCCACCACCAGAATTTTCAGATGTTCCAATAGGGTAATATCTATTTCCTTGCCAGTCTTCGATTCTTATATGTCGATTTTCAATTTTGGCCATAATGAATCGTCTCCTTTAATTAGAAATTTAAAACAAATCTTTTATTATCATGTTTTGATTACATTATTATATCTGCTGTAATAACTAGATCAGTATTTGCATCAATATAACCATCGTCATTAGGCAATAGAGATTGAGTAGGAGCTTCATATTCAGCACTAGTACCGGTAAGATCAAGAACACTATCACCATACAAACTGTAAATATGAATTGGGTTAGCATAATATCCTGCAGGTAGAATGATATCATTACCAGCAACTATTCTAAGTTTAGAAGTAGTATATGTAGGAATATTACCTGTAATCTTTTTACCATTAACCCAAGCAGTCTTAGGTGCAAGTATATCAGAAGGTGTAGCATCAGATACTGTTTGCGCTGCTAGAGATTGTGTAGAAATAATACCAGATCCATTATGGAATCCATTAGGAACAGTAATTTTAACTCCAGCAGGTATTTCCAATTTAGACCAGTCCATGTTATTGGGCATGGTACCAATAATCTTTTTACCATTAACCCAAGCAGTCTTTGTTGCGAGAATGTCATATGCAATTGCAGTACCATTTGTCTGGCTAGAAAGATCTTTCAAAACAATCTTTCCATTACCATCATGATATCCCTTAGGAATAGTAATAGTAGAACCTACTGCAACATTATCTTTTCCAAAACCAGTATTATCAGGCATAGTACCGGTGATCTTTTTACCATTAACCCAGGCTGTTTTATTGATCAAAAGATTAGCAGATACAGCATCAGATACTGTTTGTTCTGCTAGAGTCTGAGTAGTAATAGTGCCAGATCCTGAATAATAACCTTTAGGAATTTGAACAGTAGTTCCAGCTGCTAGATTGATAAAAGAAGTAGAACTCTTATTAGGCATTGTACCATCTACTTTTTTACCATTAACCCAAGCAGATTTACCAATCAAAATATCGTCATTTGCAGCATTTGCTCTTGTTTGTGAAGCTAGATCAACAGCAGATACAATAGACTTACCTGTATGATATCCAGTAGGAATTGTATAAGATTCTCCAGCATATAGAGAAGTCATGGTATCAGGAGCTTGATACATAGTGCCAATAAGCTTCTGCTTAAGGTTATTACTATAGAATGTAACTCCAGAAACTACTTTATCTGTTGTAGCATTACCAGTCAATTCCAAAGTACCAACAACTTTTTCACCATTAACCCATGCAGTAGATCCTTTAGCAATATCACCAGCAGATGCAGTACCAGGAGTCTGTCCTCCTAATCCTTTTGCAGTAATAATACCAAATCCATCATGATATCCCTTAGGAATCTTATATGACTCATTTGCTGCTAGTGTAGCAGATACAGCACCGTTATTAGGCATTGTACCAACTACTTTAGACTTAGGATTTGTATTATAGAAAGTCTTATCTGCCAAAACATTCTCATTTTTTGCAGATCCAGTAAGAGTAAGTGAACCCACTTGTTTCTTCTTAGGATCTGTAGTATAGAATGTAGAACCAGCAACTACATCATCAGATAGAGCATTGCCAGTAAGTGCAAGAGTACCAGTTCTCTTAGTCTTTGCATCAATATTATAGAAAGTCTTTCCTACCAATACATCATCAAGAGCTGCACTACCTGTCAATTCAAGTGTGCCTGTTACCTTTTTACCATTGACCCAAGCTGTTCTATTTTTTAGAATATCAGTATTATCTGCATTGGCTATTGTCTGAGAGGCTAGATCTTTAGATCTGATAATACCAGACCCATTATGATATCCTTTAGGAACAGTATAAGATTCTCCTGCTAGTAGAGTAGAAGATACAGCACCATTATTAGGCATTGTACCATCTACCTTTTTACCATTAACCCATGCATTCTTAGTAATAAGAATATCAGGAGATGTAGCATTAGCTTGAGTATAATCAGATAGAGGTTTTACCCAAACATTGCCAGTGCCATCATGGTATCCTTTTTTAATTTCATAAGACTCACCAGGGCCAATAGTTACAGAAGATCCTCCATTGTTAGGCATTGTGCCAACAATCTTTTTGCCATTAACCCAAGCGGAAGATCCTTCTAGAATAGAATCAGAAGTTGCTGTACCAATAGTTTCTGAAGAAAGTGCTCTTGCTTTTACTTTTCCATTGCCAGTATGGAATCCCTTAGCAATATCAAATATTTCTCCTTCACCGATTTCAACAACTTTAGGATCAATCATTGGCATAGTGCCAACAATCTTTTTACCATTAACCCAAGCTGTTCTATCTACAATAAGTGAATCTGGAGTTGCGCTAGCATCAGTAGCATCTTTTAAAGATTGAACCTTAATTGTTGTCCGTCCAGAATAATATCCCTCAGGAATAGTAAATGTAACACCATTTCTAAGAATCCTTTCAGGATCATTACTGTGGTCTGGCATAGTACCAGATCGTACTTCTGCATATACAGAAGAATAAAAATTCTTACCACTCAGAACTTGATTCTGAGTAGCATTTGTAGTTTTTAGATATTCTTTTGTATTTTGTACAAGATCAAATGTACCAACAATCTTTTTACCATTAACCCAGGCTGTTTGTCCTTTAATAATTTGATTAGATAAAGCATTACCTACAGTTTGAGATGCTAGATCTGCAGCTGAAATAACTGTAGTACCAGCAGATAATCCATAAGGAAAAGTATAAGATTCTCCTGCAAGAAGATTCTTATCTTTTCTAGGTAATTTAGGAATAGTACCAGTAACTTTCTTACCATTTACCCAGGCTGTTCTAGGAGAAACAATATCAGAAGCAGTAGCATCTGCTTCTTGAGTAGCTTGTTTAATATCAAGAGTACCAGTAACTTTCTTACCATTAACCCAGAATGTCTTAGTATTAATAACATCAGCGGCTGTTGCCGTGCCAGGTGTATACTCACTAAGATCTCCTACATATACAGATCCTGTTCCATCATGGTATCCACGTGGAATAATATATCTATTATTAGTATGGCCATCATACTTAGGATCTATCTTTATTTTTTCTGCAGTATTAAGAGGCATTGTACCTACCAATACATCTCTTGTTACTGCATCTTTATATGCATATTTATCTTTAACTGACGATGGAGTAGCAATAGATTCGTCAGGCTCTTGTTGTGCTAATGCATCAAGATTGTTTGCACTAGATGTATCAAAATACATTTTGCCAGCCATATGTTGATCCAACTCCTCTCCTTTAATAATATTAATATAATGTGCGAAAGCTCCTAAGTTCAACTTCATAGTAATTTAGAGACATTTTTCATACAGGGAGGTAAAACATTATGCCCTTTACTGATTCTATTAATATCGTAAATGTAGTTGTTACAGATAGATCTTTACTAAATGCTACACCTTCTGATGTTGCTCAAGGTAAACAATTTATTGGTTCTACTCAGCATATGGAAACAGGTACAGTTCCTGTAAATAATCCTATATCTAGTATGACTCTTCCTGCTGGTAGTACTCTTACAGTACCTTATGGTATCAATCCTAAGCAATTTACTATCACTGCACAAAGTATTGGAAGCATAACTGCCGATGCAGATGCTATAAGTGAAGATATTTTATTTGGAAAGACTGCTTGGGTTAATGGGCAAAAAGTAAAAGGATCTATGCCTAATATTGGAGCAGAAACTGATGTTATTCTATGTGATAAAGCTCATACTATCTCTAGAGGATATCATGATGGTAATGGTGTCATTAGAGCAGAATCTCTAATGAAGCAAACTCATGCTTCAATTGTAGCTAAAGATATCATTGTTGGTTCTACATGTTGGGCAAATGGTAAGAAGATTACAGGAACAATGCCTGTAATTAAAGATAATAGTGTTACTCGTACATTGTATGCAGGAGATTCTTATACCATTCCTGAAGGATATCATAGTGGTAGAGCTGTAGTAAGTGCTGCTTCTCTAGCATCTCAAACTAGTGGTAATGCTATACCTGAAACTATTGTCGAAGGACATACTGCTTGGGTTAATGGTAAAAAGATTACAGGTACAATTAAGAAGATTGAACCAGAAAAAATTATTCTAGAGACGAACAAAACTTATTATATTCCTGCTGGTTATCATACAGGTAAAGGATATGTGACTCAAAATGTTCCTAATATGGATGGTCAAACTGTTGCTCCTGGAAAGGATACTCAGACTATTGAATGTGGCGGTTACTACATGAATAGTGATATCATTATTTCTGGAGTAGATGCACTAAACTATAAATTCCTTAATGATCCGGTAATGAATTCTTCTAACAAAGAGATTACTAATTATAATCTTACAGTAAAGAATAATTCTGCTAGTGTTAAAGTCAATGTCGATAACTGGCATGATAATGCTACATTGAATGTATATAATTTGATATTCAATAATCTAATTGATTCTAATGGTAATAGAGTTAATCTAAATACTACAGTTGTATTTAACTGGAAAGATCAATCAACAAATGTTTATACATTAGGAAATATCACTATTAGTACTAAATATGAAGCGAACACTAATGCTCATACGATCATTATTGGTGGTATTAAGAGTGGTATTCTAACTATGACTGAAGTTTTCTCTGCTCGTCAATTCGGTGTTATAAAAGAATAAAATTTGGGAGTAGGATTTTTATCCTACTCCCATTTGCTTTATTTGATTTTATTCAGAAGACTATTAATAGTTGCATATAGAGTATAAGATAGCTTAGGCACTCTGCCATTTACAGTATATTTATAATGTGTTTTAATGCTTTCTTTAGCATTATTAAGAGTTTTTAATATATCATCTTTTAGATTATATCCATCATCTATCCATGCTATGCTTGTTTCTCTAAAGTATGTACTACATAATTTTGTAAATCCTCTGGAAATGGCATATGCATCAATAGTATCATTGTCAATCTCTACTCTAGGTGTTTCAATAGCAGTGAACATATCACTTGTTGTTGAAATAAAAATTCCTAGTGATTCAATATACAAGAGATAGCAATACTTGTTATAATCTGTATATAGATCATTATAATAGATTCTTATATTCATATTATTCATTAATATTACCTCTTATTAAATACTAGGTGCTGGATTATCTATATGTTTTGTACCAGAAAAACATCATTATAAACTTATAAAGGAGGTAACCACGGTGGCCAAAGCAAAGAAAAAAGAATATCTTATTGAAGATACTATTGTTATAGATAATATATATCCTCTTGTAGAATCCAATCTAAATACTAGAGTCTCATCACTAAAGAAATGTATTGAACGGTTCATTAATTCTAGACAAGCGGCTCTATATGATTACGCTCCAGTAGATAGAATCTACTTCAAGAAAAGTGATGTCAATGATTTCTTCAAGAGTATTAATGTAGATCTAAAAACTGTCACCAATATTCTTCCTAATCTGTATTATTGGAAAGAGGATGAACTTCAAGCATGTAAAGATGAATTTTCTCTTACATCTTTAATGGCTCTTAGATATTTACTCAGGGAAAAGAAAGATAATAATATTATTGAACTTACTGCAATTTATATTGCATTTTCTGGTAAATTCTATGCATCTTGCCATTATCAGCAATGGCCTCATTATACTCCTAAAAGAGAAGTCATGGATTATGTTATTAATTATATGCTTTCTCAGAAGTATGATCTTGTTAAAGAGAAATCTGTATTTGGAGCTGTTAGAAACCTAGTTCTTACTTGGCTTGGTAGATATAAAGATGAGTTAGCATCTGATATTACTGATGAAAGATTATGCTATATAATTCATCAATTACATAATAGAATTCAAGCATCTCTTAAAAATATAGGAAAACTTTATTATGAGGCTTATAAAAAGAAACTTTATATAAATAAAGAATCTGATAATTATGATAAAGAAGACTATAGAATAGCCAATAATAATTCTACTGTTATTTCTAATATTACAGAAAGAACAATGAATTATTTTGTTAGTACTCAGATTAGTATTAATGTATGCTATAGTGTATCTGGATCTGGTGTTGATCCTTATGATGTAAAAGCGATTTTTGAAAATATTCTTAATAGTAATGAAGCCCTTGATGATCTTAGAACTGTTATTAATACTCTACTTACAGATTTCTGTAGTAAGTATCCTGAAGAAAAAGATCTTACTGGAACTAATTTCATTGCTAATAGTATTACAATGAAGCCTAATACTAAGGATAAGAATATTATCGAAATGAAGAATATTATTCTAGGATGGCTTAATACCAGTGATAGATATAGACACATTAAAACTCAAGCTACAAAAAATAATTATTATAAGGCTATTCTTAGCTATATTGCAATCACTGTAAATGTAGCTAATAAGCAATCTTAAGGAGTGATTTTATATATGGCTATATTCACTCCAGAATTCATTAATGAATATACACAGATAAAAGAAAGAAAAGTATATAGACTTCATCAAGTAAATGGAAATGGAAAAATAGTTCAACCTGCTATTCCTAATAATTATTTTACAAAAGCTGGATATGAAGATTCGACTACTAAGAGAGTATGCTTTGCTCCTAGTATAAATCAATGTCTAATGGCATTAAGTCAAAAATGCACAGATATGATTTTATACGTTCATATCCCTGATGGAAAATATGATATGTATAAACCCAGTCATTCTGAATGCCCAGATGTAGGAGTTACTGGTGAAATATGGATTCTCAGACCAGTAAAGTTAAAATGCATTGGTAAAATTCATGTAATTGGCGATGCTGGAAAAGATGGTCATCCATTTAAATATGGAAATAACACAGCAGAACTTTATGATTGGGATTGGGAATGGATTGAAAGATACTGAGGAGAATAACTATGCCAAAAACTATAACTCCTGAAATTCGTCAAAAATGTGAAGAGCTTATTTATAAGACATTTTCTGCAATTGATCCTACTGGTGCTAATACAGAATATTATCAAAAATTATTTGCAGATATGTCTGATGCTGAATTCACTAAACTAATTTCTGGTAGACTTCCTTTTAGATATCATGTAGCTCCTTTTGACAATGAACCTAAGATGCCTGACATATTTAAAGCATTTAAAGTTCTTGGTAAACCTTTGATGGAAACAGTTAAGCTTCCTTATCTAGCAAAAAATGCAGATGGTACACCAATTGAAAGTCAAGAGTGTATGGTAGGATATCTAAATATTAAACGTCTAAAGCAGATGCTTACTAAAAAGAATAATACCGCTATTGAAATTGCTAAACGTGATATGAAACTAACTGGCAGACTTCAGAGTACAGATAAGGGTGGCCTAGAATCGAATAAAGAATTCGAGGGAGCAATGGCTCTAAACCTAGAAAATACTACTGTAGAATACGCTCGTGTTAAAGCTGCTGCTATGAAATCTAAAGCAGAAGCTTATAATACAATCAATGTTAAGGGTGAAGTTAGTTTCAACGATATTGACATGGATAAAAATGATAGTATTCCTAAGAATGCTATGAATGTGTATCTAATTGGTGCTAATATTCATAGTAATCTTATCGATGAAAATTATTATACTCCATATACATTGGAAAAGCATGCTAAACGGCTAGAAAGAAGTAATTAAAAAATAAAACCGGTAGAGGATTTAATCCTCTACCGATCTTTTAGGAGAAAATATTATGCCAACCAATATGCATCGTAGCAATGATATCGGCTAAATAAGATATCTAACCAGCACCGAAATCAGATATCTTACTGATATGTTTAAATATAAAGTATGTTACATGTAATAGAACCTAAAAACGAACGATTAAATGATACTGTTATTATGTGAAGTCCATCTTCCTGGCAGTGAAATAATATATCTGTTACGACTATTCTCGAACCACTATCTGATAATCTGATATTTACTAAATATATTTGTATAGGAGTCATATTCGGTAATATAAACATGGTACTTGAGTCGCCATTAATATTGTTTACTTGCTTTGATATTTTAATTTTAAGAGAAGCGTCAGTCTGTTTAAATATACCAATATCTACATGTAATAGGTTTATTAGTATCTTTATATATATCACTAGATTCTATAGATCCTGGATTTTTTGATATTACTATTGTACAACCTCTCGGATAAATGTTATTATTAATATCTCTAGAATTTATATATACAATAGGAAATGTATAATATACTGCATCATGAATACTAATAGAAGGTGAATATTGTATTATCGCTATTTGTACTATAATTCTATAATCTATAATAGTAGCACCTGAATCAAAAAATGGAACTTCACAAGTATCAGTTTTCATAGAAGCGTCATTTAGCGAAGTCAGAGTCTGATTCATAGAATAGATCAGAGCAGATGTAGGAATGTAATCATTGGAGTTAACTTGAGTACTAGAAGTAGGTAGTTGAGCAACCTTATGAGAGTGATTAGATGCTGCCTTACCATCAAGCTGACCCTTAACAGTAGAGCCGGTAGAGAAGCCAGTACCAAGAACATTGTACAGATAGCGGACGTTCTTTGCCATCTGAGTGATCTTAGTAAAGATACTAGCATGATTATCGGAAGTAGTAATCTGACCTACATTAGTCCAACCTGTTGCACTTGCTTGTGCAGTATCACTAGAAGAGAATCCACCTGTACCTGTAGTAAGAGTGCCAGTGGGGGAAGGAGATATGTCGTAAGACGTAGATCCTACCTTAATATGATCAACATTAGCCATAATTTTAGTTTCCTTTCTCTAAATTTACCTGTTTTGGCTTGATTTTGAATGATTATTTTAAAAAAGAAATTGCGGGGTGATCATAAAGACCACACCGAATAAGATCTTAAACGTAGCCTTCAATAAAATAAATTCAACGAAACCTTCAAATTATCTGACGCTTCTTATAGTCTTCAATCATAATGGACAAATCTATATATCGAAATCTTCAAAATATTTTAACGAATCGTTCATTCATCTTAACGCAATCTTCATTATCATATTGTTACATATTTTAAATTAAGAATGATAACATATGAAACATATACTAAATAAGATATAAAAATATGAGGGTAGAAATCGTCAAATTTCTACCCTCTAAATACCCCATTTTAGACCATTTTAGGGGTGTTTGGCAGATTTCTCAGACTACTTCGTAATAGCGTCAGACTATCAAAAAAAAAAATAAAAGGAGTGAGTTATTATACTCACTCCTTTTATATTATACACGACTGATATAGATTACTCCATCGCACATATCTACAGTATACTTGGCCTTAGCGTTGAATGAAGGCATACCGAAATCGGTATACCCTTGATCCATCAGCCAAGTCTGGCAGTACTTATAGACTTGGCGCATGGTCTTGCCGGACTTGGCTTTGCCAGTGTCCAGCATATGGGCTAATACATTAGCCCACTTATTACCCTTGCGGGTAAATCGTGCACGAATATTATGCACGTTATGCTCTTCTGCCGAAACAGTAAGCGCATAGAAGCTCAATGCATTAGCATTGATGGATTTGCGGAAGTTATAATTGTTCATAGACATAGTTAAGTACCTCCATTTTGTACTTATAATATAATAAAATAATTCTTCTAAGAAGGAATATATTTATCCTTCTTATCACTTTTATACTATACAAGTGAAATATTGAACTATTTAAAAATTAGGATAGGAAATAAATCCTATCCCAATTATATTTTAATTTCCTTTAGTACTCTTAACACCAAAGCTTATAGCATCATCTTCCCTATCAGGTCCTACCATGAACTTAGCTTTGATATTCCTATCATCAAGAATTTCATTAACTTTCTTTACATAGTTATGAGCATCTTTTTCATAATTCTCACTACCATGATCCTTAAAATCAGGATATCCACTATAAGTATCACCATTCATAAGTTCGATAAATGCTTTCGGAGAACTGCTGTAGTATTTACCAAAAGAAGATTCTCGTTCACCCTCATCATTAATATGATCTTTATCATTAAGATCAACATAATCGCAACATCTTTTCAACTTTGGAAAATCCATTAAAGTAGATGTAGCAATTGTCATGATTCTACGAATTTCTTCTTTTGTCAAATGCTCAGGAGTTTGTTCTTTTTTCTCCTCATTTTTGTTCTTATCAGATTCAGATTTTGAATCGGAAGAAGAGAATTTATTATCGTTTGATTTAGAAGAAGTTTTTTCTTTTTTATCGTCTTCTTCATCATCCTCGTCGTCATCCTCATCTTCGTCATCATCTTCATCTTTATCATCGTCATCATCCAAATATTGTGCATATTTAGAGACATACTTTTCATTCAAAATAAACTTTTTGTTGAATATAGACATAATATATTCTCCTAAAAATAAAAGAATTATTCAAGAAAATTATTATTTCTATCTCTAGTCATATAATCTTCTTTAATTCTTTCAGCCGTCATTTTAGTCATATCATTCTTGAATTCTTTATGGTTAAGGCAATAATTATTATAATTGGTAATGTCAAGTAGTACCTGTTGGAAATGATCACGAGAATGATTCTTCCCATGACTAACTTCATCACCGAATCTTAAGATACGAGTTCTAGCTTCAACTGCTTTATTTTCATCAATAGTATAATCTATTTTATTGATCTTAGATTCTATACTATCGATTTGCATCTGAAATCTTTTATTATTTTCATCTATCTTATCATTCATTCCATCAATCTTTTCTGATAAATCTTTAGTAATTGTACTCACTAGCCAATTATTAATATGGCCAATAGGATCTATCTTTAAAGGATTAATTTTAATAAGAGTTCCGATAACAATAAGAATTCCAATTACAAGTCCAAGGTCTCCAGGTTTAGCAGTTATAGTTGTAAAGATCTCATATATAGACATCTGGAAAAATCTCCTTTTATAATAAATATATTTGGTGCTTAACCAGAGCTATTAATGAGAACGCTATCTGTTAACAATAAATCTTGCTTTGTTCCCTCGTTTCAGAGTTGTAGTAGTTTGAGGCTTACTATCTTCTATGATATGTCCATCATAGTAACACTTTTTCATGGACTCTTCAGTATCATGATCAGAAGTCCGTTCACTTTCTACAATTCTATTGCTCTGTGCTTTTGTCTTTTCGATAATCTTCTCATTTACATAACCACGGTCAATATAAATTGCAATATAGAAATAGGTGTTAGGTGTATTAGAAGGAAGAATAATTTTTCTATTTTTCCAATCCATTTGAATTGGTAACCGTCCAGTACCATCTATTGCTAAATCATTGGTATATATAGCGACTTCTATAAATACATCGGGATTTATAAATTGATTAATAGCATCTTGAATTAAATCATCCAAAGATGTACCAACCTTAATATCTACCGGAGCTTTGAAAAGTTCAGTAATGTCTATGGATTCTATACATTCTCCATCATCATTATCAGATGTATAGTTACTATGACCATAGATAGGCCAATGCTTATAATTTTCTTCAGGAATATCAAATACCTTCATAGAAACAACTTTAATAGCATCGTCTTTCTCAAGCTTAATAAATTCCTGAGTATGCATTTCATCATACAATGCAAATGTACGTACTGCAGGAAATCTAACTGCTATTTGAAATTCAATCATAAAGTTATTCTGAACCATTCCTATCTGATTTCCATCGTCAACATCAAGCTGATCTTGAAAATCAAGATGCACAGGAAGATTCCTCATTCTAAGAAAGTATTCATATTTCTGATTAATTTCTCTAAGCTTATATAGTATAGGCATCTGAGAATATTGATTAAGAAATCTTGTAAAATTCCATGGATCACTTACTTCTGTATTTGCAGCATCAACCATAAAACCAGAAGCTTTAGCCATCTCAATAATCATGTCATTATCAAGATGAAAATCGCAATCTATATCTACTGTTTCTGTGCATCCTAAACGAAATACTTTACGAATCCTATTGAATAAATCTAACTGCTGAGCCTTTGTACTTACTCTAAATCTGAAGTTATAATTAATCATCATAGCTTCAAGATCCATACCAAGGTATACGCCTTTATGTGGGCATTTAAAGAAGCTTCTCTGCCACTGAGACTTCTTTAAATACTTATTGGTACTAAGCAGATTCATATCGATATTATTGTCATTATAATCATATTGTACAGTGTAAGAAATTGCAACTGCAGGGTTATCCCTAATAGGGAAATTACCCTTCTGCAGTCTTCTGAAATCCTCAAATGGATGCTTACCTGAAACATGAATTGTAGTGAAATAATTCTTAGGAAATCTACTCAAGACGTAATTGTAAATAAACTCAGTAGCTATAGATAAGGAGTGCACATAAGACGGTATAAAAAGATCACACTTTAGTGATGGACGAAATCTATCTACATTAACTATATTTAGCATTTCTTCATCACTGATTTCCTGCTTAGAATCTATACTACTCGGCATTATTCTACTCCTTTCTCTATAGAGATTATTATATTAAAGTTCTGGATCACTAACAATGCACTCAGAACATTTCTTAAATTTTGAATTGCAATATTTACAGTCATTATTAAACTCACAAGAATGGATACATTCAGAGAAGGTTAGTAAACAGAATCTATTTCCATCTTCATTAATAGAAGAATAAATGCAATAAAATTTAGATTTATCATCCATAAGTAAATAACCTCCTAAATTAATTTTAATAGTGAGTTTCGGAAATCATAATAAATCAAAAAAAAATAAAGCCAATAGGATTATTCCTATTGGCCTTTTATTTTTTTTTTAATATTCCTGTATCAATAGCATGTAGTGCTCTAAATTTTTGACACCAAATAAACACATGCTTTTGGTATCTGATTGCTGTTTCATTTCTAGAGACATTGCTTGCCAATTTGAACAAATACGGACTAATTCAGTTTTACTAGGT
>ERZ1034680.260-NODE-260-length-32078-cov-32.220061_pt1 | contig 32078 bp, 26 predicted proteins | sample MGYA00520639_ERZ1034680 | MGnify/ENA primary metagenome ERZ1034680 (study PRJEB33766, sample SAMN09781760) | gut metagenome | biome: gut microbiome | host: Homo sapiens | place: Madagascar | study: EMG produced TPA metagenomics assembly of the PRJNA485056 data...
TGATAATGTAAATCATTTTTATTAAATAAAGAAATAAGGAGTTTAGGATGAAACAATATCACAGTAACAAAAAACAGTTAGCTTTAAAATTGGCGGTACTTAGCTTTAGCGTCATGCCCATCTATCAGTTAACCCCAGCGGAGGCTGCCGATAGTATTGCTAAAAGCCGTGACATAATCGTCACCGCCAATAAAACCCAAGCTGAAGTAAAGGCTGTGCCGCAAGCTGCCGAAGTAATAACTGCCGAAGATATCAAAAATACTGGTGCTGATAACGTGATTAGTGCTTTGCGTCTAGCCAACAATATCAACTTATCTGAAGCAGGCATGACTGGAAATCAAGTTTCCCTGCGTGGTAACTCCACCAAACATACCTTGATTTTAGTTGATGGCAAACGGCTTTCTGGCGAAGATACCGATTCTACGGCGAATGTTTACGCCCTGCAACGTTTAAACGTCCATAATATCGAACGCATCGAAATTGTACGTGGCAATGCCAGTGTACTTTATGGTTCCGATGCTTTGGGTGGTGTAATAAATATTATAACGAAAGCTCCCACCGCCGACAGTTTTACCATTGGCACCACTACCGGCACTAAAGAAATGAGCAATTACTACCATGCTGATTTTATCAGTAACGATAATTTCAGCGGTACCTTTGACGCTAATTTCAGTAAAACCCGCAATTATACGCCCACTAGTGATTCTAATATGTTTGGACCTCGCCAATTTTTCGATTTCAAAGGTATTTATGATTTTAAAAATGCGAATAAAAACAAAATCACGTTTAATTTGAACTATTTTAATGAGCATTTACGCGAAAATTATGCCGACAAGAAATCTGCTTCGGGCCAATATTTTTATAGCCAAAATAAAAAAGAATATTTTGATTCTAAAGGTTATGGTGCCAGTCTCGCTTACGCTGGCAAAACCAGCAAAAATGATTTTGAATATCGCTTCTACTGGAATAAATTAGATAAGGATACGCACTACAATAATGAACGAGCCGTTTTCCCTGGTATGATGGAAAATATTCTTGGTGCTATGTATCCAAAATATGATTATGACATCATGAATTTTAGCAACTATGTATTTGAAGCTAAAGATACCATGTATGCCGATGATTATCATACCTTGACCTTTGGTGGCGAATATCGTCATACCAGTTACGAAGGAACCCGCCTTGGCGGAAGCTCCAGTCATACTGACAAAAAAATCGAATCACATAGTTTTGACACTTATTCAGCCTATATGGAAGATATGTGGCAGTATAACGATCGTTTTCTGTTTACACCTTCCCTCCGGTACGAACATAATAGCATGTTTGGTTCGAATTTAGTTGGCAAAATGGGCGCTACCTATAACGCTAATAAAACTAATCGCTTAAAATTCACCTTTGGCCGCGGTTATAAAGCACCAACAGTCAGCGAGCTTTATTTAAATATGAACCGCAATATGGGCATGATGAATGTTATCGTATATGGTAATCCTGATCTAAAACCAGAAAAGAGTCTAAATTTTGATGCCAGCTATGAAGCTGAATTTGGTCATAATGTTGGCTGGAGCAAGCTCACTTATTACTACAATAAAATAAGCAATCTCATCGATGCCGAAGATATCCGCACCACTAGCGATATTGCTAATAATATCTACCGCAACCGCTATTACAATGTAGGCAAAGCTATGATCCAGGGCTATGAAACAGAAATTGGTACTCACCTTAATAAATTATGGGATTTAAAATTTAATTTCAACGCTATTGATGCGATAAATGCTATTACTGGCGCACGGCTTAATAATCAGGCTCGTTATAAAACTACTATCAGCCTGAATTACGATGACCACAAAGACAATGGCTTTACAGCTAGTATATGGCAAAATTTTGTTAATGACTATCACTATAGCGACAAAGATTATGTTTACAGCACGTTTAATTTTTCTCTGCGCAAAAAATTCACCCCTCATTTCTCTATGAGCACTGGTATTGACAATCTGTTTAATCATAAAGAATACGATATTTATATGTACGGCCGGGTATGGCGGTTAGGAGCTGAATGGAATTTTTAAGGGTTAAGCCATGCTGAAATTTCTGCTCACAACTTACAATAACCACCGGCTTACCCTTGCTTTTATTATCGGCGGTTCGATAACAGCTTCTCTATTAGAGCTATGGCTGCCAATGGGTATTCGCTATATATTGGATACTTTACTGCCAGCTGGCAATAGCGAATCTATCTTAAAATTAGCCGCAATTTTATTGCTGCTATATATCATTTCTTATTTAATAAATTGGCAAGTATTTTTTCGTGGCCGCTTTATGGGCGCACAAATTGAATATGATTTGCGCAGTAAATTATTTCGCCACGTGCTTCACTTAGATTTTGCCTATTTTGACAATGCTAATTCAGGAAAGCTAATCAGCCGGTTAATAAGTGATATAGCTGAAATTGGCGAGCTGATGTTTTCTATTCCCCATTTGCTGCTAGTCTGCTCTATTACTATGCTTGGCACCATCAGTATGCTGTTTTATATCAACATACCTTTAGCCAGCGTTGTTGCAGTTCTGCTAGTAATAAAAGCCTATGAAGCCGTACAGCTTAACCGTAATATGAAGGCTTCGTTTTTAGCGGCCAGACAAGAAACAGCAAAAATTACCGCTTGTGCTGCCGAAAGTCTAGCTGCCATCAGATTGGTAAAAGCCTTTAATAATGAGCCACTTGAAGAAAAAAAAATAAACCTTGCTGGTACCGATTTATTAAATGTACAAAAAGACACTTTTCGTATTGTTGGCCGACTTAACAGCAGTTTACCATTTTTTTCCAATATCACTAATCTTATTATCATTGTAATCGGCGGAATCTTAACCCAAAGCGGTTATATGAAACTAAGTGATCTCATCACTTTTTTGCTCTATATGATGATCTTTATGAAGCCAGTATTTCAACTGACAGTACTTACCGAAACCTATCAACGTGGCATGGCAGGCTTTACGCGCTATCTGGATCTTATACATAATCCAATTTTTAAAGAATCTCCCGCAGCGATAAAATTTCCGGAAAAACCTGCTGGAAAAATCCAATTTAAGCAAGTAAGCTTTGCCTACGAAAATAATCGCCCGTTATTTAAGGATTTTAATTTAACCATAAATCCTGGCGAAGTAGTGGCGATTGTCGGTCCTACTGGTTCTGGTAAATCAACGCTTTGTCAATTACTGCTTAGATTATATGATATTAATAGTGGCAGTATAAGCATTGATGATATAGATATCAAGCAGCTAAAACTAACTGATTTAAGGAAAAATATCGGTATTGTCCAACAAGATATTTTCTTGTTTTCTGACACAATTAGGGGAAACATTACTTATGGCGATCCTAAAGCAGATTTTGACGCTATAAAAAATGCTGCCAAATGCGCTAGCGCCGCTAATTTTATTGAGCAGTTACCCCAAAAATACGATACTAATATCGGAGAACGTGGCGTTAAATTATCCGGTGGACAAAAACAACGCTTAGCTATTGCCCGCATTTTCCTTAAAAATCCGCCTATTCTTATCCTCGATGAAGCTACCTCAGCACTTGATAATGAAACCGAACAGCAAATTCAAATTGCTATGGATGCACTAGCTGGCGGTCGCACTACTCTGATAGTTGCTCATCGTTTAGCCACCATAAAAAACGCTGATAGAATTATCGTAATAGATGCAGGGCAAATTCGTGAAAGCGGTACTCATACTGAGCTGATGAAAAACAGAGCTTTGTATTACAACCTCTATATGACGCAGTTTCAGACCAAATAGAATATAAAAAGCAGTCAGATGCAATAAGCCTCTGACTGCTTTTTCGGTAAGTAAGATATTTTTATGAATATATCAAGCTCTAGCAGCAGCTATGGCTTTGACAAATTCCTTGGCTTTAGCCGTTACACCAGCATAATCACCAGTTTTAGCAGCTCCAGTAAGGCTGCCACCAGCAGATACTGCTACAGCACCGGCTTTTAACCAGTCAGCCGCATTATCAACATTGACTCCGCCCGATGGCATAAGTGATGCCTGTGGCAGTGGTCCATGAATATCTTTTATCATGCTAGTTCCAACAATGTCGCCTGGGAATACCTTGATAATATCCGCACCAGCAGTAAGTGCTGCTACCGCTTCCGTTGGCGACATAACCCCAGGGCAGGATACTACCCGATAAAGATTGCACATACGGACAATTTCTTCATTAAAGCACGGCGATACGATAAATTTAGCTCCTTCTAAAATAGCAATACGACAGGAAGTTGTATCAAGCACTGTACCAGCACCAATGATAACATCAGGATCGTCTTTATATTTATCAACCAAGGTTTTTATAGCTTCTTGTCCTCTTGGCGTTGTAAACGCTAGTTCTATAGCCTTAACACCACCTTCGATGCAGGCATCAGCTATTTTCACACCATCTTCCATCGTTTTGCCACGCACAACTGCAATTATCCCTTGCTGCGAAAGCTTTAATGACACTTGATTTTTATCCATTTGCGAACACCTCTTATAAAAATTGCTTATCAATAAAACTTCTTTATGTAAAAATACTTATGGTTGTTTACCAATGTAAGCCAAAATACCACCATCAACATAAAGAATATGACCATTAACAAAATTCGATGCATCAGATGCAAGGAAAATAGCCGGTCCCATTAAATCCTCTGGCGTCCCCCAACGATTAGCCGGTGTCTTAGACAAGATAAATGAATTAAATGGATGTCCCGGCGTACGCAGTGGTGCCGTCTGCGGCGTAGCAATATACCCTGGCCCAATACCATTGCACTGAATATTATCCGCACCATACTCTGAAGCAATATTTTTTGTAAGCATTTTAAGTCCGCCTTTAGCCGCAGCATAAGCCGATACGGTTTCCCTTCCCAGCTCACTCATCATTGAACAAATATTTATTATTTTGCCATGACCTTTTTTCTTCATGCCTGGAATAACTGCCTTTGACACAATAAATGGCGCATTAAGATCAATATCTACTACCTGCCTAAACTCAGCAGCTGACATATCAAGCATGGGGATTCTTTTTATAATACCAGCATTATTAACCAGAATATCGACGGTGCCTAATTCTTTTTCGATAGCTGCTACCATTTTTTGTACATCCGCTTCATTAGTTACATCACAGATATAACCATGCGCCTCGATACCATCTTTTTTATAATCAGCCAAAGCTTTATCCATATGCTCCTGACTACGGCAATTAAATGCAATCTTAGCACCAGCTTCAGCATAAGCCTTCGCTATTGCATAACCAATGCCATAAGCAGCGCCCGTTACCAATGCCACTTTACCAGCTAAGGAAAATTGCTTCGTAATATCCATTTTCCATTCCTCCACTTATTTTAAATCAACTTTTTTAATATCATCCATGTCATCAAAAGTTTTGTTTTCACCGCCCATAGCCCAAATAAACGTATAATTAGACGTGCCACAGCCAGCATGAATACTCCATGACGGACTGATAACCGCCTGCTCACCTTTCATAACAATGTGACGGGTTTCATCACCCTGTCCCATCATGTGGAATACTACATCATCCTCAGGAACTTCAAAATAATAATATATTTCCATACGGCGCTCATGAGTATGTGCCGGCATCGTGTTCCAGACACTGCCTGGCTTCAATGCTGTCATCCCCATCGAAAGCTGACATGTTTCCAAAACATCCGGATGAATAAACTGGTTAATTACCCGATCATTAGCCTGTTCCATTGAACCACAGGGAACTTTTTTAGCATCAGCCAAAGTCAAAAGGGTAGTTTTACATGTTTTATGCGCTGGTGCTGACACCATATAGAATTTAGCAGGGTTAGCAGCATCATCACTTGTAAAAGTAACTTCTTTAGTTCCCATTGTCACATACAGGCAGTCTTTATAGCCAAGCTTATACTCTTTGCCATCAGCCGCGATTCTGCCAGCACCACCAACATTAAAAATACCTATTTCACGACGTTCAAGAATAAATTTCGTGCCAAAATTATGCCAGACATCTATTCCTTTATCTAAAGCAACCGTCTCCTTTACTGGCATGCAGCCAAACGTAACCATCCGGTCAACATGTGAATAAACTGCCGTTACGGTATCAGCTTCAAACAGTTTTTCAATTAAAAATTCCTTGCGTACTTCCTCTGTTGTATAACGTTTAAAATCCTGCGGGTTTACTGAATAACGTACATCCATCTTTCTTTACCTCCATCATTTATCCATAAAAACTGACAATTTTTCTCTAGTAGGAAGCCCTTCATTATCGCCAGCTGCCATAACAGCTAAAGCACCAATGGCAGCTCCCCGACGGGCTGCATCCTTTAAGCTAAGACCTTCCAGCAACGCACTTATCGTGCCTACGGCAAAGCCGTCGCCAGCGCCAACCGTATCAACTACCTTATCAACTTTAAACCCAGGTGAAACAAATTTTTCACCATCACTGGTTTTAACAAAAGAACCCTTGGCACCAACCTTGACGACAACAGCCTTAGCACCCTGATTTAGATAAAAATCAGCTATTTTTTCCGGATCGCTTGACCCCATCAGTGTTTGCCCTTCACCAACACCAGGCAATACGATGTCAGCCTTAGCTGCTAAATCATTCAGTACCTGAACCATTTCATTTTTGTCCGGCCATAAAGCTGGGCGCAAATTAGGATCAAAGGAAACCATGATGCCATGCGCTTTCGCCATATCCATTAATTTTCCGGCTGCTTCCCTACAAGATTTCGATAAAGCCGCCGAAATCCCCGTCACATGCACATGTTTAACGCCAGTCCAGTCAATTTTTTCTAATTCAGCAGGATTAAAATGGGAAAAAGCCGAGTTTTTGCGAAAATTAACAACTAAGGGATCGCCATCTTCGACCTTTGCTTTCAGCTGCATACCTGTAAGATATTCTTTATCTACCGTTACATATTCATGACTAATTTTATTTTCAGCTAAAAAATCACAAATATGCTCCCCAAAGGGATCGGCACCGACTCTCGATATATACGCTACTGAGTGTCCCAAACGGGATAACCCAACCGAAAAATTGACCTCTGCTCCGCAGACATAACGTGTAAAATGCTCTACATCTTTTAATGGCTTCACCTCATCAGCTGCCATCAGCCCCATTGGTTCGCCAAATGTCAATACTTCAACCACTTACAGATACCTCCCGCTCTTTGTGTACCGGTTTACAAAATAATAAATATTAACAGGCGGTTGCCCGCCCTAAAAACAAACTATACAAAAAATCAAGTCGAACTGCGAAAATTAAGCTGGCAGGGAAGCTCAACATTTTTGGCTGTCCCAAAATGCGGATGATGCAATAAATGCATCATCCTTTTGACACATTCCTTGCCCACCTCGTAGGTTGGCTGGCCAATGGTTGTAATACCACCGCCAACTAAATTCATCCATTCCCAATCATCAAAACCACACAGACCAGTTTCCTTAGGAAACTCAATGCCAAAATCATGCATATTTTGTACAACTCGCAGGGTTACTACACCATTACCCGTAAAGATAGCATGTCTTTTACCTAAATTACGACGCATAAAATCCTGCATAACATTAGCATCACGCTGTTTCTTTTCCATAAAATAAACCTGCGCATTGCCTTCAAAATACTTATCATACATTTCGCGAAATACCTGACAACGATGAATACGTGTACTATTAGTCAGCGGCTGCGTAAAAAAGCCCACCGACTCATAGCCTTCACCTTTTAAATACCCCAGCATCTGATCGATTGCATTGCGATCTGCACTATGTACAGTATCAAAAATATCCAAATCAATCGTGCGATCAGCCAACACAAAACGCATACCGGTTTCAGCAGTCTCTCGCAAAAACTCGTCATTGCCGCCAGTAGTGTTCAAAATAATACCATCTACACTCTGATCAACCATATTCATGATATAATCGCGTTCCTTGCGGGGCTCATCATCAGAATTAGCAATCAATATACGATAACCAAAACGTTCGCAACAGTCACTTATTCCCTTTAACAAAATCGGCGAAAACGGACTGGTAATATCCGATACGATAACGCCCAATAAAAAGCTCTGTTTGGACTTTAAGCTGCGCGCTAACGAATTGGGGCGATAGCCTAATTCTTCAATAACATCAGCTATCCTCTGCCTTGATTCTTCGGACATATACTCAAACTTACCGTTAAGATAGCGGGATATAGTCGTCTTGGATACGCCAGCTTTAGCTGCCACATCTACAATCGTCACTTTTTTACGCTTAACTCCCGCCATTTTCTGCTCACCTCTGCTAAATTTAAGTTCCGTCAACGAAACCGTTTTACATTTATCATTGTAGCCTATTCATTATCATTTGTCTAGTATTTTCTAAATGTTTTCTGTAAATTTATTTAGTTTATTTACTAAAAACAGATTGCCAGCTTATAAAGCCAGCAATCTGCCCTTCCCTGCTATAAATTAGCCTCGTATTGGTTTATTTGCCTTCATTGCTTAAAAGCGAGTTAATGTACTGCTGAGCAGCCCTGCCTGAGATACCTGAGTGGCTCATTTCCCACTGCACGGCACCCGCTCTAAGTTCTTCATCAGTCATTTTTATTTCCGGATGTCTATGCGCTAATTCCTGAATTATTTTTACATATTCCTGATGGCTTGGGCGGAAGTAACCAATCGACAAACCAAAACGAGCCGACAGCGACAGTTTTTCCTGAACCGTATCATTTTGATGCATATCATCGCTGATATTATCCGGACGATCCTGCCAAGTTTCCCTTATTAAATGCCGGCGATTGCTAGTAGCATAAATAAGAACATTATCTGGTTTTACCTCAAGACCGCCCTCGATTACAGCTTTTAAATATTTATATTCGATTTCAAATTCTTCAAACGATAGATCATCCATATAGATAATAAATTTGTAATTACGATTTTTTATCTGCGCGATAATACGCTGTAAATACTTAAACTCATGCTTGTAAACCTCAATCATACGCAGACCTTGATCATAATACTGATTCAAAATAGCCTTGATACTAGTTGATTTACCGGTACCGGCATCACCATAAAGCAATACGTTATTGGCCTTGCGCCCATTTACAAACGCCTCCGTATTTTCCTGCAAGCGTTTTTTCTGACTTTCATAACCAATCAAATCATCCAGCTTCATATCACCAGTAGTAGTAATTGACTCCAGCAGCTCACCTGTCACCTCGAGATTTGGTGATACCCGAAATGCCTTATTAAGACCAAACATGCCTACACCATAACGTTTATAAAAAGCAGTTACTATTCGGTACATATCTGTACCATCACTAGCCTTTTCTATTTCCCTGCTCAGTTCCTGCACTTTTTCGCTGACGCTCTTATTGTATATCTGCTCTTTTTTCTCTACCGCCTGATAATTCTCAATAACCGAAAAACAATTTATTCCCAAAGCTTGCTCTAATGGCTTAAAATCATAATCTAACAGCTGGCGAAATACCTCTAAATCACTCTTAGCAAACTCTTTAACACTTCCCGAGCTGGCACCATTTTTCTCACATACCAGTGTAAACGGCGTTTCCGTCATCGCCAGTAAAAAAGCAATATAATTATGCCACAGATTGCCATTAAAGCCGTATTTAGTTGCCACATCAAGCAAACGATTTATTTCCGTCAAAACATCCCCAGTCAATGCTTCTGCATCATAACTGCCAGTATTAAATTGACGACAAACCTCTGCCAGTCTAAATAAAATACTGTTTTTATTTATTTTGCGATAAATGATAAGTTTAGCTGTCAATCGATACATAATAATCCTCCTTTTTAAACTAAATTATTAGTAAATATGTAAAGTATATTTTAATATATTACCACATCTGTCCATAAATTGCACAATTTCTTTTAACTTGACAGCAAAGCTTTACCGTTGTATAGTATGAATTGTATTTGTAAACCGTTGAAGCGAGAGTAAAGCCAGTTATGCTTCTGCAGAGAGTCTGGATGAGCTGAAAACCAGATGAAACACAGGCTGGCAAATGGGTCGTTGAGGGCGCACGGAAAGATAGCTTGCTATTTAGTATACTGCGACGTTAGACACGCGTTAGTTGTCTAAAGTATGTTAGTACTCCACAAAGAGCATGATTTCACATCATGAAACAGGGTGGCACCGCGAATTCAGAATTTATTCGTCCCTGGCAGTTATTTATTTACTGCTAGGGACTTTTTGTGTTCCTAGCTAAGAAAAGGAGCTTTAAAATGGAAGATAAAAAAATTATTCTCTCAGGCATTCAGCCAACTGGTGTATTTACTTTGGGCAATTATCTAGGTGCCGTCAAAAATTGGCAAAAAATGCAAGATGAATATCTTTGCTATTATTTCATTGCTGATTTACATTCAATGACGATTCATATTGATCCAGCTAAACGCCGCCAGCAAACCCGCGAAGCTTTTGCCTTGCTGTTAGCTTGCGGTATTGATCCGGAAAAAAGTTTGATTTTCGTCCAAAGTCATAATAAATGTCATGCTGAAATGGGCTGGATTATGGATTGCTGCTCCCAGTTTGGCGAACTTTCCCGCATGACCCAATTCAAGGATAAATCCGCCAAACATCCTGACAACATCAATGCTGGTCTCTTTACCTATCCAGCGCTGATGGCAGGCGACATCCTCCTGTATCAGGCCGATTATGTTCCCGTAGGCGCTGATCAGACCCAGCATTTGGAATTTACCCGTGACGTTGCTACCCGTTTTAATTTTAAATATGGTGATACCTTTAAGCTGCCAGAAGGTTATTTCCCAAAAGCTGGTGCCAGAGTCATGAGCCTTCAGGAGCCAACCAGCAAAATGAGTAAATCTGACACCAATCCTAAAGCCACTATTTCCATCCTTGATGATGAAAAGACTATCTTAAAGAAATTCAAGAGTGCTGTTACTGACAGTGAGGCTTTGGTCTGCTATCGTGAGGATAAACCCGGCGTCAGCAATCTTATGACTATTTATTCAGCTATTACCGGCAAAACCATGGATGAGATTACTGCTGAATTTGCCGGTCGTGGCTATGGTGATTTTAAAGCGGTAGTAGGACAAACTGTTGCCGATGAATTAAAGCCTGTAAGAGAAAAATTCAATCAGCTTATGCAAGACCGAGCTTATCTTGATGAAGAAATGAAAAAAGGGGCTCAGCGGGCAACCTTCATTGCTAATAAGACTTTAACTAAGGTAAAAAAACGGGTTGGATTGCTGCTCGAAAAATAATATTAAGAATCCCGATGACAAGAAAAAGTTTGTCATCGGGATTTTTTTAGCTTTCGAGTGGCTGACCGCCAACGTCTTGATCATCTTTTTTCAAAATAACAAATGCATAAAGGCTAGCTGCTAAGACAATGCCAGCTATTACCAAAAATGTGTTTTGATAACCAATACTGTCATGCAAGGCGCCAAGCGGCGTTGAAAATATTATCTGACCGACCTGCGCTGCTATCTGAAAACCTACCATATACAGCGTCGCTGATACTCGTGTATCAAAATGCAACGTAAAATAACGGAAAATAGCCAAAATAAACAAGGCTGTTTCTGGTGCATGCAAAAGCTTTACAATCGCGATTCCCAAAGGATTAGTTACTAAACCACAGCCGCCGATACGCAAAATCATAATGCTGCAGCCAAGCAAGATAGCTTTGCGAATACCGATTTTTTTCATTAATACCGGAACCATACCCATCATTAAAAATTCTAAGAAAACCTCTAGAGAATTAAGCACGCCATACGCCTGCTGTCCTTCCTCGGGAGTAGCAAAAAAACGCGTGAAAAACTCAGGGAACATCTGCTGATCAAATACGGTATAAAATGTCCAGGACATAATTACAAAAACAATTATTTTCCAAACATCAAATATTTTAAAAACGCCTAAAATTTCACTTAATGATGGCGTCTGATTTTCCTTTTTGCTTTCGGATTGATTCTCATATTTTGCCAAATTGGCCGCTTTCTTTTCTGGCTCCAATGCCAGCAGAATGAGCAGCAATAATAATGCTACCGCTGAACCAGTCCAAAATACCAAATACGGATTTATCGTAAAGAGAAAACCAGCGGCCAAAGCCGAAACAGCATATCCAAAGGAACCCCAGGCTCTAGCCTGACCATATTCAAAATTAAACCGACGGCTCATACGCTCAGTAACTGCTTCAAACACAGGGCAAGCCGCTAAATAAGCCACCGCTAGATATACGGCTCCGACCATAGCTCCAACATAAAAATTAGCCTCTAGCATCGGCACATAAATAAAGGTAAAAAACGGTGCTAACAAAACCTGACAGGCAATTAAAACAATCATCAGCGATTTTTTCATACCCAATTTATCCTGAATAGAGCCATAGACAAACATCAGTACCAACGCTACCGCTGAACCAAATGAATAAATCGTACCGACCTGCGCGCCAGTAAAGCCTTGTTTAGTTGTCAGCCAAATTTGAAAGAACGACCACCATATTCCCCAGCCAGCAAAAAATAAAAGAATCTCTAACGAACTTTGACGATAAAATGGATTGGAAAAAGCTTTCATATTAAGCATTTTTTTAGCCCCCTCAATATTTATTCGTAGCAGCCTCTAATTCATAAATGATTATGTTGCCATTTCCTTGACTTACATTTAATGCAATCGCACCATCAAAATAAATTCGTTCCGTAAAAGTGATAGCACCATCATTAACAAATATTTCCACTGAACTTTTATCAACAAATACCTGCAATTTTATATTGTCATTTTCCTCGATGCTAGTTGCCCGTTCACCATCTTTAGTGTTGCGGTTTAATATCAGCCGTTTTTTTTGCCAATCGACATTAAGTTTTACATCATGGGTACCATCGCTGATGCTCATAACCTCACCGGATTTAAGGTCTTTTAAATTCAAGCTGATTTCAGCAGCTCTTGGCAAGTTATAGCTATGATTAATTTTCACTGTTTCATCAGCCAATTTTTGCTGTCTTAGGTTAACCATTTCCTTTATTGGCTGCTGATAAATATAGTTGCCTTTAATAGTAAGCTCCCGCGGAATCGTAAGTGCTCCCGCCCAGCCATCAGCTTTTTCATACATAGGTGAATCCCAGGCGTTCATCCAAGCCAGCATTATGCGCCGGCCATCAGGAATCAGCAATGTCTGCGTAGCATAAAAATCATGACCATTATCTATTTCGATAAATTCACTACGGTTAAGTTCATGCGTCTCAGGGTCAAGCTCACCCATAATATAGCCAGTCTGATTTAAATTGTGATACTTATCACCATCAGGCTCTACCCCTTGGGGTGACATTAAAAGCACATCTTTGCCATCCAGCTTAAAAAAATCCGGGCACTCCCACATATAACCTTCAGTGAGCTTGCCATTAGCCTTAGCCAAAATAGATATCCGTTCCCATTTCTTTAAATCCTTGGATTTATACAAAAGCGCCCGACCTAATTCATCAGCACCTTGGCTGCCAAGAACCATAAAAAATTCATCGCCTTCACGCCATACTTTAGGATCACGGAAATGCTTGGTATTATCAGCTGGAACTCGCAGAACCGGATTACCTTCATACTTGGTAAAATGAATGCCATCTTCACTGTAAGCTAAATTCTGATTTTCATAAAAAGCTTCACCATCACCAGGTTCAATATAATGATGCCCAGTATAAATAAGCCATAACTTGCCTTCATACTCTACTGCACTGCCCGAAAAGCAACCACTTTCCATGTCACCGGGAACTAATGCTGTCGGCAAGGTTTCCCAATGCAGCATATCCTTGCTGCGAGCATGACCCCAGTGCATAGGTCCCCAATCAGCCGAATATGGATGATACTGATAAAAAATATGATAATAGCCTTTAAAATATGACAATCCATTAGGGTCATTCATCCAGCCGCCCTTAGTCATCAAATGATAGCCTAGACGATAACGCTCATTAGTTACCTGCATTTCCTCTTTCATTATGCTGCCTCCGTTTTCATCGCAATTAATTATATCAAACCGATTCGATAACCCCTCAAAATATATCGAATCAGCATAAAACCGGTTCGATATATTTATAATAGCGACAAAACAATACTTTGTCAATAGTTTTCTTCATTTTCAGACTTTTATTACTAAAACAAAAACAGCCTGCTTAGCAGGTTGTTCCTTGAATTAAGCTGGGGCTGGCAATCAAAACCAAGTTATCCTTTTTGCCCTCAACCATATTTACAACTTTCTTAGCCGCAATACTCGCCAGTTTTTCAATTGGCTGCCTGACGGCCGTTATCGGCTGCAATCCCATCTTAGTTATACTTGTTCCATCATAAGCTACCAATTTCAAATCATGCGGTATTACCCGCCCCAGCTTGGAGGCCACACTCATACTAGCAGCTATCGCCATATCAGCACCAAATATGCCATCAACGCTTGGGTATTGTTCAAATATCGCCTGAGCAGCTTGCAAAAAATCATGATAAGCAAAAGCATTCCACGGCATTTCCCAAGTTACAGTCTCCACACCATGTTCCCACATAGCTGTATGAAACGTATGATGATATTCATTAGCTGGTGTCTGTACCCCCTGATAACCCGCTATTTCCACAATGTACTTGCAATCATGCTGCAAAAAAGCCTTGGCAGCCAGCCGCCCGCCTGCTAAATGATCCGCATGAACAATTGGTATATGCTCATTTAAATACCTATCAAACGCTACTACCGGTAAATCCAAATCATCATAAATAGATACATCTAAAGAATGTGCCCCCATAATGATACCATCCATCATCTGCCGGCGCAGCATATCAATAAATGTCCGCTCCGAATTCTCTTTTTCCTTAGTACAGCAAAGCATCATCTTATAACCCAGCTTGTAAAGCTCGCCTTCTAAAGCCTCCACCACCTCGGCAAAAAACGGATGTGATACCGAAGGCACAATAACGCCAATTGTGTTTGTACGCATAAGTGCTAGATTGCGTGCCACCTCACTTGGTATGTAATTTAATTTTTTTACCGCCGCTTCAACCTTTTGCCGTGTTGCCTCTGATACATACCCCTTTTTATTTAAAACCAGCGACACCGTACTAGCAGCTACTCCTGCTTCCCGCGCTACGTCTTTAATCCTTGCCATGGTTTATTACTATGTCATTCCTTTCTATATTTATAGTTATCATTTTTTCATAAATAGTCGAATATAAATTTATATGCTAATTCAAAAATGTCAAAAAAAATTTAATTCAACTTCAGATGATTTTTGTAAAAACGGTACAATAATACAATAAACAAACCCGCTATAAACCAGCTGACTGAATAGCACGCCATCAATACATCATACGTCGGATACGCCGGAAACAGAGTATAAAGCCAAGTTATTCGCACGCCACATATTCCTAAAAGGGTCAAGATAGCCGGTGCTAACGAAAAACCATACCCGCGCATAGCTCCCGACAAAACATCAATAAATGCCTGTATAAACTCCGGTGCCACGATATACCATAATCTGGTTATCCCTAATTCGATAACCTTGGGATCAGGATTAAAAAATGCTAACAATGACTGCGCAAAGCACAACACGATAACTGCCATGCCCATAGTTGCAGCTATTGACAACAATAAACCAACTTTAGTTATCTGATAGCAGCGAACAATATTGCCAGCCCCATAATTTTGACTGACAAACGTTGTCGTAGCCTGCGCAAAGGCACTCAAAAAACAATAAACATTTATCTCTATCGTAAAGGCTGCCGCCGAAGCAGCCATAGCATCAGCACCTAAGCTGTTGATAGCTGCTTGAATTAAAATATTAGACAACGAAAAAACCATTCCCTGAATACCAGCTGGCAAACCAATTTTTACTACCTTAACCAAAAGCTCTCCTTGGAAGTGCCATTTATCCAGTCGCAGCCGTAAAATATCATCAGTATGCGTAAGCGTCCAAAACAATATTCCCGCACTAATAACATTAGCCAGATCAGTAGCTACAGCAACACCAGCAACACCCCATCCCCAAGTAACAAATAGCACATTAAGACCAATATTAGCTATGCTGGCGGCCGCTAAAGCTATAAGCGGTGTCTTAGTATCACCACGCGCTCTAAGGATAGCTGCCTCAAAATTATAAATCCCCATAACTGGAATTCCCAGCAGGTAAACCCGCAAATAGGTTTCAGCCATCGCTTTAACCTCCAAAGGAACCTCCAGCCAATTAATAATCGGACCAGTCAAGATTTCGCCAATAACCGCTATACCAAGACCGGTAAATAAAGCTAGTATAAACGAAGTCTGAACAGCTGCTCCTACCCTTTCTGACTGTCTGGCACCAATGAATTGCGCAATAACTACATTGGAGCCTAATGACAAGCCTAAAAAAAGATTAACCATGATACCAATAATAGAAATATTGTTACCGACAGCAGCCATCGCATTTTTGCCAACATACTTGCCTAAAACCGCTACATCTGCCGCATTAAATAATTGCTGCAAAACGCCTGTCAGTGCTAAGGGCAGGGCAAAAATTATCAATTTATCCCAAAATGACCCCTGAAGCATATCCATATTCCTGTTATTTAACATCTTCAAAAATTTAGTCCTTTCCTTAGTGACTAACACAATCACTAAATCATCTACTAACCAGCCATTTTATCTCTATATATTATGATTATGCTATTAATAAATAACTTTTCCCCATTCCTTCACCAGCATATCCATACTCCAGCGGGCATTGGCCGGGCTGGTGGATGGCATGTTATAAAAGGCAACATCTTCACGGGTTAAAAGCTGCTTATTGTAGCGTCTGAATGCTTGAGCAGATTTACCGCCATTGAAGCAAATTCTTTTGATATTCGGATATTCCGCAAGCAGGGCAGTGAAATCATTGCCCTGCTCATTTTTTATAGCTGAATCCAAACTGCCATCCCGGTCACAAGTGGCTATAGAATCCCAAAGGGCTATATGATGGCGCAGCAACAGTTGCAGCCGCAGCTGGTAGTCTATTGGTACCTCCAATTCACCGAGAAGCCTTACCATCAACGGCCAAAACCGATTTTGGGGATGAGCATAATACTGTTGCTTCTCAAGAGAGCTGACGCCTGGCATAGAGCCTAAAATCAGCGTATGACAATTATTATCTATACTCGGCGGAAAGCCAATACAATTCATATAATCACCTGCCTTTTGGGTATTGTCTGCCCATTGATTACAACTAGCAAACAGTACATAATTTATAACGAAAACACTGTATTTTTATTATTCACAAGAATGACAACTGCTTTTGCAACACTTAACCTCGTTAACCTATATAAATATAACTCTACCGCATTTTACTTAAATTGAAAAGACTTATTATGCTCGCTGCCATATTCGTTATCTGTTTATAGCTGCAAAGTGTTGCTACACTACCTTCAAAATTAGCCCAAAACTATATTTTGTCATATAAATACCCCCGAAAGTTAAAATCTTTTAAATCTAACTTTCGGGGGATAATACCTCAATTTACGGCTTTTAATACGCACCTTTACCAACAAATACTGCTTTTATCGTTTTAAACAAATACATTATATCTATCCATATCGACCAGTTACGCACATACCAAGTGTCCATTGCAACCCGCTCTTCATAAGTAGTATCACTGCGACCGCTTGCCTGCCACATACCAGTTATGCCTGGCAATACCATCGAATATTCACGAAAATTTTTATCATACTTATCAATTTCTTCCTGCACGATTGGTCTTGGTCCGACCAAACTCATATCTCCCTTGATAACGTTCCACAACTGTGGCAATTCATCAAGACTTGTTTTTCGTAAAAAAGCTCCTAATTTAGTAATTCTTGGATCATTAGTAAGTTTAAATGTCTCCTCCCACTCTTTACGAGCTGATGGATTTTGGGCTAAATACGCTTTTAGCTTTTCCTGAGCATTCGGCACCATTGACTGAAATTTATAACAGGGAAATAAAATGCCATTTTTGCCAACTCGCTTATGCGCAAAAATAACATGACCATGATTTTCTACTGCCACCATAATAGTTACTATCAGCAATACAGGCGATATCAGCAATCCGCCAACAATAGTAACAATTATATCAAAAGATCGTTTAATAATACGATTGCGACGCCTAGCAAGATTATTTTTCAGGCGCAACAGCAGTACTTCTTCACTAAATAAAACTTGTGGCTCAACCCCTGTCATCGGCGTACCAATAAGATCCGGTACAAACGATACATTGCGCACATAAGGCTGGATTCTGCCTATTAAATCAGCCAATTTATCATTATCCATCCCTGGAGCAGTTATAATAACCGTCTGTACTTTGGCATCACGAATAATTACCTCAGCTTCATCAATATTGCCATAAAGCAAATAATTTTCAGCCAGCTCTTTAGATAACGGTGCATCATCAATGATGCCAGCTATATCATAACGATAACCACGATCATTATTAAAAAAGCGCAATACCCGCTCAGCGGTTTTCCCTGCACCAATCAATATAACCGGCTCGTAAAATAAATGAAAATTTTTCAAAAGCACGTGTACCAAACAGCGGATTACATAAATATTTATCAATAATAAAATTCCAAAAAGCAAAACAAATAATCGTGATGCCAATAAAGTTTTTTCAAAAAAATATAATGCTACTACACAGGATATAAGACCTAGCATAACTGAATAAAATACGCTTTGAACAGTTTCCATTATAGGCTTCATCTGCTCATACGACCTGGACTGTCCTAAAAATAAAATAAATACCAACGGAATCCATAAATAAATATAGCTTGGCGCAATCATATAAGGAATAATGCTTACTGAATCTAACATATTATGCAAAATCAGCGCACCTTTTTCCGCCAATAATATTGCTAGATAATCAAGCATTATAAATAAACATGGATAAAGATACCGCTCAACTTTGAGCTTAATCGGTACACTCATAATTGTATTCCCCCAAATACAAAATTCCCCTTCAATAAATAATCTTACTTACCACTTTAAATTACAGATATTTTATATCATCTTCTCCTATATAAGTTCCGTTTTGCACCTCGATTATATCAAGCGGAATTTTCCCCGGATTGCTCAGCTGGTGTCTCGTTGTCTGCGGAATAAATACCGATTCATTTTCATGAATCATCATTGTGTCACTGCCACGAGTTACTTTAGCTGTCCCCCTAAGGACTATCCAATGTTCCGACCGATGGTAATGCAGCTGCATTTTAAGCTCTTTTCCTGGCATGACTCTTACTTTTTTCATTCTATAATTAGGACCATTGCCAATAACTGACGATGTGCCCCAAGCATGATACATCGTTGTATGCTCAACTGCTTCCTTACGCCCTAATTTTTTCAACTTTTCTACCACATTTTTAACTTTTTGTGATTCACCCTTTTTCGCCACCACGATTACATCATCAGTTTCAACCAGCAGCAAATCATCAAAACCAATGCCAGCAATAAGCCGGTCACGTCCCATTATGAGTGAATTATTGCAATCAAGCGCCAGGCAGTCACCTTTCAGCGCATTGCCATTTTCGTCCTTGGGCAGAATATCATACATCGCATCCCACGAACCGATATCATTCCAATAACAGGTAAGCGGCACCATCAGCACTGACTTGGACTTTTCAGCCAGCGCATAATCAATAGAAATATCCGGCATAGCGGCAAAATTAGCCACTGCTTTTTCATAACCGCCAGCTAATATATCCGTTATCGCTGGTTCATACTGACTAAGCTCCTGCCATAAAAAGCCCAGCTTAAAAGCAAACATACCTGAATTCCAGTAGTAGTTACCAGCAGCTACATATTTTTCTGCCGTCCTTACATCAGGCTTCTCCTTAAATGACAAAACCTTAGCCGCAGCGCCTGCAAAATCACCAGCTTCAATATAACCATAACCTGTCTCAGGACTTTTTGCCGGAATACCAAACGTCACTAAAGCATCAGCTTTAGCTGCCTGCTCACCCTGCAAAATACACTGCTCAAATACATCAAGCGGACGGATAATGTGATCCGCTGCCGCAACTATCATAACCTCATCATCATTACAGCCTAACTTTTCGGCACAAAACTCAGCAGCTAATGCAATTGCCGGCGCCGTATTGCGCCCGACCGGTTCTAGAACCACCTGCGCTGCTTCAGCATGACACTCAGCCAGCTCATTTTGCACATGATATAAATATTCTTTATTGGTAACAATCACAATATCTTTTGGCGTAACAATTCCTAAAAAACGCTCCACCGTATGTGCTAGTAACGACTTATCATCCTCGAGCTTCAAAAACTGCTTAGGAAATGACTTGCGCGATAGCGGAAACAGCCTTGAACCGCCACCGCCAGCTAAAATAATAACCTTCAAAAAATCACCTGCTTTGAATTTGTAAAATATTTCCACATATCAAAGTTATCACTTTGGTGGCGGTCTTTTTCCCGCTCTCATTTTGCAAAATCTCCTTTCGATTCTGACGAACCACCTTCCCCTACAATGGGACAGCTATTTTATGCTATAATCATGCATTTCTCGCTTGCAGATGCATAATGGAAATTGTAGAAAATATTATCAAAAACACTATTGGTAATTCTGTTTTTTAGCATTATACTATCATTAATAAGTGTTTTTGCTTCATTTCATAAGAAAGGAACTTTGCAATGAGTAAAGATCATGCTAAAAACAATTACCGTGATTCCCTCTTTCGCAAATATTTTGAGCACCCCGACAAACTCGCTGCCCTCCATGAACTTTTGACCGGCATCCCCACTGCTGAACAAAATGTTGAAATCAAAACCTTAAAATCGGTGCTGTTCAACAGGTTAAAAAACGATATTTCCTTCAAGGTCGGCGATCGTTTTATTGTCCTGTTTGAACACCAAAGCACTATAAATCCCAACATGCCAGCAAGGATGCTGCTTTACTCTGCTATGCTTTATCGCAAAATGCTGTCAAAAGAATCTATTTACTCCAAAAAGCTAATCCCACTCCCTGCTCCAGAATTTTATGTGCTTTATAACGGCAAAGAACCGTGGACAGACAACAGCAAACTTTATCTATCATCAGCCTTTGCCGAAAATCAGCATAACCTGGAACTCGTTGTAACTGTTCGCAATATCCGCTATAATAAAGACAACGAATTACTGCAAAAATACAAACCACTGCATGATTACAGCTTTTTCGTCTATGACGTCGAAAAACGCGTTGCCAGTGGCGACAGCTTAGCTGACGCTATCCGCAGTGCTACTGATTATTGTATAAACCATAACATCATGCGTGATTATTTATCCGCTAATTACGAGGAGGTTTTCGAAATGATGAGCCTTAGATGGAACGAAAAAGACGCTAAAAAATATTGGCAAAAAGAAGCCCGTGAGGAAGGCCGCATGAGCGCAACCATTGCCTTCATAAAAAATCTTATTTCAATGCGTATGCCTTATTCAGATATTGCTAAAGCAACAAACACCTCAATCGAGGAAGTCCAGCGCATTGCTAAAGAAAATGGTCTTTCCTTATAACAACAAAATATTTGCATTTTTCAAGGCTGTCACTTTGGTGACAGTCTCTTTTGCTTTCAATTTTCATCAACACCATTTTACAAACAGAAATTAATATATATATATTAATTTACACCATACTCTTTTCCCAAAGCTTTACGGTCAATTTTTCCATTAAGGTTAAACAACATATTTTCCCTTTTATGGTACACCGTTGGTACCATATAACTCTGCAATTTATCAGTCAATTTAGCCTTAACTGCATCTGGTTCGATATTTCCTTTATATATAAATACCAAATCTTGAGTCTCTTTATCAAAAATACAGCAATTATATTCTATTTCAACAATTGATGATGCCGCTGCTTCAATTTCACCAAGTTCTATTCTGTAACCATGGCGTTTTATTTGAAAGTCTATTCTTCCCACATACATTAGTTCGTAATGTTCATTATAAGTTACCAAATCACCTGTACGATAAACAATTTCTGGATAATCATTATGCGTAGGATTTTGAATAAATGCCTGTGCTGTTTTTTCAGAATTCCGAAAATATCCAGCACCTACAGTCGTTCCTCGAATACATAATTCACCTTCCCTGCCTGGTTCCGTTATAAGTTTGTCATTTTCATCTACAATCATGGCATCCACATTCTTACATGGTTTTCCTATCGGCAATATATCATCATCAGCAAAATCGCGCTCAACATCAAAATAGGTACAAGCAACTGTACATTCTGTTGGTCCATAAAGATTGACAAATTTAGTTTCCGGATAATATTTACGCCAATAATTTAACTGTTTAACCGGCATTACCTCACCACAGAAAAATACTTTCTTTAATGGTAATTTTTTAACACGCGACAATATATCCATATTAGCAAATAAGCATAACATAGATGGTACCCACAAAAAGGTATTAACCCCATATTCTTCCAATATTTTCCATACCCGCACTGGTGCTGAAAACAACTTTTTCCTTATAATAATAGTTTTTGCACCAGCAAATATGCTTAAATAAATATCTTGAACAGATAAATCAAAATAGAACGGCGTTTCATTAGCAATAACTATATTATCATCTATATTATAAGTACCTATAACCCAATTTATATAATCAACAACATTACGCTGATTAATAAGTACGCCTTTAGGCGTACCGGTTGACCCAGATGTAAAGAACGCATACAAAATATCAGTATCTGCTATTTTTTCTGTTACATTTTCAACTGTTTTTTCCTTAGCAACAACTGTATCCATAATTTCTTCAAATGAAATTATACTTGCTTTTGCTGCCCATGACTTGACACTATCTTTATCAGCGTCATGGGTAATAATTACTGCTGGCTGTAATGTATCAACAATTTTAGCAATGCGAGATTCAGGCATAGTAGTATCAATAGGCGAATAAAAACAACCACTATACGCTATACCTAAAAATGACGTAACACAATCAATGCCTTTATCCATATAAACCATAACTGGTTTTTTAAAGCATTTTTCTTGAATTAAGGCAGTCGCTATTTTTAAAGCTTCGTCTTTTAACTCAGTAAAAGTTATCTCACGACTTTTATCAACGAAAGCTATTTTATCAGCAAATTTATTGACTGTTTCTTCAAAATAATCTGTTACCAAGCACTTCATCTTCCATTATCCTCCCTTAATTAAGCTAACTTAAAAACATTATTTTAGACACAAACTGCATCATACAAATCTTCTACTAATACTGCCTCAGCCACAGAAAATTTATCAACTTTTACGTTGTATTTTTCTTCTGCCATAGCTACGAATGCTACCATACTAAATGAATCCCATGATTCTATATCAAGCAAATCCATATCCATAGTAATAACTTCTTCTGTTTTAAGCATAACTTGCAAATCGTTTATAAATTGTTCCTCAGAAATCATTTTTTATTCTCTCCTTTTTTCATCTTATTATGCAATTTGTCCTTAAATAAAATTGCTATTTCATAACGTTCTTTATTATTAATACCAACAATATAAGAAAAAGTTCCTACTGATAAAATTGATACTATACACACTGCTAAAAAACCATTTAACTTGAAAATATCCAGGTATTCCCCAATAAAATACGGCAATGGTACAGCTGCTATAGTAACCAGCATACATCTAACTACTACCCGTATTATTTCACCAACATTATAATTTATATAGCGACACAATATAAAAGGCTTTTCAATCAGTCCTTCTAAAAATGCCATAATTGTAAATGCATAACACAAAACCATCGGTGAACACCCATTATAAAATAACATATATACTGCCAGCAATATTAACACATCAATAGCTGGTGCAAGTATAGCGTTTTCCCTTAATCTGCCCTTGGCATAAATTGCTGTATAAAAGCAAGCATCAAAAACACTAAACAAATTTTGAACCATAGTCCATTGCACAAATTCTATTAAATATGCTGGTACGGAAACCAACCATAATTTAAGCAACGGTTCTGCTAAAATTATTACTGGTATTGCAACCATCAGCATAAGATAATACGCCAGTCTAGTGCTCATCAATAGTAAATGTTTCGAACCAGCATAATCGCCAACTGCCATCTTTTTTATAATTTGAGGATTGGCTGCGGTGCGAAAATTTTGAACAAACTGATTAACAGCATTGCTTACTTGATCATTTAACGCTCTAGCTGCTACCAAAGCCGGTGAAAAGAATATATTTAACAACAGCACTGTTCCATATTGAAGCATTGCCACGGATACGCCAGCAAAAGCATTCCAAATCGAAAAACTGCCAACTTCCTTTAATATTCCCCAACTAAATAATTTATATTGCCAATGACTTTCTATATAGCGTCGTGTACAATAAAAACGATATAATGATAAGACAAATATTTGCGACATACACATCAGCGCCGCAAATATTAACAGTCTTCCTGAGGAAAATTGTTCTATAGCTAGTGCTATTCCCAGTTTAAAAAACACTTCTAAAAGTCCCATATAAGCATATATTTTCATATTTTCATGAGCTATGATAACTGCAGTATATGGAACTTGTGTAATACTAAAAAAACCTGTAAGTATCGTAAATTGAAATACTATTTTCGCTGTAACTAACTGTTCCGCAGGTATATTCAATTTTGTATTAATAAGCCAAAATCCAACAATTTCTGAAAAAACTATGAATAATAACCCTATCAATATATGCACACTAAGCAGTGTAGAAAATGTTGCCTTTAGTTTGTCCGTAATGCCATGACCAAATTCAAACGTCAAAAAGCGGGAAGTACCGCTAGATAATAACGTATTTACAAAGGCCAGCAAACCGACTATACCACCAACAGTTTGATAAATACCATAATCTTCAACACCTAAAGCCTGTAATATAACCCTTGATGTATATAATGCTACAATAATCATACAAGCCATACGTATATATAAAAATACAGTATTTTTGATTATGCGCAAATTATTTTTATTCATAACGTTGTAAAATCACAATTATCCGGATCATAACGAAGACGTGAATTTATATTCATTGAATCAATTTTTTTCATATCTTCTTTGTCAATTTTAAAATCAAATATATCTATATCATTTTTTTGATGCGTCGAATTAAGCGTACGAATAACTGGTATCATTCCATTTTGTATATGCCATCGCAGTATTATTTGTGTTTTGCTTTTACTGTATTTTTGGGCTAAATCATTCAATAATGGAGGATTCATCAATCTATCATCTTGACGTCCAGTTGGTGAATATGCTTGCACCTGTATTTGGTTTTCATAACAAAATTTTCTTAGCTTTTCTTGAGTAAATAATGGATGTACCTCAACTTGATTAATTTGAGGATATATACCGGATATTTCTTTTATTTTTTTAAGATGATGTTCATGACAATTAGCTACTCCTAAAATACGACAATAGCCTTTTTCTTTTATCTTTAGCATCTTTTCCCAAGTTTTTTCATAACATCCAGTAACTGGCCAATGAAACATAAGTATATCTATATAATCTGTTCCAAAGCCTTTTAATTGATTAGTAAATTCTTCTTCTATATTTCCATTAAATTGAGCTTTGTTAGTCACACGCGTTGTTATAATTATATCTTTACGTAAAACGCCTGATTTTCTTATAGCTTCTGCCATCAAACTGCCGTCACCATAAGCAGCTGAAAAATCTATTGTATGAAACCCACATTCTATTGCTGATGCCACTGCATTAACATAATTATATTTATCAATAGTAAGCCTTTTTAATTTTCTATAGGCTCTATGAAAAAAATCTCGCTTTAGTTGATGTGGCGTATATCCTAATTCATCTGGTCCAAAAAATATCGCTGGTATATATTCTCCATTTGCTAATTTTACTTGTTTCAACTTTGCACTCCATTTCTCAACATTTCCATAAAACATCATTTTCAATAATTTTTGCAGGTGACCCAAATACCAATGCATGCGCCGGCACTGATGCTGTCACCATAGATTCAGCCCCAACGATAGCTCCACGTCCAATTTTTACCCCTGGCATAATTGTGCATGATTCACAAAGCCATGCTTTTTCACCGATAACAATAGGTCTAGCTGTACGATAGCCTGGTGTATTCATGTAATGTTCACCATTATTATCACGAATAAGCACATTGCGCCCCATGGCAACATCAGCACCAATAGTTATTTCTTTGCCACAAATAATGGTACAACCAATATTTGTATCACTTAAACTAAACTTTTTACCTTCAAAAGTCAATTTGGCATTCTCAAATATCTCTATATCGCTGCCATAACCTATTATCATTTCTCCATTTACTACCAACTTGCTACCGGCAGCTAATAGCAATCTAGTTTCTAATCTGCTTGACGGAAATCTGCCTTTTTCACCTAAAATCATTAAGCCATTTAACTCTAATGAACTTTTCGATGAAATATTCAACGTACAATGCGTACTACAAATAAGTCCATGATGATTTTTCAACGCTTTTATCCCACTATAACGCACAGTTTGATATAATGCTTTTGGATGAAGTCTCGTAACTTTTACAACTTTTTTAATAAATCTAAGATGATTTTTCCAAGGTCTTAATTTATTCTTTAATATAGCCTTAAAACCTGTTTTTTCCATATTGCTATATTTATTAACAACATCATCAAATGACATTTTATCCAAATCAACAAAAAAATCATTTCTATTTATCATTGATTTAGCAATTGGATGCTCTAACGCTGGATTTTCTGGCAAAGCCCATGCCAAAGGAGTTTTTATAAAATTAATTCTTTTTTTTACCTTTTCAAAAAACTCTTCACCTTTTTTCGAATTAACCATTACTAAAGATGTTCCGATATCCTTATCCATTGTTTTAGCAAATTTTTCAATCCCCCAAAAATCACCGATCGTAATATCTGCTATCCGTGGAAATCCTTTGAACTTACATTCATAGCAGGAAGGACGACAATATAAATGTGTTTCTATAAACCCCTTAGAAAAATTGCTGTTATCTCTAGTTTCAAAAGCTTCACTACCATTAGCAAAAACAAATTTTTGGGTCAAATTACGCCAGCCATACTCTTTTGACTTATTTTCTGTATATATTACCTTAGAACCATGTTTTTCTTCTACAGAATCTATGTATTTTCGCCATACTTTAGGTGAATTAACCCCTAGACAAATTAAATCTACAATCAATAAGTTTTCATATTCTCTGCCTAAATAGGCTTGCAATCCAGCCATTTGACACGGCACACCACATACCAACACTTTTTCGCCATTATTTAGCAAATTTTTAACTTTACTATAAAAACCCTCAGCATTACTTTGCAAATCTTTTGAACGTCGTAACTTGACAATATCATGCCGATCATTTGATATAAACTGCGATACCGAAAGATCTTCATTGTGTATAGCACCACCAACATATCCTCCTTGACGATACATAACATCTGCCAAAGCAGAAAACATTCCTCCGGTTGTACTGGCAAAAACTATCTCAATATTTTTATGCATTGCCGCATAACAGTCCGGTTCAGCTTTATCATTCTTCTTTAATGAATCAATATTTATAACAGGACATACTTTTTCGCATATACCACAATTTATACATAATTTAAGATCAATATGTGGATATAGAAAACCTTCATTATCTGCCTTAAATGAAATTGCTCCTTTAGGACATGCATCACCACAAACATTGCAGCCACAACAATTTTCCTTTTTTTCAATATCTATCAATTTAATTACCTCATAATTTTTCAGACATATTATGATAGCGACATTTTTTAACTAAAATATTTTCATGAGTTTATATACAAATTTATTAGCCAGCAGTGTAGCTATTATTGTAAAAAAGATCAACATAACTACTGGCATATTTTTATCAACTTCTTTTATAAATAATTCAATTAAACCAATATGTATCAAATACAATTCCAACGTATATTTTGAATAGTATTGGAACCTAACTTTAAACTTTATAGCATAAAACCAACAAAAACATATAAATATTCTTATTGTAGCTACAATTGGTCCAAGCAAATAATGTTTATCAAATTTCAAGCATAAAATATACACAAACATTGCCAAAATAGTAAGTAATATCACTTGCCTATTAGAGCCATTAATTTTACTTTTAATTTTCTCAATATTTATAGCTACTAATATCCCTAAAGCAAAACAAAGATTGCTTTTCCACCACCAATCTTCAAAACCATAACATTGCAAAATCATTATGCTCATCAAAGATAATATAAATACTACACACGCCATAACATCATCATTTTTACCTAGAGATTTCGCAATCCATATTGCTATTACTAAGAACAAATAAAATAATATTTGTATTTTCAAATACCAAGTTGTACAGTAAGGCATCAATAACAATAATAGATCATATAAATTAAAAACCATTTGCTTGAATGATAGGTAAATTAAACACACAACTGCATAGCAAACAATAAACGATACTATTAAGCGTAATGCGTGTCGCCCCCCCCAAGACAAATAGCCATTTATCTTATTTTGTTTACTTATTGAAAAATAACTCCCAAATCCACTTAGAAAAAAGAAGATTTGCACCCCAAATGCTCCTAAACTTACAATTAACATCTGTAAATAACCTATATAATTAGTACCGTGGTATTGAACTCCTATATGCGCTAAAACTATACCAATAATCGCTATTAATTTCATTGAATTTGTATATTCTTTGGCTATACCGGCTGATGATAGATTATTATTGATAACCTGTCCCCTAAATATGAATTTATATAACATGTATAACACAAACAGTATTGCTAACAATACATATACTTGCATATAATGACCTACTTTCTTAACATATTCGCAAAATAATTTTTAGCTTTTTGTTGTTCATAACTAATAATCTCATCAACATTATTTTTATAATTAATCAAACATCTATCAAAACACATATCATTATCTAATACATGTCTATTTTTTAAATTAAACAGCTCTAAAATCGTATCTAAACGTGAATTCATATTGTTTAGATTTTGTTTCCGATTTAAAACATAGAATGGCTTTCTAAAAATAATAGAAAATGCTGTTCCATGAAAAGAATCGGTAACAACTCCCTTGGCATGAGCTATAACATACAAAAATTCTGCTGGACCAATATCTTCCCAAAGTGGAAATTCCTTTTTCATAATCCACATGATTTTGCAATTGTTTTCTTTAGCTAATTTTTCAATTTTATTATGTCGTTCTTTAGCAATATCTCCTAAAAAAAACGCCACGATATAATCTTCTTTTATATAATGCTTTGGTTTTTTATAAACTTTTACCCAATCATCTTTAGACAATAAAAAAGTTGGATCTATATTTCTTTCTATCTGATTGCCTGTTAACTGTTTAGCAATTTTAACCCCAGCATCCTCACGAATACTTATACCTGACAGATGAGCTAGTGTCTCACTGACATTCTTCTTATGGGCAGCATCTATCTCATAAACGCCAAAACTAGCAGCATACGAAAAGCACTTACGTGAATCAAAATTTTTAAAATAATTTATATCTGTATACCAATTAAAGTTCCATACCTGATCACTGCCAACACAAAAATAATCAAACATATTATCAAGTTTTTCAGTTATTGCACCAGAATTTTGTTTATAAACATAATCGGTATATTTAATATTTTTATCAAAAGCAAGCCAATTAGGTTGCAACTTCTTTTCATTAACTATATATTGGCGAAAAGATTTCTGTAGAATAAACTTAGCAAATTCCTTTAAAGAAAAATTACGAAAGCTGTTTTTTAGCGTAAGCGGATAATAATAATATCCTGTACGACGTATAGTTTTTACATCGGCAGCAAATTCTTTTTCTAAATATGTTTGCAAAGCATAATTTTGCAACTTAGTACCTGGTCCTCTACCAATCAATGTAAATATTGCTATTTTCATAAACACCATCTCATAAAATAAAGTTTCATGTATTATTTCCAAATACATTTGTAATACGAATAATTCAAAGGAAATATGAGCGCCATGTCAGTTCGTAATTCATTGGAGATTTACGTTTTCTCATAAATCTAGCCGGTATACCTCCAACTACTGCATATGATTCAACGTCTTTCGTCACCACCGCCCCAGGCATAATCATAGCCCCATCACCAATATTTACGCCAGGCATAATCATAGATCGTGTACCAATCCATACATTATTTCCAATATGCACTGGTTCATCATAATAAGAAAAATTATCATCATCAATCATATGACCACCGCTATAAATAGCAGCTTCGGCAGATATATTTACGTTATCACCTATATACAAACTGCCTCTACCATCTAATATAACATCACGGTTGATAGATGTATTTCTACCTATAATTAATTTTCTTGGACACGTTGGATATAAATATATATTCATGTGCAAATATGCACTCCAATCAACTTCAACTTTCATAATAAATTTGTACCAAATCCAGCGAAGTCTTTCTATAGGTATATGTGCAATAATGTGATTTGTCATATATTCAAACACAAATCCACGTAATAAATTCTTAATCATATCAAAGACCTTTCTTTTAAGTAATAACTTATTGATCCTTAGTTATTATTTGATACAATTTATTCGATATAATACCTAAATTAAATGAATCATATTCCTTCATTATTTTATATGTATAATTATTTGAATCAATCTTCATTATTTTCTTCATAGATTCTTTTAAACAATCATAAGTTATATCGTCTATAAGAAATCCATTAGCTCCTTCAATGATATATTCTGGAAAGCAGCCAACGCGAGTCGCTAAAATTAGTTTATTATAATAATTTGCCAATTGGATTGTTTGAGAACCAGTAGCGGTTTTATATGGCAAAATAACATATCTAGATTGTTTTATATATTCAGCTAACTTCCTATTCGGCACATATTCATTAATAAAATCAACATTATCTAATTTTTCTACTTGTCTAACTATGTTCTTATCATCACGACCTCGACCAACTATTAATAATTTTACTTTACTCATTTCATTATCAGTCATTACTTTTAATAATAATTCTAAACCTTTATACTTCTCTATTCTCCCATAAAAAATAAAATCATACATTATAGGTAAATTACTGTTTTTTATATCTGCAAATTCAAGTTCCTTTAATTGAGGCAGCTTTAATATCTCAACATTTATTTTTTCATCATGAAGTTTTCTTTTTATTTCCTTGGCTGCTTCTTTATAACTTACAACTATATTATTAAATCTTTTATATAAGATATTTTCCATCAATCGCTTTTTGAATTTAAATAGAAATGTTTCACCATCATGCTCAGTTACATCATGAACCCACATCGTATATTTTAAATTTCTATTAAACATATAAAAAACTAAATCCAAAAATATTTGATCTATTTGAAAATACGCATACTTAGCATTGTATTTTTGATTAAGTCTTTTTATACGATACATCAACTTAATTATTTCAAACCATCTTTTAAATCGACCACTTATATTGCTAACATTTTCATGGATTTTGATGAAAAAATCGTCCGAAAATTCATCCAAGCTATATGCATTAGGAACTACCGCAATGATATTTTCTTTATCTGGAAAAGAATTTAATAAATCCTTATATAAATCACCCATCACATCTCTTTGTGGTGTAGCAAAAAAAATTATAGATTTTGATTTCATATATAAATTCATTCCTTTGTTACTCCATATTATATATCCAAACCCAACATGGCTAAGTTACTAGAAAACACTTTTATAGCTATTAATAAAACAATCCCGCCACAACATAGTTTATAAATTTTATTTTCATATAGCAAGCAAGCTCCTGGTAACAAAAATATCAGTGAACTCCACATTGGAGCTGCAAATCTGTCACCAAAAAATGGATATGCATGCCAAAATGCCATAAAAATCAACCCCAAAGCAAGCATAGTCATAAAAATATCATAATATTTTATTTTTTGTCGCATCCAAGGATTAAATAATAAAAACACAACAAATACTATTAAGTATTCATAAAATCTTGTCATATCACTTTCGTTTAAGTAACTGCTATTCATATATACCATTAATCTAGCCATAACTTCAGCATTCCCAAAATAATAAAATAATATATTATCTGCAAAATCTGTTATTAATAAAATACTTATTATAACCAAAAACAACATACCAAAATAATAATTTATTTTTATT
>ERZ1034680.261-NODE-261-length-32059-cov-17.600581_pt1 | contig 32059 bp, 26 predicted proteins | sample MGYA00520639_ERZ1034680 | MGnify/ENA primary metagenome ERZ1034680 (study PRJEB33766, sample SAMN09781760) | gut metagenome | biome: gut microbiome | host: Homo sapiens | place: Madagascar | study: EMG produced TPA metagenomics assembly of the PRJNA485056 data...
AGACGGAAATTTCCTGTAATCGTCTCTTGACAATGGTCACTTCATAACAGGGATGCATCCGGGCGGCCGAAATCATCCCTATGGAACTGAAAAGCAAGATAGAGATGCTGATAAATTCAAATTTTCCTTCATCGAATCAAAGAGAAAATTTTCTCTCTTTTGACATTTTTGCCATCTTTCGCTTTCATACTTCCTTACAGCAAGGCAGTCATTGACATGTTCAAAGGCTTTCAGATCTGCCCCGGCCTTGTCTATTACATCCCTTTGAATATCATCCGGTGTCAACAGCTCGTAGATCAGAAACCCATGCTTCTCCAGCAGCTTTTCAAGCTCCGAATAGGAAAACGCCGACTGCATCGGTTCACCGCCTGCTTTTGCCATCATAATGGTGTTCTGCACACGCCTTTCGGGTGCATCAAAGAAGTTTTCAGCCGGATAATCAAACACAAGGGTGCTGCCGTCCGAACGAACTCATCCGAGCAGAGATACTGGTTTTGTTATTCATATTTACAGCCTTCTTTCCATTGACTTTTCGGGATGGTTCTTGTCAGGATCAGAGTACAGGAAGCCGACCGCGATTGCAAAACGCAATAAACCACGATCCATACAATCGCAAAGGTCAGTTCGTTTTTCTCATATAGCTTTTTCGTCTTGTATCTCTCTATACATGGTACGGCTGCGCCGGAAACTGATGCCGGATGTTGTCCTGAACCGTCAGTGTCACATTGCAGCCTGCTTGCTTCGTCACAGCATATAGCTGCTTTGCCATAGGAAGGCAGTCCTCATCCTCTGCGCCGCAGAAAATCCGAAGCTCGATGTTCTTTTGCAAAATGGCACAAACCACATCTTCTGCATGATCCTGCAATACCGGAATCCAGGGACTTTGCAGGATCAACAGATCGCAGCGTGCAGGTGAACATGTGACCGCACGCAAAAGCATATCGCATCCGGCAGAAAAGCCGCCGCAGGCGATTTTGTGATAGCCCTGGTTTTGTACCCTTTTCAGGGAATTTGCCACCGGCAAACAGGAAGTGTTGTCATAGCTCCAACGATAGGTTCCATAGCCGTCCGGTTCGGCACTCTGGACGGTTTCCAACTGCCACGGGCCGCATGTTCCCACAATCGGTTCCCAATCCGCCCGCGCAACGTCACCGTTTTGTGTGTTCCCATGAATGGCCAGAAACAGATTGTCCGCTATTTTCTTCTCCCATGAAAACACTGCCTTCGACTTGGAAACGGCGGCCCCATAGCGGTCGTCCGAGATTGCTTTCAGTGAAAGAAATGCCGCATCATTTTTAAGCGCCGCCAAGTCGTCATCCTCCAGCACTTCCGGGCGATACCACCAGCTGCGATCTTGAATTGCCTTTCGCAGCCACTCCAAAGCCATCCCCGGCATATTGGCGCCGCCGGCCAAACAGGCAAGGAAGTAGAATGTTTGCGGCCCAAAGCTGTCTGGACTTTCTTCACAGGCATTCCGCAAAAATAAATATGCTTCCGGGTAGCCTTTTTCGGCGATGGACAAGGTGGTTTCCAAAATATCATTTTCCTTGTTTCTATTCATTTGCATTCCCTCTTTTCTTGATTGATGTGATAAAAAGACGCAGTACAAACCGATTTTCTCAGTCTTCACTGCGTCTAAGCGTCTGGCATTTTGATTTCTTCAGTTTTTCCATCCTTAAAACGAATCACGCAGGTGTATTTGCACTTCGGGCAGAATAGAGGAAAATCCTCCAGCATCGTATGTGGCCGTATCTGTGTCCTTGTTTTGCCACCGCATCTTGGGCAGCAGAGCCAACGCAATTTCTGGTTTTCATCCCTTCGCGGCACCTTACTTCGCTTGTCAGCCAATGTGCCGACAGCACCTGCACATTCTGTCATACCGTTTCCTCCTGCGCTGCCAATATTGCACCTCTGTATGCCCGCTCCAAATGGGAACGGATCGTATCTTCATCGTACTTCAGTGCATTATTGGCAATGATGCTTGCGTACCCATGAGCAAACAGAAACACCGTGATGAAAACCGTTTTCGTCTGCTCCATGCTGATGCCCAAAGCGCTTTGCATCGCCGTGAGAACAGGAAGAAGTTCCTCGGCATCGATCAGTTCAAGCAGGGTCTTTCCGCTGAAATAATCCGACTGAAAAAGGAAACGGAACAAGTGGGGTTCTTCGATGGCAAAGCGGATATAATTCATTCCGATTCCAAGGGCAGCACCCTTGGGTGGCTTCTTCATGGTCATAAGGTATTCCGAATGATAAAGGTCCGCCTTCGCATAGACGGTTCTTTTCAGTTCTTCCATCGTCGCAAAATGATACATGACGGGCTGTGTGGAGCAATGAAGCCTTTCCGATACCGTCCTTGCGTTGATGTTTTCCTCGCCCGCTTCGCGGGCAATCGCAAAGGCCGCATCAACGGGCAGAGTTTGTCAATCTGCCCGAAATGATAAATATACGGGAAACACATCTTTCATCCATATTCCGCTATTCATTCTCAGTGATGGATGTAAACTTCTTCGATAATCAGCTCTTACCAGTTAATACGCCCGGAGATTTTCATCGGCTTCCCGCCATAAATGGCATCCTTCGATCTATGCTTATAAATCATCTTGGGGTTGTCGGAGCAATGATCCAGCAGACGCATCACGGTATTTCCTCTCCACTCAACCCGAACCTTGAACTGTAAACACGGAACCTGATCCACAAGCCGGAAGACTTTCTCCTCTGTGATGTGACTTTCCAGCGGATACAGAAGCTGAATCTCCTGTCCTTTCTCTGCGTTTCTGATCACGACATAGTTTCCTTCTGTTTTCGCCTGTACCTCTCCGCGCTCCGCGCATACCCGTAATTGTTCTTTGTCCCAGTATGCAGGAATACGCACGCGTATTTCGTGCGTGTCTTTTTTGGGAATCACCGTAAATTTCCCCTCAAACGGCTCATAGCTGATCAGCTCCGCATACTCATTCTCAAAAGAATAATGGAAATTAACATCAAAGCCCCGGATGGTGGGACGAATCATTTTTTCCGCCACCAGATGGAAGCTGCGCATCGCATGTCCGGAGCAGCACAGCATCAAAGAGGCCGGAACAAACCGATGCTCCGAAAAATCCGTCCACAGGAACCCGCCTTCACTTTTATCCAGTACATCATCTGCATCTTCGCCATAATAGTCATAGGGCAAAATATCCAGCGTATCCGGATATTCTCCGAAAACCCAGCGGAATTCCTCACCGGTCATTCTTCCCTCATGGGCCAGCTCGCGTTTCCACTCATTTTTTGTCCGGAATTGCGCCTCTGTCGTCTGATTCCTGACATAGCGGTCAATCTGTTCGTAATAGGAGGGATCCACCGTTTCCGCAAGATGGATGGCGCTGTAGATCAGTTCCATATTGCTGCAGGCCGGTTCTGTACAGGGCGTTGCGCCATATCCTGTCACATAGGAGGACAGCCGGTCATGGATTTGCTTCCCTCTTGCAAAGAGCGCAGCATCCTGCGTTAATCTTGCCGCCCGCATAACACCGCTCAATACGGAAATTCCGGACCGATACAGCTGATCGCCGGCAACATCTCCATTTTCATCAAAAAAGCCCGTCGATGCATCCACGCAGTAATATGCCAGCCCCACTCCAAGCATTCTTGCTTTTTCATCCCCAAACAGCTCATAGTATTTAAGCAGGGGATCTATGATCTCTCCCAGGGCAATCGGTCCCATGCCAATGCTGCGAACAACCTCCGGATCAAAGGTCCGCTGATTTCCTGTTTGATGTGACAGATCAAACAGGGTTGCAACCATCTTCTGCATAATATGAGCCAGCCGCTCATCGTGCTCCTCCATGTACCAGTACAAAAGCGCATGCAAGGCTCTTGACTGCTCCCACAGACACATTTCATAGGTTTTGTTCCACGGAGAAGAGCTGCTGTGAATCAGAAAATCCAGCGGTGATATCTGACGCAGAAACAATTCACGCTGCTTTTTTTCTATTTCAATTCCTTCCTGACTTCCGCAAAGATCACGTGCACAGATTTCCCCATAGATTGCATAGGGAATTACTTCACTCCAGTCCAGGCGATGATGGACAAAATGCGGTCGTTTCTCTCCGAGCGTCACCCCAACATAAGGAGCATAGTCGTGATCCGCATCGTAATTACCTGTCATATGCCGCAGGCAGAGCTCCGCTGCCTCTGCAAAATTCAGACTCTTCGGCCTTTTGTTTGTTTCCATTCCGGTCCCCCCCGTAAAAAATAAGTTTTCTTTCATATTACAGGTGGAATACCGGCATTCACAAGAGCCAGACTGCTGCACCTTCTGGTACACAGTAAAAAACACAGTAAAGACACCGTACATGACTACAGCGGGTATGATTTCGTATCCTGCTTCACCTGATCGATTCCCTTTTGCGCCAGCTGATCGGCCATGGGATTCGAGGATGTACTGTCATAATTCTGTTTCAGTGATTCCGGCACGGGATGTGTCTCCTTTTTCCCGGAAACCTGATCACGGAAATCCTTCTTGCGGATGGCGTCGATTATAAACGGAATTGAACCGACTGCAAGAAAAGTCCCAATAATAAACACAATCGTCCTCATAGCAGTGCTCCTTTCTCCTGAGTGTCAATACCTTTCAACATTTTGGAGACAGACCGCAGGCGAAAAATCATTAAAATGATAGCTGCGATCAGAGATCCCAGTCCAATCAAAATATATGGTACAGACCACGGAATACTCGGCACATGTAACTGTGCTTCCAGATTTGAACAATAAGCCTCGTTGTAAATTCGAATCAGGCGCCAGACAGCATAGTCTCCAAGAGCTGTATATAACAGAACACATATTCCGATAACACACAGAAGGATTTCCAATCGCACCATTTTCCGCCATTTGGAGCCGTTGATCTGTTCGATGGCAATGCAAATTGTTTTTTGAATGGATCCGACAGCTGTGACGGCAGAAAATTGATCGTCGTCTTTTCTTTTTGTATTGATCAGTTCATCAATACCGATACCCAGAGCATCTGCCAGAGGTAATAAGGTTCCGATGTCAGGAAAGCCAAGTCCCCGCTCCCACCTGCTGACAGCCTGACTTGTGACATTCAGGCGTTGTGCGAGTTCGCTTTGCGTCATATTTCGCGCCTTACGATTTTTTGCAATGAAAGCTCCCATTTCTGCTGCAGTCATCTCTTCCATCCCTTCCTGGAATCCTTGTTCCGTTATTTCGGCAAAATAGGTGTTATCGGATTCTGATATGCATCAGACTTGAAGAAAGTATAGGCATTATCATGAAAAGCTGGCAATCAATGAATTGTTGAGTTGCTGTAATCATTATTATATTCAAAAAAAGCCCCGGAAACATTGAAAAATCAACATTTCTGAGGCAATCCTATTCGTCGGAGTGACAAGGTTCGAACTTGCGGCCTCCACGTCCCTAACGTGGCGCGCTACCAGCTGCGCTACACCCCGATCTCTATATCTTGCGTCTGTCTCTCAACAGACGCAAGCGTTATTATATAAGAGTGCGGCCGGAAAAGCAAGAGGTATTTTTCGTTATTCTGCAAACACTCAGACCAATACTCAGACCAACGCTCAGACCCGCTCGGGCTTGCAAAGGTTGCTTCGCCCGATCATGCATCTCGGATTTGGTTTTCCGTCTTTTACGGATGCATTTCGCGGCTCCACATGCATCTCTGAGCTGATATTTCAACATATCAAGATCACTTTTCCCTTGCAAATGCATCCCTGCCAGACCTTTTCTGCAAATCAGGATCACTTTCCCCTCGGAAATGCATCCCTGCCAGACCTTTTCTGCAAATCAGGATCACTTTCCCCTCGCAAATGCATCCCTGCCAGACCTTTTCTGCATATCAGGATCACTTTTCCCTCGCAAATGCATCCCTGCCAGACCTTTTCTGCATATCAGGATCACTTTCCCCTCGCAAATGCATCCCTGCCAGAATTTTCCCGCATATCAAGATCACTTTTCCCTCGCAAATGCATCCCTGAACAGACTTTTCTGCAAATCAGGATCACTTTTCCCTTGCAAATGCATCCCTGAACAGACTTTCCTGCAAATCAAGATCACTTTTCCCTTGCAAATGCATCCCTGCCAGACCTTTTCTGCAAATCAGGATCACTTCTCACAAGCAAAACTGTGCTGGAATATCGACAGGAAGCAATCGCCGGCGTTATTCCACAAGTTCCCAGTCCCCAGTCAGATAATCCATGCGGTATACGCTTCTGGAAGGCGATACCGCATAGAAGAATTCGGTTACAGAGAAGTCGCCGTTGTCGCTTCGGAGCTGGAATACATTGCAGACCTCTCCGTCAATCTCCTCCATGCCGTCTCCGGAGTAAAGATACATGCCCCTCTGAAGCTGCCTTTTAACCTCCGGAATCTCCGCAAGATATTCCATGTCTGCTTCTACGTCCGTGCTTTCCCAGTTCGTATCTCCGCAGCTTTCCGGAACATATTCAAACACAGCGGATTGATTCGCTGTATACGGGAAGAAGGAATCTCCGGAAAGATCATCAATGTACAGGCATGCGTCATACTCTTCCATCCGGATCGTTCCGCTTCGCTCTCCGTCCGGCGTATTGAGCCAGAAATCAAATTCCCAGGGACCTCTTTCCATGTCGTAGTTTCCGCTTCCTGCACGTCTGCGGGCCACATAGTTTCCGTCCCAGTAGAAGGTAATTTTCTGCAGATCCCCCTCCATGTAGCCGCCGTAAAACCACATTACAGAGGGCATTCCGGTGCGATCCTTGCACAGGGAAACACTGTAAAAGAACGGCTTTCCCTTTTCATCCCGCAGATCGGTGCACAGCCAGCTGCCTGCCATATCATAAAGGTATCCTGCTGTCTGATAGTCCGGTGCGGCAGGAAGCGGCACATAATTCTCATTTCCGAATACCTCTCCTGCATAATAATTATATTCCGGACACCAGGTATACCTTTCCTTTCCGTTTTGTGCCGTGATGACAACATTTGCATGAAGATCACTGAGATTGCATCGTAATACAATCGGAAGTCCGTTTTCTTCCCGGAAAAGCTCCTTCTCCTTCACCACCGATGAGAAATCATCAGTCCAGCTGCAGGCGTTCATGGTGATGCTCCAGTCATCGCTCTCCGGTACGATCAGATACCATTCATCCCCGGAATACTCCACTGTCTGCCCGGCAGGAAGATTCTCCAGATATGGGAAAGAGAGGCGAAGCTGCTCCTGTTTGCCGGACATTTCATAATCTGCCGTGTACCCAAGGAACGCGACGCCGACCGCGGCCTGATTCTCACGAACGAATTCCCGGTCAGTTTCGAACTGGATTCTGCCAGTCTGCGTCAACCAGGACACATCCTCCAAATCATCCCAATCATCGGAATCCATATCATCGTTGAGCTCATAGCAGTCGTCATCCGGGCCCAGTTTTTTCCCGCGAGCCGCATCGTCATCCGCCACGTCTGCATCATCCGCATCGTCATCGTCCACGTCTTCCCGATCTGCTTCTTCCAAATCCGCATCGTCCTCCGGGTCTTCCTTTCCCTCCTGCCTTGCCCTCACGACATCCGGATTTTCCATGCCGCCTTTATCCTTGATGTCCAGAAGTCCGCAGGCAACAAGCATCGGACACAGAAGAAGCGCAAGGGCAACCGGGAAGCCCCGCCTTCGGTTTCGTCTGTTTTTGAATAAATCTGCCATAGTTTCCTTCCTCGCAATCTTATGAAAACAGTTATTTTCGCACATTTACTATAACATTTTGCCGCACAGGCTGTATAGTGCCGCAATATAGCATTCTATTCACCGTTTTATCTGTATATATCATAGTATTGCGGATGCGATTGCGAGAGGTCTTCCCCACGTATGATTTCAGGAAGCTATGTCCATTGCTCCTGCGGCATTTTCTCCTTCGGCAGCTTCTCCTGCGAACTAATCTTCCGGCAGAACGCAAGATACACAATCGTTACGACGAGCACGGCACCCACATAACCGATCGCATCCAGCCGAAGATCCAGCAGGTCAAAATGACGATACTCAACAAAAATTTTATGCACCTGATCCAGAACGCTCACAGCTGCACACAATGCGACAGCAATTCCAAGGCGGATGCTGACCCGGGTTCCGGAGGAATATCCTGTCTTTTTTGCGGGACACGGTACCGTCAGCATCATCAAGGCTGTAAAAAGACCAAAAAGCCCGAATTCGTAGACATGTGCCAGGCGCCTGGGACTGTTCAGCTCCAGATGAAGCCACAGCGGATTGTGATAATGCTTGCGAAAGGCAAACGGAAATAGCTCCACTGCTCTCGCCTGCGTCGAAAGGGTTGCCGCTGCACTCTGAGACGTCAGATAGGATACGCCGACAAGCATGGCAGCTGTCAGAATAACCGATACCAGAAAAACTCTTTTTTGAATTTGTTCCCATTTTGTATACATACGTCTTCCCTCCCGTTTTTTCTTTTCAGTGTAACGGGAGGGATTTGCACCGCCATGACCTTGCTGTTACCTTTTTTTTAACAAAATATGTACGCGGGCGGAGGCGCGCTGAAAATCATTGCCGGCATGCCATGTGTTATAATTTATGTGTTGTAATCAATAAGGCTTCTGACTCATTAGTTTTCAAGGAGGTACCAAACGATGTGGAATATATATGAAGTAAAACAATCGGCCCGCGCGAAGCTGAGCCTTTCTTACTGGAAAAGTGTTCTGGTTGCACTCATTCTCACTGTTGTGACCGGTGCAGGTGCAGGAAATGCAGGCGCAGCCTCCGGCGCGCAGGCACAGATCAACAATTCAGGAGCATCCTCCTGGCAGTTCTATGCAGGAAACGGTCCCCTCAGCTATCACTGGAATTTCCAGTTCCCGCTGCTTGCGACCTGGCTTATGTGTCTTCTGGGCGCTGTCATCGTCGTTGCAGCTCTGGCAGGAATTGCCATTCATATTTTCCTGATGAATCCGATTGAAAGCGGCTGCCAGAGATTCTTTATCATCAATCACAAGGAAACCGGCAGCACGAGGATCGGTGAAATCTTCCACAGCTTCAACAACGGATATCTGAATGTCGTGAAAACGTTGTTCCTGCGGGACCTGTATATCATTCTGTGGTCACTGCTTCTCCTGATCCCCGGAATCATCAAGAGCTATTCCTATCGTCTGGTACCTTACATTCTTGCTGAGGAGCCGGATATGGACAACAAAGAGGCCTTTCGTCTCTCCTGCGAAATGATGGACGGCAACAAATGGCATGCATTCTGCCTGGATCTTTCCTTTATCGGATGGCATATTCTGAACGTCTTCACGTTCGGTCTTCTCGGCATCTTCTATGTAAAGCCATATGAGGCAACGGCATCTGCAGAAATGTACATTGCCATCCGCGATCACTTTATGGGACGCACCGATGAAGGAGCCTCCGATACCGCGTTCTGATTCCGATCAGGGAACGTGCTGAATAAATTCAGCAAGAAGAAATACAGGAACTGATATTCTGACAGTAGGATACGGTACAGCAGGCTCAGGAATTTACGGGCCTGCTGTTTTTCTTTGATAAGGAGGCAACAAGCTCATTGAGACGCGCAATCTCCTTGTCCTTTTCGGAAATAGTCTTGTTCTTCTCAATATTCGAAGCCTGCAGCTGCACAACCTTTGCCTGCATTTCTTCAGTAATCTCATCGATATAGCGCTCTAATTCTTCACACATTTCTGCAGCTCCTTTCTCGGTATTCTTGTATTGATGTACTCTTTCGGAAAGTCTGGGAAACCTGGGATCATTTACCGTTTTCTGCAAAAAGCATCGCATCAAATCTGAGATGGCACTTCCATCATTTACCGCAGTGTTTACATATATCACAGAACTTCCGTCATCAATGATCGAGCCGTTTTCACGAAGAATCTTGTCCACATGATAAACGGTGCGGCCACCATGCAGAAAATCGTGCTCGGTAATGTACACTACGCAGACATCAGGAAGATCCTTGAATCGGGTCCCTTTTTCCGCTTCCTTCCACGTCATTCCGGCAGCGTTATAGCGACACCTTCGAATATGATCATCGTCATCCGCCTTCTGGACTTCGACGTTGATCCGATGCCCGTCACCTGTCTCACAGAAGGAATCCAGTCGGACTCCCCTTCCGGGAAGGTTGGGAAGCGTGTACTCAGCAATGACCTTTTCTACCGTGAGGGTGTCGTCATTAAGAATGACACGCAGGATTTCTTCCATCACTCCCGGATCCTGTCCGAGAACGGGGAAAAAGGCGTTGTCTATCGGACGAAGCTTCTGTACAAACTCCATTGTCCTGCTGTGAGATGAACGTTTCACCATGCTTCTCCTGTTCCTATCATACCACACCTGTCATGCAGACACAGAACGGCAGATAATCATCAATTGATATCAAATCTAATCTGAGAATTTCAAGAAAGTCTGCGGCAGATAGGATTGTTGCCGCCGAATACAGAACAAAGAACTCTGAATGTAAAAACAAGGAAATGACTGATTCGAAAAAGTAACTCGAACAGCAGCGAGAGTGAAATAAAAAGGGTACGGTGCCAAACCGTACCCTGCTCTGTCAAACCAGAGAGACCTTATCGGTCAGTGATTGTATTCTACAAAACCAGACTCCCAAAAGTCCAGTGGGATACTGTACAAACCGATTCGGACAAATATGTATAAATTGATCCGGAACGAATTTTACTTATTCTTTCCGTGGCACTTCTTGTACTTCTTGCCGGAGCCGCACGGGCAGGGATCGTTCGGATAAATCTTCTGCCCCTTTACGATGGTGCCGGACTTCTTCTGCTCAAGATAGAACTCCTTCTGCTTCTCCTCGGAAAAGATCTCATTCCATTCCGGAAGCTGATAGAGCCAGTCGGCCTCAGCGGCAACCATGTTCTTGTACAGCTTCTCCTTGTCGAATGCAAGGCTGACCTCGGTGTCCTCTTCCATGGTCTCAATGGGATTCTCGATCTTCAGGGAATCATTGATTCCATCCAGGAATCCAACCATGTACTCCAGAGAAATGTTATATTTCTCTGCAAGCTCCTTCACGGTTCCTCTGACTTCCTCATCCGGAGTCTTCAGCAGCTGCTCGTAGATCTCCTTCTCCTTCATAAAGTAATCCGACCAGAGTCTCTGGAGATCACCCTTATTTGCCTTTTCATTGTACGCCTTTGCGCGCCATTCCTGCAGTAATGCCATTGCTTAACTTCCTCCAAAGCTTACAAAGTAAATGATCCACCGATATAGTTTATCACAGCGCGCGGATCCGGTCCATTGCAATTCTGGAATTCTCCACCGTGCCGAAGCTCGTAAGCCGGAAGAAATGCTCTCCGGAGGGGCCAAAACCCGATCCGGGCGTGCCGATCACATTCGCCTTGTCGAGAAGATAATCGAAGAATTCCCAGCTGGTCATCTGATCCGGTGTCTTCAGCCAGATATAAGGGGAATTGACACCGCCGTATGCCGTATAGCCCATGGACTGCAGGCTCTCCTTGATAAACCTTGCATTGCTCATGTAGCGGTTTACCATCTCCTTCACCTGTGCCTTTCCGGCATCGGAATAAATGGCCTCACCTGCTCTCTGCACAATGTAGGGTGCTCCGTTGTACTTCGTTCCGTGGCGACGTGCCCAGAGTCCGTACAGCGCATTTCCGTTGTGATCCTTCAGATCCTTCGGAATGATGGTCGCGCCGAGGCGAAGTCCTGTAAAGCCGGCATTCTTGGAGAAGGAACGAATTTCAATGGCGCAGGTTCTTGCTCCCTCGCACTCGTAAATGGTGTGCGGGACGTCTTCCTCTGTGATGTAGGATTCATATGCGGAGTCGAAAATAATCACCGCTCCGTTTGCATTTGCATAGTCCACCCATTTCTGCAGCTGTGCCTTGGTCAGTGCTGCACCGGTCGGGTTGTTCGGAGAGCAAATATAAATAAGATCCGGCTTGCGGTCTCCGGAGACCCCCTTCGTCTTTCCGGTTCCGGGCAGATCCGGTGCAAAGCCGTTCTCCTCGGTGCAGGGCATGTAAATCACATTGCTCCAGCGGCCGGTTGCAGCGTCATATTCACCGGTTCTTCCCGCCATGACATTGCTGTCCACATAGACCGGATAGACCGGATCGCAGACAGCGATCACGTTGTCCTTTTCAAAAATCTCCTGAATGTTTCCGGAATCCGATTTTGCACCGTCGGAGACAAAAATCTCATCGTCTGCAATGTCGCAGCCGCGTGCGCGGTAATCGTTCTCCGCGATGGCTGCGCGAAGGAAGTCATAGCCAAGATCCGGTGCATAGCCGCGGAAGGTTGCTCCGCTTGCCTGCTCGTCCACTGCCTTGTGCAGAGCCTCAATCACCGCCGGCGGAAGAGGCTGTGTGACATCGCCGATTCCCATGCGGATCAGCTGGGCATCCGGATGCTCGTTCTGGTAAGCCCTGGTCTTCTTCGCCACGGTGCTGAACAGATAGCTTCCCGGTAATTTCAGATTATCGCTGTTTGCTTCAAACATATCAAAACTCCTTCCTTGTCTGTAATCCTGCCTGCGCGCTTTCCTTGTCCATGCCTGTTCGCCGGATATTCTTTATAACAGAGATATCTCTGTTATAAAGAAATCTCCACGGTTCCGTCAAATACCGTTTCCGCAGGACCTGTCATATAGATATCATCTGTTACCTCATCCCACTCGATGAAAAGCTTCCCTCCGAGAAGATTTACCTCCACCTTCCGGTCGGTTTTCCCGTTCAGGACACAGGCGACTGCGGTCGCACAGCATCCCGTCCCGCAGGCAAGGGTCTCACCGCTTCCGCGCTCCCAGACACGCATGTTGACATGACCACGATCCATAACCTGAACAAATTCGGTATTCGTCCGCTCCGGGAAGCGGGGATGATATTCGAACTGCGGGCCGATTTTCTCAAGGTCGAGATTTCTTATGTCTCCGTCGGCAAGAAGCTCGCCGTTTTCATCCCGAAGACCGCGGGCCTTCAGATCCTTATCCTCCACAAAGATCACATCGTGCGGATTTCCCATCGAGACGCAGGTCATTCTCCAGGTCCTGCCTGCTGCTTCGATCGGCTCATCGATCACGGGACTTTTTTCAGACAAAACAGGGATTTTTGCAGCCTCCAGAACCGGCCGTCCCATATTGACTCTTGCAGTCAACATCTTTCCGTCCCTGCAGGAAAGCTCCAGCTTCTTCACTTCTCCGAAGCTCTCCACGGTAATTTCCGTTTTCCCGTTCGTCATTCCGTGATCATAGACATACTTGCCGACACAGCGAATTCCGTTCCCGCACATGCGGCCTCTTGACCCGTCCTTGTTGTACATTTCCATTTCAAAATCCGCCTTTTCCGACGGATTGATAAAGATCACTCCGTCGCCGCCGATTCCGAAATGCAGTCTCGAGAGCTTTTTCACAAGCTCCGGTTTTCTCTCCTGCGGAAGCTTTTCCGTAAATCCATTCACATAGATGTAGTCATTTCCGCAGCCTTCCATCTTCGTAAAATGAAGCAGCATTGTTCTTCTCCTTCCCTGTGATTGCAGAATTCCGTCCAAGGTTACGGCAGATCGTTCTTCCAGAGCTCTGCACAGGCATCGCTTGGCATCCGCAGATCTCCGCGGGGCGAAACCGCAACCGAACCAACCTTCGGGCCATCCGGAAGACAGGAGCGCTTGAACTGCTGGGAAAAGAACCTGCGCATGAAGTTTTTCTCCCACTTAAGAATCGTCTCGCTGTCGTAGATACCCGCAAAGGACTGCTGTGCAATCCGGAAGATCTTCCTCGGACGATAGCCGCAGCGGAGCATGTAATAGAGGAAATAATCATGAAGCTCGTACGGACCGACCAGGTCCTCCGTCTTCTGTGAGATCTTCCCGTCCTCGGTCGGGGGAAGAAGCTCCGGGCTCACCGGCGTATCCAGCACATCCAGAAGGCAGGCGGCAAGCGCCGGCTCCTTTTCTCCGGCTGCCTCCGCGCAGCAGCGAACCAGATGAGATACCAGCGTCTTCGGAACACCGGCATTGACGCCATACATCGACATGTGATCTCCGTTGTAGGTCGCCCAGCCAAGCGCCAGCTCGGACAGATCACCGGTTCCGATGACAATTCCATTTCTCTGATTGGCAAGATCCATCAGAACCTGCGTCCGTTCCCTTGCCTGTCCGTTTTCATAGGTCACGTCATGGAGCTCCGGATCCTGTCCGATGTCCTTGAAATGCTGCGTCACCGATGCGGCGATGCGCACCTCCTTCAAGGAGGCACCCAGCGTCTTTGCCAGCGTCAGTGCATTGTGATAGGTCCGATCCGTTGTGCCAAAGCACGGCATTGTCACCGCCAGGATATTTTCCCGCGGAAGCCCCAGAAGATCAAAAGCCTTCGCGGTCACAAGAAGTGCCAGCGTGGAATCCAGACCGCCGGAAACGCCGATCACAGCAAAAGAACAGTGAATGTGATGAAGCCGCCTTGCCAGTCCTCTCGACTGGATGTTCAGGATATCCTCGCAGCGCTTCAGTCTTCCCGCCGCATCTGCCGGCACAAAGGGATGCGGATCAAACACACGCGTCAGCTCGCATTCCTGTTCCTCCATGTGCACCGGAATCCGGAGATATCCGCTCTCCTGTACCTGAAAGGAGGTCATCCGTCTCCGCTCGTAATTCATTCTCTGCACATCAAAATCTGCATAGACGATCTTGGTCTCTCCGTAGGCATTGTCAAAAATTTTCCTCTCCGCAAGAAGTGAGCCGTTCTCCAGCATCATGACACGGCCGCCGAATACAAGGTCCTGCGTAGATTCCCCGTCTCCCGAGCTTACATAGATGTAATCCGAAAGGGTTCTTGCCGAAACCGACGAGAACAGCTGTGTCCGGTAGGCATCCTTTCCCACGGTCTCGTTGGATGCCGACAGATTGACCATCAGATTCGCGCCGGCGACCGCGTGCTCAATGTGCGGCGCATGGACCGCCCAAGCATCCTCGCAGATCTCGCACGCAATGCGAAGGTCACGAATCGCATCCACCTCCAGAAGGATATGGCTGCCAAACGGAACCTCTGCTCCGTCAAAAAGGATCTCCTGTGCAGAAACAGGCCCCGGTGTGAACTGCCTCGGTTCATAAAACTCCGCATAGTCCGGGAGACATCTCTTGGGAATAAACGCAAGAATCCTTCCGTTCTGCAGAACTGCCGCCGTGTTATAAAGCTTCCCCTTCCACTCCAGCGGAAAGCCGACAAAAACCAGCGCATCCAGGCCCGTCGTTGCGTCCCGGATGACGCGCAGCGCATCCTCCGCACCGCGAAGCAGCATATCCTGCAGAAAGAGATCATTTCCCGTATAGCCTGTCACAGCAAGCTCCGGAAATGCAATCAGCTTCGCCCCGTTTCCTGCGGCCTCCCGAAGGCACCGGATCATTTCCTTTGCATTCGACTCCGGGTCCGCAATCGTCATGGCAGGCACTACCGCTGCCGCCTTGAAAAATCCATCTCTCATCTGCTGTTCCCTTCCTCCCCATTTTCCCTTCCATTCTTCGTTTCTGCTTTCAGACCAGGGAACAACTCTTCCGCCCATGACCGCAGATCTCTGAATGGAAAAAGAGGCGCAGATTCCTCTGCGCCCTCTCTGACCTGACTCTGTATAACCGGTTATCCGATTGCCGTGACTCCCGAAGCAACCGCAAAGCTTAAGACGCCCATGATGACGCCAGCAAGTGCCACGCCGCCAAGAACTGCAAGTACACTCTTCTTAAAATCCATATCCAGGAAGGATGCCGCCAGCGTTCCGGTCCATGCGCCCGTTCCGGGAAGCGGAATTCCCACAAAAAGAAGAAGCGCAATATAAAGTCCTTTTCCTGCCGTTGCCTTGAGCTTCTCTCCGCCCTTGTGTCCCTTGTTCAGGCAGAAGGAGAAGAATTTGCCGATTACCTTCTTGTCTGCGCCCCATTCCAGCACTCTTCTTGCGAAGAAGAAAATGATCGGAACCGGAATCATGTTGCCGATTGCGATGATAATATACGCCGCCAGCATGTTGAACGAAGGATCCGCTGTGTGAAACGCCTGCGCAATCGGAATTGCTCCGCGCAGCTCAATCAGCGGAACCATGGAAATCACAAAACAATAAAAGTACTTATTCAGCATTTACTATCTCCCTCAGTGCCTGCGTCACCGCAGCCATTTCTTCTTCTGTTCCGATGGTAATGCGGAGATACTCTCCGATCAAAGGCTTGTTCCAGTGGCGGACATAGATGCCGCGCTGCCGGAGCTTTTGGAACAGCTCCTCTCCGGAATGCTCCGGATGTTTTGCAAACACAAAGTTTGCTCTGGAATCCGGGAAAACAAATCCCATTTCCGTCAGATCTTTCTTGAATTTCTCTCTTGTCGCAATGATTCTGGAGGTCAGGCTCCGAAAATACGCCTCATCCTCCACCGCAGCTGTCCCCATCCGGATGGTCTGCAGATTCATTGTATAGGAATTGAAGGAAAACTTCACATCCTTCAGATAAGAAATCAGTTTCTCGTTTCCGATGGCAAATCCGATTCTGGCTCCCGCCATTGCTCTCGACTTGGAAAACGTCTGTACAACCAGAAGGTTATCATATCTGTCAATCAGAGGAAGCGCCGAGGACGCTCCGAAATCGACATAGGCCTCATCCACAATGACGACCTTGTCACGGTTTGTGGAGACAATGCGTTCGATCTCCTCCAAAGGAAGCTCGACTCCCGTGGGTGCATTGGGATTCGGAAAAATAATCCCGCCGACCTCCTCGCCCTTTCCTGCAAAGGAAGGAGAGTCCGGAATATAGTTCTCCGGATCGATCGTAAAGTCCTCCCGAAGAGGAACCATGGTATACGGAATCCGGTAGAGATCCGCCCAGACATCGTAAAAAGAATATGTGATGTTCGGGAACAGGAGCTTCTTTCCTGCTGTAAAGAACGTGAGAAACGACATGGACAGCACATCGTCCGATCCGACTCCCACAAAAACCTGCTCCGGCTGTACCTGATAACGCTTTGCAAGTGCCAGAGCAAGCGGCGCAGCATCCATATCCGGATAAAGCCGCATCGCCGCATAATCCTCCGCAAGCTTTCTGGCGGCGTCCGCAACTCCGGGTGCCGGCGGATACGGGCACTCATTCGTATTCAGCTTGATAATATTCGGATTCTTCGGCTGCTCCCCCGCCACATAGGGCGATACACGCCGTACATTCTCTTCCCAGCTCATTATTGCAGCACCTTCGAGAGGAAATCCTGAAGCCGCTGGTTCTTCGGATGTGCGAAGAATTCCTCCGGCGTGTTCTCTTCCTTGATGGTTCCCTCGTCAATAAAAATCACCTTGGACGCCACCTGACGTGCAAACGCCATCTCATGCGTAACGACCACCATCGTCATGCCGGACTCCGCAAGCTCCGTCATAACCTGAAGAACCTCGCCTACCATCTCAGGATCCAGTGCCGAGGTCGGCTCATCAAACAGCATCACCTCAGGGTTCATTGCCAGCGCGCGGCAGATTGCAATTCTCTGCTGCTGACCGCCGGAAAGAGAATGCGGATAAGCATCCGCCTTGTCCTCCAGATTGACGCGGCGAAGCAGCTGCAGCGCCTTCTCCGATGCCTCCTCCTTGCCAAGGAGTCCCAGCTTCACCGGTGCCAGCGTGATGTTGTTCATGATGGTCAGATTGTGGAACAGGTTAAAGTGCTGAAACACCATTCCCATTTTCTGCCGGACCTTGTTGATATCCGTATGCGGATCATTGACCTGAACATCATCCAGCCAGACCTCTCCGCTCGTCGGAACCTCCAGAAGGTTCATGCAGCGGAGGAAGGTAGACTTTCCGCAGCCGGAAGGCCCGACCAGAACGATCTTCTGGCCCTTCTCAATTTCATAATTGATTCCCCGGAGGACCTGATTGTCTCCGAATTCTTTCTTCAGATCCTTGACCCGGATCATTGCATTCTTCTCTTCTGCCATGTTATCCACCTCACCGGTTGTCACTTGCACGCAGCTTTTTCTCCAGAATTCCGAAGAAGAAGGACAAGATCTTCACGACCACAAAATACATCACTGCAGCTCCCAGAAGCGGCATCATATATTCATAGGTTGCGGACGACACCTGATCCGAAGCATGCGTCAGCTCGGAAAGTCCGACGGCTCCTGCGATGGACGTCTCCTTCAGCAGAGTGATGAACTCATTCAAAAGAGACGGGAAACAGTTCTTGAACGCCTGCGGCAGAATGACTGCCAGCATGGTCTGCATCTTGGTGAGTCCAAGAGAACGCCCGGCCTCCATCTGTCCGTCATCCACCGACAGAATGCCGCCTCGAATAATCTCAGCAACATACGCGCCGGAGTTGATTCCGAATGCCATCACTGCAACCAGGACCTTGTTCTTCGAGGTCGCCATGATCACATTCCACATGATCAGGAGCTGAATCATCGTCGGAGTTCCGCGGATTACATCAATGTATACATATGCAATTCTGGAAAGAAGGGTTCTCTTTCCCTCCTTCGTCCGCTGCATATTCAGAAGGCACGCAGCGGTACCCAGAAGAAGACCCAGAAGTGCCGCAAAAAGCGTCACCTCCAGAGTATTGCCCAGTCCCTTCACATAGAGCTGCCAGCGGTTGTTCTTAATAAAAGCTTTAAAAAACTGATTGGCTAATTCTGACATGGTATTCCTTCACCCCTGAACGGTTTCTCTTTTGATGCTGATTTATTGTACCCTCTTACCCTGTGTTTTGAAAAGAGGGTGAGGAGCATCTTGCTTCTCACCCTCTCCGAATCCGGTACAGACATTATGTCGGAAACCAGATACTTGTGATTCTGTCTTGTTATTCTGCCTCGTAATTGTTGACGTACTGCTCCAGAAGCTGATCGTAGGTTCCGTCTGCCTTCATGTCTGCAAGAGCACCGTTGATGGCATTCAGCATGACTTCGTCATCCTTGGGCATTGCGATACCGTACTGCTCCACATCGAAGTTAAAGGTAGAGCCCTCTACCAGCTGAATTTTGTCCGAGTACTGGGAAAGGAAGGCTTCGCCGGGGACCTGGTCGATGACGACTGCATCATCCTTGCCGTTTACCAGATCAAGGACCGCCTGATTGAAGCTCTTTACGGAAACAACTGCGCCGTCATTGATGCCGCGTGCAACTGTCTCACCTGTCGTTCCGCCCTGTACGCCGATGGCCTTGCATGCCTTCAGGTCATCCTCCGTCTTCACCTCAGAGTCGATCGGAAGAAGAACTGCCTGTGTTGCATCGTAATAAGGATCCGAGAAGTTTACGGCTTCCTTTCTCTCATCTGTGATGGTCATGCCGGTTGCGCCGCAGTCGATCTTCGTGCCGATTGCCGGAACAATTCCGTCAAAATCCATATCCTCGATGACAACCGATACGCCGAGACGCTTTCCGATCTCGTTCATCATGGCAACATCGAAGCCGGTGACGTTATTCTCATTGGAGGTAACTGCCTCGAAATTGTCGGTGCCGTCTCCCACATACTCAAACGGAGGGAAGGTTGCGTTCAGGCCAACCGTCAGCTCTCCATCGGAAAGGTACTTGGAGCCGGACAGATCTGCAGCTGCGCTTTCTGTTGCCTCCGTGGTTGCTTCTACCTCTGTAGAAGCTGAAGCTGCCTCCGTGGTTGCTGCCTCTGTGCTTTCGGAAGAGCTTCCGCATGCACCAAGGCCTAATGCCATTGTTCCTGCAAGTAAAACTGCTAATGCTTTCTTCATAATATGCCTCCTCTTATTGCTGCAAGCGCTGTATACGCTCTGCATAATATACATCTTTTCCGGTAAGTTACAACCCCGCCGCTTCGGTTTCTTTTCGATATCAACGGCTGATGAATAGTATAATATGCATTTTTATTCACATATGCAAGAGAAAATACAACGAATATCGAATTTTATACAGTCTTATCTTCGTCATTTTCACAAACTATGCAGTTCCTTCTGGCCATCCGTGTGCGCAAAGGCCATCCTGCGGATCAGCTTTTCTTCCTTCGGGAACTTTTCCAGCAGCTCCTTCTGATCCACAAGCCGGAAGCCTTCATAATGAAAGTTCGGCATGGTCGCGCAGCTCATCAGCGTATAGCTCTCAGGGTTCAGGTTTTCTGCTCCGAAGATCGCCCCCTTCGGAACAACCACCATGGGCTCTTCTCCTTCCCCGCAGCCAAGCTTCCTGCACTCGCAGGTTCCGTCCGGATTCAGAAGCCACAGTGCCACACCGCACCCCTCATGGAAATACCAGATCTCATCGCAGTCAATGACATGGAAATGCGAGATATCCTCCTGTCCCAGAAGGAAATAAATCGTTCCTCCCATCACCCGTCCATCCTTCGAGCTTCCGTATTCGGCCGGTGCCGCATAGACCTCGGAAAACCAGCCGCCCTCCGTATGTACCTCCAGATGAAGCCGGTCAATCCAGCTCTGCATTCTGGCCTTGACTGCTTCCGTTGTCATTGCATCGGTTCCCTTGCCTGCTGTCTCCCCGATCTTTGTCTCCATGCTCTCTGACCCTTTGTTCATATGGATTTACCTCCTGATCTATTTCCAGATTTTCACCTTTGCGTAAAATCTTCCCTTTTTTGTCTGAGCTCCCGCTCCGAGATATTGAAATTTGCCATGCCCTCTCACCGAGACACGACTGCCCGGCTTCAGGTCATACCCGCCGGAGAAGGCCGTCCGCCCGTCCACAAAAACAAGCTCCTGCTCCACGAGCTCCTGCGCCTTTCCGCGGGAGAGATGATATACCATGGCAAGAATCGCATCAAGCCGCTCCGAAGAGACAGAGCCTTCCCGCTCCTCGAATTCCGGACGAATCGTGCAGGACGATGCCGGAACCGGATGACACACAACGCTCGTGTGCCGGATCCGGATCAGCTCCGAACAGATCAGCTCTGCATTCTCCTTCATCACGAACAGATAAGCATTTTCGGAATCGGTCAGAATATCTCCGATCCGGTCTCTTTCCAGTCCAAGATTCATCAGTGCTCCCAGATAATCCCGGTGCGTCAGCTCATCGGCAAATTTCCGGTTCACCGGCCGGACCTCCATGCAGGAAACCACCTCCGGCTCTGCTTCCTCCTGAAGAAGAAAGCTCTCGCGGTCCAGATAATCCGGAAGAAAGCACAGAACTCTTCGCTCTGCCTCTTCCCAGCCGCCGTAAAGAATCCACGGAACTCCCTGATAAATTCCGGAGCTCCTCGTCTCATCCTGCGGATCCACTGCATTCTTCCCGGCAGCCTCCAGAAACTCCGCCTGCTCCGATGCCGCAAGAAACTGCGTATGTGTTACAAAATTTCCCTGATATGCCTTTTGCGAAAGTTCTTTGACTCTTTTAGTCAATATCGTAGTGTCCATATTTTTTATTTTACCCGGATCTCCTTCTGCAGATGGAACGAATAGATCATCTTCTCCGTCACGGGAAGCTGCAGCATCTTCGACAACGCTTCCGCATAATAATTCAGCTGCACCTGATATCGTTCCGAAAGCTGCTCTGCATATTTTACGTGATCCGTCTTGTAATCCACAATAACCACATGGCGATCTGCGCCCTCGCCTTCAATCAAAAAGGCATCGATAATACCCTGAATCAGAATGGTCTCCTCTGCAGGAAACTCCGGATTCAGACGGTTCGCCGCAATTCCCAGAACGAAGGGCTGCTCCCTTTGAAGAAGTCCTTTCTGATCTGCCCCGGCCATCCGCGCCGCAATTCCGGAGGAAAGGAACGGAAGAAAGACCGCCGGCGTCAGCACTCCGGCATATTCCTTCGGAATGGTTCCATCGGCCAGAAGCTGCGACACGCGGCCCTCAAACTCTGCGGCGGTCACCTCGCCCGGCTCTCTCCAAACATGGTAGTTGATTTTCTCGCACATACGATGAATGGCGGTTCCGCGCGCGCTTCCCGTCAGAGCTCTGCCGGACTGCCGGTTCTTCTCCGGAAACAGGCTGTCTGCACCCTCGCCCGGCTGAATCAGCTCGCTTTCTTCCAGCATGGCCGCCCGTTTCAGCTCTGTCACCGTGGTTTTCGTGTACAGCCCCTTCAGATTCTCATACGGATACCGGTAAGAGAATCGCTTCTTCAGGGTGCCGGCAAGTGCCGGATCCGGAAGGGCCTCTGCTCCGCCGCCCTCCATCAGGTGAAGGGTCCGGAGAAGCTCTCCCTGGGCGGCCTGATTTTCCACCTCCGAAAGCCGAAGATCCGAAATCGCAACCTTGCGGAGCCGGATGGGCTCTTCCCCTTCTGCCTTCAGCGCCTCCATGCTGTCCAGAATCAAAGGAAGAAATCCTGAGGCGGACCGGATCAGCGAGGCCGGCAGGTGCTTCACAGGAAGACTTACCGAAGCCATGTCCATCGCAACCTTCTTCTCCGCGCGGGCGCCGTCACGGACAAAGCCGGTCAGAATCAGCTTTTCCTTCGCTCTTGTCATGGCAACATACAGAACGCGAAGCTCTTCTCCGAGTGCATCCCTTGTGATCTTGGAGGCCACCGCCTTCTGCCGGAGCGTCTGTCTGCTGCTCCGAAGCTCCGGCACCACAAAGCTGACGCCAAGCCCTGCGTCGGTATCGGTAATCAAATCTCCCCGCACATCGCGCGAGAACGGATGCCTTGCACCAAGACCGCAGACGAAGCAGATCGGATACTCCAGTCCTTTGCTCTTATGGATGGTTGTCAGACGCACAACATCTGCATTTTCATCCAGAACATTTGCTTCCCCGTAGTCCACGTTGTATTCATGCATCTGATCGATATAACGAAGAAAGCGAAACAGTCCGGCATAATCTCCCTGTTCAAAGGCCTCCGCCTTCACGAGCAGGGAATGGAGATTGGCCGCTCTTCTTGCTCCCGCGGGGAGTGCCCGGACATAATTCTCGTATCCCGTGCTGCGGATCAGCTCACTGATCAGCTCATGGATCGGAGTGGATGCCATCTTCTCCCGGTATCCGGAGAGCCAGGAAAGAAACTGCCTGCAGTGCTCCCGGAGAATCGGAGAAACCTCCATGGCGGCAGCACTTCCTGCCTCTTCCGGAGCCGGATCTCCTGCTGCCGCGAGCACGCAGTCGTACAGGAGCTTGTTTTCCCACGAATTCTTCTGCTCGTTCTGATCGTCCTCCCGGGGATAGAGGCTCCGCAGGCTTCCGATCTCATCCAGCGTAAAGCCGCCAAAATATCCGCGGAGCACGCCGTACAACGGGATATCCTGCCTTGGATTGTCGATGACGCGCAGCGCCTGCAGGACCGCACGCACCTCCTCCGCTGCAAAATATCCTCCCTTGTACTCCAGGTACAGAGGAATTCCCTCCTTCTCAAAGATCTCACGGAAGGCATCCTGCTTGCCGGAGGTCGATCGAAGCAGGATCACAATATCGCCGAATCTGGCAGGGCGAAGCTCTCCTGTCTCCTCGTCCGTGACAGGAAGGATGCCCACGATTTCCCGGATTCTCTGCGCCACCGCAAGGGCCTCCTTGCGCGCGGAAGGGAGCATGGCAATCTCTTCCTCCGCCTCGTTCTCTCCTCCATCCTCCGAACGAAAATCTCCGGAATCGGAATTTCCCGAGTCAAAATTCCCGGAGTCGGAAGTCCCGGAATCGGCATCTCCTGCATCGCCGGGTGCTCCATCCACCAGAAGAAGCTCCGTCTGATACACATTCTCCGACTGAGGGTAATGTGCGCCAACCTTTAAGGATACCGTCTCATCGTAGTCGACACCCCCGATTTCACGCCGCATGAGCTTCGTAAAGACCGCATTTGCCGCATCCAGAACCTCCTGCCTCGATCGGAAATTCTGATCCAGATCAATTCGCTCCGTCTGCGGATCGTCCTGCCGGTAGGTTTCAAACTTCTCCTCAAAAATCTCCGGCCTTGCATTCCGGAAGCGGTAGATGCTCTGCTTCACATCGCCCACCATGAAACGGGCATAGCGGCAGCTTTCGCCTCCGCGCTCTCCCGCTATTGCCGACAGAAGGAGCTCCTGCACCTCATTGCTGTCCTGATATTCGTCAATCAGTATTTCGTCAAAATAATTCCGGTATCCCTCGGCAGCTTTCCGAAGAACAAAGCTTCCATCCTCCCGTCTTTCCAGGAGAATCTCCAGTGCCATGTGCTCCAGATCCGAAAAATCAATGACATTCTTCTCCTTCTTGACCTGCTGCAGGAGCCTTCGGTAGCCGATTGTCAGAGAAATCAGTGTGGAAAGAGGCTTCTCCGCCCGCTGCATCTCGTACACCGTAAGAGACGGATCCTCTTCAATATGATCATGAAGCGTATCCAGTCTTTTCTTCAGCTGCTTGCGAAGCTCCTGTACATCGCTCTTTCTCTCTTCGTTAATTCCCTGCTTCTCTGCACCCCGGATCACAGGGAGCTTCGCCAGAGAATAAGAAGAAACCTCCAGAAGCCTCTCCCGAAGACGCTTCCGGTCCGTTTCGCTCTCTGCTTCCTTTGCGAGAGCATCCAGCTTCCCGAAAAGCTCACTTTCCTCCTTTTCCAGAAGCTCCAGGTACGGAAACGGACCGTCCGGAAGTCCGGCAATGCGGACCATTGCCTCGTGCAGCATGGACAGCTCCGGCAGATTTGCTGCTTCCTCCCGAAGAATCTCTCCATACCAGGGGCTTTGAAACAGCTCCTCCTCGCTTTCCACATGGTAATCTTCCCTTCGCTCCTCCAGCCACACCTCCGGATACGGATGGGAGTCCGCCGCCTCATACAGCATCCGGATCAGATCCTCCAGATGCTCACTGTCCTTTGCCGGGCAGAAATACTCCACGCACGCCGCAAAATCCGGCTCCTTTTCCTCAAACTTCTCCTCCAGAAAGCGCTTCATCACATCCTTCTTCAGAAGCACATTCTGCGTATCATCCATCTGACGAAAGCCGGGATCCAGATCAATTTCACTGAAGTTGTTCCGAAGAAGAAAGGTGCAGAAGCTGTCGATGGTCGTGATCTGCGCATGGTGAAGGAGGGTCTCCTGCCGCTGCAGATGGCGGTCTCCCGGATTTGCCTCAAGTCGTGCGGAAACGGCACGGGCAATGCGCTCTCTCATCTGCGCCGCAGCCGCTCTTGTAAAGGTCACAACCAGAAGGCGGTCAATGTCAAGAGGATGCTCTCCCTCGCTGATCATCCGCACAATGCGTTCCACCAGAACAGCGGTTTTGCCGCTTCCTGCCGCTGCAGATACCAGGACATTGTGATTTCGTGCATTCAGGACTTTTTTCTGTTTTTCCGTAAATTCAATTGCCACGCCGCACTCCTTGTTTTGTCAAAGCTCTCTGTATTCGTACCCGGGAATTCTCACGTCGAAGCCGCACACATTCCGATACGGGCAATAGCTGCAGGCTGTATAGTCCGCACTCTGCCGGATCGGAGAAGCATCCACTCTTCCATCCAGAATATCCTGCGCAATCGTGCAGAGCTTCTGCCGAAGCTCCTCCTGCAGCGCATCGTACTCCTCCTCCGACAGCACCTTGCTGGATGAGGAAACGCCGCCCTTTTTCAGAAGCTTCACCGGAATTACGGAGGAGGACAGCGCTCCTTCCGAAAGATCATGATCGAGATGCTCCAGAACCTCCTGATCATTTCTTACCAGTCCGCTCGGACGAAGGCTGCTCCGAAGGCACTGCAGCTCCATATCTCTTGCGGATTCCTCCCGTCCGGAGAGCAGCTCGGAAAGGACCCCATCCGCCTCTTTTGCCTTCAGCATCGGATCGTCAAAATGATAATAGAGCATGGCCGCAGGAATCACAGTTGTCCCCGGCCTTTGCTTCTCCAGAAACCGGACCTGCGCATCCATATACAGCATCAGCTGAACCCGGATTCCGGCCCTTATTTTCTCAGGGTCCAGATCCTGCACCCCGGACTTGTAATCCACAATTTTAACCAGAAGCTTCCCATCCGCACGGCACAGATCCACCCGATCAATCCGCCCTTGCAGAACAAGAATTCCTCCTCCGGGAAGCGTATAAGTCAGTTCTCCGTTTCTTCCAAAGGACTGCTCCAGATAGGCAGGCTCAAAGTCCCCCTTCTTCAGCTGGTACTGAAGCGTATCCACCGTCCGCTCCAGAATCTGCTGCAGGCGTTTTACCTGATAGCTGCTGCGCGCCGTGGCATACAGAATCTGATCATGATAGCCGCCCGCCGTCTCGGAAAAGGCCTGCCTTGCCAGCGTATGTCCTTCCTCCTCGGAATATTCGGACCACAGGATCCCTTTTTCCTTCAAAAGCTGACCGAACCGCTGAATGCTCTCGTGAAGGATCGTTCCGGAGTCCCTGGCTTCAAAGGTATACTCCTCTCTTTCCTGAAGCCGCAGCGCATACCGAAGGTACTGGCGAAGATAGCACTGCGCCGCCGTTTCCAGCCGCGTAACAGAGCCCTGTATTCTCTTCTGATACAACAGCTCTGCCGTCTTTTCTGTGATCGGGATCGGGCGGTAATGAAGAAAGGCCGCCTCCCGAAGCTTTCTGGTTTCCTCTCCTGCAAGAAGCCCGTAAATTGTCAGGAATTCCCGCTCCTTTTCGCGCTCCCTCAGGTACAGTCCGTCCGCATAATCGCGAATGGCACCTGCCAGGTACGTCCCGGCATCCGCAGCAGAGGCAAGCTGCATCGACGCAGGAAGCTCTTCCGGGATCTCAACCGGAGCCTTCGGAAACATCTGCCGGAGAAGCCCGATGAGATAGGACGGCCGAAGGCTTCCTCCGTCCTCCGCCGTCTTCACATAGGAGACGTAAAGAAGATCCCTGGGCTTCGTCAGGTTCATATACAAATACAGTCGCTGGATGTACATCTGCTGTCTCGGCGTCGGGGCAAGCTCTGCCCCGCTTCCGGAGAGCACATTGGTTTCCTGAAGAAATTCGCGGTCCAGATCGGAAATCAATCCGCCCTTGGAGGATCCCTGCGGAATGTTTCCATCGTTCACCCCGAGGAAAAACAGGACCTTCACCTCCGACAGTCTGGTCCGCACCATATCGCCGGCAAGAATCCGGTCCACCTGCTGCGGAAGCGTCCCAAGACGGATCTCTTCAAAGCCGGCTTCCACCAGCTCCAGGAAATCTGCAGCCGAAATTTTCTCATCCCCGAGAAGGTCATACAGCTCCTCCAGAAGATGAAGGATCGCATCATAGATCTGACGGTACTCCATGGCAGCCGCCGTCTCTCCTCGCTTCTCCAGCTCCTGCGCCCGCTCCTCCATCTGCTCTCCCGCATCGATGGCAGCAAGGAAGTCGTACAGTGCCTTTGTCCGTTCCAGGGCGTTCGCTCTTCCCAGGCTCTGAAGGGAGGAAAGCTGTGCAAGAACCCGGGTCCGCATCGGCTCATACGCATCATCGAAGGCGGTCTCCCAGCGCTTTCTGGAAGCAATTCCTCTTGCAAGGCAGTAATTCTCGAGACGATCCACCTCATCCTCCGAAAGCCCGGTCAGACCGCTTCGAAGATACCGGAACATGGTTTCATAGGAATAATCCCCGCCTCCGATTTCCAGTGCCCCGCGAATGGTTTCCGTCAGTGGATTCTGCAAAACAGAACGGTTTGTATCCAGATACACCGGAATTCCCATCCCTGCAGCACAGATCCGGATGTCATCCTCATAAGCCGACAGATTGCCGCTGACAATCGCGAAATCCCGGTAATGATATCCCTTTTCGGCAATCAGCTCATGAATCTTCCGGAACATCTGGCGAACCTCTGCCGCCGGATTGCTCGCAAGCACCAGGTGCACCGGAAGCTTTGCCGCGTCCTTCCGGTATGCGCGGACCGGATAGCGAAACAGCGATTTTTCCAGATGTGCCAGAGCAGGGTTTCCCGCAAAGCGGGGAGGCACCGCTCTTTTCGTCTCATCCCCGATATACCAGTCTTCTTCATGCGGGATTCCGCCCTTCCCTGCCATTTTGCAGATCTGAGCGATGGTTTTCCTTGTCAGATAGAAAAGATCCTGCTCCTCATAGGCCTCCCCCTGCATTACGCTGCGGATCGGCGTTCCGCCGTCTTCCGCATAGTCCAGAGAGAAAACCACCTCTCTGGCGTTCTGCATCAGTGCAAGAAGAACGCGGTTCTGCACCGGCGTAAAGCCGGTAAACCCGTCAAAAATGACAATGCTCCTGCGGATCAGTCCGGAGCGCGGAATGGCCTCCGCAAGAAGGTCAAGCGTTTCTTCGCCGGTGATATAACGGTTCTTCCGCTCCTCCAGAAAAGCCTCGTACAAAAGCTTCAGATCGAGAAGCCTTGCCGCAAGGCCTCCCTGTCCTCCTGCTGCCGCACCCGCCGCAAGGTTTCCTGCCCCCTCCGGGGTAATCCCATACTGCATGAATTCCGAAATGACCGACTTGATCTCCGCAATCATGCCGGGTTTCTCAACGCCGTTTCCAAGAACCGTCAGATCCTTCCGGCAGCGCGACACCAGTCTCCGGAGAAGGAGTGTTTTGCCCATGTCATCCAGAACGCCCCGCTCGTCCGCACCCACCTCCTCGAAGATGCGGTGCGACAGACGACCGAAGGAAAGCACGTCCACATTCAGAATTCCGCCGCACTCTCCTGCCGCCAGAACCATTTCCTTCTGCGTCTGCATCGTGTACTGATCCGGCACGACCACCAGAAAATTCACAGAAAAATCCTGCCGCGCCAGTGCGTCCCGCGCGTACTGCATCACCCGCTTATGAAGCTCACTGCTTTTCCCGGCACCGGAAGCACCCAGACAGAATCGATAACCCATGGCATCCTCTCCCGACCGCAGTCCTCTGCTCTGCGGCCCTGTTCATATCTCTTTATCTTATCGCAGATCCCGCCGTCCTGCACGAATTGTCCGATCAAAAAAGCGTCCCCTGATCTGCACACTGTGCAAACCAGGAAACGCTCTGTTTTTCGTTTCTTCCCCGCAAACCGGTGCAGCTTTCGTGCCCGGACGGCTTTTTTATGCCTTGCGGTTCTTCTTATACCTTGCAGATTTTCTTATGCCTTGCGGTTTTTCTCTGCTTCGTCAGCGAAATTCTCGCCCTGATGAATCTGAAGGTCCACGCCGGTTGCGTTGGGTCCTTCCTCCTCAAAGTTGTAATCCTTACCGGGCAGAATTGCATTCAGCAGGATACCAACGAGAGATCCGGTTGCAAGACCGGAGAAGCTGACTGCGCCGAAGGTGATGGCGCCTGCAGCGGAGTAGTTGATACCGATGGACAGCACCAGGATCAGGGCTGCGATCAGAACGTTGCGGCTCTTGGAGAAATCAACATGGGTCTCAACCAGGTTCCGGACTCCGACTGCGGAAATCATTCCGTAAAGGACCAGGGAAATGCCGCCGATTGTTGCGGAGGGCATTACCTCAATGATTGCTGCGAATTTCGGGCAGAAGGAAAGCACTGCCGCAATGACTGCTGCCAGACGAATGATTGCCGGATCAAAAACCTTGGTCAGCGTCAGAACACCGGTGTTCTCACCATAGGTTGTGTTTGCCGGAGCTCCGAACAGAGAAGCCAGTGTGGTTGCAAGACCATCGCCGCACAGAGTTCTGTGAAGTCCGGGATCCTTGATATAGTTCTTTCCGACGGTGGAGGAGATGGCGGAAATATCACCGATGTGCTCCATCATCGTAGCAAACGCGATCGGAACAATTGTAACAACGGAAGCAAACAGCAGACCGCCGTCCAGCTTTCCGCTGGTGAAGATTGAGAATACCGTGTTCTCATAGTGAATCGGGAAGCCGATCCATGCTGCCTCGCGAACCGGTGTAAAGTCGATGTTTCCGGTAACTGCCGCAACAAAATAGGATGCGATGACACCAAGAAGGATCGGGATGATCTTGACCATTCCCTTGCCCCAGATGTTGCAGACAATAACCACAACGATGGCAACCAGAGCAATCAGCCAGTTGGTTTCACAGTTCGAGATCGCCGACTGGGAAAGATTCAGTCCGATGGCAATGATGATCGGTCCGGTGACAACCGGAGGGAAGAACTTCATAACCTTGTTCGCCCCGAATACCCGGAACAGACCTGCCAGAACCAGATAGACCAGACCTGCGCAGGCAACGCCGAAGCATGCATACGGCAGGAGCGGGCTTGCGCTTCCGTCCGCATTCAAAGGAGCGATGGCTGCATATCCGCCAAGAAACGCGAAGGATGATCCCAGGAAAGCAGGAACCTTACGCTTCGTAAGGAAATGGAACAGAAGTGTTCCAAGACCAGCAAACAGCAGTGTGCTGGAAACGTCCAGGCCCGTCAGAAGCGGTACCAGAACGGTTGCGCCGAACATTGCGAACACATGCTGAAAGCCAAGGATTGCAATCTTCGGTGCTCCCAGCGAGGATGCGTCGTAAATCGGCTGATCTCCGACTACAATTTTCTTCTTTGTATCACTCATATTTCTCCCTCTACCCGTTACTCAGTAACAGGATTTCATAACAAGGGCCGGGGAAGAACCATTCTTCCCTGGCCTTTGGAATGCCCTCATATAAAACTGAAAATTACGCCTCATCGTCGAAAAACTGCTCGACCTTCGGTGCTTCACTCTCTGCAGACGCTTCTGCCGGCTTTACGGTTTCTGCCGGAGCAGGTGTCTCTTCCTTTTCTTCCGCCGGCTTTACGGCCTCGTCCGAAACAGGTGCCTCTTCCTTCCCCTCTGCCTTGGCCGCCTCTGCTGCCTCGTCGTAAAGTGCTCCCTCCTCGTTCTTCTCACGGAGGATCTCACGGATCTTTGTAGCCGAATCCTTTACGGTCTTACCAACCTCGGTTGCAGCAGCCTCCACGGTGTTCAAAACTTCCTCTCCCTTAGGGCCGACCGCTTCCTTCATCCGGTCCACTGCCTGCTGCGATCCATGCTGAATCGTTGTGTAAGCACGATTGGCCGCCTGCTTGATCGTCTCCGCGGTCACGTCAAAATCATCCTCTTCAAAATCCTCTTCGGCCTCTGCCTCCTCATCGGAAGGAGCGCCCTCGAGCTTCTCAATGTCCTCCAGATCGGAATCCATATAATCCTCATCCTCTTCCACCTTCGTCAGATAGCTGTATAACCCATACGCAGCTGCCCCAACCAGAGCGGTTCCGAAAATAAGCTTACTGATTTTCCCCATTTCAAACCTCCACGCATAAAAACACGATAAGCCACCTGTGGCTTATCCTCCATCGCAACGGTTCTGCTTTGTTGACATTTGTACCAGTGTATACCACCTTTGTATAAAAAGGAAGTAATTATTGTGCATAAATTTATTTTGTGTTAGTCTAATTGATAGACTGATTCAGTCAATTTCAATGGATACCGGGAACTCCTCCCGGACTTTTCACAGAGGAAGCATCCGAAGCAGCATGAACGAGAAATTCTACGATCTGAAAAAGGAAAAACAGGACCGCATGATCAATGCAGGCCTTCGCATTTTCGCGTTGAACGGGTATCACCATGCCAGCACGGATGAAATTGTGAAGGAAGCAAAGATCAGCAAGGGACTTCTGTTCCACTACTTCGGCAGCAAGGCCGGCTATTACGGCTTCCTGTACAGCTATGTCTCCCGCTATGTCATTCTTGAGCTTCGCAGCGCAATCCGCGAGCCCGGCATCGACTTCTGGGAGCTGCAGAGCCAGATTTTGGAAACAGAAAGCCGCCTGATGGAGCAGTATCCTGCTGTTTTCCTGTTCTTCGAATCTGTGAAAATGGAAGATGACAGCGAAGGTCTGTCCGTTCTTGAAGAGCTCGATGCCACGGTTCCGGACATCTACGATTCCATGCAGGCCAAGGCTCTCATCGGCGGTTACCCGCGCATTCGCGATCTTGAGCTCGTCTGCGGCACAATTCATTACATCAAAATTGGCCTGATGCGGGAGCTGTTATACGATCCCACAACCCCCATTTCCATGTACACTGCGCATGTAGAACAGTATCTGGAGATGCTGAAAGCCCTGACCAAGGGCTGAATTTCCTCCCCGCGCTGGTCTTATGCTTTTGAGGATGCTGTTTTCTATCTCGAATACATCCCTGGACAGAAATGAATGCATCCCTGGACAGAAAATCTTCCGCTCAGGGATGATTTCTCCGCCGGAAAATAATCCCTGCAAAGAATTTCTTCCGTTCAGGGATGATTCCTTCGCTGGAAAATAATCCCTGCAAACAATTTCTTCCGTTCAGGGATGATTCCTTCGCCG
>ERZ1034680.266-NODE-266-length-31720-cov-27.583862_pt1 | contig 31720 bp, 25 predicted proteins | sample MGYA00520639_ERZ1034680 | MGnify/ENA primary metagenome ERZ1034680 (study PRJEB33766, sample SAMN09781760) | gut metagenome | biome: gut microbiome | host: Homo sapiens | place: Madagascar | study: EMG produced TPA metagenomics assembly of the PRJNA485056 data...
TCGTCGGGCTCATAACCCGAAGGTCACAGGTTCAAGTCCTGTCCCCGCAACCAATTTTATATTTTTCTTCTCGATTAATATTGCAATAGTAATATTTAAAATCGCGGGGTGGAGCAGTCGGTAGCTCGTCGGGCTCATAACCCGAAGGTCACAGGTTCAAGTCCTGTCCCCGCAACCAATGTTTGAGATGCTGATATAGCTCAGTCGGTAGAGCGTATCCTTGGTAAGGATAAGGTCACCAGTTCAATCCTGGTTATCAGCTCCATATAAAGGCGGCATAGCTCAGTTGGCTAGAGCATGCGGTTCATACCCGCAGTGTCCGGAGTTCAAATCTCTGTGCCGCCACCATTTTTAGTTAGATGAACCCCTGATGAAAAGGGGTTTTATTTATGTATACAGTCAGTAATAAAATTTTCACATTGTCAAGGCTTTTTTATTGACAGGCTGGCATAAGTGTGCTAAATTGTATTAGTGACATTGTGAGATGGTCATAGTTTCTGAGCGTAAGGGGTGTAAATAAGAGATGCGCAACAATATCACGTTGGAGTGCACGGAGTGCCATAGCCGCAACTACCGCACCAACAAGAACAAGAAGAACAACCCGGATCGTCTGGAGTTCAATAAGTATTGCAAATTCTGCAAGAAGCACACGCTGCACAAAGAGACGAAATAATCGCTTTAGCGGGTTGAACGGAGATGTGAAGTGACTGTGAAGAAGTTCATAGACGAAGTAATCGCCGAGATGAAAAAAGTTTCGTGGGCCACAAAAAAAGAGGTTGTCAACTATACTGTAGTTGTCGGCATCGCGGTCGCGATTGTTTGCGCCTTGATTTGGTTCTGCGATACGGTCTTTGCAAGATTGTTCCACATCATTTTAAGGTAAGCAGGGTGATAAAGCATGGCAGACAAAGACGAAATGGACTTGCGTCAGGATAATCCTGGCAGAGCTTGGTATGTTATTCATACTTATTCTGGTTATGAGAATAAGGTCAAGGCCAATCTTGAACGCTTGATACATACGGCTAATATGGAAAATATGATTTTTAATGTCGTAGTTCCCATAGAGGATGAAGTTGAAGTCAAGGACGGCAAGAAAAAAGTCGTTCCGCGTAAGGTCTTTCCAGGTTATGTACTTGTGGACATGGTCGTTGATGAGCATTCCTGGTACGTTGTGCGCAACACCACTGGGGTAACGGGGTTTGTCGGTTCTGAGAAACATCCTATACCACTTACTGATGCTGAAGCAAAACGTATCTTGAAATCCACAGGCGAGGAAGAGCTTAAACCTGAACTGGATATAGCAGTCGGGGATGTGGTTCGCATTAACTCAGGTGTTTTTGAAAATTATACTGGATCGATTGTTGAAATCGATCAGGAAAAGGGCCGCTTGAAGGTCATGGTTGAAGGAACACCGATTGAGCTTGGCTTCGATCAGGTCGAAACGCTTTAATCGAAGCCACTGAAATTCATTTTTGGGAGGTGTAAACAAAATGGCAAAGAAAGTTACTAAAGTTGTAAAGCTGCAGGTTGTTGCTGGTAAAGCTAATCCGGCTCCTCCAGTAGGTCCGGCACTTGGTCAGGCTGGCGTTAACATCATGGGCTTCTGTAAGGAATTCAACGAGAGAACTAAAGCTCAGGCTGGTCTTATTATTCCAGTTGAGATTACAGTTTTTGAGGATAGATCCTTCACTTTCATCACGAAGACTCCGCCAGCTGCTGTTCTTTTAAAGAAAGCTGCTAAGCTCGAGAAGGCTTCGGGTGAACCGAACAAGAACAAGGTTGCTAAATTGCCGCGTGCTGAGGCTATGAAGATTGCTGAGAGCAAGATGAAAGACCTCAACGCTGCTGACATCGAAGCTGCTACTCGCATGATCGAGGGTACAGCTCGTAGCATGGGTATCGAAATCGTTGACTAATAGTTGATGATTTCATCCCGTGGGAGGAAAATACCGTTATTACCACGAGAGGAGAAACTTACAATGGCTAAAGCTGGTAAGAAATATCAGGACGCTTGCAAGCTCGTAGAGGCTGGCAAGGTCTATACGGCTGCTGAAGCTATGGAGCTCGTTAAGAAAACGGCTACGAAGAAATTCGATGAAACTATCGAACTTCATGTACGTCTTGGCGTTGATCCGAAATATGCTGATCAGCAGGTTCGTGGCGCGATGGTTCTGCCGCATGGCACTGGTAAATCCAAACGCGTCCTCGTCTTTGCAAAAGGCGAAAAAGTTAAGGAAGCCGAAGCTGCAGGTGCAGATTTTGTTGGCTCCGATGAAGTTGTCCAGAAGATTCAGGGCGGCTGGCTCGACTTTGATGTCGCTGTAGCTACTCCGGATATGATGGGTACTGTAGGTCGTCTTGGTAAGGTCCTTGGTCCTCGCGGACTCATGCCGAACCCGAAACTGGGCACGGTTACGATGGATCTCACGAAGGCTATCTCCGAGATTAAAGCAGGTAAAGTCGAGTACCGTACTGATAAAGCTGGTAATGTACATTGCCCGATCGGTAAGGCATCTTTCGACGCTGAGAAGCTTCAGCAGAACTTCCAGGCCCTGATTGATACACTGAACCGTGTAAGACCGGCTGCTGCTAAAGGTCAGTACATGCGCTCCGTTACGGTTAGCGCTACTATGGGCCCTGGCATTCCGGTTAAGATTGGCTAAGTCAATAGGTTCAGAGAGGCTCCGGTCTCATTAACTGTATAACGATGGCTGTAGACAGCAGGTTTGATTTTATCATCTAACGACAATAGTCGCCTGCCGAGGCCGGAGCAGACTGAATTTGAAAATTCAACCTCCGGCAGCGCAGCCGGAGGTTTTTTTACAGGCTTTAAAATTAATTGTGAACAGGAGGTGAAAATTTAATGTCGAATGAAGCAATTTTAACGAAGAAACAGGCTATCGTTGCTGAACTTAAGGATCAGCTGACGAGCGCTAAAGGCGTAGTGCTGACAGGTTACAAAGGCCTGACAGTTGCTCAGGATACTGAACTTCGCCGTGAACTTCGTGAAGCAGGCGTTTCTTATCATGTTGTTAAAAACACGATGCTTCGCCTAGCTGCTAAAGAAGCAGGTATCGAGGGCTTTGATGAGCATCTCGAAGGAACTACAGCTTTTGCTTTCTCCGCAGAAGATGCAGTTGCACCGGCTAAAGTTATTTGCGAATTCATCAAGAAGAACAAACTTGACGAAAATGAGGTATTGACGGTTAAAGTCGGTACGGTTGAGGGCAAAGTTATTGACGCTAATGAGGTCAAGGCTCTGGCTGCTCTGCCATCTCGCGAAGAACTCATTGCCAAAGCTCTGGGCAGCATGAACGCTCCTATTTCCAATACGGTCAACGTTCTGCAGGGTATTATCCGCAATGCTGTTTATGTGCTTGAGGCTGTTCGCGCTCAGAAAGAATCCGCTTAATAAAGCGTTTTTCTAAAAAAATGAAATTAATAAGAGAATAAGAAAATTTTGGAGGTATATTCAAATGACTAAAGAAGAAATCATGGAAGCCATTGAAAACATGACTGTCCTCGAGCTGTCTGAGCTCGTAAAAGCTATGGAAGAAAAATTCGGCGTTAGCGCTGCTGCTCCGGTTGCAGTTGCTGCTGCTGGTGGCGCTGCTGCTGGTGCTGCTGAAGAAAAGAGCGAGTTCACGGTTGTTCTCGCTGCTGCTGGCGACAAGAAGATCAACGTTATCAAAGCTGTTCGTGAAGCTACGGGTCTCGGCCTGAAAGAAGCTAAAGCTCTCGTTGATGGCGCTCCGGCTCCTGTTAAAGAAAACGTTGCTAAAGCTGATGCTGAAGCTCTCAAAGCTAAGCTCGAAGAAGCTGGCGCTACGGTTGAACTTAAGTAATTTTAAGTTTACTGATATTAAGAACCACTCCTTAGGGAGTGGTTTTTTCTATGTCAACTAAAAATACTTGACATGTTAGCCATAAGGTGCTAATATATTAAACTACAGGAAATTAGATAGGGATAAGTGTGCGTAAGCGGAAAGGAATTAGAAGCAAGGTTTAAAAAATATGATGCCTTGTTTTTTTCTAGTTCTGCTATTCCGCCTATTGCTACGTACAGATAGTCTCTTAATTTCAAGGATTATTGTTCTAGTATAAATCAGGCTAAGGGGTGAAGGATTTGTTATTTAATCCTGTGCCGGTGGGCAAAAGAACCAGGTATAGCTATGCCAGAATCAAAGAAGTCATGGAGATGCCACATCTGCTGGATATTCAGCGGAACAGCTACAAGTGGTTCCTCGATGAAGGCTTGCAAGACATTTTTAATGATATTTCACCAATTCAGGATTTTTCCGGCAATTTGGTGTTATCTTTCGAGAGCTTTTCGCTTGGCGAGCCAAAATATGGGCTCGATGAGTGCAAAGAGCGTGATGCAACGCTGGCAGCACCGATTCATGTAAATGTCCGCCTAATCAATCGTGCGACAGGTGAAATCAATGAGCAGAGTGTCTTCATGGGAGATTTTCCGCTCATGACAGATACAGGTACATTCATTATCAATGGTGCTGAACGTGTTATTGTCAGTCAGCTGGTTCGTTCGCCAGGTGCATATTATGGTGAAGAAATTGACCCGACTGGTACGCATCTTTACAATGCAACGGTAATTCCAAACCGTGGTGCATGGATTGAATTGGAAACTGATACCAATAATGTTGTTTCAGTTCGTATTGACCGTACTCGTAAGATGCCGGTGACTTACTTCATTCGTGCCTTGGGTTTTGCTAGTGATGAAGAAATCATCGAACTTTTCGGTGAAGATCCGCGCATTTTAAATACCCTGGAACGTGACAGCGAAGATGTCAAATCAGAAGGCAAAGCGGTAATTGAGATTTACAAACGCTTGCGTCCAGGCGAACCAGCTAATGAAGACAATGCTAAACAGCTTTTGGAATCATTGTTCTTTGATCCAAAACGTTATGATTTGGCTACGGTTGGTCGTTATAAGTTGACGAAGAAGCTCGGCTGGAAGCGTCGTATCCTCGGTAAAGTATTAGCTGAACCGGTAGTTGATATGGAGACAGGCGAGATCGTTATTCCGCAGGGCGAAGTGGTCACCGAGGCTATGCTCGATGCCGTGGATGCTGAGCGTGAAAAACAGATTTTCGGCGAAGGGAAACTGATAAAACTTTTCGTATTGCAAAAAGATGGCAGCTCAGTTAGAGTGCTTTGCTCGCCAACGCTTGACATTCACGAACGTACCATCACTAAAAACGATATTATCGCTTCGATAAATTATCTGCTAAATCTTATGGATGGTATTGGCAATACCGATGATATTGACCATTTGGGCAATCGTCGTGTTCGTGCCGTTGGTGAACTTTTGCAGAATCAGTTCCGTATTGGTCTTTCCCGTATGGAACGAGTAGTTCGTGAGCGCATGACTATTCAGGATGCTGATACGCTTTCACCAGCTAACTTAATCAATATCCGTCCAGTGGTAGCTGCAATCAAAGAATTCTTTGGTTCATCACAGCTGTCGCAGTTCATGGATCAGCACAATCCATTGTCAGAACTTACGCATAAGCGCCGTCTGTCAGCTTTAGGACCGGGTGGTCTTTCGCGTGAGCGTGCCGGATTTGAGGTTCGCGATGTACATAACTCGCATTATGGTCGTATGTGTCCAGTAGAATCCCCAGAAGGACCTAATATCGGTCTTATTGGTTCGCTGGCAACTTATGCAAGAGTAAATCAGTTTGGCTTTATGGAGACGCCATATCGCCGCGTTGATAAGGTTACGCATAAGGTAACTGATGAAGTTCGTTACCTTACCGCTGACGAAGAAGATGAGCTGGTTATTGCTCAGGCCAATGAGCCATTAGATGAAAATGAATGGTTCGTAAATGAACGTGTAACGGCTCGTTACAACGAAGAAACTGGTCTGCACCATCGTGATACAGTTGACTACATGGACGTTAGCCCGCGTCAGGTGTTCTCGATAGCTACGGCAATGATTCCATTCCTCGAAAACGATGATGCTAACCGCGCTCTCATGGGTGCTAACATGCAGCGTCAGGCAGTACCACTTTTGCGTACGCAGGCGCCACTAGTCGGCACGGGTATGGAGTACAAGGCTGCTTGTGACTCAGGTGTCATGATATTAGCTAAACGTGCAGGTACTATTGAGCATGTAACGGCTGATTATATTGATGTTCGCACCAAAGATGGTGATTTAGATCATTATAAATTGCAGAAATTCCTGCGTTCCAACCAGGGAACTTGCATAAATCAGATTCCTATTGTCAGCAAGGGTGAAGAAGTCGTAGAAAAACAGCCGATAGCTGATGGTCCGGCAACTGACCACGGTGAATTGGCATTGGGTTACAATATTGTTGTTGCCTATATGCCTTGGGAAGGTTATAACTACGAGGATGCGGTGCTGCTGTCTGAGAATCTGGTAAAACGTGATTTGTACACTTCTATTCATATCGAAGAATATGAATGTGATGCTCGTGATACTAAGCTTGGACCAGAAGAAATAACGCGTGATATACCTAACGTTGCGGAAGACGCTCTCAAAGACCTTGATGAAGAAGGTATTATTTCTATTGGTGCAGATGTACGTCCTGGCGATATTTTAGTCGGCAAGGTTACTCCGAAGGGTGAAACTGAGCTTACGGCTGAGGAACGTTTGCTGCGGGCTATTTTCGGCGAAAAAGCGCGTGAGGTACGTGATACGTCTTTGCGGGTGCCACATGGTGAACAGGGTAAAATCGTTGATGTCAAGGTATTCAGCCGTGATAATAATGATGAATTAGCACCAGGTGTAAATCGTTTGGTTCGCGTTTATATAGCTCAGAAACGTAAAATCTCGGTCGGTGATAAAATGGCAGGCCGTCATGGTAATAAGGGTGTTGTTTCCCGGGTTATGCGCCAGGAAGATATGCCGTTCTTGCCAGATGGTACGCCGGTTGACATCGTGCTCAATCCGTTAGGCGTGCCTTCACGTATGAATATTGGTCAGATATTGGAAGCTCATTTAGGTATGGCAGTCAAGGTTATTGGTCAGCAGATTAAAGACAATGATCCGACGATTGAACAGCGTTTGCGGGCTGCTGGTTATGATTTTGATAAATATGGTATGCCAAAACCTGATGTAGCTGGACTGCATATAGCAACGCCGGTATTTGATGGTGCTAGTGATGATGATGTATTTGGTACGATTAAGGCAGCAGGTCTGGCATCTGATGCTAAGACAGTGCTTTATGATGGTCGTACAGGTGAACCGTTTGAAAATAGGGTAACGGTTGGCTGCACGTACTTCCTCAAATTGCATCATTTGGTAGCAGATAAAATCCATGCTCGTTCAACCGGTCCGTACTCACTGGTTACGCAGCAGCCGTTGGGTGGTAAAGCTCAGTTCGGTGGTCAGCGTTTCGGTGAAATGGAGGTTTGGGCACTTGAGGCTTATGGTGCTGCTTACACACTGCAGGAAATTCTGACGGTTAAGTCAGATGATGTTGTAGGTCGTGTTAAGGCTTATGAGGCTATCGTTAAGGGGGAAAATATTCCTGAACCAGGCGTTCCAGAATCCTTTAAGGTACTCATCAAAGAGCTGCAGTCTATCGGATTAGATATCAAAGTGCTTAATGAAGATGCTAAGGAAATTTCCCTGCAAGATGATGATGACGAAGACATCAACGAAACAGCTAAGAAGCTTGATCTTGATGTCGCAGGCGTTGATCCAAATAAAGAAGGGGCAGCACCAAAAGCAAGTGAGGCTGACTCCTATGATGCAGGAGCACCGTCTGATGATGAGAAGCCGGACGACATCATTGCTGATATCGGCAGCATGGGCGTAGATGTTCCAGCCGACAATGCTGATGATGGTGATGATGAGGAATAAGAAGGGAGTGTAATCTCTTTGCTGGATGTAAATAATTTTGATTCTATGCGCATAGGTCTGGCTTCGCCGGATAAAATCCGTGAGTGGTCTTATGGCGAGGTCAAAAAGCCGGAGACTATCAATTATCGTACGCTTAAACCTGAGCGTGATGGTTTGTTCTGCGAGCGTATTTTTGGACCGACCCGTGACTGGGAATGTCATTGCGGTAAATATAAGCGTATTCGTTATAAAGGAATTATCTGTGATCGTTGCGGCGTTGAAGTAACTCGTTCCAAGGTACGCCGTGAACGCATGGGACATATTGAACTGGCAGCACCAGTTTCCCATATATGGTATTTCAAAGGTATTCCTAGCCGTATGGGGTTGATACTCGATATTTCACCGCGAGCTTTGGAAAAGGTTCTGTACTTTGCTTATTACATTGTATTGGATCCAGGTGAAAATACGGATTTAGCCAAAAAGAGCTTGCTTTCTGAAAAAGAGTATCATGATGCTTTGGAAAAATATGGCAATACCTTCCGTGTCGGCATGGGTGCTGAGGCTATCAAAGAACTTTTAGATGAGCTTGATCTTGAGCGCATGAGTGAAGTTCTGCGCAAGGAAGTTCGCACGGCATCAGGACAGAAGAAAATCCGTGCTATCCGCCGTTTGGAAGTCGTAGAGGCTTTCCGCAAGTCGGGTAACAAACCGTCCTGGATGATTTTGGATGTGGTTCCGGTAATCCCGCCGGAGCTTCGCCCAATGGTTCAGCTTGATGGTGGACGCTTTGCAACTTCTGACTTGAATGATCTGTATCGTAGGGTTATAAATCGTAACAATCGTTTGAAACGGCTGCTTGATTTAGGCGCACCGGATATCATTGTTCGCAATGAAAAGCGTATGTTGCAGGAAGCAGTTGATGCTCTTATTGATAATGGTCGTCGTGGTCGTCCGGTTACGGGGCCTGGCAATCGTCCATTAAAATCACTTTCCGATATGCTGAAAGGTAAGCAGGGACGTTTCCGTCAGAACCTTTTGGGTAAACGTGTTGACTACTCCGGACGTTCAGTTATTGTTGTTGGACCAGAGCTTAAATTGCATCAGTGCGGTCTGCCAAAAGAAATGGCACTTGAGCTGTTTAAACCGTTCGTTATGAAGAAACTGGTTTCTTCGGCAGTAGCGCAAAACATAAAAGCTGCTAAACGTATGGTAGAGCGGGCTCGTCCTGAGGTTTGGGATGTATTAGAAGATGTTATCAAAGAACATCCAGTACTCTTGAACCGTGCTCCGACGTTGCATCGTTTGGGTATTCAGGCCTTTGAACCGGTACTTACTGAAGGCCGGGCGTTGAAGCTGCATCCATTGGCTTGTACGGCTTATAATGCTGACTTCGATGGTGACCAGATGGCAATCCATCTGCCACTTTCTGCTGAAGCTCAGACTGAGGCTCGTATCCTCATGCTGGCAGCTAACCATATTTTGGCGCCGAAGGATGGTAAACCAATCATCGTTCCGACGCAGGACATGGTTTTAGGCTCCTATTATCTCACTATTTTGCGCCCAGGTGCTAAAGGTGAAGGCAAGATTGTAACAGGTATTGCGGAAGCTCTCTTGGCTTATCAGCAGCATGATTTGGATTTGCAGGCAGCTATCCAGTGCCGTATTGATGGCTATGGCTTAGTAAAAACTTCGCTTGGCCGAATGATATTCAATGAGATTTTGCCAGAAGAACTGCGTTTCTACTATCATCAGGATGGCGAAGAGCAGTGGTCACTGGGTATTTTGATGAACAAAAAGCAGCTCGGTAAACTTGTTGCTAACTGCTATAATCATTTTGGTGCCACTAAGACTGCGGAAGTCATTGATGGCGTTAAGAACCTTGGTTATCATTATGCTTGCGTAGCAGGTATGACGGTTGCTATTTCTGATGTTATCGTTCCGCCCAAGAAGAAAACTATCATCGGCGATACGCAGAAGGTTGTCAACAAGGTTGAACGTCAGTATGATCGTGGTCTTATCACGGAAGAAGAACGTTATCATAAAGTAGTTGATCTTTGGTCAAAAGCTACGGATGATGTCGCTGATGCCATGATGGATAACATGGATGCATTCAATCCAATCTTTATGATGGCTGACTCTGGTGCCCGTGGTAATAAGCAGCAGATGCGTCAGCTCGCTGGTATGCGTGGTCTTATGGCTGATCCATCAGGTAAGATTATCGACCTGCCTATTACGGCTAACTTCCGCGAAGGGCTTTCCGTATCTGATTACTTCATTTCTTCGCATGGTGCTCGTAAAGGTTTGGCTGATACCGCATTGCGTACAGCTGACTCCGGTTATTTGACTCGTCGTTTGGTTGACGTTGCTCAGGATGTTATTGTTCGTGAGGAAGACTGCGATATTTCAACGCTCAACTTGGTTCAGGCTCGGGCTCGTTTGGCTGAATCGACCTTTGATGCTTTGGAAATCTTAAATGACAGTCTGATGGGACGTCTGTTAGGTGCAGATATTATCGATCCAGACACGAAGGAAGTTGTTTTAGCGCGTGATACAATTTTAGATGAAGAAAAACTGGCTATTATTGGCGAGAAGAATATTCGTGAAATAATGGTTCGCGGTTCATCGCTGGCATCAGAAGCTGCTATCAGTAATGCTATGATTACGGAAGCTATTGAGCTTGGTGAACCTGATGCGGCAAAACGGGCTAAGATAAAAGACTCGATGCTGCATGAAATGAGCGGCAAAGAAGTTACGCGCGACGTAGTTTCACTTGCTGGTGATACGGTTATTGCAGCTGGTGAGAAACTCGATGCTGAGGCTATTAACGCTGTACTGTCATCTGATGCTAAAGAAATTCGTGTCCGCAACAACAATGTTCGTGGTATCGAAGTTGAAGCTATCAAGGAAGGTGACGGTATCATCGAGTCGCTGGCTGAACGTATTGTTGGTCGTGTGCTGGCTGAAAATATTGATGATCCTGAAACTGGCGAGCGTATTGCTTCCATCAATGATACTGTTGATGAAGTTTTGGCCGAGCGGATTGAAAAGGTTCGCGATCGAGTATCTATTCGCAGCGTACTTACTTGTAAGTCACAGTTTGGTGTCTGCATCAAGTGCTATGGTCGTGATTTGGCTAATCAGGCTGAGGTTGAAATCGGCGAAGCTGTTGGTATTATCGCCGCTCAGTCCATCGGTGAGCCGGGTACTCAGCTTACGATGCGTACCTTCCACTCTGGCGGTGTTGCTGGTGACGATATCACTCAGGGTCTGCCACGTGTCGAAGAATTGTTCGAAGCTCGTAAACCGAAACATCATGCAATTATTGCTGAAATTGAAGGTCGGGCTGAGGTTGAAGACACTGGTAAGGGTCTCAGCAAGGTTACGATTGTGCCGGATGAAGGCGAAGCTAGAGAATATGCTATCCCGTATGGTGCTAGATTGGCAGCTAAACAGGGTATGCATTTGAAACCTGGCGATAAGCTCACAGAAGGTTCAGTCAACCCGCATGATATATTGCGAGTTTGCGGTTTGCAGGCAACTCAGCGTTATTTGGTATACGAAGTACAGAAGGTATACAAATCACAGGGTGTTGAAATCAACGATAAGCATATCGAGGTTATGGTTCGTCAGATGCTCCATAAGGTTAAGATTGAAGAATCTGGCAGCACTGATTTCCTGCCGGGTGAATATATTGATATTAACCAATTCGAGACGTCTAACACGAAGGCTATCGAGGAAGGCGGCGAACCAGCTGTAGCTAAACCGATCCTTTTGGGTATTACGAAAGCATCACTGGCTACGGATTCCTTTATGTCAGCGGCTTCCTTCCAGGAGACGACACGGGTACTTACGGATGCTGCTATTAAGGGCAAGGTTGATCCGCTGATTGGTCTTAAGGAAAATGTTATCATTGGTAAACTCATTCCAGCTGGTACTGGCATGAGCCGTTATCGCAATTTGAAGATTGTTGATAATGAGCCCAAGGCTAGTGTCGCTGAAGTAACTGAGTTACCGGTAGCTGATGTCTGATATAAATGTACTAAGGAATAAAGATTTCTAATCCTTGAAAAATACGGCATAGTCGTTGCTTGCGGCTATGCTGTTTTTTTATATTACTAATCAAACATACGCACTAAAATCTTGAACCTTTTCTAAGCAGATAAAAAAGTTTAATTATTTTGTAGATAATGCTGGCGATAATTACGCGGTGAGCAGTGAAACATTTCTTTAAACGCGCGGGAAAAGGTTGAGTAATCAGCAAAACCTGTTTCGTGACAAATTTGGGTAATGGTGCGGTCGGTTTTTAAGAGGTCGCGCGCTAAAAGCAGTCGTTTGCTGCGGATATATTGGTGAATACCATAGCCAGTGTCAGCTTTAAATTTGCGCATTAGATAAAATTTGCTGATAAAGACAATATTGGCTAAGACATCTACCGTAAGATTATCTGCTAAATGTTCATTTATATAAGATATTATCGTTTGTATTTTGCTATCATAAGCAGCATTATTTAAAATGGTTAATTCATGCTGGGCTAATGAGCGGTTCAGTAAAATCATAAATTCAATAAACAGAATTTCAGTATAAAGACCATTAGCGAAACCTTGGCTATGGGCAGTTTTTTCTAATTTATCCATGTGAAAGAGCAGATCGTGACTGGTTCCGGGAAGCTGGTGCATAACGCTGCCAGTTGCTTTTGCTTGCTGAAAGCAATTGGCAAGATTGACTTTTTCCGAAGTTTGTTGCCAGCGATTTAAAAACTCAGGATCAATATAGATAACGATACGTTCATAGCTTTTGGCTAAAGAATGGAATACTGGGCGATGAATTTCACCAGCAGTTACGAATACAATGTCACCAGCCTGCAAACGATAATTTTTGCCTTCTATTATATAATCTACATCGCCGTCGAGAAACAGAATTATTTTGTGAAAATCATGGTAGTGAAAGGGAATGGGTTTGGTAATGTTATCATTTAGACGAAAAACCCGAAAATCGCTAAATAGATAGCCTTTTTTAGTATATTCTGGCATCAAATTTCCTCCTAAACAGTGTTGTTATTCATTTTAGTACATTATTTGCAATGTTTAAAGCATAAATTAATATTTTATTGCAAAATAAGTATTGCTATAATAAATGCAGATAGCGAGTTAAGAATTACAACTAAGCGTAAGGAAAGGTACGGTGCTTATAATGCTTTTGACAGAAGTTTTCATTATAGACAATAAAGAAATTATGATCATAGATGCTAAAAAAGGTTTTATTCCTAGCGCCAGCAGTGTCATGATATTAGCTGACCGCCGTTTAGGCGTTGGGGCAGACCGTATCTTGGTGGTGTTAAATGCCGGAGCTGGGGCTGAATATAGAGTATATAATCGAGCAGGTGAATTGGTTAACATGACGGCTGCGGATTATAAGGCTTTAGCGAGCAAAATACCAGCTTTTGAGGTGCGTCTTACGGATTATTTTGTTGATGTCTTGCTTAAGGCTGAGGTAAAAGCAAGAAAAGCTAGTTGAAATTAATTTGGACAGACTGTTTAGTACAATTTACTGAGCAGTCTGTTTGTTTTATAAAAGATTTTGACTTTTTGATATTTATGTCGTATACTATGTCATAAAGGTTTAGCACTCAAGACTATAGAGTGCTAAGAAAGTAAATTGTTGTTATAAGAGAGGCAGATAATAATGGCAAAAGAAACGCATGAATTTCAAGCAGAAACCAAACAGCTGTTGGATCTTATGATTCACTCGATTTATACTAATCATGAAATCTTTTTGCGGGAACTTATTTCAAATGCATCAGATGCAATAGATAAAGTGCACTTTGCAAGTCTCACTAATCGGGAGATTTTAGAGGGTGACGATAAATTTGAGATTTATCTTGAGCCTGATGCTGAAGCACACACTTTGACGATTGCTGATAATGGTATTGGTATGAGCCGCGAGGAAGTAATCGAAAATATTGGTACAATTGCTAAATCTGGTACTAAGGCTTTTATGGAACAGTTAAAGAAAGCTAAAGAAGCCAGTGAAAATGGTGAAAACAGCACCGATAAAGATCTTATAGGTCAGTTTGGTGTAGGGTTCTATTCGGCTTTTATGGTAGCTGACGATGTTATCATTGAAACGCGCAAAGCTGGGGAAGAGCAAGCAACTCGCTGGGAATCTAAAGGTGATGGTTCCTATACCATTGAAGATTGCGACAAAGAAAAACGTGGTACGACAATTACGATTAAACTAGGCAAGGATTTTTATGGCGATGAAGCCGAAGAAAATTATACGGATACCTATAAGCTGGAAAGTCTGGTTAAAAAATATTCAGATTATGTCCGCTATCCGATTAAAATGAATTTTACCTTTGAAGAAACGCCGAAGGATGCAGATGGCAAGGAAATAGAAGGCGCTGAAAAGGTAAAGAAGATTGAGCTGCGGACGCTTAACTCCATGCAGCCACTGTGGACTAAAAACAAATCAGATATAAAAGATGAAGAATATGAAGAATTCTTCAAAAATCAATTTCATGAGTGGGAAAAACCGATGGAGGTTTTCCATACTCATGCCGAAGGCTCGGTTGAATATACTGCTTTGTTAGCTATTCCGGCTCATGCACCGTTTAATCTGTATCATACGGATTATGAACCAGGCTTGCAGCTTTATTCACGTCATGTATTTATCATGGATAAATGTAAAGATCTACTGCCGGATTATTTGCGGTTTATGAAAGGTCTGGTAGATTCGCCAGATTTGTCGCTTAATATTTCGCGTGAACTGTTGCAGCAGAGCCGTGAGCTTAAAGTTATCGGCAAGGCTTTAGAGAAAAATATCTTGAAAACGCTTGGCCGCAAGATGAAAAATAAACGCGAGGATTATGAAAAGTTCTGGAATGAATATGGTAAATCCTTAAAAATTGGTGTTTACAACAGCATGTATGCTGGCAGTGATACGATAGATAAATTAAAAGATTTGCTGCTGTTCTTAAGCTCCAAGGACGAAAAGCTGGTTTCGCTTAAAGAATATGTGGAGAGAATGCCGGAAAGTCAAAAGAAAATTTATTATGCAACGGCTAAGGATAAAGCAACTATCGAGAGTCTGCCACAAATGGAAACATTGCGGGATAAAGGCATCGAGGTATTGTATTTACTAGATCCAGTTGATGAGTTCTGCATTGAGACATTGCGTGAATATGAAGGCAAGACGTTCCATTCGATAAGCCGAGGCGATCTTGATTTAGATGATGCTGAAAGTCAGGAAGTAAAGAAAGAAACGGAAGACATTCAAAAGAAAAATGATGACTTAATGAAAGACATTAAAGAGGCTTTAGGCGATAAAGTAGCTAATGTTAAAGTTTCTTCCCGTCTAAAATCAAGTGCGGTCTGCTTGGTAGCTGATGAAGCTGGTCCGTCTCTTTCGATGGAGCAGACATTTGCTGAGATGAATAATCCTATGTTCAAAGCACAGCGAATCCTGGAAATCAATCCGCATCATGAGCTGTTCACGCGTTTACAGACATTGCATAATGCTGGCAAGGATAGTCAGGAATTTAAAGATTATTGTGATCTTTTGTATACGCAGGCATTGCTGATAGAAGGAATTTTACCGGAAAATCCAGTCGATTTTGCTAATAAGCTGGCAAAATTAATGGCTAAATAAGCTCCAAAAGCAATTGATTGATTGCTGAAATAAAAGAAAACCTGTGAAAACTGCTTAATCGGAAAATGCAAGATTAAGTCAGTTAAAAGCAGGTTTTTTTTTGCCTTTGTCGAATATGAAAAATATGCATTAAGTTTATGTATAAAAAGACTAATAAAGCATATTATACTAAACTTGTATACGTGATAATATAAAGAGAAATGTGTGGAGGGATATACCATGGTAATGCAGCCAACGAAAACTGACTTTGATGTTATGATTGAAAAATTAGTGGACTTGGGTGATCAGATGCAAATGGAAGGTCACAATAAGGATGCTAAAAAACTGGAAGCCGCTGTAGAGCTGCTGACTTGGGCTGAGGAACATATGAATAGTGACATACTTACATGTATAGAAAATCGTCACAGTACGCGTAAATTTAAGCAGGATAAAGTAGCCGATGAGTTATTGGAAAGCGTTGTTTTAGCTGGTCGTCAGGCACCCAGTGGCAAAAATAAACAGCAAAATCATTTCCTGGTAATAAGAGATAAGGATGTTATCAATAAACTTATCATGCTGGTAAAAGATGAGTTTGCTAAAATGGAGGTTACTCCGGAAAATGAAGATGATATCGGTGGTTCAATAACATTAGCTAAAAAAGGCAAATATGATTTTTGTTACAATGCACCGGTACTCATTGTGGTAGCCAATCAGGAAAATTATGGCAATAATATTGCTGATGTCAGCTGTGCCATGCAGAATATGATGCTGGCAGCCAATGCGCTTAATCTTGGCAGCTGCTGGATAAATCAGTTGCGCTGGTTAAATGATAATCAGGTTATTAATGATTATTTGTATAGCCTTGGTATGCGTGAGGGGGAAAAAGTATATGCATCGCTGGCCGTAGGTTATGCTGATAGCGCTAGCGGACTGCCTAATCGTAAGGCGCTCAGGATGCAAGGTAATAGTGTTCGTTATATTGGCTAAAACATAGTGGTGGTGGATTGATGGCGCTTAATAAGCGAGGAAAGGGCATAATACTGGCGCTGCTCGGTGGCAGCTTTTGGGGTGGTTCCGGTGTCGCTGGGCAGTATTTATTGCAAGATTGCGCGGGTTTGCTACGATATTATCGGTTTGGTTATTAGGGCAGTCATTTGAGCTAATGGACATGATTGGCAGTTTATGTATACTTATTACGGTATTTATTTTAGCCAAACGTTAAAATTTGATAACTTTAGGGTATAATAAATTGACATCATTTTAGGCACGTGCTATTATTGTAGAGTGATAAAGGATAAAGATAATACTTATCAATGCAGAACGAAAATATTCTGCCATTTATCACTAAAAATTATTGAGGAGGAGTCAAAATGTTTCAGAAGACAGATTTTTGGATTGGTTTAGCTGTAGGTGCGGTAGCTGGTATTTTTGGTTATCGTTTCATGCAGGAGCGTGAGCAGCAGATGGCAGCTTTGCAGCAGGCAGCACCAGCTGCTGAATTGCCAGTAGCTGAACTTCAGCGTCAAAAAGAAGAGCTTGAAGATTTAATTGCAGCTCAGGAAGCTAAGAAAAACTGATTTTCTTGCTAGCAAAGCAACAAGGAGGGAGACTGCCAGAGATTTTTTGGCAGTCTCTTTCTGTAAAACAGGAGGGAATAGTGGCGTGAGCTTAATAGGAAGTTTTCAGATTCCTACCACGGCTTTGGATTTATTTATCCGTTCAGTAGAGATATCATCATATATACCCGGCAGAGTGCGGCTGCATAGCAAAAAATTAGTTAATAATCCTGATTTGGAGCAACAGGTAAAAGCGCAGTTAGGGGCTTTTGCTGAGTTAGATGAGATTGAAACGAGTACAGTTACTGGCTCGATACTTATTAAATACAAGCCGGAGCAGCTACAAAAAAATGCTGAATTGCGCAAGGTAGAGGATTATATCAAAATGAACGCAAGGAGGAAATAATAATATGTCCTATGTTTCAGGATTTATGATGGGAGCCGCGATAGGCAAAAGTATTCGCCAAATGTTTGAAAGCAGCGAAACGGCAGCTATAAAAGCTAAGGGGCGAGCTGCTGCAATAAAACCAGTCGAACCTTTGGCTTTGGTGGCTAAAACTGCTGGCAGAAGGCGTTATCGGGCAGTGATGTCGCCGGCTTTAGCCAAGTTATTAGAGGAAAAACTTAATAAGTTAAATTTTTTGTTAAGCGTTAAGCTTAATGCTGTCAGTGGCAGCTTGCTTTTTACTTACGACCCAGCTGACGAAATAAAGATGGATGCCTTAGCCGCTTGGCTGAAGAATCATGTATTTACACCACAGACTGGTAATGGTAAAAATACCAAAGTTACTATGATTAAAAAGGATGCTGAATTGGAGCCTAATATGCCGGCTGAGGCACATGCTGGCAGTATTACGCGCAGTATCCGCAATATGGCACGTTCCTTTAGTGCCTGGATAAAGGATCATACTTGTGGCTGGTTTGATATAAGCTCAATAGCGTCGCTGATGTTTTTATTTCGCGGGCTGCGCAAGATGATTTTAACTAAGCAATATCCGTCGGGAGCGCAGATGCTTTGGTGGGCGTTGTCATTAATGAGAGGATGGCGTACTGTATGATGTACAGAAGCTGTTATTTTAATTTGCAAGCAGTTTTAGGCCGGGAAAAACGGGCGGTGCTGGCTGCTAGAATCCGCCGGTTTAACGGGATAAAAGCAGTAGTTGTCAACGAAAAAAGGATTCAGCTGTGGTATCGTGGCAATATAGCGATTAAATCAATTCAAAAGCTAATAATTGCAACTGTGCAACAAGCAAAAGAGGAAGCGGTAAAACCAGCTGAGCGTTTGGCAGCGTATCGGCGTGAGGCAGTATTTTCCTTGGCTTGTTTTGCGGGGATGCAGGTGTTAAAAAGAACCTCACCGGAAATTTTTGCTAGTCTGAAAATTGTTCGCAGTCTGGTAGTCTTAGGTATTGCCCGTGATTTTATAAAAAATGGTGTGCAAGGGGTCGTAAAGGAGCATCAGCCTAATGCTGACACGCTTACAGCAACGGCGGTTATTGCGTCCGTATTAGCGGGAAAACCGGAATCAAGTCTTACCTTGCTGGCACTTTCCAATGGTGCTGAAATGCTGACGAGTTATGCTGCTGAGCGGGCTCGTACCCATATATCAGGGCTATTATCCCTGGATCAGCGCTATGTTTGGCTGGTAACTGGTGACGTTGAGCACAAGGTTCCGATTGAGCAGGTCAAAGCTGGCGATATTATTGCGGCGCATACGGGTGAAAAAATAGTTATTGATGGTCATGTGCTTACAGGTGATGCGGCAGTAAACCAGGCTTCGATAACCGGTGAATCTAATCCGGCTATGAAGCATAAAGGTTCACCAGTCTATGCTGGCAGTGTAGTTGAAGCTGGCGAACTGGTGATAAAGGTTGAAAAAGTTGGTAAAGATACGTCACTTGCCCATATAGTGCATCTAGTTGAAGAAGCCCAGACCCGCAAGGCACCAGTGCAGAATTTTGCCGATCAGATGGCAAATTTTCTAGTACCAGTATCGTTTTTGGGGGCGGCAATAGTTTATGGTGCTACGCGTGATTGGCAGCGGGTGCTGAACCTTTTGTTTATTGATTTTTCCTGTGGCTTAAAGCTTTCAACGGCAACGGCTATATCAGCAGCTATAGCTGCGGCAGCTAAACGGGGGATTTTAGTAAAGGGCGGTAATTATATCGAATCGCTGGCTGAAACTGATACGGTAGTACTAGACAAGACCGGTACGCTTACTGTTGGCGTGCCACAAATTTCCTTTATCCGTACAGCCCCCAATATTGATGAAAAAGAATTGATTTTGCTGGCGGCATCAGCCGAGCAACATTCGGTGCATCCATTGGCGGTAGCTATTCAGAAGTATGTCAAGGAGCAAGGCTGGGAAACACCACATCATAGGAATACTAAGACCATAGTTGCGCGGGGAATGGAAGCTGATGTCCCGAATTTTGAAAATTATTTGGGCGGTTATGTAAGAGTCGGCAGTCGCAAATTCTTGGCGGAAAATGGTATAAATGGCGTGGAAGCTTTAGCTAACGGCCTGCAAGGTAAAAATCTATTATACGTTGCGCGGGATAAAGAACTCATTGGTATCATTGGCATTGAAGATCCGGTGCGTCCAAATATGAAAAAGACGCTTAACAGGATGCGTCGTTATGGTATTGATGAGATAGTTATGCTGACAGGTGACTCAAAACCAGTGGCAGCAGAAGTGGCTCGCAATATGGATATAGATTCGTATCATGCGGAAATTTTACCTGAGGATAAATCAACTTATGTCAATCAGCTTAAACAGCGGGGAACTGTTATGATGGTTGGCGATGGTATAAATGATGCACCAGCTTTGGCATTTGCTGATGTTGGCGTATCACTCGGCGGTAGGCAGACCGATATTGCGGCTGAGTCATCAGCGGTAACTATTCATTCAGAAGATCCTGCAAGATTAATGGAAGCCTTACAGTTAGGACGCAGGACAATGGATCTAGTGCATCAAAATTTTATGGCAACCATTTTAGTAAATTCAGCAGCAATGCTGCTAGGAGCACTGGGGCGTATTAATCCGCTGTGGGCGGCAGTTATCCACAATACTGCGACCTTGGCCGTTGTCCTCAATAGTTGCCGGATATTGCGGACAGAAAGAAATAAGTTTGTTCGTCGTCGGCGCTGAATTAAAAGATTTATTATTGTTTGCATCGTTATTACTTTGATAACGATGCTTTTTTTGTAATTTTAACATATTTACCCTTGTTAGTTATTGTTCATTCGTGTATAATATATTTTGTAAAGAAAACGTTTACCGTATGGAGGATGAAGAAATGACAAAGCAGAGTTTTTCCATAGCGAATTTAGCTAATCCAGAATTTTTTGTCGAAAATCGGTTGCCAGCGCATAGTGACCATGATTTTTATGCTGACAAAGCGGAAATGGTACGCAATGTATCATCATTTCAACGAACTTTAGATGGTTTATGGTATTTTAACTATGCTAAAAATACGGATTTGCGTCCTAGCGGATTTGAAGCAGCAGATTATGATTGTCATAATTGGGAAACGATTCGGGTGCCGGCACATTGGCAAATGGAAGGCTACGGTGTGCCACAGTATACTAATGTAATTTATCCTTGGGATGGTCATGAAGCGGTAAAACCAGGGCAAATTCCGCAAAAGGATAATCCTACTGGGTCTTACGTGAAATACTTTGTTTTGCCAGCTGGCTGGGAAAATGCCTGCATATCATTTAAGGGCGCAGAATCAGCTATGGCGGTATGGCTTAATGGGCATTACGTCGGCTATAGCGAGGACAGTTTTACGCCAAGTGATTTTGACTTGACGCCATATTTGGTAAAAGGTGAAAATAAACTGGCAGTTCAGGTTTATCGCTTTAGCTCCGGAAGCTGGCTTGAAGATCAGGACTTTTGGCGGTTTGGCGGTTTGTTTAGAGAGGTAGTGCTTTATACCAAACCGGCTATTCATATTGAGGATATTTGGGCCAAGGCAAAACCAGTAAACGATTACCAAGATGGTGAATTGACGCTGGCAGTAAAATGGAATGATAGCAGCAATAAAAATTATCTGCTTGAAGTATTAGATAATGCTGGCAAGTTAGTGCATAGTCAAAAATATGCTGCTGATAGTGATAAATCAGAAATTAAAGTAGAATTTAAAGATATTGAGCTTTGGAGTGCTGAACAGCCGAATCTTTATCAGCTGATTATAACTGCCTTTACGGCAACTGGATCGGTAAGTGAGGTAGTAACACTGGCTACAGGTTTCCGTGAATTTAAATTAGACGGTAACATAATGAAACTTAATGGCAAGAGGATTGTGTTTAAAGGAACTAATCGGCATGAGTTTGACTGCTACCGCGGACGGGCGATGGATCCGGCAACTTTTGAGCAGGATATCATAACCATGAAACGGCATAATATAAATGCTTTGCGTTGTTCACATTATCCTAATTCCAGTTATATTTATAAGCTTTGTGACCGTTATGGTATTTATGTTATTGATGAAACTAATTTAGAGACGCATGGGACTTGGCAAAAAAATGGTCTTTTAGCAAAGGATGAAAATACACTGCCAAATGATCATCCAGAGTGGCAGGAAATAATTCTTGATCGAGCTAAATCAATGCTCGAAAGAGATAAAAACCATGCAGCGATACTGATTTGGTCCTGCGGCAATGAATCCTGTGGTGGCAAGGATATTTACAATATGAGTGAATATTTCCGTAAAACGGATCCATCACGGCTGGTGCATTATGAAAGTATTTTCTGGGATAGACGCTATAATGCTACTAGTGATATGGAAAGCCAGATGTATACTAAAGTAGCTGACATCAAAAAGTTTTTAGCAGAGCATCGTGATAAACCGTTTATTTGCTGCGAATACACTCATTCGATGGGCAATAGCAATGGTGGTATGCATAAATATACTGAGCTTACGGAAACTGAGCCTTTATATCAAGGCGGCTTTATTTGGGATTTTGTTGACCAGGCTATTTATTATAAGGACAGATATGGTAATGATGCCTTAGGCTATGGTGGTGACTTTGGCGATCGTTCTTGTGATTATAATTTTAGTGGCAATGGTATCTTATTTGCTGATCGTACACTTACGACTAAATTGCAGGATGTAAAATATAATTATCAAAATTTCAGTTTGGATGTTGCTGCTGATAAAGTAACTATCAGCAATAAGAGCTTGTTCACTAATGCAGCTGAGTATGAAATGCATATTGAGCTGGCGCTTGAAGGCAAAGTTATTTGGGAAAAAACGATGCCAGCACCGAGCATTGCACCGGGCGAAACCAAGGAAATAGCACTTGATTTCCTGCCACTTAGTGATGCTGGCGAAGAAGCAGTTACTGTTTCACTTCGCTTAGCTAGTGATACGCTTTGGGCGAAACGCGGGTTTGAAGTAGCTTTTGGTCAAGGCGTATGGGAGGTTGATGAACTGGAACTTCCCGCAGCTGCTGATGCTTTGGAAGCATTTGATTACGGCAAGAGCACAAATGTTTTGTCGTATAGTAAAAATGCGGAACTTGAAACTAAAAACAGCAATACTTTGACCATAGTGCAAGGCGATATGAACCTTGGCGTACAAGGTGAAGGTTTTGCAATTATGTTCTCAAGTGCACAGGGAAATCTTATTTCGTATAAGTATAATGGGGTGGAATTTATTGATGATATGCCGAAACCATCCTTCTGGCGGGCTCCTGTTGACAATGATTATGGCAGCCGCCGCGATTTTGCTTTGGCACAGTGGAAATTGGCCAGCCTGTATCGCCGTTGTGTGAAAAAAGAACTGAAAGTCGATGGCAAATGGCAAGAAGTAAATTTCTATGGGCAATTAGGGATAAAAACCTACACCGCAGCTGAGGTGGCTGTGCGCTTTACGTTTGAGCTGGCTACTCAGCCTGTTGCCGTGTGCACGGTGACTTATACGGTGAATATGGAAGGCGCGATAAAGACCGAGCTTGATTATGAAAAAGTCGCTGAGCTTCCGGAGTTGCCAGATTTTGCAATGCTCTTCACCCTGCCAGCTGAATATGACCGTATTAGCTTCTATGGTTATGGTCCAGCTGATAACTATATTGACCGGCAGGAAGGTGTTAAGCTGGGAATTTACCAGACGACGACGCAAAAAGAAGTACAGCCATATCTAATGCCACAGGAATGTGGTAATCATGGTGGTATTCGCTGGTTTGCAGTCACGGATAAATGTGGTCGTGGTTTGAAATTATATGGTGATGTGCCATTTGAAGCCTCAGCGTTACCATATTCAGCGCATGAACTGGAAAATGCTCGTCATGCTAATGAACTGCCCCGTGTGCAGCATACATTCCTTAGAGCATCACTTGGTCAATGTGGTGTTGGCGGTGATGATACGTGGGGGGCACCGGTATTAGAAGAATATCGGGTACAAAATGAAAAGAAGCATTTTGAATTTTATATCAAGGGAATTTAAAAATTAAATACCGGTACATTTTGCCAGTCAGCTTTTAAAGCTGGCTGGTTTTAGTTATGGCAGCTTCAACTGGCAAATAATTGAGAATTCCTATAAGGTTGTGTATAATAGGGGCAAGGGTAAATATATTTCAAGGGGATTATAAAACATGAAAAGAATTAAAAAAGCAGTTATTCCAGCAGCCGGTTATGGTACTCGTTTTTTGCCAGCAACAAAGGCAACACCAAAGGAAATGCTCCCGATTGTAGATAAGCCGACTATTCAATATATTGTTGAAGAAGCGAAAAAAAGTGGCATTGAAGATATTCTTATCATCAGTGGTCATGGCAAGCGGGCAATTGAGGATCATTTTGACAGTGCGCCAGCTTTGGAGGCCGAACTTTTGAAAAAAGGCAAGCTTGATATGCTGAAAATGGTGCAGGAAACGGCAGATATTAATATCCATTACATTCGTCAGCGGTATATGCGCGGCTTAGGTGATGCTATACTTTGTGCCAAAGCGTTCATGGGGGATGAACCGTTTGCGGTACTTTTGGGTGATGATGTTGTTTATAATCCGGAAAAACCAGCACTAAAACAGCTGATTGATGTTTATGAAGCAACTGGCGGTTCGGTTCTTGGTTGTCAGGAAGTGCCTGATGATAAGGTGTCAGCGTATGGTATTGTTGCTGGCAGCGAAACCGATGACAAACGTTTAATGCGAGTTTCAGATATGGTGGAAAAACCGGCTTTGGAGGAAGCTCCTAGTCACATGGCAGTTTTAGGAAGATATATCATTAAGCCACAGATTTTTTCAATACTAGAAAACACGGCGCCGGGTAAGGGTGGTGAAATTCAGCTGACGGATGCTTTGAAAGTTTTAGCTAAGGAAGATGCAGTTTATGCCTATAATTTTGCCGGTCAGCGTTATGATTTAGGTGATAAATTGGGCTTTTTAAAAGCCACGGTTGAATTTGCGCTCCGCCGTGAGGATTTGGGCGCTTCATTTAGAGCTTATTTGAAGGATATTGCAGGCAGAATCTGAGGTGTTAGTTCTTGCAAAAGAAAAATAAAGCCAATTTGGCACTGGGATTAAGTGCGGCTGGTTTTCTCGGCACTATGAGCTGGAGTGGTTTTTTGCCGGCCATGCTTCATCATGGTTTTATTGCAGCGACCATTGGAGGGTTAGCTGACTGGTTTGCCGTGACCGCAATTTTTCATAAGCCGCTAGGAATATCGTATCGGACAGATATTTTGCGCCGCAATCGTGAGCGGATTATGGATGCTATTGTCACTTTTGCTAGTGATGATTTGCTGAGCACTAAAAATATTATGAGTGTTATTAATACTCAGGATACAGCTAAACTGATGGCGGACTATTTAACCCATCGTGGCGGGCGGGAAAAAGTTCATGAAGTGGTAGATACGATACTTTTAAAAGCGGTAAATGATATGGATACGCGCGCTATTGCCGATGAGTTAGCACCAGCTATTAGAGAAGGGCTTAATTCGCTGGCTTTGGAAAATTTACTAACTTCGCTTATGCAAATGCTGGCAGAAGAAAAACATTCAACCAGGATATTAGCCAGCTTGCTTACTATTGGTCAGCAGGTGTTAGCATCGCCAGCGTTTAAAACCGTGCTTTTGGAACATATTGAGATTTTGCGCAAGAACTATGAAAAGGATTCAGCCGGCAGAGCTTTTATCTTGTCATCACTTGGTTTTACTAATGAGAAAATAATGCAAATTATCGTTACGCGGCTGCAAAATAAGATGCAGGATATGCTTTCGCGGCAATCAGAAAGTTATGCTGGGGTCAAGGCGGCTATGGAAACGATGTTTAGAAGTTTTAGTCATGATGAGCGGCTGCAGGAAATATTGCGTGATAAAAAAGAACAATTATTGGCTGCTATTGATATAAATGGCTTTTTAGTTCGCTGGATGGAGTGGAATCTCAAAGGTGAAAATCCGTTTTGGCTCAAGAATATAAATGCCTTTATTGATGACAGGATAGATGCTTTTATAACGTCGCCGGTGTGGCAGCATCATTTTGACAGCTTTTTGAAAAATTTTCTTGGCGATGAGTTAAATAAACATCATACTTTGATACCTGGCATTATTCGGGAGCGTTTAGCTGAATTTTCGGATGATGAATTAGTAGCTTTCGTTGAAAGCAAGGTGCAAGATGATTTACAGATGATAAGAATCAATGGTTCAGTGGTGGGAGCTATGGTAGGTATGGGATTATACCTGCTGGTAACGTTGGCTGAAAGGATGTGGGGGCTTTGATCAGGTCGAATTGGAATAAGGCCGATAAGACCTTGCTTTTAGCCCTGCTGGTGTTTTTCATAGCACTATGGGTTCATTTAATGCAGCCAAGTAATGTTTTTGCCGATGGTTTTTTGTTTTGTGCTGAGGCAGCACTAGTCGGTGGTATAGCCGACTGGTTTGCGGTGACAGCGCTTTTTCGTAAGCCTTTGGGCTTCCCCTATCATACGGCAATATTGCCAAGAAGGCGTGATTCCTTTATCAAGGCATCTATAACGATGGTCCAAAAGGAGTTTTTCTCGCGGCGAAAAATTTTTCATCATTTAGAACAGCTGCATTTAATGCCCATGCTGATGGAGTGGTTAAATAAGCCTGAAACTGAGTCAAAACTTACTATAAGATTAGTGCATTATGTCCGCGATTATCTTTTGCGCCAAGATGCAAGGGCACAGGCTGACGTAATTGCAACTAAATTAAAAGCTGGGCTTAATCAGCTGGAACCGGAAGTGTTTTTTGCCCTATTTGGGCGCTGGTTAAAACAAACGGGCAAGGATAAGGCTTTTGTGGCAAAGGTAGCAAATTACATAAAAATAAGGGTAGCTACCGATAAGTCGCAGCAAGAAATTTTAAAAATGCTGCAACAATATGAAAAGGAAAAAGCTGGTGGAACCTTAGCATCATTTTTTTTAGGCTTAGCGCAGGCGGTTGATTTAGTTAATTTAGAGGAAGCTGCTTCGCTTATGCAAAAGCAATTCGTTGTTATGTTAGATGAATTAGCAACTGAGAATTCAGATTTGCAACAGGAAGTGCTGGCACTTTTTTATGAAAAGGCTGTGGTATTGAATCAGGAACCTGAGTTTCATCAACTAGTACATGAATTAAAAGACAGCTTGCTAGACGAATTGCCATTAGCAGAAGCAATTGATAAGATGCTTTTGCATTTGCGTACGCATTTTGCTGAGGATAAGGCAAGGTCCGTTGATCCGCTAGCGGAGCATTTGCCAGCCTTCCGTTTGCGATTGGAAGATATTATCCGTCAGGAATATCGTCGTACCTTGCAGCTTATTGCTAAGGATGACGAATTACGGCGCTCGATAGGACATTTTCTCTATGATTTGATTGCGCGTTCGGCACTTCATGCCCAAACTTTGATCGGCGTTATTGTAGCGAAGGTCCTGTCAAGGCTTACGGATGAGCAGTTAAACCGATTAGTATATGATAAAGTTGAACCGGATTTATTGTGGATTCGGATGAATGGTTCTATTGTTGGTTCAGGCATAGGCTTGATATTATTTTTGATATTGCAATTAGCTAAAATTTAATAATAAGGGATGGTAGCAGATGAATAAAAAAGCTGAGCTTTTTAAAAATTATTTAGCAGAAAAGGATATTAATTGTTTTGAGTTAAATGAAGTACCAGATGATGAATTGGAAACAGCAGTGTTCCGTTCGCAGATTGAGGTCGCTGGTCAAAAACTGCCAACTATGGTTATTTTAGATGACAGCATCTATACTATGATAAGGGTAAGAATTGCTAGTGCTGCTCTAAGAGCTGATAATGAGGTTGACTTGGTAAAGGCTATCAATGAATTAAATTCACAATATAAAATATTTAAATATTATTTTGCAGCGGATGGAGCGCTGATTTTAGATGCGTATTTAATAGATGCTCCGGATACGTTAGACAGTGATAAAATTTATACTGTATTAGACGTTATTGTTCAGCATTTGCAGGCTGAATATAAAAATATCATGAAAATCATTTGGGGTTAAGGTGCAAGCTCCCAAATATGATTGCTTTTAAGAGTAATCATATTTGGGAGTTTTGTCCTATTTGTGATATAATACGCAATGTAGGCTTTCAGCCTGCTGATCCCCTCGCATTACTCCCGCCGGAAAGGGATATGCCGTGGCATATGGTATTGTTAGAATATCGAAAAATGAGTTGCTTTGTGACTCTGTAACCAACAGGCCGATAGTTTTTGCGGATAAAAATTCTGCCTGGAAAAAAATTGATGAGTATGATAGAAAAGGGACAGACTTGATAGTAGTAAACATTGAAGAATGGGAAAAATTGCTCAGGGATAGTATACTGATCCCGATGTGGCAATTTTAGTACAAGTATGAATTAGGACGGGGATTATACGGGGGATTGTGGGGCAGCGATGAGGGCGTTGCCCCACATTATCATTTTTGCAAGTGATTTATTAAAATGATATAATAAAAAACATATATTGTTCATAGCAGCTGATCTTAATGGCGCATAGGAGGTGTCTTTATGACACAATTTGATAAAAGAAATATAACCATGATGATGGATTTTTATGAAATGACTATGGCAAATGGCTATTTTCAGGATCATGATAAAGATGTGCAAGTAGCATTTGATGTTTTTTATCGGGCTAATCCCGATGATGGCGGTTTTGCTATTTTTGCCGGGTTGGAACAGGTTATAGAGTATGTTGAAAATATGGAATTTTCCGCAGAAGATGTAGAATATTTCCGTCAGCAGCAAATGTTTTCAGAAGAATTCTTAAATTATCTAGCAAATTTTCATTTTTCTGGTGATATTTATGCCATGCCTGAAGGCACGATTATGTATCCTAATGAACCGTGCATAACGGTCGTGGCACCACTTATCGACGCGCAGTTAGTGGAAACGGCTATTTTAGCGCAGATAAATCATCAATCACTTATTGCAACTAAAGCTCGCCGCATCGTACGGGCAGCCAATGGTCGGGTCGTGTCAGATTTTGGTGCGCGCAGAGCGCATAATATGGATGCGGCTACTTATGGTGCTCGGGCAGCTTATATCGGAGGCGTGGCAGGTACGGCTACGGTTTCTGCTGGTCAAATGTTTAATATCCCAATTTCGGGAACAATGGCGCATAGCTGGGTAATGTTCTATGGCGACGAGTATGAAGCATTCAAAAAATATGCTGAAACTTATCCTGATGCCACTGTGCTGTTAGTTGATACCTATGATGTAATCCATTCGGGTATCCCTAACGCCATAAAAGTAGCCCATGAGGTGTTAGAACCAATGGGCAAGCGACTCATGGGTATCCGTATTGATTCAGGCGATTTAGCGTATCTTTCCAAGCGGGTGCGCAAAATGCTGGATGCAGCTGGTTTAGAGGATTGCAAAATAGTTGTATCTAATAGCCTGGACGAATTTACGGTAGCATCGCTTTTGAATCAGGGAGCATATATTGATGCTTTTGGTATTGGCGAACGCCTTATTACCGCTAAATCGGAGCCTGTATTTGGTGCTGTTTATAAACTGGCTGCCGTTGGTGAAAACGGTGAATTTGCGCCAAGAATAAAGGTATCTGAAAATGTAGAAAAAATAACGAATCCTGGGTTAAAAGATCTGTATCGCATCTACGATGCGCAAGGTCATGCGGTGGCAGATCTGTTGGCTGAATGTGGTGAAGCCGTAGATTTAAGTGAGCCATTTCGTTATGTAGATCCGCAAAAACCGTGGAAAAACCGGACATTTGATGATTGTACGTGCAAAAATTTACGAAAAATATATGTTCGTCAAGGTAAGAGAACCGAAAAGCTTCCTGACCTCGGTGAAATACGCAATTATGTAAAGCAACAGTTAGACAATGAAATTTGGGAAGAGGAACAGCGTTTTGAAAATCCACATAAACATTACCTCGATATGACACCTAAATATTATGAACTTAAGATGGATTTGTTATCCAAAACACGTGAGGCACATGCATGATGATAAAGGGAACTACTAAAAATCTTGGCGTTATGGGCTGGCCAATAGCCCATTCATTGTCACCAGTATTGCAAAATGCAGCTATTGCGGCCGCTGATTTAGACTATACTTATATGGCACTGCCAGTGAAACCGGAAGCTTTAGCAGCTGCTATAAACGGTTTAAAAGCATTGCAATTTCGTGGGGTTAATGTTACCATTCCGCACAAGACGGCTATTATGCCATTGTTAGATGAAATTGATAAAGATGCTCGGATAATAGGTGCTGTTAATACGGTAGTAAATGATGATGGCAAATTAACTGGTTACAATACGGATGTAACTGGATTTATTGATGCCATGCTGGCTAGAGGATTTAATCCCAAGGCTAAAGAAGTTGTGCTGCTTGGTGCTGGCGGTGCGGCCAGGGCAGTTGTCTGGGGGCTTATCAAGGCTGGGGTTAAAGCCATTAATATTGGCGTGCGTAATCCTAAAAAAGTGCAGCCTTTAGCCGATGAATTCAGTGCCTATGGCAATGTTACGGTATTTAATTGGGAAGATGAAAACTTTTCGGCGAAACTTGCCCAGGCTGATCTCTTGGTCAATACAACTCCTTTAGGTATGGCGCCTAAGATAGATGCGATGCCACCAGTTGACTGGAAACGCGTAAAAAAGACAGCCTTTGTCTATGACATAATTTATACTCCAGCGGAAACTAAGCTTTTACGGGAAGCTCGCGAGCATGGACATGAAACCTTAAATGGCGAAGGGATGCTGGCAGGTCAAGGAGCAGCCGCTTTTAGCAAATGGACTGGGGTAAAGCCGGATATTGATGTTATGAAGCAAGCGTTGCGAGATGCTTTGTAGGATAGCAGTCAGAAGAAAGTGATAGAATTAGCAAAAGAGAGTCATCACATTGGTGGTGACTCTCTTTTGCAGACTATGACGATAATGCGTATATTGCTTGCTAAGGCAGCTAATAGGTGGCTTATGGTGGAGAAATTTATTGTTTTATGATAAAATAATAACTATGTGGGCTAAAGTGAAGTCTAACGCAAAAATAAATGTGGACTTCTTTTGAGCAGAATAACAGGAGGTTTTTGTTTGGCTGCTATTACCTATGAATTAATAAAAAAAGATGAAAAAACGGGAGCACGGGCAGGGATTATTCACACGCCACACGGCAGTTTTCCGACGCCTATCTTTATGCCGGTTGGCACTCAGGCATCGGTAAAAGGAGTTTCGCCTGACGAGTTGAAGGATTTAGGTGCGGGTATTATTTTATCAAATACCTATCATCTATTTTTACGTCCCGGTATGGAGCTTATAAAAGAAGCTGGTGGTTTGCATAAATTTATGCATTGGGATAGAGCTATCTTGACTGATAGTGGCGGATTTCAGGTGTTTTCGTTAGGCGATTTGCGAAAAATTACGGAAGAAGGGGTGACTTTCCGTTCACATATTGATGGTTCGAAAAAGTTTCTCTCCCCAGAGGTTTCGATGCAAGTACAGATGTGCTTAGGTTCAGATATCGTTATGGCGTTTGATGAATGTGTGCCATATCCAGCTGATCATGATTATGCTAAACGTTCGTCTGAGAGAACCTTGCGCTGGGCTAAGCGTTGTCAGGATACGATGACAGCACCTAATCAAGGTCTTTTTGGCATTGTGCAGGGCGGTATGTATAAGGATTTGCGCAAATGGCATGCGCAGGAATTAGTTGATATGGATTTCCCTGGTTATGCTGTCGGTGGACTTTCGGTTGGCGAACCGCCAGAGCTTATGTATGAGATGCTGGAGTATTCGACCTCATTGCTTCCCGAAAACAAACCGCGTTATCTGATGGGGGTCGGTACGCCTGATCATCTGGTAGAAGGGGTGATGCGTGGTATTGACATGTTCGACTGCGTTTATCCAACCCGTGTAGCACGCAATGGTATGGCAATGACCTGGACCGGACGCCTTATTATGAAAAATGCTAACCTTACGCATGATCATAATGTTATCGAAGAAGGCTGTGGCTGCTATGCCTGCCGTAATGGTTACACTAGAGCTTATATTAGGCATTTAGTGCGGGCTGGTGAAATATTTGGTCTCAGATTGCTTTCATTGCACAATCTGTATTTCTTAGAAGAATTCGTTCGCCGTATGCGCCAGTCAATTATTGATGGTAAGTTTAGTGAATTCCGTCAGGATTTTTTAGCCAATTATCAAAAAAACGCTGTTAAGTAAAGCAAGTTAAGGACGAACTCATAAGTAGTCGATAATATCGATAAATCTACGCATAAGTGGACAAA
>ERZ1034680.273-NODE-273-length-31173-cov-15.654734_pt1 | contig 31173 bp, 37 predicted proteins | sample MGYA00520639_ERZ1034680 | MGnify/ENA primary metagenome ERZ1034680 (study PRJEB33766, sample SAMN09781760) | gut metagenome | biome: gut microbiome | host: Homo sapiens | place: Madagascar | study: EMG produced TPA metagenomics assembly of the PRJNA485056 data...
AGCTGTTACTGCTTTTTTGAATTATGCAAGGTATAAACGCGGAGCCGCTTACCAACATTCCACCATTTTTCAATATCTTCCATGGGAACATTTAACTCTGCGGCACAGCTATGCCTGTCAAGAGAGGTGGGATTCCTGTAACGCCAAAGAGTGATATGCTGTGCAGCATGAGAACAGCTAAGCTCATGAAGGAATTGAGTATCTTTTCGCCATTTCTCAAACATCCCATTATCAATACTGTTGGACTTTTCCGAAGAATGTTCCTCAGAATCAAGGAATAGACCATTATACTCATCCAAAAAATCCATAGCTGCCTCTTCATCCTCCATGCAGGCATGTTGGTGACACCATTTCTTGAACTTATCACCCATTCCCGGTGAATGATGCTCAATATACTGAAGAGCAGAGATGTCTCCCTGCTCATACCACGAGAGAAGCTCATGCTCCTCATAGTAACCTGACAGTATCATACCCATAATAATTAATTAGCGTTATCGATGAAGAGCGTTACTTCTCACTTGACTTGCCTTCTCTTCCAAGGCATCTATCATCTCCTGGGTATAATCTTCTTCTCTAACGTAAGATAAGGCTCCGTCATTTACCCAACATCCATTAATGCCAAAGCTATATAATGGAAGATTCTCTCCTGCAACTTCCTTCTCCCAGGCAACTCTATCTCCATTAACCATTCTAATACCCACGTCCTCTGTCAAGTCGATACCAACGGTTACAGGCGAGTTTTCCTTGCTCTGGCATAGAATTTCACCATGCATAAGTTGCTCAACATCACTACTTACCATATCAATGCTCTTTCCGAGTACCTGGATGTTATGCTCAATCACATGAGAAGGCATGGACATAATCTGATGAGTGGAAGCATCCAACTGGTAATAAAGGGCATCTTGCTCTGAGTATAAAGCGCTTCCATTCCTGAGGATGCTTTGCTGCTGCTCCCCAAATTCATCCAGCAAGGTACTCTCCTTGTAAGGCATGAGCATGACATCAATGCCATCCTCTACTCTTATCAAGGAAAGCCTTGCGAGGTAATTGCCAGCTTTACCTTCACTATCCTGAATACTAATGGGCAGAAGCGGTGTACGCTGCCCCGAAAGCAACTGTTCCAAAACCTTCATGGGAAGATCTTCTACCATCTCCTGTGTGAGACCAAATGAGGCTAGCAACTCGTAAGGAATCTCGCTATCCTGAAATCTTTCTACTTTATTCATATTTCTTGTTTTTTGCCGCAAAGTTAACTGATTTTTCTGATTTCAACCACCTCTGCATAATCAAAGTGAAAAATTAACACTTTTCAGACTGTATCTTGACAGAAATGGCGTTTTTATGTTAAAAATGAAAATCGATTTATATCTCTCAAACATTTAAAAACATTCCTTATACCTTTGCACCAACATAATAAATAAGGTGACATGAAAAAAAGACTCAAATCGATAATTCTGTGCCACATTTTCCTGCCCTTTCAGGCACTGGCACAGATGCATACGGATGACATGAACTACTGGATAGAGAAATACCAAAGCGTCAGCTATCCCTTAAAAAGCATCCATATCAGCTCCTCCTATGGTAAAAGAGCTGACCCTTTTACGGGAAAAGGCAGGTTTCATCAAGGAATTGACCTGGAGGCTAAATACGAAGTTGTATTTGCCATGTTCGATGCAGAGATTAAAAGAGTGGGCTATGACCCTATGTCTGGTAACTTCATCACCCTGAAAGCCGGCAACTATACCATCAGCTATTGCCACCTTTCTGAAATCTGGGTCAAAGAAGATGAACTGGTTTATGCGGGACAGGAACTAGGAAGAAGCGGATCGACAGGAAGGGCTACAGGACCACATCTGCATATTTCCTGCAGGCTTCATGGTAAAATAGAGAATCCCTACCATCTCCTAACTTTCGTAAGGGACACCCAACTTAAAGCCGTAGATGCATTGGGGCTTAATAAGGATATCAAGCTAAGTCCTGAGGATTTCCTGAGAACCTATGCTCCACAAGCCATGCATCAGCAAAGAAAGTATGGAATTCCGGCATCGGTCATACTATCTCAAATGGCATTTGAAAGTGGATGGGGCACAAGTAAGCTGGCAAGATCAGGACATAACTTCTTTGGTATAAAGGCCAGCAGCCGCTGGATAGAAAAAGGTCTTCCCTACAGCATCCATGACGATGACAGGGAAAACGAAAAGTTCTGCAATTTCTCTTCTCCGGAAGAAAGTATGGAATATCATTCCAGGCTTTTGATGAGTGAGCGCTACAGACGATGCCATCAGTATGCCCCCACAGACCACAAGAATTGGCTTAGGGGTATCAAGGCTGCCGGTTATGCTACCAACATCCACTATGTAAGAAGCTGCGAGAAAATCATCAACCGCTATAAGCTTTATAAATACGACTATCTTGCATCCAAGACATAATCCCATTATACATTATTATATATAACAATAGAAAAAGAACGAATGAAAAGATTAAGACTATCATTCCTGGGCCTCTTCATGAGTGCCGTTGCCGTACAAGGCCAGGTCGTCTTCTCTGAGGATGAAAAGAACTATGTGGCATCTTATGCCTCTTCAACATCAATGAAAACTACAGCTTCGACTCCTGGGGCACAAGACATACCGGAGAACGGATTCCGTCCGTCTGACATCTTGTCCAATTGGTATGTATCTGGAAAAGTGGCAGCAACAGCATTTGCCGGAACCCCTCAAGGATGCGGCGATCTCTTTGATAGAACCACACCCTCACTCCAGGTTGCCCTTGGGAAATGGCACACCCCATATTTTGGCACGCGTTTTTCCTTTGAAGGTCTGAAATTCAAAACTGCTCATCTGGAGAAGCATGATTTCAGAAACTACCATCTGGATCTGATGCTGAATGTATCTGCATTTCATCAGGAAAAGAACGAGAACATGTCCAAATGGAAATTCGTACCCTTTATAGGAGTTGGTACAATCCATAACTCCACCCTCCATAAATCACAGTTTGCCATCAACTATGGCTTATTGTGCAGCTATCGAGTGGCTGGTCGTCTCAGTGTCAGTGCAGAATTTGGTGGAATCACCACCAGGGAGAGTTTCGATGGTATGGGTAACGGGAATCGCTTCAAGGATAATCTGATCAGTGCCAAAATGGGATTGACACTTGATATAGGTAAGCAGGGCTGGAACCACAAACAGAATCCTGGATTTATTTATAGAGCTCCTGTAGCAGAAACTGCACCCATGTCCTTCCCAAAGAATAACTATCGTGGATTAAAACAACTCACAGAAAGGGTGAAGGCTAAGGAAGAAATGGAAAAGAGCAACTTGAGGAATCATTTCGATGCACCGATACTTTTCTTCTTCAAGATCAATACCACAGACCTGATTGATGCGCAACAAAAGGTGGAAATCGCAGAAATAGCTGCAGCCATGAAGGAATATAACCTCAAGGCCAAGGTCATCGGTGCTGCAGACTGCCAAACTGGTTCTAAGCAGCATAACAGAAAGCTCAGTATCAAAAGAGCCAAATATATCGCCAAGCTCCTGATTGACGCAGGAGTAGAGAAAGAACGGCTCCGGGGAATCAGCCAAGGTGGTATCAATATTTACAAGCCCTATACTGCCAACCGCCATACATGCGTCATTCTTTCAAAGTATCAAGCACCAAATGATAAACAGTAAAAAATGAGTGTTCTAAGAAAAAATACAAACCCTAGGAGTTGGGATATAGCACCCCAGCTCCAGGCCACGTTGAATGCCAATGGTATGCAAGCCCATCTTATCCAAACTCCTACCGGGCAGTTTCAGCTTGTAACCCTGGCACATAACTCTTCCACTCCAAGGTATTATGACCTTACCTCAAAGCAGGTGGAAAACCTTAGAAACGGAGGAACCAACTCATGGAATAAAAAAGCCTATGAGACTTTTACATCCATAGTTAGAAATGACTATTATATGCCGGGTGCATGGGCCACAGCCAAGAATGCCAACTCACCGGTAAACCACGGACTATGGGGACATACTATCATGGATGGAGAGTATGGCTACCGAGAACCGCGGTTTGGTCCTTTCATGGGAGCCAGATATGGCAGATTCAACAACTTCATGGATAGATATGCGATGCATTCTTATAGAGGCTTCCATATAAGACGAATTGAGGGCAGACCTTATTTTGCTTCCTCAGCTCCGGTAGTCATTGACCGTCCCGACGGAAAGCTCAAACCAGGAGAGTTCAAGAGCGGTGCATATGGTTTCTATGACAAGGGAAACCAGGCTACCGATCCACTCAGTTCTCTGGAGATTCAAGCCAAGCCAAAAGTTCTCGTCCGTCCACAGGGACAAGCAGAACCACTTGATAAGGTAATGGGTACCAACCTCTATCCTACGCCAGAGCTCTTCCAACATATACTCTCCACCCATGGGGTCATCATTGATGAGAAAAACAAGACCCTAACAATCAAGTCCTCCCAGGTGAATAGAAATCTGCAGTATGAGCTGAAGGACGAGGAACTTGCCAAGCTCATGGCGGAAAACTTCAAACCTTCGGGTAAAAAAAGCTCCAAACAGGACAAAGTTGTAACCATCGATGAGCGCCTTTCAATCATCAACCAGGTGATAGAAGGTGATTTCAAGGATCAGATTACCTGGCAGATGCTCAACTCCAAGGATTATGTCAGTATCTGTCTCAAGCCTGAGGTGGAAAAAGAGCTCTTTATCAGCCATGCAGAAGCCACTCATCACCAAAAGCAGCTTGACGTCATTGCTTTGGAGCACTCCCGTGCCAGCTATCATACAGGCTATATAGACAAATGGAACTCCATTGGAGTGGCGGATGGAAGAATGCTCTCTGAGGACAAAGGCTTCTACCTTCCCGTCAAGGATGGAAGAAGGGTGAGTGTGGGAGAAATCCAGGCCTACCCTACTCATGATGGCGAGAAAACATCATTCAGAATGACTGCCGTCATCAATAATCAGATCATGAGCCGCGAGATATCCAAAGATGAATACATCAAATTCATCAACTATGATGACGAGCATCGCCTTGTGCTATTTGACAAGGTTTTTGACGAGGTAAAGATCAAAGCTGCATCCAATGGCAGAAATGAAGATTCCTTCCTCTCTGGGAATCTGGACAAAGCTCATGGAGTAGTTACTCTTGAAGGCAATTATAGTTTGGTGGGTGAATCAACCAAGGCCTATATTACATCAGCCATGGCTTGGAGGGATCAGATTTCCGGCGACTATCTTCTGAACCTGCGAGATTCCAAGGATGTGGGCATGTGGTCGTTCAAGATTTCAGAGAAGGATTATCAGGATTTCAAAAATGCCAGCAATGAAGAAAGAGCCAAAATGCTCACCCAGCTTCTTCCTCTCAAGGATGAAAAAGGCAACAAGCTGGAAGTGATGAAGGAAATCCAGCTCCCACTGTCCAAAGCAGAACAGAATCTCAATACTGGCTATAGCAACGAACGTATGGCCAGCTTCCTCAAGCAACGTGGGTTTCATGTTGAATCACTCTCGAAAAAAGACCTTCAGCAGCTTTTTGCCTCAGAGAGTAAATCCTTGGGAAACATATCATTAGAACAACTCCAAAAGGAAACCAGGATTGCCTTGCTGGGAGATGCAAAGGTCAATGGAGAAGGACTGGAGAACCTCAAACCAAGCAAACAGTGGAGAAGAGGCGGTGAACATGGACGAGCCACCGAGGTCAGTGACATCGCTGTTGAACGTCTGAAAGATGCCGATGGAAATGTCATAGAAGGCAAATATAAGATGTCAGCTGTCATCGACGGTAATGTGTTTTCACACGAGATTACCCAAAAGGAGTATAACAAGTTCCTGACGGTCAACGACTATCAGAGGATGAAGCTCTTTGACAAGCTCTTCCCAGAAGTCAAGATGCATACCAAGGAAGGTCACGGGTTTAATCTGGGAGCAGCCATACTAGCAGCTGTAACCACAGGTTTGGATGTAGCCAGCAGTCTGGCAAGACCGGCCATGCCACGTCCGGACATCTATGAACATAAGGGAGTTTATTATAAACCAGGGGTGGTATCTCCTGCCGAGGTGGCCGCTGCCAAGTTTGAGAATTTCAATCATGAAGAGTCTCTATCTAGGGGCGAAGGAAGGGGAATGGGCATCTAGTCCTACTCTCCTTTCAAAGAATAACAATCAATCCATATCATATGCATAACAATGAAAAAAATACATATCCACGGATGACGCTGCGTCCTTGCTTTAGGTACATCATTCTTACACATCTGTTTTTTGTTCCGTTGATATTGGTTTTGGCAGGGATGGATAATCCCTCCTCCACGAACAGGATTTTGGGTTTTCATACCATTGCCTTCATGTGTGGAGTTGGTGCCATAGTCAGCATTTTATCTCTGCTGATGACCAGTTACACGATAACCTCTGAACAGATCATCATCAAAAAGGGACTTATGGCAAGAACAACCCACTATATAGAACTCTACCGCGTGGTGGATTATGAGCAGCAGCAAAACCTTCTACAGCTATTGTTCGGTATCAAAACGGTCTTTGTCCTTAGCCGTGACCGAACCAATGGCTGTCTTAAAATGGTGGGAATCGACGCAAGCAAGGATATTGTGGGAGAAATCCGGAGAAGAGTAGAATACAACCAAAAAAGAAAGGGTATTTATGAAATTAACAGTTGACAGGCAAATCCTGCTGATTGCTCTGCTTTGCTGGGCATTTGGCATCAAGTGTCATGCACAGGGAGCAGTGACCTCCAACCCCTTGGAATACGCAGCCATCCAGCAGGGAGAGGCCAGAATTAATGGTCAGGTGAAAAGCCAGACTGATGGAATGGAAAACCTGGCGGGTGTGCAGGGAACCATGGTGAAGGAAGCAAACATCATGAAGAAATGGGAGAAACAGTATAACGCCTATCTCACCACTGCACAGGGCTACGCCGAAAAGATAGCTCTGGCATCCACCTTGTTTCAAGATGGTATGCAAACACTTACCCATCTTTGGGAGCTAGACCTTGCCAGAAGAATCAATCCCGAAGGAACTTTTGCTACCATGAGTATGAACAACCTCTATATGGAAGCGGCAGCTGAACTTGCCAAAACCTACCGTATATTAAATAAGGTCATTAAAAGAGGAGGTAAGGAAAGCATGCTCACCGGTGCAGAACGCACCATGCTCCTCTGGCAGCTGAGCAGTGAACTGGAGCAATTGAATAAAAAGCTCCGCAGTCTGACACTCAGCATCACCATCTATAATTTTGAAGATGTGTGGAATCGTGCCATCGCAGGCAAAATAGAGAAAACCAATGCCATGATAGCTTCGGATGCCCGAAAGCGGCAAGCCAAGGCCATGAAGCAGGTGGCCAGGTTCTATAGGGTAAGGCAAGAACATAAACCATGGTTTAAATAATGAGGAAGAGATGAAGCAATATATCATATTATTGGGAGTATTTCTCCTCCTCTCTCTCCAGGCAAAGGCCCTGAGCGGAGGAGATGTGACAAGAGCCGCGCTTTTCACCACCCATGCCAAGCAAGCCAAGCAAACTCTGCTGGCTCAGAAGAAAGCCATGGGACTAAATCTCACCGGGCATAAGTTTCTGAAGGAGGAAATGGAAGAAATCACCGATTTCCAAAAACAGTTCAATGACTATCTTGACAGTTTTGGTGATATCCTGAGTATTGCAGCCGAAGCTTATGGAATCTATTTTGAGGTGGACCAGGCATTCAAAAACATACGTCAGCTCAAACAGACCAGCGTTGCTTGTCCTGCCAATCTCATTGCAGTGGCTGTTTCTGAGCGGAAAAACAATATCTATACGGATATTGTAGAAAACGGTATCCAGATAGCAGGAGACATCCAGCATCTGGTACCCTTGAAGCAAGATAAAAATCAGAATGCAAAGATGACCACCCAGGAGAGAATCCAGAGCATGAGCAATGTCAGAAGAAGCCTGAGGGCACTTAACTACAAAATGAGAAAGATGAACAGACTTGTCTCCTATACCACCCTCATGGACTCGTGGTTTGAACTCCGTGGTAATCCCAAACGAACCAGATCCATGACAGAGATTGTCACATCCTCGCAGAAACGATGGATGCAAAAAGCCATCAGTGTCAAACATAACAAGTAAGAAATGGAAGAATCAAAAGAATTACAGGGAACCTATACCCTCTTTAGGGGCGTCATTTACGTGACACTCTTGCTGGAATTCTTCATGTATGCCTTCAGCCCCGAAGACCTGGACTTCCTGGGAGGCATCATTACGGGTATCCACAGCCAACTCCAGCATCTGTCTGTGTATCAGTTCCTGCCCTACAGCAAAATCGTGACCCTGATCATGGTCATCATCACCTGCATCGGCACCAAGAACAAGAAGCAGATCGAGTATGATGCCAGGCGCATGGTCTTCTGGCCTATATCCTCCGGCCTCCTGATTACCCTTTTGTCCGTGGGTATCTATTACTGGGACTGGAACTTCAAGATAGGAATCCTGAGGGGAAACATCTGGCTATATATGCTGCTCTCCATAGTAGGAACGATTCTGGTACATGTAGCCCTGGACAACATTTCCAAATACTTCAGAAGCGGCATGCTCAAAGACCGGTTCAACCTGGAGAACGAGAGTTTCGAGCAATCTACAGAATGCGTCAGCAACGCCTACTCCGTAAATATCCCGATGCGATTCTACTACCAGGGGAAGTTCCGACATGGCTGGATCAACATCATCAATCCCTTCAGAGGAACATGGGTTGTGGGAACTCCTGGTTCCGGTAAGACCTTCTCGGTGATAGAACCCTATATCAGGCAGCACTCCAAAAAGGGCTTCTCCATGGTGGTGTATGACTATAAGTTCCCCACTTTGGCAACCAAGCTCTACTACCACTATAGAAAGAACAAGGAACAGAACAGACTCCCCGAAGGATGTAAGTTCCGAATCATCAACTTCGTTAACGTGGAATACAGCTGCAGGGTCAACCCTATCCAGCAGAAGTATATCGGCAACCTGGCTGCCGCCCAGGAAACTGCCGAAACCCTGATAGAATCTCTTCAGAAAGGTCAAAAAGGTTCAGGAGGAGGTAGCGACCAGTTCTTCCAGACATCCGCAACCAACTTCCTGGCTGCCTGTATCTACTTCTTCGTCAACTACGGCAAGAAGCCATACGATGAACTGGGTAATGAACTGGATGCTGAATATAGCGAAGACCCGGAGACACATCATAAGCGTCTTACAGGTAGAGTGTATGCCAAAGGCTGCCTGGGGCAGATGGATAAACTGGTTGAACCTGCCTACTGGAAAGGTCAGTACTCCGACATGCCCCATGTGCTATCCTTCCTGAACCATTCCTATGAGGAGATTTTCGAGGTTCTGGTCACAGACCCAGAGGTCTATCCACTCCTGGGACCATTCAAGACAGCCTTCGACAACAAAGCCATGGAACAGCTGGAAGGTATGATCGGTACGCTTCGAGTTCAGACATCACGCCTAGCTACCAAGGAAGCCTACTGGGTGTTCAGCGGAGATGATTTCGACCTGAAGGTTTCTGATCCTAAAAATCCAAGCTATCTGCTTATCGCAAATGACCCGGAAATGGAAAGTATCATTGGAGCTCTGAATGCTTTGATTCTCAACCGTCTGGTAACCCGAGTCAACAGTGGGCAGGGCAAGAACGTCCCTGTAAGCATCATTGTGGATGAGCTGCCGACTCTCTATTTCCATAAGATAGACCGCCTCATTGGTACTGCACGAAGCAACAAGGTGGCAGTAACGCTGGGATTTCAGGAACTTCCACAGCTGGAAGCCGACTATGGTAAGGTGGGTAAAGACAAAATCATCACCACTGTGGGTAATGTCATCAGCGGTTCGGCCAGAAGCAAGGATACCCTGGACTGGCTCTCAGGTGATATCTTCGGTAAGGTTGTCCAGCTCAAAAAGGGTATCACCATTGATAGAGACCGTACATCCATCAACCTCAATGAGAACATGGATAGCCTGGTACCAGCTTCAAAAATCAGTGACATGGCATCCGGTTGGATCTGCGGACAGACAGCCAGAGACTTCACGGTTACCAAAACCGGCAAGAACGGCTCCATGAACATCCAGGAAGCAGAGGAGTTCAAAACCTCCAAGTTCTTCTGCAAGACAAACTTCAACATGGACGAGATCAAGGCAGAGGAAGCAGACTACAAGAACTACCCTCTCCCCATATTCTATAACTTCAAGTCCACTGATGCCAAGGAACGTATCCTCTATAACAACTTCAACCGCATCGATCAGGAAGTGAAAGATATGATCAAGAAGATACAGACAGAATTCGGCAAGTCAGGAAAAATGGAAGCTCCTGCGTCCAAATAACTATGGATAGGAGTCCGCATTTTGCAGACTCCTATCCATAAACCTTTATGTTTTCGCATCATATCACTATCTTAAAACAATTGCTTCAACGATTAACTATGACGATATTGCTCGTCAATTCAAGAACATATTTTTCGATGAGCCATCTTTTTCAGTCTTAGAGTTCTATTGTATCAGTTTTTTTATTAATTTTGCAGCAGAAAAAAGATGAAAACAATCAGTATCATGAATCAGTCTGATTAGAAGTAAGAAAACATTAATTGAATCTATAATGACAGATATGTCCATAAACATACCAATAGTTCTCGGATTAGCAGCCATCATTATGATAGCTGTCAGTTTGTACGTCTGCATCAGAAGACGGCTTCAAGCTATCGTGAAGGATAAAAATGAATCAATCACAGAAGAGCTCTATGGTTACGACGCAGGAAAGAGACAGCTAGAAAATGAAATAAACGGGAGACCCAAGAGTCATGATGACATAAATGACTTCGTTGAGAGCAAGTTTGCTGACTCTTTCATTACCCATGAAAATGAAAGAGAAATTAAAGGCTTCTTCAATCCCCTCTACGTGGAACTTAGCGCACTCCTTAAAAGAATGAATATCTTTTCCATCACAGATGAAAAGATAACAGACTTCATCTATCAATATGAACACATATCCAACCTGGTTAAGCAGCACAATGCTCAGCAGGAAGATAGAAACATCAAAGCTACGAAGGACTTCTTTGACCATATCCTCAAGTATCCTTTAGACCTGCAGCAGAGAAAGGCTATCATTTCAGAGGAAGACAATTGCCTGGTAGTAAGCAGTGCTGGCAGTGGCAAGACCTCCTCTATTGTAGGAAAGGTCAAATATCTAACTGAAATCAAGCACGTAGATCCCAAAAAGATCTTGCTCATCAGCTATACTAACAAGGCTGCAGCTGAATTGACAGACAGAATGGATATCCAGGGGCTAAGAGGTTATACCTTCCATAAACTGGCATTGGATATCATCGCCAGGGAGCAGAAAGCCAAACCGAGCATCTGTGACAATACAGATTCCCTCTTTGTTTCAATCTTCCATCAACTCCTTGAGGATGAAAAATTCAAGCAGGCAATCCTGGTATATTTCATCGACTACCAGGTACAGGAGACCGATGAGGAGAAAAGATTAAAGCAAAAACGCCAAAAACTTGCCTCCATGAAAGATAACAGGATCAAGGCTGTAATGCCAGACATGGATGGCAAACCTGTTTACGTAAGAAGTGAAGAGGAGAAAAAGCTATGCTTTGTTCTTTCCTCTCTTGGGCTCAAATTCAGATATGAAGAAGCTTATGAGCATCAGGTTTTAGACGAATATCATAGCCAGTACAGACCTGATTTCAGTATTCACTATGAGAAAAATGGCATTCAGAAGCGACTCTATCTGGAGAATTTTGGAGTGGACGAGCACGGTATGGTTCCCATGTGGTTTGCTGAAAGCAAAGGCATTTCATACGAGGAATGCAATCAGCGATATGGAGATGGGATCACCTGGAAAAGAGAACTCCACAGAAAGTTTGGTACCACGCTCATAGAAACAAGCAGTGCTGATTTCCATTATTTCGATATAGCAGAAAAAGTGAAGAAGCTTTTAAAGAAAGAAGGTGTTCCATTTGCAGAAATACCAGGAGAAAAGCTCTATGATATGGTTCTGCCTAAAAACAGCAAGGAGGAAAAGGTATTCATCCGCCTCGCAGTTACCTTCATTACACTGATGAAAACCAACTGTAAGAGTATTTCTGAAATCAGGAACCTGGCCAATAAGGCACATGACGAGAGAAGCCTATTCATCATTGATAACATCATCTGCCCAGTGTATGAGAAGTATGTAGAGTGTATGGAGAATAGCCAGCAGAAGGATTTACGGATATCATCCTTGAAGCTACCAAGCTCTGTGAGAAATGGCAACAAAGTCCTTATGAGTATATCATTGTAGATGAGTTCCAGGATATATCCATGGATCGATACAGATTTCTGCAAGCCCTGAGAAAAGGTGAACCTAAGTCCAAGCTCTTCTGTGTGGGAGATGACTGGCAATCCATCTACCGATTCTCCGGAAGTGACCTCTCTTTGTTTACGGATTTCGAAAGCTTCTTTGGGCATACGGACTTGAAAAAGATAGAAACCACCTATCGATTCGGTAATCCTCTGGTAAAACTGTCTTCTGAGTTCATCCAGAGAAATCCGGTACAGATAGCAAAGCACATCTCTCCATTCAATGAATCGGCCCATACAGATATGCTGTTCTATGAATATGACAGATATAACTATGCATCTACTGTCAGCAGTATCATAGCCAGCATTCCAAGTGACAAATCCGTATTCCTCCTTGGTAGATATTCCTTTGATGACTACTATCTGTCCCATAACTTCCAAAGCGTGAAAAGAGGCAACAAGTTCTTCTATATCATCAACGGAAGGGAAATAGAGTTCCTCACGGTTCATAAGTCAAAGGGACTGGAGGCAGATTATGTCATCTTGCTTCAATGCAATAAAGATACCTTTGGTTTTCCATCACTGATGAATGATGATCCTATTCTCAATCTCATTCTTGGCAAGGGTGATGAATACCCTTATGGAGAGGAGCGGCGTTTGTTTTATGTGGCAATCACAAGAGCCAAGACAAGAACATTCATCATGTACCACACCAAGTGTCCTTCCGTCTTCGTAACGGAATTCCTCCATCCGGAAAGACTCAAAGAGGATTATAGCCCTCATAGGAATGCCAATAAACGATGGGGCAGAAAGGGAGATGCATATCTCTTGAAGCTATTCTCAGATGGCATGAGTATCAAGCAGATCTCTCAGCTCATGGGACGTAGTCAAACATCAATAGTTATGCGCCTTCAGAAGCTGGGTGTCAGCTTTTAACTTACAGGAGAAATTCAAAAAAGCAAAATGTGCAGACCTAGTAATTAAGTCTGCACATTTTATATATTCCTTATGGTGAACAAAGCTATTAAGACTCCCTGTCATTACCAAATATTTGGATAATAGCGATTATCAAAACGGTAGCGGCCCCATTGGATCAGATAAAGGAGGTGGTGGTGGAATGCTACCCTTCTTCTTTAACGGATCTGAAACTTCAAAACCCATGTTATCAACCAAATCTGACGCATCACTCATCAAACCGGTAGAAGTATTAAACTTGGCATAGCAACGTCCCAAAGGTCCCAGTCGATTCTTGGGTACACTTATCTCTATTAAACCATGAAGATCATTTCCACGCTCATCCGAATAAATATGATAATACTCGGGACGATGCAACAAGATAACCATATCACTGTCGTCTGCCACAGTTCCACTATCCCTCAAATCAGCCAGACGCGGACGTTTCTCCTCCAATCCTTCACCATCAATCCTGTGACGATTCAACTGGGAAAGAATGACCACAGGAACCTCCAGCTCCTTGGCCAGCTCTTTCAAGCGGCGAGTAATGTAGTTCAAGTCAAGATAACGATTGTCAGAATATCCATCTCTTGCATTGAGCAGCTGTACATAATCAATGAATATGATATGTATGTCATGCTTTTCCTTAACCTCACGGGCCATCTCACACAACTTGTCTATATGGTTAATCATCTTGGCTTCCAGATATATGTGAGCATTTTCTGCAGATCTTGATAGCTTATCGAAGGCCACCCATTCGTCAGCATTGAGTTCTCTTGAATTCAATGCCGTAGTCTTGATATTGCAGACAATAGACAGGAGTCTATTGGTCCAAGAAGTATATGTACCCTCTAAAGAAAAGAAGAGCACAGGATGTTGCTGCTTGATGGCAAATTCATTGACCAGATTGAGCGCAAAAGAGGTTTTCCCTATTCCGCACATTCCCCCAATCGTCACCAATGTACCCGAATAGAAGTTCCTCAAGAGTTCATCAAGATGCCTGATACCACTTCTAAAGGTGTTGAAATTCTTGTTAGCAGCCGCATTAATAAGTTGATGTCCAACAGTCTGCAGCAGCTGAGATATGGGTTTGACGTTTTCTTCCATTTTCTATATTAAAAAAAATCATATATTAAACCTATCATTTACCAAAAAGGAATTTGAGTACATCCCCAAGTCCAAAAGTGGTTCTGCGATACACCCTATTATAGAGAGATTTCTTGGGATTGGTCAGCAAGCCTATCCCTCTTCTCCCATAACCAGGAATGATAGCACGTTTGATTGCACGCTTGGCTCTTCCAGTAGTTCTGGCAGAGATACTGCGCTTAAGTGATGGTGTTCTAAATCCGAATTTCATGATCTTCACCTCCAATTATCTTTTTGATTTACTACTACTCTCCCAATAAGAATATGAAGAACTCTTAGACGGCATTCTTCCCCTTACCTGTCCTCTGCCAGTAACCTGACCATACTTGTCACGATAGGTGATGGTACCCTTGTTACCAGAATGACGATAAGTGCTGGTTCCAGTTTTCTGTCCATATCTATCCTTGTAAACAGTAGTGGTGGTTGGTGAAAATGCCCCCTTTGTCCTGCTGATGGAAGTACCTGTTTCCTGGCCATACTTATCACGATAAATAGTAGTGGTCTTGCCTAAAGGATTAGTCCTGGTTTCCGAGGTTCCAGTCACCACTCCATACTTGTCTCTGTAGACAGTGGTAGTTTTTCCACCACGCACTCTGGTTTCAGATGTACCCTGGTATTCCCCAAACTTTCCTCTGATAGTTTCCTTAAGAGTCTGAGCCTGCAAACCCATGGAAAACATCAATATGATCAATAAGAAATAACCCTGTTTCATAAGCTACTTTTTTAAGTTAGCGGACGACCATATCCGTTTTCAGACTGTAAAAGTACAAAAATTATAGATACGGCGTCACATTTTTCTTCATTATTTGCCACAAAGGTAGAAAAAATCAGTGCATCCTATCTGCACAGCGCTAAAAAACATAAGATTTTTCGATTTCATCGCAAACTATCAAGTTGTCCTCATGCTATAACCATCATGAGCTTATTCTTAAATGCAGCTTCAAATACAAAAAGAATGTTTGAATTAGCCAAACTTAATATGTTAAAGTATAGTTATCGATGTAACTTTTAAGTGATGTGTAGACCAGGCAGAAATGAAAAACAAAAAAGCCACCAGATGACTCTGATGGCTCACCGATTTGAGATATAAACTAACTATCCTAACTTACTCATTACTATGCTTGCGAGAGAAGTATGGAAGGCTATCAGAAACCTTGAATACCACCTTGTCACGGGCTGCAATGGTAATCTTCTCGCCTGTTGCAGGATTAACACTCTGGCGTTCCGCTACATGCTTGATGGAGAAACGGCCGAAATCAGGGATGGAAATCTCTCCATCTCCTTCTACGATGTTATCAGCCATCACACCCATCAGGTCATTAAAGAACTTGGAGGCATCTGTCTTTGTGATGCCAGCCTTCTCAGCAAATGCTGTTACATTCTGTGTTTTGTTCATTATATTTATATTCTAAACTCGTTTGAAGTTTTACCTGTGGAAAATTGCAAACGTAATTTCATATAATATAAAATGCACCGAAGCTAATATACTAGTAAGTTTGTTTTTTGTAAGCGTGGCGAAGGAAAACAGGAAAGGGCTGTGTCTTACCGACCTTTCTATTGCCATCTTTGAAGAGTATCATATTTATACTAGAAGTTGGGTAAGGGAAGTTACATTCAAGGACTACAAGACCTTGCTGAACCTTAGTAGATGCCAGTCTGTAGATTCTGCCGGTCAAATTACTAATTCCACCTTGACAATGATGCTGTATAACATCTTGTATTTGGTGAAGAGAAATGTAATGTATAAAATCATCGTAGGTTTCTTTTCTGAGGTAACCTATTACACTCTCGAGTTGTCCGTAACGGACAAGATATGAGTTATTTTTTGACATCTTTTTGAGGCTTCAGAGCGGTACTCTATAAATGCTTCAGAGATGCTGGCTGATTTCATAGAAAGTAAATCTGTTACCCATACACTACGTAATATGGATATTTATAAACAAGTAAGTTGATATATATTCACTTGCAAAACTTCAATTCAAAGTTAACAAAAATGCGAAAATGGGAAATATCATATGAAAATCAGCTAACGATACAGGAAACGATGTCTATAGAAACGTTAATATATGCAAATATGCCGACGTTTAGGCATCGTAAACAACGTTTTAAGCAAAAAAAACAAATATACCATAAAAAAACTTTCTATAAAAGATGAAAATCAAGAAAAAATGTCTATATTTGCAATATAAATGAAAATATGAATATTAACTACAACAACTACTGGATATCAGTGTTACGTATAAATATTATATTTCCAAAGAAACCTACCATTACTCCATATAGTACACACTATGTGGTGACCCCAAGAAATGTATTTTTATGAACAGCGCTCACACAAACAGCTCCAACGAGGAGCATTGGTACGCCATGCGAGTGACCTATGGCAGGGAGTTGAAGGTTCAGTCTGCACTGAAAGGCAAGTTCAAAACTTACGTGCCCAAATGCTTTAAAACGGTTCAGCGATTCGGGCATCGGCGGTACGAGCTCACTTCAGCCATTAGCAATCTTATCTTCATTTATGCAACGTTTGAATCTCTAAAAAAGATGAAGGAGACGGAGAAAGCGGGAGCACAACTGAGGTACATCAAGGATTATAAAGATGATTACTTGGTTGTACCTCTGAAACAGATGGAAGATTTCATGAGGGTCAGTGAGCTCCCTGAAGAGAAGTTAATCCCAATAAACATCACCGATGGCAAAAAGCTGATGGGGCAAAAAGTGAGGATTATAGATGGAGAACTTGCTGGCGTGGAAGGTAGAATTATGCGACTTCAAGGAAACAAGAAAGTGGTGGTAAATGTTAGTAACTTGATAGCTTACGCTATTTCGTTTGTGCCACCTGAATGGTTGATAAAAATAGAATAATCACTATTTTTTTTTGATAGAACAAACAAATACATTACTCTATTATAATAAACAATAGTATAAAATCATTTAATATGGAAAGAATGAAATTACAAACCAATATAATCAAATTCTTTAAGAATATTGATTATCAACGCATTGCCAACAATGCAACTTACATTTTAGAGCATATAAAGCTGCAAGCATTTAAAGGAAGTAAAGAATCAACTCGAATGATGCTTGAACTTTATTATGTGATGCTCAGCAACAAGACATCCAAGTTTAACAAGATAATTATTGCATGTGCATTTGCCTATCAATTCTTGCCCAACGACTTTTTACCCAAAGAAGACTATGGAGTATTAGGCTACTTGGACAATATATCAATCTTGTACATTGCTTACAAAAGAGTGAAAAAATGCGTTACTCCTGAAATTGCACAAAAGGTTGAAAACACCATCAATTCATGGATTGCTTCAGCTAATAATTTCACCATATTAAAACCTGAAGGAGAAAGAGTATAATATCTAAAAAATATGAAATATGAATAACATATTATGGTACCAACCCGCAATATTGTCAGAGAAGGATGTCATTATATATAATGGCAATCCTTTAGAAGAAGGATTAGGTCGAATAGAAGCCTTCAACAAATTAAAAACGATATCAGAGAAGGCTATAGGAAAAGAACGTCCCTGGCATGGTAAAATAGATAAATATTACTTTATAAAAGGAAGTTTTACGGCTAAAGATGAACGAGGCAGAAACCTAAGTTTTATGTTTATCTCAGATGCTACGGATGGTAGAAAGGAATTAACAGAAATTTTAAAAGTTGTTAATAAGGATCTGACAGAGCAGACTAAGGCTTGCCTTAACTCTTCGTCATCAATCCGACTTAAGACAATTATAATATGTTTAATCGGATTATGTATCATCGCTATAATAACATTAATGACTAAATATTTTAACGAAATACTATGAGTCTTCTTGAAAATTTAAAAAATAACCTCACGAACAGGTTGAAATTACCACTCTCAAAATTTGAAAAAGGTCTACTGATATATAATCCAATTTTCGGAATAGTATACCTATTCATTTCTGAGTTATATAGTACAATCACAACAAAAACTAAGCATATCGTCATTTTAGGATCTAAAGGATCTGGGAAAACAACCTTATGGAGTCAATTGCAGGGCAAGATATTAGACCTTGCACCAACCCCAACAGATGAAAACAAAATTGAAAGCTTCAAAATCAAATCTAACGGTCGAACTGTAAAAGTTCCGGCAACTAAGGATTTAGGAGGGAGCAATGACTGGGTAAGCAGCTATGAGAGCATCATCAATAAAGATGGCACTTTCATATACTATCTTGTAGATTTAAAAAATCTTCATGAACCAAAGATGGCATTGGAAATCAGAGCGCGTTTACAAAAAATTTCTAATCTCATAAAGGAGAAGAAACTAATTGACTGTGGTTGCAAGTTACTACTTACTAACAAAAAGTCATATGGGCAGAACCTTGAATCAAAATTCGGTTCTCCTGTAAAGTATGTAAAGGAAAAGCTAAAGATGGAAAAGTTTAAAAACTTGTCCATAAAAATAGATGATTACATGATGCCTGTTGAGCTTACAGATTCAGCCGACATTGATAAAATAAAAGATGAAATCACCTCTAAATAAAAAGTATGATGTTTATGGAAAATACAATACCAAAACCAGAACTGTTGATTGTCGCTGACGAAGAATTAGCATATGGAATTGATAGTGGTTACTATCCTTGCTTTTTGCAAAGCATAAAGCAAGGTAACTTAGCTATTCTGTCAATAGAAGAAGCACAAAAAGTAAATTTATCCAAGCGCCCTATTGGTGATGGCAAAGATTTTTATATATATAACCCTTACACAGATATATATATATACATGTGGGATCCAGATATACTCAATAATTTAGTAAGTGAGCAAAGTTATGTTATAAAAGAAGCATTAGTGCGAATGGGTGCTAAAGATATCGTTCTCAAAGAAGACACAACTGATAGTGATAGCAGCCATGTCAACATTCAGAACAAAGCCTCTTTACAATTAGCCAATGCAGACATCTCTGCCGATTATAGTGCAAGTTCTTCTGTAAATATCAAAAGTTCAATAGAAAGTCATGACCCAACGCGTACTCCAAAGGAATATAACAAGGTCAAAGATTTTATGATTCGACACGGACTATGGGGAGATGCAAAACTTAAACTTCTTTTAGACCGCTTAAAGGATGATGGTCAGCTACATGGTACAGAAAAATATGAAGTAACATATCTTAGCGAAATAAAAAGTGCATTGAATATTGCCGCCAATGTAAATTATCAGCTATTCAATGATACTCTAGATTTTTCAAAAGAGCATAATCATGTACATACCATATCAAAGACACTAGAAATTAATTTTGGATAGGAGATTTTAATATGAGTTTTAGTGGAAGTTTTTCAAAATTTCAAAGTAAAAGACTAGCAGGTACTGTACTTTGGTCTTTTACACTGAAATGTACGAACTTAATGTTTGGTGAAACTATAGACATCGGATTATTCCCGTCAGATGGTTCCCAACCATGGTTCGAACGTGATATAAAGTTTAAAGCTGGGCAAAAAATCGTTATCAACTATGATTCCAATGAGTGGATTTGGTATCAAGGAGATTACGCAGCTATAATAGATAAGAGTGGGAAGATTATACAAAGGTGGACTTTCCTCATGAAAGAATATGGACCAGGAGAATGCCCAGAATGTCATGGCACTCACAAATGTAAAAGATGTCATGGTGAAGGAGTCATTTACCCACAAGGTAAAATATGGGAATTTAAAACGTGTCCACAATGTGGCGGAACTGGTACATGTCAGACTTGTGATATTCCAAGACGAGGGCCTCAGTTTGGTGGGGCACCTACAGGCTTACATCCTTTTTAAAAGTATATAAATTATGAGCTTCCGTGGAAAATTTGAATGGATCAAAAGCATCCATCAGGGTGGAAGGAAAGCTATTTCTTTCACCTTGACATGCAGCAACATGTTTCAAAGTGAAACTTTTGATGCAGCAATAATGGATAGCACTGGGCAAATACCACCTATGATGTTTAGCCGGGAGAATCTTGCTGCTGGTAAATCATTTCGATTCGACATAGACACAGTAGGTTGGGATTGGTGTCAAGGAGATACTATTGCTATTTTGGATAAAAAAGGTCAAATTGACAAAAAGAACAGTTGGACATTAAACCTAAGTGTCCCTGCTCCTGGAGAATGCAAGGAATGCCATGGCACGCATAAATGCAAATTCTGTCATGGCACAGGTATTATATCAAACCTACGAAGTCATGAAGTAACTTCTTGCGAAAAGTGTCATGGTACTGGTATCTGCCAAAATTGTTACATTCCATTCCGCAACATTGGAAATTCATCTAATATGAGTAGCGGTATTGGACAGATCTATTCTCAGCAAAACATGCCAAACCCTAATGTAGTCAAACTAAGAAAAGTTGAAGGACTCAGGCAACAAATAAGAGAACTTCAAATGAAAATTGAACGAGCAAATTGGGATGTGAAAATTATGAAACTCAGAGGAATTGATATTACCTCTCATCTTTCTTATATGTCACAGGTTAACCTCAAATATCAATATGAACGACAATTGGCAAACCTGCAATATGAATTACAGCAATTAGAGAACTTATTGTAGCAAAAAGATTATAAAAAAGTTGCTTATGGACATATTTGACGTTATTAATGGTACAGCTTGTTTAGATGGCACTATAGGCAAAACTGTTATTGATGGAATTCAAAATGTTTCCAGGAAAGCTGAAGCTCGACAAGCTTGTATTTTTTTAAAGGAACATTTTTCTGAAAAGCAAAAATGGATAAATATATTATTTTTTGATCGACTTATCTATAGATATGTTTGGGAGTTTGGAAAACTAGAGTATGAAAAGGGAAGGCAAATTGGAATCTGTTGCAAAATTATATGGGATAAAATTATGGGAAAAAGAAATTTAGAAGAAGCCATAGATGTAAGAAGTGCACAATATTATGCTCAAATTTGCCCTAAACTCCAAATCATTCCTCTAGCTATGCTTACCATTATAGCTGAATGTGAAATGTTTAGTAAAGAAGAACTCACTTTATTTGTCAAAAAATACATTCTAAATTCTCACGTAAAATATGAAATGTTAGTAGCACCAAAAGGGCATAAATATGAAGGTAGAAAACTGATTGACATCATAAAAAATGTACCCCGTGAAGAACTTACAGCTTATTATCAAAAACAATATCATGACTATCCTCTACTTTGTAAAAGGTTCAAAGGAGATTATTGTGATATGTTTTATGATTCTCGAGATATTCCGATAGGTGATGACAGTATCTATAAGTTAGCTAAATCGTAATTTTCAAATATAAAAATCAATTTTTATGAAAGTAAAAAATCACTTTCTCTGAAATTAAGAGCGTTGTCATAAAACATTGGCAAAGCTAATTATTTTTGACTACACAAGTATTAGCATAGAACTAAATTGAAAAATATCAAAATGGAAGAATACTCTAATAGTAAAATCAACTCATACTTGGATGAGAACACAAAGACTGCCATCGTTGTATTATTCATGAACTTAATAAATGCTGATGGCATTGTATATGAATCAGAATTAGATAACTTAAAAAAAATCAAAAAGAAGTATGGTTTAACAACATTACATTTTAAAAATGCCAGTACCATGTCACTGGCTGCGGCCATCAACAAAATAGTAGCTGTTGCTAAGACTACAGAAAAGAAAATACCTAAAAGTCTCTACAATGAGATACAAGACGATTTGCACAAAGTAGCTGGAGGAGATGGTAATTTATCCCCAGACGAAGCTATGATATGCTTGGCTTTTAGGTATGCTTACGATTTTGAGGGCGCTCACATCTTTGAATATGAACACAATAGCATCAAACTGGCAAAAAAGGAGGTTATATATATTGATGCTGGACAAGATAAACAAACTGAAATATTGCAAAAAGAAAACCATGATTATTATGACAATATTAACAGTATACTAAACTTATATGGCTTCACTTATATAAATATTCCTACTATAAGGGAACAATTGATGAGATACCCAATAGATTACTTAAGAAATATCATAGAGTACCTCTACCCTAGCAAAGCAACAAAAAATGTAGTTGATACACTATCTGAAAAAATTGCATCCATAAGCACTGCTACTTTTGGACGACAAATTATGCAGGAAGGTGCCAAGATGGAATCTTTTCCCCCATCATTATTATTTAAAATTAATGAATCTACTATAATCTCATCCAAAGACAGCAAGTTTCATACCGTATTCAATCTTCTACAACTTCCTATTAAAGAAGGCTATCAGGTACAAAATACAATTCAAAATTTTATTCGAAAGTATCGTGGTTTAGTGAATCATACGAATGTAAACGAATCCTTCGATAATAAGATAAAATTCAATATCAGAAGTTTTCAGCGCACATTGCTAGATTTTTATTTTGCTTTAGACAAAGAAGTTAATAACCTTCTTATAACTATCAGGAAAACTGGTTCGAAAAAATGTGTATTAAATTTTGGAGAACTAAGGGAAACAAGTATGTCTCTACGCTTAGTATCATACTACATTCTAATCTTATATTTAAGCAAGACTGGTCAACCATTATTAAAAAGTAATACAAAATATGAGAGTACTCAAGAATGGCAAATTCACAATAGAATCTATAATGCAATTTCACAGGCTTTAGGAGTATTTGATAGTTTCGATAACAAACTAGGAAACAAATTATCGAAAATTCAAAATCCGATAAAAAAAATTATGGCTGATCTTCCAAACATGAGTAAATATTATCCAAACCTCAACCGCAAGACCTCAGAATTTTCTATTGACATGTACATGCAAGTATTTATTAATATTAATGGTAAAACTTATGAGTTAGTAGATTGGGTAACGAAGCTACTAAAAAAAGAAGAAGAATAAGACAAGAGCATATTCATTATAATTAAAACGGTTGCCCTTCATAGCCATTGTGCCTATGAAGGGCAACGTGTATAATATGATAGATAAACGAAGGACAAGTAGCCTTGACTAGTGGAAATAAATAAGTTCAAAAGCAATATGGAAAGTTTCCTTTTTTCAACATTTCCCTACAGGATTTATAAACATCTAATTATCAACCAATTACAATCTACCTTAAAAGAAAAATGAAAAAATATTAAAAGGAAAATTTACCAAACTATCTCAATATCACCCAAAACCGATACCTTTGCACCAGAATTAGTCAACAAGATGTCTAACTTAATAAACAAAAAGTTATGAAGCGAGCACCAAAACCAGAAAGTATTACATACAATACAATTACAGGTTTAACTGAAGTTACTCTAGGGGCATTAGCAGGAGCAGGACTATCTTCTAAGGGAGCAAATACAATAGGCACTACAATTTCTAGCGTTAGCAATAGTGTTGTAAATGCTCTATCAAACCAGCTCAATTCTGCTTTTGCAAGCAGCGGGGGTATTAAAGTAGGTATTGAAGGAGCATTAGCTTCAGCCACTGATGTAACGGGTATAGGAACTGGAATTTCATCTGTTGGAGCTGGTATAACTCCTGAGGGATCTTCAACAGCTTCGGTAGATGGGGCTGTGACCTCTGGTGCAGCAGCGGTAGGAACAGGATTAAGAACAGCTACAGTTGATGCTGAAATATTTATACCATCATTGGCCATTATTGATGGCTTTGTATATTGTATTAGTAAACACTTGAAATAAACTTTTAAATGAACAAATATGACAATTTTGAAATATTCATCGCTGAAGTGATTTCTGAAGCGAATGAATTATGCATACAAAAGTATGGAAAGAGCTTCGATTCGTTATGTCATTCTGACGGTTCAATATGCAATATTATAAAAAAACTTCTTGCTAAAGGATGGACTTCATATATATCTGTAGTTACTCTAATAGATTTAAATGAGTCTCATTTTAATGATGTTATGAAGCCTTTTGTGTTGTCTCCACCATATATGGAAGTGGAAAGAATGCAAGAATGTAAGGTAGATATAGATGCTGTGAGTTTATTAATGTTGTATAAAAAATTGCCAGTGTCGGTAAAAATACTAGGAGATGCATATAAGAAAGATTTTGAATGTCATATAAATGAAGTGTCTTATATAGATAGTATGATTACAAATATTGCAGAAAAATTACTATTGAACATGTTGAACTAAAATAAAGAAAGGGATAGATTATGAGTAGTGCTCTATTTGGTGTGAAACTTGGTATGTTTTTATCTCATCATCCAGTAGTTGAAGGCCCTGTTCTTGGGACTGTAGTCGGAGGATATTTGGGAGGTAAATTAGGACATAAAATAGATTCTGAAAATGGTGGTAAAATAGGAGGAATGTTAGGGGGTGCTTTGGGTGGAGGTCTAGGTGGAGGCTTGACTTCTGGGGCAATAGGAGGCACAGTGGGTACAATAGGAGGAGCTGTTGGTGGCTTTTTCATTGGAAATGAAATTGACAAAGATAATTTTTAAAAGGTATAAAGTTATGGTATAAATATAACTGGGTTAAAATGCCCGAATCACGATTATGTGAGAGACAATCATCACTTTATGTATCAAGAAGCATATCTTGGTGCAAGGTCAACTTCATGTATCCGTTGCATAAAGTGTAAATTTACAATGTCACTTCATAAAGCACAAAAGGTCTAACATTTAAATAATTGCAAGAATGAAATGTATCAATACATCTTGTCAAAGTACAAGGATTAAAGTTATAAAGAGCGCCGATGGGAATGTGTTCGAGAATGGTGCGAATCTCTTTGGAGCTGCAATATGCGCCATAGGTTGTTTAACCCCATTCCATTATGCTGCTAGTAAAGCAGCCCAATCGCTTTGGAAAGAAGGAACAAAAAGTGTAAAAATCACATATAAGTGCCAAGATTGTGGTTGCACATGGGAAGAAACAAAATGGACATAAGAAGACACTGATGTTCAAATATTTGAGCCTCCTTATAAGGAAATGCTCAAAAGCATAAACGACCATTTGTCAGAATTATTAGCAAGCCAGTGTGATGGTCGTGTTGTAATACATTAATAACAAGCCATTGGAAGAATTAAATACGCACTGGTTTAGTTCGCCAATGGTCAACAAAATTAATTATGGGAGTAGTTGGTAGTTTATTCCATGCCGCAAAAGCAGGTGTGGCAGCAATACAAGGAGATTCTTACAAAGTCAACAAAGAACTTGACAAATCAATAGAAGTTCTTAGGCGGCCTCCTTTGTCTGAATTAGGGGATGCAATATCTGATTTGTTTGACCGCTAACAAATCGATATTTGAGTTTTACACACATTGCATAAAGTGTTGATATACAGCATCTCTTCATAATGATTAGAAGTAACAGATTCGAAAATTTGTGTATAATTGCATGCCTATGAAATGTATAAATACATCTTGTCAAAGTACAAGAATAAAAGTCATAAATCAAGCTAATGGTAGCGTGTTGGAAAATGGAGCAAACCTCGTAGGCGCAGCAGTATGCTTCATTGGCTGCTTTACTCCGTTCCATGGAGCAGCGAATAAAGCTGCCCAATCTTTTTGGATAGAGGGAAACAAAAGTATAAAAGTAACTTACAAGTGTCTTGACTTTGGATGTACTTGGGAAGAAACAAAGTGGGTATAGAATTATAAGTTATGGTAAACATTTTCAACAACCCTGCTTTTCAATTCTTCAAGCGTCCTACAATGGATGATTTCTTGAAGCGATGCCAACAACGTTTTCAACGGTTTGGTCTAAGCGATGCAGATGTGTATGATGCTATCAAGTCTGCGTGTGACTTCTTCAACATCCCTATGCCAAGGATGATACAAGACTTAACTAATGTTCAGAATGGACAGACCATGTTCGTGAACTGGGATCGAGGTAGCTATTACGATGATATCCTTTGCTTTAATATGCAACAGCTCATTGACATGAAAGTTGACAGCAAGGATGCGTTCTCGTTAGTTATGACCCACGAATGTGGCCACAGAGTTCTCCAAAACACACAGTTCCCTGGTGTAGCCAATGGTCAATGGGAATCAGAATTGTGTCCTGACTTTCTTATGGGATGTCGTGCTGGTTTGTGGAATATGAATGCCATTGACAAGGTTGTGATGGGATTGATACTTACAGACGGAAGTCCAAGCCATCCTGAAGGAACCTTGCGGGCATTGTTCATCAGGCACGGAAAATACATCACTCCAGAAATGCATCGCAGAGGTATTCCACTAACCATACAGAACTTAATCAATGAGTTTATGTCTTTCAGACAGCAGAACCTCAATGAAATATTAAACCAGCAACACAAGTATTATAGATTTTGAATATACCAGCAGACGACCAACAGCAGGGGGATAAAATACATGCGTCCCTATGAGGTACATGTGTATCGTTTGCAGAGGTGTTTCTTAGTAATAAGGCTGAGGAATGTGAGCTTTCATACAACATGGAAAAGCAGATAAATGCAGTCGTTAACAATAAAGATGCTTTTACACTGTATTCCGTTCATGAGATGGCTCAACAGATTCTCTATAGCTTTAAGTTCATGCATTTTGAAGTGAATGTTGGATGCAGAATTGGCAGCAGACTTAACCGCTGGACTTCATGCAGAATACCATCAATTGGCAACAGGAAAGTTCAAGTTCGCAATATCCAAACTAAAAATATACAATTATGCTAAAAGAAGTAAAAGGACTCAAATGTCCACACCATGATTTGATCCGTGACGATCATCATTTCAGATACCAAGAGGCTTACCCTGGTGCAAGACCTCTTGAGAGTACACGCTGTATGCGTTGTGGTTTTACAATGTCACTTCATAAAGTTCAACGATAATGCACATACAGTTATGGAAACAAGTTATACCCTAAGAAGAATAGAGGAATCAGATATTCCCTTTCTCTACGAACTCTTCCATGATTCAGAAGTAACAAAGCTCATGAGCCAGTCTTTTCAAACAGAAAATGATGCTCGTGAGTATTTTGTCTTCATCTCTGGAGTCAATGAAGAAGGCAGCGAACCAGGCAAGGTCTATGTAATTCTTAACGAAAAGAATGCCCCTTTAGGAATTGTTGGGTTCGATTATATACTAGGACCAACCGCTTACCTTGTATTTGCTCTCTCACCAAAGTATTGGGGACTGGATATCATGAGCAGAGCACTCCATGAGTTCCTGCAGAAACATGGCAAGCCCTACAGAAACATCATTGCAAGAGTCAAAGACAGCAACGAGCCAGCACTAAAACTGATTCAGAAATTGCCTTTTAAGATTCAGATAGAGATTCTCAAAAGTAGCAACTATTGAATAAAAAAATATCAACTTATAATAAGAGGACATTATGGCAAACTCGATATTCAATCATCCAGCTTTCAATTTCTTTGGAAAACCTACGATGGATGACTTCCTAAAAAGATGCAGCGACAGATTCGGTCAATTCGGATTGAGCCAGGCAGAAATCAACGATGCCATCAAGCAAGCCTGTGATTTCTTCAACATCCCGATGCCCAGGATGATTCAAGATCTCACACATGTACAAAATGGTCAAACCATGTTTGTCAACTGGGATAGCAATAGCTACTATGATGATGTGCTGTGCTTCAATATGCAACAACTTATGGATATGAAGGTTGATAGTAAGAGTGCCTTCTCACTTGTTATGACCCATGAATGCGCTCACAGGGTTCTTCAAGCCACAAGGTTTCCTGGAATCAACAATGGCATTTGGGAAAACGAACTGGCTGCAGATTTCTTGATGGGATGCCGGGCTGGGCTTTGGAACATGAATGATTCCAAGGTTTGCTTGGGGCTGGCCATGACCAACGGTTCTCCTACTCACCCAGATGGCAGTTTGAGAGTCCTATTCATCCAGCATGGAAAATATGTGACTAAGGCAATGCAGAGCAATGGCATACCTCTAACCATACAAAATCTCATCAATGAGTTCATGGCTTATAGAGAACAAAACCTTGCAGACATATTACGTCTAGAAAGAAGATTTTATGTTTTTTAAGGTATAAACGGGATAGAATTTTCATAATTCCCACTCCTTCATATTATAAGTATAACATCAAAATAGTAAGAAAATGAATACATCAGGAATCAACAACAAAAAACTTCTTTTGGAAAAGCTCCAAGAATATGCCATCAAGATAGGAAGGATGAGCTCACGTCCTGCCCTCTTGTTATATTTCGTCATGACAAGCAAGGAAACACCCAAGTCAGACAAGTTTCTGATTCTGTCCACCCTGTCCTACTTGGTTCTACCCGTGGATATTATCTCTGCCAAACGCCTACCACTCATAGGATGGATGGACGAGGCAGTGTCTCTCACGGTTGCTTATCGAAAAGTATGCAAATACATAACCCCTTCCATGGAAAGAAAGGCTGATGCCATCCTTGACAGATGGTTCCCCACCAATACATCATACATTGAGGTTGTTGATTGACGATAAAGCCAATGAGTCAACATGATAAGAGTGAAACAATAAAATATACAAAATACCAGAAACAAGACATCAATATAATATGATGACTGTAAAAACGGAACTAAGCAATACTGCTAAATTCCGTTTTCTATTTAGTTAATGGTTGTTAAAATGGTTCTCTCCTCTGATATAACTTACATCTTTTATCTCTTCTTTTGCCTATAGATGACAATATAAAAAGAACAGAATTATGGAACAGAATTACAATTTTCAGATACAGCAGGCAGCTGAGCACATATTCGAGGTGATGCGTCCAAGAACGTCACCGGAAGAGCTCAGCTTTATTCAACATGCCTTCCAAATTGCAAACGAAGGCCATAGCAAACAGTTCCGCAAGAGTGGAGAACCCTATATCCTGCATCCTCTCGCCGTGGCTCGTATCGTGGCAGAAGATATGCAATTAGGTGCCAACGCCGTCATCGCCGCCCTCTTGCATGATTTGATTGAGGACACCGAGTATAAAATGGACTTCGTGCAAAAGGAGTTCGGCTGTGACGTTGCCTATCTCGTGAGAGTGGTTACAAAGCAAAAGAAGGAGCACTATGAGATTACCAAACAGGTTGACAATTTCAAGCAGATGCTTGACTCTGTGCAGTATGACATACGTGCTATCCTCATCAAACTGGCAGACCGCCTGCATAACATGCGCACACTTGCCGCACAGAGTCCTGACAAACAGATGAAGATTGCCGGCGAGACTGACTGCATGTACGCTCCCCTAGCCAACCGACTGGGCTTCTACTGGATTAAGACGGAGCTTGAAAACCTCAGTTTCCAGTTCCGTTGTCCACAGGAATATGCCCACATGGAGCGTATGATAGAGGATGAGAAAATGAGAAACGCCAATACGCTTGACCCTTTCGTGAACCATATTAATATGATTTTAGCAGACCACCAGGTGCTGGCCAAGGTCGAGGTGAAGTATCGCATGCCGTATAGCATCTGGCGCAAAATGCAGAAAGAGAACAAGGACTTTCAGCACGTAAACAATCACCACTACGTGAAAATCATCTTCCCTGAAGGACTGGAGCGCACGGAAAAGAACACCTGCCTCTACCTCTACTCCATCCTGACGGATAAGTTTAAGGAGAAACCAGGCAGCATCACCAACTATGTAGACAATCCGAAATCGAACGGCTACGAGTCGTTCCATGTCAAGCTGTTGTCAGACCACGGCAAATGGGAGGAGGTGCATATCTGCAGTGAGAGGATGGTGAAGAACTCCATGCTGGGTTGCGTGTCCAATCGCAGTGATGACACCATCAAAAACTGGCTTAAGCAGTTTAAGGAAGTACTGCAGGATATCGCCTTCCATGGATTGGAAGACGGATACATCGAGAATGTGGTAAGCTCCTTCTATAACGACGACATCATGGTGTTCACCCCTAAGGGACAGCCCGTAAGACTACCAAAGGGATCCACTGCCCTTGATTTTGCCTTCGAAGTTCACACCAAGGTGGGCATGCACGCCAAGTATGCCCATATCAACGGCAAGCTCTGCTCCATCAAGACCGTCCTTCGCCGTGGTGACAGCATAGAGATAGGTACCAATGAGAGCGTATGCCCCGAGCAAGATTGGGCAAGCCATGTCATCACCTACAAGGCAAAGAGACACATCAACTCATTCCTGAGCAAGAAAAACGTCTCTTCCTACCACCGCTGCGAGCATTGCAAGCCTATCCCCGGTGAGGAAGTCATCGGATTCAAGGAAGCAGACGGCAGCATCAGTATCCATAAGCGTAACTGCACCGATGCCATCCGAATGGCATCGCAGTTTGGCGACAGCATCGTATCCGTAGAGTTCAAGGAAGAGGAAAACATCCTCTACCCTATCGCCATCCATGTGAAGGCCATCGACCGCTATCATCTGTTGAGCGACATCATCGACTGCATTACCAACGAGCTAGGGCTCTCCATCGAGAACTTGCATACTGTGACCGTGGACTTCATCGTGGACTGTACCATCAAGTTTGGCATCCATTCCAATGGTGAATTACAAATCATCACCTCTCACCTCTACCATATCAAGGGTGTGGAGGAAGTATATAACGAAGAACTCGATTAAAAAAATCCAAGTATATGAGCAAGTTAAAGATGGTCACTTTCATCTGCCTATTGGTTTCCGTAAGCTTCAGTTGCTGTCGTCTTTCTGATGGGCATGCTGGATGACTTACCTAAAGAAACCGGCCATCAAGTCATAAAGGGAGAATACAGCGAAACCCATGTGAAAAAGGTTTAAACGGGACTAAAAATAGTTTAAACCAAAAAATAAATGGCTAAAGATTTGACTATTTCGGTTTTTCCCCTTACTTTTGTCCCTAAATTACATATACTATATATGTAAGGAAATTGAGACCGGCTCACATGACA
>ERZ1034680.275-NODE-275-length-30904-cov-5.898084_pt1 | contig 30904 bp, 48 predicted proteins | sample MGYA00520639_ERZ1034680 | MGnify/ENA primary metagenome ERZ1034680 (study PRJEB33766, sample SAMN09781760) | gut metagenome | biome: gut microbiome | host: Homo sapiens | place: Madagascar | study: EMG produced TPA metagenomics assembly of the PRJNA485056 data set...
CTGACCGGGGCAAGGGTGCCGCTCACTCACCCAGAGCGGCCAGGGTGTGCAATGTGGGACCCCGCGACAAGGGATCCGGCCGCGGCCCCGCTTCGTGCGGCGGGGTCGAGGATATAAAAAGCACCGGCCCTGCTTGCGGATGGGTCGGTGCTAGGTGTGTGGCAGACTATTGAACGGCGCGGTCTGCCGGCGCGCCTGGAGAAAAAGAACAATGGAGGTTCGCATATGGGCAGCGGCGTTCCCTCTTTCCGCTGCTCCATACTATTAGTTTACGCCTGCAGGGGGTGAACTGGCGTGCACACTTTTCCTGGATTTACAAAAATCTCCATTTCAATTGCCTGAGATCACAAGCGGAGAGCGCCGCTGTGTAGGCAACGATATTCATCAGATCATCCGACGGATGGAGGCCCTGCTGCTGAATCGTATCGGCATAGTAGCGGGCGACAATTTCCCACAGTTCTTCTATCCTCTGTTGATATTGCTTCAGGTTCTCAGGACGTTTGATCATGAGCATTCACCCTCTCACGCAGATTCTCCAGTGCTTTTCGGTGCAGGCTTGCCACCCATCGCTCGCTGATGTACATGCGATTCGCGATTTTCCAGCGAGGCAGCCCATCCACATACCGCAGCTCCAACACCTCCCGCTGCATGGGGTTCTCCAGCCTTGCAATGGCTTTGGTGATCTCCTCCAGAATCGTGTGTGTTGTGGCCAGCTGGTCGCACAGGGCGGCCTGCTCGGCCACCAGCAGCTCCACGGCCGCGCCGATCTTATCGCTGGGCCCGCTGCGCCCCATGGAGAGGGACAGGCAGGGCGTGGTGGCCGTGGCCCGGGCCGTAGCGGTGCGGATGCGCTCCCGCAGGCGGATCTCTTCCCGCAGCGCCTGCCGGTACCGCCACAGCCAGGCCGTGAGGGCCTGATAGTCTTCTTTGGTCATGGCGCACCTCCGTTATTCGAGCGCAGCCAGGTCGGCATACTGGCTGCGGGGGATGGCGGGCGGCTGGTCCAAAAGAGACACTGCTTTGCGCAGTACCGCACATCCATGCAAGCTGCACCCGTGCTCCAGCCCACAGCCAAAGCAGGCCTCCGGGCGGCGTTCGGATTTCAGCCGCCGCAGCTGATGCAGCTCCGCAGGCGTCATTCCCGTGGTCGTATTGTAATTCTGAGCCATAGTTCTCCTCCTAGGTAATTGTCAAAACGTTTTATCTCCCGTAGCCGTGCGGATGATCTGGCAGGCAAGGCCCAGCAGTTCGTCCGGGGCGGCACCCTTGTACTTTGCCAGATGGTAGGCCCTGCGTAGTGCCTCGGTATCCTTCGTCACGTCCACAAAAATCCTGCACAGATGCTGGGTTTTCTCCAATGCCGCTGCATAGCGCTCATATTGCGCCAAAACCTGCAGCTTTTCGCGCTTTGCCTCGGGTTTTGGCAAAAGGCCGGTGTGCCAGTCGTGATAAATCCGGCGCAGGCTCAGGTACAGCAGGCCTTCTGGCGCGGTTAAGTGTTCAGGCATGCTCAATCCTGCTGCTGCCCGGCGTTCCAGTTCGGCGGCCGTCATACTTCGGCCACCGCAAGGTTCAGGTAGTGCAGAAGTTCATCGCGTGCTGCTTCCCACCCATAGCAAACGCAGGCACTGTATCCGGCCTCCTGCAGCTGATGCACCCACCAGGTCTGCTCCTGCGACGGTCGGCCAGCCGGGGTTTTCAGCTCGATGTACAGGCCGGCGTATGGGCCGCGCCTTACCGGCAGGCACAGATCCGGCACGCCCCGTTTTACGCCCATCCGCTTCCGGCGGGCCGCCTGCTGGGGACTGCATTGACGCTCGTTCTCGATGTGATACAGCAGTGCCAGCTCCGGCCATTGATGCCGCACAGAGGCTTGCTGCGCCCACAGCATCAGCGCATACTGGTGCCCGTCCTCTTTGGACAGGTCAATGGTGTGCCGTTTTGCTTCGGCCATGGGCTCACCTCCGGTTCAGCAGGCGGCTCAGCACAAGGCTGGCCTCCAACTTGTTCATTTCGTCCGGCAGTTCATACCGGCCTTTGGCGATCCGGCGGATGAGCTGCAGCTGCTTTTCGGTGGCGGGGGCATTCCGCCAGCGTTTGACCCGCTCCACGTTCCACAGGTATTCCTGATCTGGATACGTTTCCTTCAGGTGGATGTAGGTGCGGTCCAGCGCCTCCTGCATGGGCATGTACTGCCCGCCGAAGTGCACGTTGCCCAGCTCGTCCGCTTTGGGGATGACGATGCACTGGCCCTTCAGCAGGCTGCACACCATCCGGCCGTCCGGCATCCGGAAATAATTCACCCCATGGGTGGTATACTTCTGCTCCTTGGCCCACAGATCCACCGTGGTGATGTTGCGGATCCAGCTCTGGGGGCAATCAGCGGCGCGTTCGGCCTTGTCCGGCAGCTCAAACAGCAGGCCCTGCACGTCCTGCAGGCGCTTGGGCGGCACGTCTGTCAGGTCAATGCCCAGCAGGGTTGGGGCCGTGCACAGGCTGTCCTTGCCGGTCACGCCCACGCAGTCAATGAGGGTCAGGCGCTGCTTACCCGGATACAGCCGCAGGCCGCGGCCCACCATCTGGGTGTACAGTCCATCGGACTGGGTGGGCCGTGCGATGATCACCGTCTCCACCCGGGGGATGTCCGTGCCCTCGGTGAATACCATGCAGTTGACAAGGCACGGGATTTCTCCGGCCGTGAACCGGGCGATGATCTCGGCCCGGTTTTTCGTCTCGCCGGTGACCACCTCGGCACCGGGAATGCGCTTTGCAATCTCGTGGCACTGGGCCACGCTTACGGCAAAGATCAGAGTTGCCCCTTTGGCCAGCTTGCGGTAGGTCTGTGCAATGGCATCCGCGGTGCCCGCCATGGCTTCGGCCAGCTCACCGGGGGCGTAGTCGCCGCCGCGGGTGTGCACACCGCGCAGATCGTAGCCGATGTCCACCCTCTTGCAGTCGATGTCCGACAGATACCCGTTGCGGATGCCCCAGCGCAGATCCCGGTCAAAGAGGATCTCGCTGAATACGCCATTCAGCCGGGCATGGTCGGCCCGGTTGGGCGTCGCGGTGAAGCCCAGCAGCAGCCGAGGGCGGAAGTGGTCCAGGATCCGGCGGTAGCTCTTTGCGGCAGCATGGTGTGCTTCGTCCACCACGACCACGTCGAAGGCATCGGGGGCATACCGGTCAAGGCGGCGCGCAAGGCTCTGCACCGAGGCGCTGACCACCGCAGCCCCCGGCGGGGCGTGCTGCGCGCCCTGCTCCACGCCGGTGGTGCAGCGGAAGTATTTCAGGGGCTGCTGGACAAGTTCTTCGCGATGGGATAAAATAAGCATTCGCCCGTGAAAGGGCAGATGCGTGAAAATCACGGTTTTACCCATGCCCGTTGCCAGGCGGCACAGATATGCGCCGGAGCCTTTGGCCTCAATGGCCGCCAGGCATTCCTGCTGATACGGGCGCAGGGTAATGGAATCTGTTTCCATGGGAACCTCCTGTTTTAAGTGTAAATTTAAGCGTAACACCCATAACACCCCCGTAACACCCCTAGGTGTTACAGCTTTTGAACGCTGTATAGATGAAAATTGCGGGTGTAACACCGTAACACCTCTTTGCACAAACTCTATAAGGGCTTCACACACACCCCCCCTCTCTTTGGGGGTATGTGTGTTCTCTATATAGTGTGTTTATGGTGTGTTACAGGTGTTACGGTGTTACAATGGCGTTTTTTAATGATAATTCGATTGTTTCTTGTAACACCTTGCGCCGCGGAAGGTGTTGCACAGGTGCTACAAAAGCTCTGGATTTGCACAATCGTCGTCAATTTGTTCAGAATCCTGCGCAAGGTGCAGGCAGACACAGCGCACCACGCTGCCGCTTATGCGCTTTGCAATCGTGCTTTTGCCTCCGCTGGTGCGGATGAGGTCCGCGCTTTTCAGGTAGCTCAGCAGGGCGGTGGGGTTGTAGCCCGCCTCGTCGGCCACACGGCGGAACACCGAGTTGATGATGTACACCCAGTCGTCGTCCAGCAGGCCGTAGATGTCGCCGGTGGCCGTCTCCGGCCGCAGGCGATTCAGGTTCTGGCCCACCCAGTCGCGCATATACTCATAACCGCGTGCGCCCAGCGAGACCGCTTCTCGGCTGGCGAGAAACTGCCCCAGATCTGCGGCGGAGAGAGCGTGCCCGTCCCGGAAGATCCACTCGGTGGCAAGCTGGTCCGCCGCCACAATCAGGGCGGCCGCCATGGCCTGCTTGTCGGTGGTTTCGGTCGAGTTCAGCGCAGCGAAGGCTGCATCATACAGGACCTTTGCCTTGTCCAATGCGCCCGGCTGCAGCAGCTGCTGCACAAACTCCCGGCCAGCATGGCCGTAATGGGCGCGGAAGGCTTGCGCTGCTGCGTGGCCATCCTGCACCACCTTGTGGGCGCTGGTGCACTCGATCTCAATCACACGGTTTACGGCACCGGCGCCGGCGCCTAACGTGTTGATGGGAGTCTCGCCGGTGGTGATCATGGCGTTGGCCCAGGTGGGGGTGACGTCCACACCGCCGGCCTTGTTGCCGCGGATGCGCCCGGCACCCTGGCTGAGGCGGTACACGTTGAACACCACCTGACCGCGGGCGTTTTTGGCGAGCTGAAGCTCGTCGATGCACATGGGCAAGCTGTTCAGGAACGCGGCCGTGCGCTCATAGCCTACATCCGTGCCATCAAATGTCTTGATGTACTTGCCCATTTCGGGGCTGGCCCACACCGAAGCCGCTGCCATCAGGGCGACAGTCTTGCCGGTGGAAGAATCCACACCCCACAGGTGCACAAAAAACGGCAGCACTCCCAGCGGCTTCACCAGCACGCTGGCAAAGCTGGCGGCCAGCACAATGCGTGCGGCGCAGCCTTCGCGCCGGAAGGCAATGGCCGCCTCTTTCCAGGCGTCGTAATCCCCGGCGGGGTGGGTCGCGCTGAAAATGGCCGCATATTCCGGCCCGCCATCGTAGACAAGATCCTGCACATAGGGGCTGAACCGGCCTTCACTGACCCAGCCCAGCCGGCCGACCGACTTGCTCACCGGCAGCCGGTCGTAGTTCAGGCTGTACAGGTCGGTGAGATAGTCGCTCAGGTCGTTGGCCATGCGGACGTTGATGCCCAGCCCAGCGTCTGAGAGTTTGACCAGTTCTTTGGGAACGGCGTACTGGCTGCAGGGGACGATCAGCTTGCGCCAGCAGCCGCCCTTGCGGAAGGCAAACTCGACCTTCTCGGCCCCGGTGTCAATGTTTTCAAAGCGCCGTGTCAGCAGCACTGGAAACTGACAGGCCACTACTTCGCTCATGCCAATGCCGCGCCGCACGCCGAACTCGTCCACCACCCAGTCGCCGCAGTTCAGCTCAAGGGGCTGCCCCTGCGCGTTGGTGAGGTTTTCTTCCGGCAAAAAGGCGGCCCGCTGGCTCTCACAATAGGCCTTGTATAAAGCCTTGAAGTTGGGCACGCCCGCTTCCTTGGCCGCAGCGGCCATCTTTTCCAGCCGGCGCTTCTGGTCAAATGCGTTCTTTATGGCGAACAGCTCGGCAAACGGCTTGTCCGTCTCCAGATAGTCCTCTTTTGTGTAGCTCAATCAAGCATCACCTTCTTCCATGATGTATTCCAGATACTCCGCGTTTGCCAGCTCCAGCGCGTACCGGGCAGCCCAGCGGTCTTGCCCGGGGCGCGGCCGGGGCAGGGCATAAATGCCCCGCAGTACCAGCGTTACAGCCCAGCGAGCCTGTTCGGCGGCGGCTTCGGCAGCCAGCCGCTCGGCCCGGCGCTTCTGCCAGTCCTCGGCAGCATCCGGCGCCGGAGCTTCAAACAGGCCGAGGCCGAAGTCGGCATCCAGACGCCGGGCGGCCGCTGCCGGAGAAAGCCCAAAGAGCTTTTCGGCAAAGCTCACCACATCGCCGCCCGCCCCGCAGCCAAAGCAGTAAAAGCCGCCTGTGCCGGGGTAAATCTTAAAGCTGGGCGTCTTTTCGCTGTGAAAGGGGCAGCAGCACCAGCCGTGGGGATTGGGGTTCAGTCCGTACCGCTCAGCGGCTGCCTGCATGGGCACTGCCTGCACAATGCGGCCGAACACCTCCGGCGGCAGGCCCGTGCAACGGCGCACCGGCTCATTTGCGGCGCGGCGGCGGTTCATGGGGCGGCGGGAAACATGGCGCATCATCAGAAGGGAAGGTCGTCGCTGTCATCCAGAATGGTGAAATTCGTATCCACGGGCCGGGCTTCCGGCTCCAGCAGCTTCTTGGGCGGCACGGTAAAGTCACCATCCTGAATGGCCTTTACGCTGCGCACAGCGACCACCCGCAGCCGGGTCTTGATCTCGCCGTTGTACTCGTACTCTTCTTCGCCCAGCACCAGGCCCACCCGCTTGCGCGCCAGGGTGGTCTCGTCGTTCTGGAAGGTATAGCCCGGGTTCGAGACCTGCACGCTGGTGAGGAACGCCTTGAAGAACGGCTGCGCTTTGGGCTTGTAGCTGCGGATCAGGACGCCGCCGCCGGGCCACTTGTCCAGCGCCAGCCGGTCGCGCAGCTCCCGGAAATAGTTTTTGAAGGGTCCATCGGCGATGTCGAATTCAATGCGCAGGTATTCCTTTTCGGGCACATCCTCGGCCCGGACAATGCCGCACACATAGCCGCCGGGGGTCAGGCGGGCGTCGGTTGCTTCGCTTACGTTGTTCCAGTCAATGTTTTTCATTTTTCCTCTCCCAGTACTTCACAGTTGTTGTAGGCGTATTGAATCATGGCGGAGACAATCTTGCAGGCCGAAAGACCCATGCGCTGCATCAGATCGCTCACCATCAGGGATGCATCGGGGCGGATGCGCACCAGATTGCCGCACTCGCCGGTGTAGCCCTTGGCGCGAAAAACCAGCTTATCCATGAGCGGTCTCCTTCGTCATGCCGTAGTACTCGCGGATGATCTTGTCCACCGCGGCCAGGTCGTTGGGGATGAGGTCGTCCTCAAACATTCCCAGGGGGCTTTTCACCGTGTCGCGGCCGCTGTTGTGGGTAGCGAAGAAGTAGTGGTCATCCTGTACCACGGTTTTCAGCACGATGGTGTACAGGCCTTCCAGCGTGACCTTTTCGTCCAGCAGCTTGCCGACGGTCTTGAACTTTTCGTTCCCCTTGTCGTCCGTCTCGGAGTGGCCGATAAAATAAACGATTTTGTCCTCAGGCAGAGCCGCCGCCCGGCGCACCAGCGTGTAGTAGTTCAGGGCCATGTCGGTGAATTTCTGATAGCCGGAGATTCTGGCCGTGCGCATGAACTCGTTGGTCATCAAGTAGGTGGCATCGTCGATGATGATGGAAGGCTGCTTGATGCGCTGCAGGGCGTCGTCAATGCGTTCGTAGTTGTCGGTGTTCAGGGTGCGCAGCGGCGAGCGGAAGGGCAAAGGTTTGCCGGATACGTTGATCACGGCCACGTCGTTCGGCGTGAAATTCCGGATGCTGGTGGATTTGCCGGTTCCGGACTGGCCGTAAAGCATTGCGATGATTGCCATTGTTCTTTCTCCTTGTTACTTGATTTGCACGTTCAGGGTGTCCACAAGCGCCGCGCCAGGCACCTCAACGCCGGACTTAATGGCGGCCTTGATGGCAGCTTTGTCGGGGCTGCGGGTGACCTTTTCGGCCATGTACGCGGCCGGAATAGCCTGCTCATCCAGCACCCGCACCGAAAAGGACTTGCGGAAGCTCACCACGCATTCGTCCACCGTGAACTTCTCGCCGCCCAAAGCATCCGCAAGATACTGCTTCAGGGCATCGGCCTTCTTCTGGGCGGCTTTCAGCCGCTCGTCGAATGCATCCCGTTCGGCCTTCAGGGCCACCACGGACGCATTCAGGTTCTTCACCCACAGGGCGACGTTCCGAATCTTATCGGCCCGCTCCATCTGGAGCGCAGCCAGCGCCTCTTCGTCGATCAGCTCACCCGTTTCCGGGGCGATGCAGGCCAGGATGGCACGGTCAATTTCGTACAAGGTCATTCTTTGTCCGCCTCCTTCTCCGGCTGCGCAGGGATTCCGCTGCTCTGGGCGTACTCTTCGACGATCAGGCGGACGCGGCCGGCAAAGGACTTAAACGGATCCTTGTCCGCCAGCAGCTGGGCCAGAATGCTGTTCAGGTAGCGGTCGCCGAGTTCCAGATCACCGCTGCACGAGCGGCTCAGCGTACCGATGTATTCGATGTTCACCAGTGGCTTGCGCTGCTCGATTGCGCTGCCCTTTGCCGCGGCGGCCAAATTTTCCATAATTTCCATGCTGTTTCGCATCATTTTTATTTCTCCTTTACTCTGCGCCCGCAGCGGTGCAGCGCGGGCATGTATTCAGGCGTTCGGCCCTCGGGGGGCTTTTTGGTTGGCACACAGTCCCGGCAGGTGTAAGGGGTGCTAAAATTGCCACCGTGACACTTTTTGGCCGGGCGGGTGCAGGCCGCGCAATTCATGTCACATTTCATGGTGAGTACCTTCCTCTCGGGCCTGCTTGGCCCAGCCGCTGACGGTTACAGGGGCGGCCCCCACCATGATGGCCACGCGATGCTGCGGGTAGCCCCGGGCCAGCAGGGCCAGCGCGCGGTCTTTCTTGGCGCTGCGTTTGGCCGACGGCTCCGGCAGCCCCAATGCCGCACGGACTTGTGCGTGGGTCAGCCCGGTACACTGGGCCAGAATGGGGATGGCCTTGGTTTTGCTGCGGGACTCGCGATAGAGGCTGCGCATCCAGTCCAGGGTGTCCTGGTCAATTTCCACATCCGCCACGGGGGTCACCTCCCAGCATGTCGAGCGAACCGCTCAAATATAAAATCATTGCGCAAATTACAATGGTGTTGGTGACCTCGTCCAACTCGTGGAAGTCGACGTCTCCGCGCTTGTCACGCCGCTGCCCGGCGGTTTTCTGCACCAGCATGTGGCGAAGCTGCTCGCAGGCGTCCTTCATGGCGTCAATATCCTCCGTGTGCAGCTGGTATGCGCCCATCTGAACAAACGCCCACATTGCATCCAGGGCCTCGTATTTGACACGCTTGTCATTCACTGCGCGTCACCCCCAATCCATGCGCCCAGGCCCGCGGCAAGGCCGATCAGGAAAATTTCACCGCCCACGGCCCAGTAGCCGCGGGTCAGGTAAGCCACCGGCACCCAGATGGCGGCAGCGGCCAGGGCACCGAAGATGCCGCCGAAGATACCGCCCCAGTTGACGCGGGGCAGGCGGTGGGGTAAGATAGTGGCAGTGCCACGCCGCGTGGGTTTGGTGCTGTTCAGGTCGTCCCGGCTGCAACCCGGGGCGGCCTTTTTGCTTACGATGATGTACTGGGTCACTTGTAGTCCTCCTTTAGGTTGTCCACAGCGCCAGCAGCCAGGTGCCCAGCATCAGAGCCATGGCAGGCATTGCCTTCGGCTTGCGGTCATCAATCACGCAGGCTGCCGTGTACCAAATCAGCGCCGCCAGCCCCAGCCAGGGCAGCAGGCTCAGCAAAACCCTCATCGTTCCAGCGCCTCCTTGGCCTGCGCCAGGGTGGTAATCCCCTGGCCCTCGTCGAGTGCCTTGCGGATGGCCCCAAAGGTGGCCGTCCGCTCCCGGTACCACTTGGCCATCCGGGCCGCGCCGGCGCGCTCGGCCTTCGGCAAGTGCTGGCTTTTTGCGCAGCGCTCGGAGGATTCGGCGTTTTCCGCCATCCGGGCCTGGGCCACCGCACAGGCGGCCTGCAAGGCGATCACCTCGTGAATGCTCAATTCATACAGCATGGGTTGCCTCCTTACTCTTGATCCAGGCCTCCAGATCGGCCCGGTAGATCCGCACGATCCGCCGCCCGGGGCTGCCGTCCGGCCGGGCGGCCCGGGTGGTGTGCCCATATGGGTACCGGCCGGATTCAAGGCCGGTCACCTCGTCCCAGTAGCTGGCCCGCATGCCGGCTTTGCGCTTCAGGCTCAGCGTCTCGTTGATTGTCAGCGTTGGGCGCATGTGGTTCACCTCCTTGTTGGTTGTCCCCTTCCGCGGTATACTTGAACGTGAAGGGAGATGAAATAATGCAGCGCAGAACCGATTGTGAAAATGTGATATTAAGCGCTGAAGAGAAAAAACTGCTAAAGGAAATTCAGCGTCATCCGCACAGAAAATGCAGCGATCAGGAAATTCACACATTGAAAATAATGGGGTTGGTCACTCCAGATACATGCGGAGTCGATGCATTTAATGCGCCGATCCTGACCGGGACCTATTGCGTGTCCGAATTTTATCTGGTCTACAAAGAGTACCGGAAGGACAACCGCCGGGACAGGATGTTGACCTCGCTCTGGCTGCCCATTGTGGTCAGTATCATCACCACCCTAACAGTAAACGCACTGCAATGGTCGTGGCCGCTGCTAGTACAATGGTTTGCCAGTTGTCACTGAAGAAATCACGCATGTGGTTCACCTCCTTTGCGGCTCTCGTTATTTCAGTAATATCGCTGCTGCTGCAATTGCGGCCGTGAGCGCCCACATGATAGTAGGCGTCCAATACAGCCACCAGGGCAGCCGATGGGTACGCATATAGCGGATGGTTCCACGGCGGCCTTTTTTCAGCTGCCCGCCGGGCGTTTTTCTGTTCTCCATGTGGTTCACCTCAGTTCAATAGCCGCCCTGCCGGGGTGGCGCGCTTCAGGAACAGGTTCACGAAGTACACCTGACCTTTGCCGGTCACCTTGGGGGTCTTGTTGATGGTGGTGTGGCCATCCGAGTGGACCACGGTGGTCTCCTTGATCTCGAACAGGCCCATCTCCACGGCCCGCTGGGTGGGCATATTCCGGTCGGTGCCGTTGCGGCGGATGAGGTAGCCGTTTGCCCGCAGCCAGTCGAACAGCCGATTAGGCCCGATGTCCACGCCGTTCTGGCGCAGAATCTTGGCCAGCTCGCCGATCAGGATGCTGCTTTTGCTGGCGCGCACGGCGTCCGCAAACACGGCCTTCGGGGTCATCTCCTCAATCTGGGCGACCTTGTGCTCCAGCTCATCGTGGGCGGCGATCAGCGCCTGGGCCATCAGCTCTGCCCGGGAGAGGGGTTTTGCGGCCAGCTCCTTTTCCATGGCGTTGAATGCGGCAATGTACTTGAGCTTCCACTCTAGCGCGGCCTTGCCGGTAAAGCCCATGGCCAGCAGCGTGAAGCCGTCGCGGGTCATCAGATATGTGCGCTGGGGTCTGCCGTAGCTGTCCGGGGTGTCAGTCTCGAAAAACATCTGCGCAAAATTGCGCACATCTTCTTTCAGACCGTCAATTGCCCGGAGGACATCACGGTGGTTCTTCTCGAAGCTCTCGGCAACCTGGCGGCTGGACGCCACAGGCTCTCCGTTCTGCGTTGATAAGATAATGTTGGTCATGATGAATTCTCCTTTGAAGAAAAGTAACTTTTCAAGTTACTCACCGGCCAAAAAATACAGCCTGCGGATTGTCGATGTTCAAAAGTTCCACAATCTTTGAGGCTTCATCTGTGCCAAAAACACGCTTTTTTAGCTTCCGGGTTAGTGTCTGTTCTGATATCCCGAGCTTCTGGGCCAACATTTTTTGCGTATATCCTTCCTTTACCATGTAGGACTTGAGCAAATTTACGTTTACCACATTTTCACCTCCGATCGGCCTCAATGTAACTTGTGAGGTTACAAGTATAATATCATCACATTCGTGACCTGTCAAGTCATTCTTTTGAATTTAATTCAAAATATTGTAAACTGACGGTTTATCTGATATACTATACTCATTAAAGGAGGTGCTCACAATGACGGTAGGCGATCGCATCCGGCAAGCCAGATTGGAGCAAGATGTAACTCAGCAGGAACTGGCAGACTATATTGGCGTTTCAAAGCAGGCTGTTTATAAATATGAAAACAATATTGTGACCAACATCCCAACCGATAAAGTGGATGCAATTGCCCGGCGGCTAAAGGTATCTCCCGCCTACCTGATGGGCTGGGAAGAGCAGCCTACGCCCGCTGCCCCCATCCCGCCGGGCTTCGAGCCGCTACCGGACATGGACACGGTGCCGCTGGTGGGGCGCATTGCCTGCGGTACTCCTATCACAGCCGAGCAGAACGTGGAGTGCATGGTGTGCGTGCCGTCCAACTGGCGGGCTACCTTTACGCTGACCTGTCGGGGCAGCAGCATGGAGCCACGCATCCATGACGGCGATCTGGTGGCCATCCGCAGCCAGAACACCGTGGAAACCGGCGAGATCGCCGCCGTGCGCATCGGCGAAGAAGCCACCCTGAAGCACGTTTACCTTCACGACAACTTCATTGAGCTGCGCCCCGAAAACCCCGCCTTTGAAAGCATCATCCTCGCCAAAGAAGAAATGAATACGGTTGTGATTGAGGGCAAAGCCGTTGGGCTTTGCAGAGATATTTAAAAATAGCTGGAGCATAAAAAAGGAGACCGATATGCGGATTTATACCATCATTGGCGGGGTGAACGGTTGCGGCAAGTCCAGTCTTACCGGCAGCCTGAAGGCCGAGCGCACCGATCTTGGCCTGATTGTTGACCCCGATCAGCTCACCGCCCAGTGTGGTGGCGATGAATACGAAGGCGGCAAGCTGGCCGTTCAGCGGCTGGAAACCGCGCTGGCCGACGGCATCAGCTTCACGCAGGAGACCACCCTCTCCGGAGGCTATCCTCGCAAGCTGGCCCGCCGGGCCAAAGCGGACGGGTACTACATCCGCCTGTACTATGTGGGGCTGAACACTCTGGATGAAAGCATTCTGCGTATTGAAAACCGTGTGCGCAAAGGCGGCCACAATATTCCCGCTCACGATGTGGAAACCCGGTTCGCCCACCGCTTTGCGGATGTGGCCAAAATCCTTCCTTACTGTGACGAAGCAAAATTTTTCGACAACAACAACGGGTTCGCGCTGGTTGCTGAATACCGCAACGGCGAACTGCTGCCGGTCGGCATGCACCGCCCGGCCTGGCTTGTGCAGCTGATGGACGCGCTTCGGTGAGAGAGGTCGGCTGGGCGCACTGGGTGGGGTGAAAGGAGAAAAATGGACGATCAAAATAAAGGCGAAATCATTATGTATCAGACGGAGGATGGTCTGACGGAAATTCAGACAACTCTGATAAATGATACAGTTTGGCTGTCTGCTAATCAGATGGCCGAGCTATTCCAGCGTGACGAAAAGACGATTCGCAAGCATATTAACAATGTTTTTGATGAAGGGGAACTGTCTCGTGAGAACAACACGCAAAAAATGCGTGTTGTTCATGTCAAGCAGCCGGTTGCGTTCTATAATCTCGATGTTATTATCTCCGTTGGCTACCGTGTCAAGTCTCAGCGCGGCACACAATTCCGTATCTGGGCAAATGGTGTGCTGAAGGAGTATCTTAAAAAAGGCTTTGCACTGGATGATGAACGCCTGAAGAACCTCGGTGGGGGCGACTACTGGAAAGAGCTGCTTGACCGCATCCGGGATATTCGTTCGTCGGAAAAGGTGATGTATCGGCAAGTGCTTGATCTGTACGCCACCAGCGTGGACTATACCCCGAACAGCCCGGAGACTGTACAGTTCTTTAAAATTGTGCAGAATAAACTTCATTTTGCCGCTCACGGGCACACTGCCGCAGAGGTTGTCTATCAGCGTGCAGATGCGGATAAACCGTTCATGGGGATGACCAGTTTTAAAGGTGAGCATCCGACCTTGCAGGAAGTCGGCATCGCGAAAAACTATCTGACGGAGGAAGAACTGAAAGTTCTGAACAATCTAGTATCCGGTTACTTTGACTTTGCAGAAATTCAGGCGATTCGGCATAATCCCATGTATATGAAGGACTACATTGAGCAACTGGATAATATTCTTGCATCCATGGGCGAGAAAAAGCTGGTTGGTGCCGGAAGTATCACGCACCGGCAAGCGCTGGAAAAGGCGCGGGAAGAGTACAAAAAATACCGCATTAAGACGCTGTCTCCTGTGGAAGAGGATTATCTGAAAACAATTAGATCTTTGGAAAAAGAAGCTAAAAAGAAAGCAAAATAAAAACGCCCCCGGTGCTACCAGCACCGAGGGCGCATCCAACCAGCTTGCCCGGAGAGGACAATACCAGCAAGAACATCTGTATTGTACCACCTCCGGGCAGGCCTGACAAGTCGTACAGGAGGTGTTTGTTATGTTGTGTCCCCATTGCCGCCGCCGTATTCAGGCGGCGCCGTACTGCTGCTACTGCGGCCAGCCCACCGGCGCGGCCGAGCGGCCGGTGATCCGCCGCCGCAAGCGCTCAAACGGCTCCGGCACCGTGTACAAGGTGGACGGCCTGGCCAAACCCTGGCGGGCCAGAGTGTACAAGGACGGTCGTTTCATCCAGCTGGGCTATTATGCCACCCTGCGGGAGGCGCAGGCCGCCGTCACGCCCGAAAACGTGGAGGCCGCCAGCAGCGTGTACAACTACACCTTCGGCCAGGTCTGGGCGCTGGTGTGCCAAAGCGCCAAATTCCAGGCGCTGGGGCAAAATCAGCAGGTCACGCTGGACGGCGCGTACCGCCGGCACCTGGCCGGGCGCATCGGCGGCCAGAAAATGCGAGAGCTGCGGCCCCGGCACTATCAGCCGATCCTCGACGACCTGGCGGACGAGGGGTACAGCGAATCCCTGTGCACGAAGGTGCTTCAGGTGATTTCCAAATGCACCGCTTGGGCCATGCAGAACGACCTGATCAGCCAGGACTATGCCCGGCTGCTGTACATTGACGGAGACAAGAGCGGCGAGCGGCAGGTGTTCACTGAGAGCGAGATCCGCACCCTGTTCGCCCACCAGGGCACCCGGGACGTGGACATTATCCTGGTGCTGATCGGCACCGGTATGCGCCCGGCCGACCTGGTCAAAATCCGCCGGGACGACGCGATTGACGTGGCCGGCCACTGCCTGCTGCTGGCCGGCAGCAAGACGAAGGCCGGCCGAGGGCGGCCGCTGTACATCAACTCCGCCGTGTGGCCCATCTTCCTGCGGTACTACCTGGCCGCCGCGCCGGGCGGCTATGTGTTTCCGTCGCCCGCCGGCAAGCAGCTCAGCCTGCACAACTACCGGATGCGGGAATTCTACCCGGCACTCGCACGCTTGGGCATCATGCCAAACCCGTACCGGCCGGACGGCAGCCGCGTGGACGATGTGCCGCCTCGCCTGGTGCCGTACAGCTGCCGCCACACCTTTTTCACCCTGGCGGCTCAGTCCGGGGTGCGCAAGGATGTGATGCAGCGCACCGGCGGCCACGCAATCGGCAGCGACATAACAGACCGAGTGTACATTCACCGCGCCGCGCAGGACATGGCCGCCGAACTGGACAAGCTGGGGGACAAGCTGCACCAAATGGGCGGGTAAGCATGGCGGGGCAAAGTGGCCCACGAAGAGTGCGACCCTGTTGTACGAACGTATTTCATGCTGGTTAGCCCAACATTTGCCCAACGCGCTGTAATTATATCGGTATAGCGATAGAAACTTATGGTGAACGTCTGCTTGACGTGCAGGGGGTCAGGGATTCGAGTTCCTTACCGCCCACCAAAAAAAGGCGTTACATCGTAAGATGTTACGCCTTTTTTCTTTTCTAAATTTGTACTATTTGACCCTGTTTGACCCTATTTCGGCGCGGTTAGCCCAATATTTGCCCAACTTAAACAGTGCAAAGTGCAGGAATTGTGATCTGTGCGGTGCACTTTATGTCAGGTTTGAGGCATACAAAAAAGCGGCCCAGTCTCGCACACTGAACCGCTTTATTTTTTATAGGAACTTTGTCAAGTGAATTGGGCCACGATGCATCTGCACCGTGGCTTTTTTATGCCATTTTCAAAAAAGGGGTTGACTTTTGCCTAGGCGTATATTATATTATGTCTAGGCGAATTGTGAGGTGATAAAATGTCGCCTAAACCTGGTCGTCCCATTGTAGGCAACGAGCCAAAAAACAAGCAAATCGCTTTAAGAGCTACCGAAAGCACTGTGAAGAAATTTCAAGAATGTGCCGATATTACCGGCAGAACTAAAACCGATTTACTTGAAAGTATGGTCAACGAGCTATATGAGAGGCTAACAAAAAAATAAGAGTAGCCTGTCCCCTGCAAAAAGTTCAGACTACTCTTTCCACACCAGAGGTTTCCCTTTGGTAAATCTATTATACCAATCGGTAATACCTCTTGCAAGAGAAAAAGAGGTTTTTATCATGACAAAAGCAGAATCCGCACTCCACATGATTAAAAAAGAGCGTGAGCAAAACAATAACAATCGTCTGTTTGCGCGTGAAATCAATGCTGTCTATGAGCAGCATCCTTCCGATGTCTATGCATTCGGCATCGATATGTTCCTGCTGGGCATGGCCAAAGGCCGCCGCATGGAGAAGGCCGCACGGAAATGTGGTGCTCGAAATGGCTGATATTCAGGTTTTCACTTACAATTCCAACGAAGTCCGCACCGTGGAGATGAAAGGCGAGCCGTGGTTCGTCCTGAAGGACGTGTGCGAGGTGCTGGGCATTGCCAACCACAAAATGACGGCACAGCGGCTTGATGCGGATGAGGTAAGCCTGACTGACCTCACCGACAGCATGGGCCGTCAGCAGGAGACTACCGTTATCAACGAATCCGGCCTGTACAACGTCATCCTTCGCAGCGACAAGCCGGAGGCCAAACCTTTCCGCAAGTGGGTCACCGGCACGGTGCTGCCCTCCATCCGTAGGCACGGGGCTTACATGACCCCCGAGACCCTGCAGGCCGCGATCCTCAGCCCGGACACCATGATCCAGCTTTGCCAGCAGCTCAAAGCTGAGCAGGACAAGAACGCCACTCTGACGGCTGCAAACAGCCAGCTTACAGTGGAGAAACAGATCCTGGCCCCAAAGGCCGAATACTTTGATGAACTGGTGGACCGCAACCTGCTTACCAACTTCCGAGAAACGGCCAAACAGCTGGGAATCGGCGAGAAGTTGTTTGTCGCGTTCCTGCTGGAAAAGAAGTACCTCTACCGCGATAAAAAGGGTAAGCTGATGCCTTATGCCGAAAAGAACAACGGCCTGTTTGAAGTGAAGGAGTGCTTCAACGAAAAGACCCAGTGGAGCGGTACGCAAACGCTCATCACGCCCAAAGGCCGTGAAACCTTCCGCCTGCTCTACTTGAAAGCCTGACCGAAACAACAGAAAAGGCCCTCCCATGCGGGAGGGCCTTTTGCTGCATTCTGGCTCAGTTGTCACCCACCAGCTGCTTGAACGCCTGGTGCAGGCCGGTGGAGGCCAGGCCGCTGACCATGCCGGCCAGGATGGTGCCGGCGTCGATGGCGGGCCAGCTGGCCCAGCAGGCCAGGGCAACGCCCAGGGCGGCGCACAGGGTGGGAATGAACTTGTTGTCCACATCCTTCACCCACTTCTTGGTCACGTAGCCCACGCACAGGCACAGGCCCACGATGACCGGAATCATGTAATCCGACAGATACGAAATGTCCATGGTTAGTCTTTTCCTGCGGTTTCAAGGTCCGCAATTCGGTGGTTGATCACCTTGATCTGCTCCTCCATCACCGGTACGCGGCGGGCGAAGTTGTTATGTTCCCGCACCTCGCGGGTCAGCTCCTCCAGCTTGGTGTCGGTGACGGCCTGCTGGGTGCTCAGCTGGCTGGCCACCTGGTGGCCCACCTTTTCGGTGGTTTTCTGGCCGCTGATAATCACCCCCAGCAGCGACAGGCCGCCGGTGATGAGTGCCACAATGATGCTCTCCATGTCAGCCCTCCAGCAAAGCGGGATTCACCAGCCCGAGCAGCCCCAGCAGCTTGTCCAGCTTTGCTTCCATGCGGGCCAGCTGCTCGGTGCAGGCGGCGGGGTCGTCCTTACCGCTGTCGGGTGCCGGAGTGGGTTCCGGCTCCGGCTCGGGGGTCGGCTCGGGCGCAGGTTCGGGCACGTACTCCATGCAGCCCACGGCCAGAGCAGCAGCCTTTGCGGCCACCGCCTTCCGGTCGCCTGCGCTGGCGGGACCGATAATGAGATAGTCGCCCGCATCCTCGTGGGGCAGGCCCAGGCTGTCCGCCAGGGCCGCCATGGTTTTGCGGTCGCCGCCCGAAACCGGGCCTACTTTCAGCATATCGCTCATAACGTCCTCCTTCTCGCTGCCGAAGAGCAGCGCTTCGTCCGGGCAGAGGTTCGTGTCCACCGGGCCGGAAATGCCGGGCACGCGGCCGCTGCTGCCGGTCTGCCACAGCACATACGGCCCGGCGTAGGTGCAGGCCGCGGTGTACTGGGCCACCCAGACGGGCAGCCCGGCCAGCGCGGCCATGTCCAGCTTGGTTTCCAGCCAGTTCTTGCTGGCGTACAGGCCGGGGCGGTACCCGGCAGCCTGCACGGCGGCACAGAAGCTCTGCACGCAGGCGGTGCGGCCCGCCGTGGTCTGGGCCAGAATGGCCGGTTCGTATTCCTGGTCAAAAAACAGGGGCAGGTCCAGCCCGCGCCCCGCCAGCACCTGCAGGCAGGCGGCGGCCTCGCTGGCTGCGTCGTCAGGGCTGGAAGCGTAGCTGTACCAGTACGCGCCCACCTTCAGGCCCGCGGCCTTTGCGCCCGTGTAGTTGGCGGCAAAGTACGGGTCCGCCTGGGTGGCCGTGTTGCCGTAGCCCGCCCGCAGAATGGCAAACCGCACCCCGCTGGCGGCCACTTTGGGCCAGTCGATCTTGCCCTGATGTTTGCTTACATCGATGCCTTGAATGCTCATAAAACCTCCTCTCAAACGCGGTAAATAGTCACGGCACCCAGCTCAGAGTAGCGGCTGCTGCCAGAAGTGACGGAAACCCACTGGCTGCCGTTGAGCGTAAACGTGCCTTGTCCGCCCCACTGAGAGCTGTTATACTCCCGCTCTGCGCTGTAAATCCGGGTGGAAAGGGTGCCTGCATCCGCGATATAACAGCCTGTCAGGTCAGCGATTGCCCCGCACGCCCGGTAGGTACCGGCAGGCAGCCAGCAGCCCCAGCCGCCAAAGCCGGAGGTACCGCCCACCGTATAGGCCAGCTTGATCCGGTTGTAAGAGCCGCCGCTCCACCGATTGTCCCCCACGGTCGCAAACATCGCCACCGCATGGCCGCGCCCGGTGATTCCCAGCACGCTGCTGCCTGCGCAGAGGTTCCCTTCGTTCAGGCCGATTACTCTTGCCACAGTAGCATAGCTGTCACCCACGTATGTTTCGCCGTTGTAGTAGCCCTTCGGCGGTTTAAGGTACACGCGCTTAACCCCGTCGGTGTTTTGATAGGCTTGCGTGTCTCGCTCCACCGGTGTGACCGCAACGCGCGGGTAGGAAGCGGACGCCCCCACAGCCCCGTTTTTGCCCACCGTGTTCCGGCCCAAAATCGTGCCAGTCACCCGCTCGCCGTTTGCGCCGTGAGCCGTGGTGCCCTCCAGCAGCTTCGCGGCGGCCACGGTGTCCGCCGTCAGATCGATCAATACCCTGGTGTTAAAAACAATCTTGCTGTTGCCCATGGCCCTTACCCGATGGTCACAGTCCGGCCGCCGCTTGTGTTGTCGCTAACGGCATAGGGGATAGCGGCCACTTCAACCTGAGACAAGCAGTTGTAGTCCTCATCGGGCAGCACGGTCTGGGCGGAGGCCTTGGGGATCACGCTCTTGCTCTGGGGCTTCATATCCTCGCTGCCGCTCATGGTGCCTTCCACGCCCAGCACAGTCACGCCATTGCGGATGTTGGTGGGGATGAGCTTGGCCTGCTCGGTCGAGTCGATGGTCACCTTGCCGCTGCCGTCGTGGTAGCCCTGGGGCACGGTGTAGGCTCCGGCTTTAGTGCTGATTTTGCCCGAAACCGCGCCCCGGTTGGGCATGGTGCCGGTGACCTTCTTGCCCTTCACGTAGGCGGTCTTTCCGGACAAAATCTCAGCGGCCGCAGCGGTGGCGTCGCCGGTGGCGGCGTCCCAGTCGCAGGTGCCGGTGATGGGTGCGCCGTCCTTGCCGTGGGCGGTGATGCCCTTCAGCAGCTGCGCCGGGGTGACGGTGTCGCCGGTGAGGTCCATCAAAACCTCGCCGTTAAAAATAACCTTGCTGTTATAAGTGTTGGTTGCCATGGTTTACTCCTCTCCGATAAAAACGGTTGTGCCGCCGGACGGGTTGCCCACGCTCCAGCGCTTGATTTCGCGCACGGTGATGTCCTGTGCCAGATATTTGCGGGCCGTGGGCAGGGTCTGCACACTGCCCGACGGGGTGACGGTGGTGGGGCCGGTGTACTCTTCGCCGTGGGCCGCCACCACCGGGCCGGTCACGGACACAGAGGCGGCCGGGGTGCCCGCGGTGACCCGCACGGCCCGGGCTTCCGCCACGCAGACGCGCACGCTCACGGGTCATCCGCCCCTTCCGTCGGCTCTTCGGCTGGCTCGAACAGGGTGCGGTTCATTTGCAGGGCCACCAGGTTGGTGGCGGGCTGGTCGCGCACACCGGCCAACGTGATGCGGGTGTCCAGGTAAAAAGTTCCGTCGCCGGGCACCAGCCAGGTTTCGGCCTCCGTCCAGGGCACCATGATGCGGCTGCCGCCCTCTTCGCGTTGGGCCTCGCCCGGCCAGACACACCGCTTGATGAGCGGGCTTGCATTGGTGGGCCCGCGCCGGAAGATAAACTCAATGCGCTCGGCCTTGTCCAGGTCCACGCCCGAAAAGTCCACGGCCAGGGCGAAGTGGGTGCCTTGCTTCAGCATGGGTGCCTCCTCTCTTATACATAGCAGATCACGCCGTACCCCGATGGTGTACCACCGCCGAAGTTGCTGGTCCACTGCATTATGATTTGCTGCCCTGCAGCGACGCTGAACTGCGCCACATACAGGTTGTTTCGGCCCGGTGTAGCCACCACCTGGCCGCCAATGGTGATGGACTGAATTTGCATATCATGGTCGGCACTGCCGGCAAAGACAAACAGAAGCACCCCGCTGGCGGGGGCTGTACCCATGGTGTGGGCACTGTAGTCGGTGGGCAGGCCGCCGTAGTATACGGCCCGTGTGAGACCCGTTCCGTCAATGTCCAGCACCTGCTGACCCGCCATAAGCTTCGCAGCGCTTAAACCAATGGCTGCTGCTACGTTGACGTATGTATCGCCAATGTAGCTTGTACCATCGTAGTAGCCCGCCGGGGGCTGCAAGCAAAAGCGGCTTATCCCGTCCATGTTCTGGTTTGTTTGAGTGTTCGCCGTCACGGGAGTGACAGGCACGCTGGGGTAGTATTGGCTGATGCCCACCGCCCCGTTTTTGCCCACCACACTGCGGTCCTTCCGGGTGCCGGTTTTCAACGATTTGTCTCCGCCACTGTAGAAAGTTTTACTCTCCAGCACATCGGAGGCGACTGCGTCGGCGAGGGCAAGATCGGCACCACTCAAGCCCCCGCCGCCCTTAAAAGTTAGTTTCTTGTCGTTTCGGCACACCAGCACCGTCTCGCCGGTTACAAACGCCCCGGTGTCCAGCGCTGCACCGTTCTCGTAGGTTCCGCGCAGCGTCGTGGTGCCAATGGTGAACACATCTCCGGCTGTAAAATCCGCCGCAGCTACAAAGCGGATAATCGCATTTGTGTATGCTGTTTTCCCGGCGGGCGGGGTCAGCATATGCACTCCCAAGCCCGTATTGGATACGCTGCGCCGGTGGGTGTACGTCAGAATGGCAGCACTGGAAAGTGCGGCTGCACTGCTCTTGGCATCCGCGGCCGAATCGGCCGCAGCTTCAGCGCTCTGCGCTGCCGCATCCTTATAGGTGCCGGCCTGAGTCTCACTTTGCTTTGCCTGGGCCGCATAATCCGGCGCGGCCAGAATCGCATCCAGATTCTGATTTACAAGGTTGGCTGCCGCCACCGCCTCGGCCACGGTTTTGTAATCATCCGTATCCTTTACTGCGTCATCCTGCATAGGGTTCGCGACGATTTTCAGCGCAAAAACAGGCGACTGCAGCACCCCGTTTGCGGTGCCGATTTCAATGCAGGCCGTGCCCATTCCGGCAGCAGCAGCAGCCTGCGCTGCCAGCTGATAGGTCACCACATTGCCGGCCACCGAAGTTGCCGGGGCATACACCACGTGCCCCGTGGGCTTTTTGATTCGGAGGTTCACGGTTGCATTGTTCGGGATTGTATACGGCACACCACCGGTATACAGCTCGACTTCGATGGTTGGCAGCACTTTGCTGTATTGCGTGTAGGTTACCACATCCGGCACGGCAGGCCGGGAAAAGTCCAGTGTAATTCTTTGCGTTACCTGCCCATCCAATCTGATCACTCCTTTCACCAGGGGTCGGTCTGGCCGCACAACGCCCATCGGTAAGATCCCGAGGCATCTTGAATCTGCACCCAGTTGGTATACAGTGTGTTTTGCCTCGAGTTTGGCCGAAGCCGTGTGAGCATCACGTCTTCCGTGTTCAGTGTCCCGGCGTTCAGCGCGCCGGTAAATGCCCCGTCAGACGTTTGCCCAATGCCGATGCCCTGGGGGCCGACATAGGTATAGTAGGTGGTAGCATCCTTCTCACCGGATTCCAGCATCTTTCCGGACCAGAGCTGCAGCATTCCCGCGCCGGTTGTAGCGCCTACGGCGGAATACAGGCGGGCGCGTAGATTGTCTCCTTCCATCAGCTTGAGGACGGCCGCCCAGGCATCCAGCGTGTAGCTCCCATTGATGCTGGTTAAGTGGTCCGCAATTAGATTGATCACGCGGATCATGGCGGCATTCAGTGTCCCGGTGGCGATATAGTCCGCCACGATCTTTCCGTCCGCCGTGATGGCAGTCCCATAGGGGCCGTTGTACCCGTTGCCGCTGTACCCAAGGCCGGCCTTGTTCCATCGCCAGACATTCCGGGCGGTTTCAATCTCCGGTTTGTCCATGATGAGAATCTCGTCTGGTTCCTTGCTGCCGGTGGAACTGTGCAGCACCACATAGCCGCCCCGGTTGCCGGTAATCATGGATGTGGCGCCGTTGATGACGCTCTGCATGGCGCTGCTGCGGGGCAGTGCTTTGATCGTCTGCCCCTGACTGGCGATGGTGTCGGCAATGTTGGCCCGTGCATCACCCAGTTCCACGCTATCGTATCGGTCCAGCAGGACGTTGTACACGGTTTTCACGCAGCGGGCCGAGGCGGACACACCCAGCCTGGAAAACTCCACCCGGACTGTGTCGCCCAGATCCACCTGTTCCAGCAGTGCTTTTCCTTCATATTCTTCCGTCTGCCCCAGCTGGGCAAACGACACCGTCATGGATACTTTGGGCACGCCGATGCGGTTCTGCTTCATGTAGGTTTGCGCCGCCGTGCGCAGCTGCTCTTCCGTGGGCGGCTGCTCAAATTTTTCCGACAGGTCCAGAGGCAGAATGCGCACAAAGCCATAATTGCCCTGAGCCGCCAGGGTCTTTTCCGGCAGCTGCACCAGCCCGCTGCCGTCGCTTCCGGCCCAATACGGATACACGCCGGTGTAGACTTCCGCACAGTTTTCTTCCTGCGTAAGGTCGGTCAGATTTTTGCCGTACCGGATGGTTACACCGCGGTCGATGCCCCGCCGGGCGTGCAGCTTCACGGTGGTATTGTCCCACTCGTATTCGCCGCCGTACACGTCCAGGATGCTGCCCTCGACGCCGCCCAGCAGGCTTCGGATGCTGGACGGTACCGAGACGGTAAAAGCCGCCGTGGTGGAGAGGTCCGTCCAGAAGTCAAAGGGGCATTCCGCCGCCGCGTGGGCTTTTAATCCAGCCAGCGCCGCCGGGGCATTCTGCGCCGAAAACGGCGACGCGGGCACGCCGGAAAGATCATAGCTGATGTGCTGCGCATTGACGGTGACCTGCCCGCCGATGGGGCGGCTGATCTTATAAATGCGGAAGTCCTGTTCGCTGCCGGCGGGGTTCGGCTTTGCCCGGATCAGCGCCCGCAGGGCCAGCGCTGCATAGTGCTGGCCGGTGATCGGGTAGACCAGTTCCAGCTCATATCCGCCGTTGCGCTCTTCGGTTACCGTGCAGCGGATACAATCCCGCAAAAGGCCAATGCCGTTGCCCTGCGGGGCGGCGGTGCCATCATAAAGCTTTGGGATCACTTGCGTTTCAACTCCTTTCAGACGGCTCACAGCGTCCACCAGTTGGGCGTAAGCCTTACGCTGGAAACTCCGCCGCTCCATGAAATCTCGGTTTTCTCGGCGGGCAGCACCGGAAACTGTGCGGCAGTGACATACCGGTTCAGATTGCTTGTGCCTTCATAGGCGTCCTGCAGGTCGCAGTCCAGCACCAGCAAACCGGTGTACCCGGCGAACTGCACCGTAACCTCTCCGACTTGAAGGGCTGCTGCTTCGCCGGTCAGATCCACCTCAATCAGCGGCAGCGCCTCAAAGCCGGTCGGATTGCACAAAACTTGGCCATTTGCAATGGGCTGTGCGTATTCTCCGCTTTTCAGCCAGCGCTGCGGCATGCAGTCGAATGCAAGGCTCATACTGGCAGATCGGTTCAGAAAACCCGCATCAAATTCCAGCGGCCCGGCAAAGCGGGCCAGGCGATAACAATCCGGCTGATATTCATCTTCCAGGCGCCGGTACCCGTTTGGTCCCAACAGCCAGGCGCGGATGGCCGCCGCCCGGGCTGGAAAATTCCGCGGCACAAATGCAGGATAGGTTACGGTGATGTTTTTGTAACGTCCGTTGTCCATGGTCAGCGTGCCGTTCCGGCCGGGAATGTCCACCACCGTTACGTCCCGCTCAGGGGCTGCAAACGTGCCGCTTCCGCTGCATACGATTCCGAATTCCTCGCAGCAGTGCCCGTCAAACCAGAATTTTCTCACGCGAACACCGCCCCTTTCCGCAGGGTCGCCGCCTGCATTTCTTCCATCACAATGCGGGCAAGCACGTGCTCGTCCTGTCCGGGTGCGCCGTATACGTTCAAGGTCACACCTCCGTAATTGGCGCTGTTGGTTGTGCTGCTGCCGGTCAGCGGCTGCACGATGGTGCGGCCTCCGGTTACGGTCAGCAGCTCTGGCCCGGCTTCGCCCACAATGGCACTGCCGTGGGTGACAACGCCGCCCTTGGCCAGATAGGGAATTTTGCCGATTTGCCCGATGCTCACGCCGGGCAGCTTGTTGATGGAGCGGATCACGCTGTTGATGCCGCTGATGGCACCGTTGACCAGGCCGATGATGGCAGTGATCGGCTGCTTTGCCACTGCTTTCAGGCCGTTGAAGATGCCGCCGAAGATTTCTTTCACGCCGTTCCAGGCACGTTCCCAATCCCCGGTGAACACGCCCCGGATAAAGTCAATGATTCCGTCAAAGATCTGCTTGATGCTGTCCCAGATGTTCTTGACGTTGGCAAAGAACCCGTTCAGGATGTCGCCCAGAATCGGCCCGAATACCGTTGTCCAGTCCGTAACAAAAATCCCCTGCAGGAAGTCATCCACCTTTTGCAGCAGCGCCTGAATTTCATCGCCTTTGGTCGCGATGAGCGCCACGAGGGCAATGACGGCTGCGGTAATCAGCGCGATAATAACCAGGGTGGGATTGGCAGCCAAGAACGTGAACAGCTTGCTGCAGGCCGCCTGAATGCCGGGCACAGCGGTGCCGGTCACAAAACCATGCAGCTTCCCGGCCGCTGTGATCAAGCTGCCCACGGATGTAACCATCGTGCCCAGAAAGATCAGCAGCGGCCCAATGGCGGCCGCCACGAGAGCCAAAGTTACGATCCACTGCTTCTGCCCGTCATCCAGGCTGTTGAACCACTCCACGGCCTGATTGACCCAGCTGACAAGCCGGGAGATCATGGGCGTGAGTGTGTCGCCGATGGCAATGCTTGCGTTTTCGGCTGCGGACTTCAAAAGCGTCAGCTGGCCGTTCAGGTTGTCCAGCATGGTATCGGCCTGGTCGCCCGCCGTGCCGGTGCTTTCCCGCAGGGCCTCTTCGTATTGGGCGACGGCGTCCATGCCCTCGGTGAAAATTTTGTTCAGGCCATTGGTGGACTCTGCGGTAAAGGTTGCCTGCAGTGCAGCAGCCTTCTGGGCCGTGCCCATGCCGTCGGTGGCCTTTTCCACGTCTCGCAGAATGTCGGTCAGGTCACGAAAATCACCGTTGGCATCCTGCACCGCCACCTTGGTTTTGCCGATTTTAATGGCGCCGTTTTCCATCTTCTGGGTGATGTCCCGCATAACGGCTGCCATCGCCGTGCCGGCTTCACTGCCCTTCAGGCCCTGGTTGGCCATAGCCTCCAGCAGGCTGGTGACCGTCTCCACGTCCTGCCCGGCCGCGTGCAGGTTGGAGGCACAGTTTTTGTAAGCTTCTCCCAGCTGCTGGGCGCTGGTATTGCTGTTTGCCTGTGCATAGGCCATCAGGTCGGTGAAATACGAGGCCCGGTCGGCTTCCAGGCCAAACGCAGACAGATAGTCCGTTACCATATCGGAAGCGGCGGCCAGATCCATGCCCGAGGCCGCCGCCAGATTCAGCACGGCGGGCAGGGCCTCCGTGGATTGATCGGCATTCCAACTAGCCAAGGCCATATAGCCCAGTGCATCCGCCGCTTCGCTGGCTGAAAACGCCGTGTCCCGGCCCATTGCCAGCGCAGTATCCCGCAGCTTTTGAAAATCCTCTTCATTGGCACCGGAAAGGGCGCGGACCTTGGACATAGAGCTGTCAAAATTCGCAGCTGTCTTTACGCTTGCCGCGCCAACCGCCGTCACGGCAGCCGTTACCGGCAGAAATGTCTGCCCGGCACCGCTGATTTTGCCGCCCACGTTCTGCACTTTGGCACCGACTGCTTCCAGCTGCTGGGCTGCCACACTGCCGAACTTGCGCAGCTGGCTTTCCAGGCTTTTCAGCTGGCTCTCGGTGGCGGCGATTTCGCGCACGGCCCCATCATACTGCTGTTGCGTGATGGTGCCGGATTTCAACTGGTTTTGCAGCTGGCCTTCCACGCTTTTCAGGCTTTCCAGCTTGCTTTTGGTATCCTGAACCGCTCCGGCCAGCAGGCGCTGCTTCTGCTCCAGCAGTTTGGTGTTGGTGGGGTCCAGCTTCAAAAGCCGTTCCACATCCTTCAACTGCGTCTGTGTGCCGCTGATCTGCCGGTTTATGCCGGCCAGTGCCTTCGACAGGCCAGCGGTGTCGCCGCCGATCTGTACGGTAATGCCCTTAATCCGGTCAGCCAAGTTTGCCACCTCCCGCAAAGAAATCCCGCAGCCCGCCGGGGGCAGGCTTGCGGGCGTAGTGCTCCTGATCGTTTGCCCGTTCGGTGAGCAGGTCGTACACCATGCCCATGGTCATCTCGGCCAAGTCGGCATCATGCAGCCCCAGTTCGGCACAGCGCAGCATAAAAATCGATCCATTTGGCTCCCGATCAATGGGCATTATTTTTTTTTAGGCTTCGCCGTGGTGGCCAGATTTGCGCCCCAAAGCTCCAGAATAACGGGCAGGACCTCGTACACCGAAAACACGCCGTCCATCCCGTCCAGCCACTCGTCCGGGGTGTCCGGCACCGGCTCACCGGCCTGCTTGGCCATCAGATAGGCCACGTTTTCAAAAATGGTCAGCTCTGTGGCTTCCAGCTGGGCGTCCTGCCGCTGTTCTTCGGTGGCATCCGGGGGCAAAGCATTTGCCTTGTCATAGGCCTTTTTCAGCCGGTTCATATCGGCGATCAGGTCACGCCCGAACTTAAACCGGTACAGCCGCGGAATGAGGGCGCTGGCCCTCATCCGCATGGGTTTGCCGTCGATCTGCACGGTTCGTTCCATCAACCATCACTCTCCTCAAACACCTTCGTGTACCAGCTGTTCAGCGTGGCGGCGGGGGTGTCCGCCTGCGTCATGGCCAGTACCCGGCCGTCGCTCATCGGGGTGGCGGTCACGCTGATCTTGCTGGTGCTGGGAGTTTTGGAATCCTCCGTGGTGGCAAAATCGCGGGTGGGCCGGGTGGCCGTGCAGTTGTACAGCAAAAACTTCGTGCCGGCTACATCGCCGTCCTCTTCAAACAGCAGCGCAAAGTTTTTGGGCTCTACCTTGGCGTTCTCGATCAGCACCTTGCTGGTGGTGCCCTCGGTTACACCAAAGATGGCCTTCATGAACTCCGCCGGGAACAGCGCCATTTCCAGGTCGCCGGAGTAGCCGTTGTTAGCCACAGCGTTGTAGTAGATCAGGCCGTCCGCGTAAAAAGGCGACACATCGCCCTGCGGCTCCAGGCTGAAGGACACCGCGCCGGGAATGGCCACCGGGGTCTCCCAGCCGGATTCCTTCTGCACGGCATAATGCACGTTGTGAATGTTGAATTTGACTTTATCTCCCATAATCACACCTCGAATTCATACAAGTTCTCGAAACACTTTTCACTTTCCAGCCAGATTTCTTCGGTTTTTTCCCAGGCAAACGAAGCCAGCGCGTGTTCCACGCTGGCCTCGGTGTCCGGGTCCTTTTCGGCCGTATAAAGCTCCACATTTACATGGCGGATCCTGCTGTACACGGTGCCGTCCGCAAAGAAATTGGCGGTGCGCTTTTCCATCCACACCAGATAGGGCAGCTGCACGGGGCCTTTGAAGCACTGGTAGGCCACCGGCAGCCCTGTGGCACGCAGCAGCGCAGTGATCTGCTCAGCCGTCACCCCGGATCACCACCTTTACTTGCTGCAGCAGCTTCTTTTCAGCATTCTGCTCCGCCGGCCGGATGTGCGGCCTGGCAGCCACCCGGCCACCGCCGCGCTTGGCGTGGCCGTTTTCCAGCAGGTGCGTCAGCTGATAGCTGGTTCGATTGCGCACGGTGATGCGGATGTCCTCTGCATTCTCAAAGTCGGTGTGGGCCTGCCAGCCGCGGCGATACCTTCCGGTGCGCACCGGGCTGTTCTGCCGGATTTCGTCCCGACATTCGGCCGCCACCTGCCGCACACTGCTTTTCATGCCATCGGCTACGTCCTGCCGATAGTGCTTGAGTTCCAGGGCAATCGCGCGGCTCAGCGCATCCACTCTTACAGACTTGCTCACACCAGCACCCCCTTCAGCTTGACCACCTGATGCCGAAATTCAAGATCGTCCACGCTCTTGATTGCGTATGCCCGGCCATCAAACAGCAACCGCCAGCGGGTCAGGTCACCGCCGGCAGTCAGTTGGCCGAGAAGCGGGCTGTACCGCAGCACAAACACCAGCGTGTTCTGCTGGCCCTGTGCAGCGGCGGCCCAGTATTCCTGACCATGCAGGCTGTTGACAGCGGCCCATATCCGCTGTACCGTGTGCCACTCCATGTGCTGGTTGCCCACGGCATCCTCCGTCACGGTATATTGCTGCAGTTCCACCGGGTGGCGCAGCTTTCCGGGATTTACGTTCATACCAGATTCCTCGCATGCATGCCGAGAATGGCGTCCAGCGTGCGGTTTACCGCCGCCGTGTCGGTCTGGACCGTGCGCTGGTCGTACAGATCCTGGCACAGCACCAGATAGGCGAGGGTCAGGTCCTCATAGTCGTCCAGCACTTTGCCGCCAGCCGGGTCCTGATAGGGAATGCCGGTGTACCCGATCACGTACCGCTCGGCAGCGGCCATGATCGCATCCAGCTCAGCAGAGGAATAGCTGCCCTCCGGCAGACGCAGAAAATCCGCCACTGCCTGCATGGTTACTTCGCTGAATTTCATCGTCTGCCCCCTTTCGGCAATCAGCTTGCCTTCTGCACCAGCACAGCCAGCTTCTGGTGGTCGGTGACCTTGGCGTCAAACTCGAACCAGCTGATGACGCCGATGGCATGCAGCTCAGCGTACTTCTCGCGCAGGATCTGAATCTGCATGCTCTCCCGCATGTTGCAGGACAGGCCGGTATAGTCGCCGTACAGCACACTCTTGGCGCTGGCAGCGAGGGCGGGCATATTGTCGGACAGATACACGGGCTTGCCCAGCAGCCGGTAAGGGAACGCGCCGCTGATGTCGTCCTGAAGCAGATAACGGCCGTTGGAGTCCTTCAGCTTCTTGATGGCCACAAAGGTGGCGGGGTTCATGGTCCAGCAGGCGTTTGCCTGATAGGCCTGGGGAATTTTGCTCTGCAGCTCGATCAGCTCATCGGCGGTGATGGCAGCGGCCGCAGCGGCGGTCAGGGTCGTGGTGGTGGAAAGTGCGCCGTCCGCCTTGCCGGAAGTGCCGACCAGCAGCTCCTTCTCCAGAAAAGAAGCGATCTCCTCGGCCATCTGGTTCACGATGAAGTCGGTCACGTTGAAGGCGGCGTTGTTCTCCACGCTGCGGCCGATCAGGGTCAGGGCACCCGCCAGATAGCCGCCCAGATCCACGCTGGTAAACTTGCCCGCGTCCGCGGTGATGGCGGTGAATTCGGTCTGGTAGCCCACAGCGATGTCGTGGGTGCTGTTGGCCTTGCCCCACACAGGCACCTTCAGGGTGCCCTTGACCGCGTACATGGTGCAGCCCGCCAGGATGGGGCAGCGCTCCTTTACAGTTTTAATGATGCGGTTGGCGATGGAAACAGGGATGATGGCGCCGTTGTTGCCCATGTTCAGGTTCTGCTCGCCGGCGCGGTTCTCACGCACCGTGCCCAGCACATAGTCGGCAAAGGCCCGCTCTTCCTGCTCGGCGTCCGGCTCGGCCGCAGCCGCAGGCTCTGGAATGCGCAGGCTGCGGGCACGCTCTTCCCGCTCAATGGTGGCATCCAGTGCCTTGACCTGCTTCTCCAGCTCGTCAAAACGGGCGGATTCCTCCTCGCTCAGGGCGCGGGTCTCGGTATCCGCTGCGGCGATCAGGTCGTTCATCTGCTGCACCAGAGCGGCGCGCTGTTCATGCATTGCTTTCAGGTTCATGTGTTGTACCTCATTTCTTATCAGGATGGTTCAGGGCGTTCACTCTGGCCAGATAGCCGGAGTTATCAAATGCCGGAGCAGCAGGCTCCGAAATTTGCAAAGGGGTATGTACGCTGCGGGTCTCCACCACGGTTTCGGTGTCGGCCCGAAGCTCTACGCTGGTGGCTGAATACACCGGCAGCTTGTTCACCACCAGGGTGATGTG
>ERZ1034680.277-NODE-277-length-30355-cov-7.490462_pt1 | contig 30355 bp, 31 predicted proteins | sample MGYA00520639_ERZ1034680 | MGnify/ENA primary metagenome ERZ1034680 (study PRJEB33766, sample SAMN09781760) | gut metagenome | biome: gut microbiome | host: Homo sapiens | place: Madagascar | study: EMG produced TPA metagenomics assembly of the PRJNA485056 data set...
AAGCATTCCGCTTCATACCGGTACAACGCTTTCCGATTTGATTCGCAGACCGGAGCTGGATTATGATAAGCTGGCAGAAATTGATACAGACCGGCCGGATTTACCTGCGGAGGTAACAGAGCAGGTGAATATTCTGATCAAATATGATGGATATATCAGCAGACAGATCAAGCAGGTGGAGAAGTTTAAAAAGCTGGAGAAGAAAAAACTTCCTGAGAAATTCGACTATAATGAAATTTCGGGACTTCGAATCGAGGCACAACAGAAGCTGAATGAGTTCCAGCCGTTGAATATCGGTCAGGCATCACGTATTTCGGGTGTCACACCAGCCGATATCTCTGTTCTTCTGGTCTATCTGGAACAGTTAAAATATTCAAATCCAGATTTATTTTATAAGTTAAACCCGGATGAAAACAAAGAAAAACAAGAATAATGGAGGATTCTATGGAATATAATACAGACCATTTTCTGTCTATGCTTGCAAAAATGAATATTTCATTATCAGACAAGCAGTTGCAGCAATTTATGACTTATTATGAAATGCTCATCGAAAAAAATAAGGTGATGAATCTGACTGCCATTACTGATTTTGATGAAGTCGTCGAGAAACATTTTGTAGATAGTGTTTCTCTGATACAGGTTGTGGATCTTCATCAGCCGTTAAAAGTTATAGATCTTGGAACTGGTGCGGGGTTTCCGGGAATCCCATTAAAAATTGTTTTTCCGGAATTAAATGTGGTGCTGGCTGATTCTTTAAATAAGAGACTTGTTTTTTTGAATGAAGTGATTGATGCGTTAGGACTGACAGAGATCTATACGGTTCATGGCCGCGCAGAAGATCTGGCACGCATGCCCGAATATAGAGAACAGTTTGATCTGTGTGTTTCCCGTGCGGTTGCCAATTTATCCACACTTGCAGAATATTGTCTTCCATTCGTCCGGTTGGGTGGAAAGTTTATTTCTTATAAATCGGGAGAGTGTGAAAATGAAGTGGCAGCTGCAAAATCAGCTATTTTTCTTCTCGGAGGAAAAGTGGAGGATGTGTATAAGTTTTCTATTGGAGAGGCGCAGCGGGCATTCATTTCTTTAACAAAGGCAAACGGTACATCAAAAAAATATCCAAGAAAAGCCGGAATGCCCTCCAAAAATCCTTTGTAATTTATGCTTTTTTCCACTGCTTTGAGCGGAAAAAAGATGTTATCCACATTTATGGATGAGTTATAAAAAATGGACTGTACCTTTGAGGTACAGTCCATTTCCAATTAATTGGATAACTTGTTTTCAATAATTTGGTAAACCTTTTCCGGATTCTCCAGTTGTGGATACAATTTGCAATTGGAAACATAGGTGATGTCTATGTTAGAATTCAGTTTACGATATTCCTGTGCTGTTTTGTAGTTTGCTTTTATATCGCTGCTGATAATAAAAGAAACAGGTTTTGTGATTTTTTTCACAGCATGCCTAAGGTCAATATTCATATAATTGCCAAGAAGACTTGAGTATAAGTATTTTCCATTACTGTTGTCCATATGGGCTGCTTCATAGTAGGCATCTTTCGTTTTGGAAGAAATCAGCTGAGGTCTGCAGTAATAGATAAAACGGAACTGACGGTCAATACGCTTCGGGTTCATGAGCAAATTATAGATAAAGGTTCCGACCAGAGGAAGATTTATGATCGTTTGCTTTAGTTTACTTTGCTGATCCGGCATGGCATCCATGGAATGGAAGGAAACCGGATTAATAAAAATCATTTTGTCAATGATGGAGGCATCCAGTTGATTTGCCATAATTACAAATGAGGAGGAGAGGTTTGAAGCTACAACTGATGTTTTGGATTTTATAATATCTTTGATAAAAGCAGTGATCAGCTGGACATACATATAGTTGGTATAACTCAGCCCCGGTTTGTCGGAGAGACCGCAGCCCAGAAGATCCATGGTATATACCGTATGTTTCTTTTGAAGTCTTTTTGAAATTTTTGACCACTCAACAGATGAACTAGCGGAATTCGTGTCATGAATAAGAAGAACAGGATCTCCTGTTCCAGTTTTTGTGTAAAAAACATTTCCCTGTTTCCAGGAATAATAGGATCCGTTTTTGGTTGGGAGCATATTCTTTTTTGTGGAAGTGGAGGCAACAAACTGATTGTATGCATACATTCCTGCCAGTGTTGCAACACTCAAAAAAAGAAATTTTTTTGTGCCTTTTTTCATGGAAATCCTCCTTGTATTTAAAATTTGTTTGATTTTAAATATATTATAGACATTTTTGGGTCTTTTTACAAACAATATTTATTTCTTTATTTTCTTTACCCGTAAAATGATTTATAATATTATTGATATTGAAAATACAAAACAGAACATACGTTTGAGGAATAAGATGGTAAAAGATTATCTGGAAAAAATCCGTGAGGAGTATATAGAACACAAAGTTTCTCTGGAAGAGCAGATTTCTTTATATGAAAATAAAGTAAAAGAGAATACAAAGTTTCTTCAGGTTTTAGAGAAGGAAACAAATCCCGGGTATGAAGCGTTCAGTCCGAGAGAATTTAATTCTTTTCATAAAGAAAAGATGGAAGAACTTCGGGCAGATCAAAAAAGGATATCAAATGAAATTATGTGTCTGAGAGATCAGATGCAGGAATATGAATTTCGAATTGCAGATATTACCAGCGTTATCAAGGAAGAAACGGAGATTGAAAGAAAGATTCATGAGGCTGCGGATATAGATTCTTATGATACCAGGCTGGCATTACTTCGTTCTGTTGAAACAGAGCGTCAGAGAATAGCGCGAGAATTACATGATTCTACCACACAGAATCTGACTGCAATTGTACATAAAACGGAATTATGCTCAAAAATTATAGAATCAGATCCGGTAAAATGTAAATTAGAACTATTTTCCATTGGTCAGACACTCCGTAAAATAATTGAGGATACCAGAGGATTAATCTATGATTTAAGACCCATGTCTTTTGATGACATTGGATTTGACGTTACGGTTGAAAGAGCATTGGATCGATTTCAGAGATTCCATAGAATAGAATGTGGATATTATACGGAAGGTACATCGTATCCGATTAACAGTGTTGTTCAGATTACATTGCTTCGGGTCATTCAGGAGGCATGTAATAATGCAGTTAAGCATGCACAGGCATCTTATCTGGAGGTAAAAGTTTCTTATTTAGAAAAGAAGATTGTGTTAGTTATTAAAGATGACGGTAAGGGATTTGATGTTCATGCAGTTCCCGATGAGACAAGGGATGATAATTCCGGATTCGGATTGTCTATGATGAAAGAAAGGGTCTATCTGTTATCAGGAACACTTTCTATAGAATCTGCACCTGGAAAGGGATGTTCTATTATTGTGTCAATTCCAAAAATGAAGGAGGGCTTATAAAAATGGCAATTAAAATTATGATCGCAGATGACCATTCCATGATCAGAGAGGGATTAAAAAGTTTACTGGAATTGGAAGGAGATATACAGGTAGTTGCAGAAGCAGAAGATGGTGTTGACTGTCTGGAAAAGTTAAAAATTTGTACACCGGATGTATTATTGCTTGATATTAATATGCCGAGAAAAAATGGTCTGGAAGTATTGCAGACGCTTAAATCTTCAAAGTCAAAGGTAAAGGTTTTGGTTCTCACCGTTCATAATGAAGTGGAATATCTGATGAAAGCGGTCGATATAGGGGTGGATGGCTATATTTTAAAAGATTCTGAATCCGCAGAATTGAAAAAAGCTATATTTTCCATCGTAGAAGGAGAAAATTATATTCAGCCAAGTCTTATTCCAGCATTAAATTCCAAGATGATTGAAAAGAACAGGGATGAAGGAAAGATAGAGAGCCTCACAAAGCGTGAATTGGAAGTTTTGAAGCTTTTGGCAGTTGGAATGTATAATAAGGAAGTTGCTGAAAAGTTAAATATCAGTGAGAGAACCGTTAAGAACCATGTATCTAACATTTTTAAGAAGATAGAAGTAACAGATCGGACGCAGGCTGCAGTGTTTGCTATTCGCAATAATTTAATTGAATTGTAAAAAGAATGGAAAACGAGAGAGTTTCGTTTAAAAAAGGATAACAAAATGTTTCACGTGAAACATTTTATTATCCTTTTTTATTTTCATAAGTAGAATTTGCTGGAGAGCAGTTTAAATATAAGTTTGCCCGGTGAATTTATGATATGCATGATTTTGCTCCGGTTTTACAAATTAATGAACGAATGATAAACTATCGGAACAATAAGAACATAATATGAATGAAAGTTTTGGAAATACTTTCTTATTAAGCCCATCGGTAAAAAAATAAATTTCATAGTTGTCCCATTTATTACCTTCTTTTCCCTACATATCCAGTTCATCCCGATTTTTAAAGTAACATCACTAATCATATCTTTTAAATTTTTATTTAAGAGATCAAGCAGTTACTGAATAAAATAATGTTCCGTTTATCATCAGATCAGTGGTGAGGACAATTTTATCATCGTTTCGGAATAAATATAATTATCTTTTTATCTGTCAAATGGTGCAGAGGGCAAGTTGCTACAATGTATTCATACTTCTGATATTTCATAGGTTTTGCTAATCTCCTGAATAGTCGTATCTTATATACCCTGTAAATGTGTCTGCATTCTTTCCAAGATTTTGTAATTCTTTTGGAAAATCTTTCTGATATGGGCGTACCAGAGGGATGTGCCGGAGATATGTTTGGTACTTATCAGCATCGTTTCCTTGAAAATTTTTCCATGAAATTATGTGATTAAAAGGTCATAAGGTATGATTGATGCATGTTTGCATGCAATTTGATGGATACCATAATGAACCACACCACAATTGAGAAAGCAGCAATTTACTATGCAAGCATGTAAATTAGCGGATTATGAGATGCGGTCAGATTATGAAAATGCGAAGCATGTATTAATCTGATTAATCTTAAATGAGGGGTAAAATTTCTTTTTGACCCTCATATCATTATATCTCTCCCATATCCTTATAAATAGATATAGATATAGTCACGTTGTGAGAGTGCCGACATTAAAACCTATAGGATTCGAAAATATGTAACAAACGTGCAAATATGTTATGAGAGTATCAGTGTCAAAACCTATATCATATATAGTTACTTTTGGTGTTTTTACAATTGTATGAAATACATTTTCTGAACATCTTTATATAATAAAAGGGGCAAAAGATATTATCGACGCATGCTGCATGCAATTCGATGCATACCTTAGTGACCCTTTTATCATATTATTAAACATATTTTCTTCCAGTAATTGTGTTTTATCATTGTACCATAGAAAGGAGGAAATAAAAAAGCGTTAATTAATATATTTTTGGGAAAGCTATGACTATCAAATTTAACATCTTATTTTTTACAGACAGGTCTTGCAAATATTATTTCTTTGTCTATAATTTCTTTCGTTATGTGTAGAAAGTGAATGTGTCCTTTCTTCCGTCCTATGGAATAGGAATGTGTTCTTTCTTCCATTAAATTAATATGAGACAGAGTATATTCATCGTGTAGAAAAAATTGTCTTTTAAGTAACACTATGTATATCAATCCAAAAGAAGATATAAAAAGATTTCCAATCTACGCATTTAAGCTGCGATTCAGTTTATAATAAAAAGAATAAAAAATAAAAATGTTTCACGTGAAACATTTCACAAAAAAAGCTCAAAGAAAAACATAAAAATCTGCAAAATAACAACATAATTACTATTCGAGATTAATCGATTTTATGTTATACTGTAATAGAAAATAAGAGGAAGATGTGTATGATATATAAAAGTATATTATTGATTTTGGGATATCTATACGGAACAATGCTAACTGCAACGTTCGTTGTAAAACATTCCACAGGAAATGATGTAAGTAAAATAGGATCTGGAAATCCCGGGATGGCAAATGTCATGGAACATATCGGAAAAAAGGAAGGTGTTTTGGTATTAGCCGGCGATATATTAAAAGTTATTGTAGCCGGTATTCTTGGTCACCTGTTATTTCCAGATAAAACATGGCATGATATTTTTTTATATACAGGATTTGGAGCGATTTTTGGACATAATTATCCACTGTGGAGAAAAGGAAAAGGTGGAAAAGGTGTTACAGTTACCTGTACGTGGTTGATACTTACATTTGGAGTTCCGGGAGCAATCTGTTGCATAATAGGAGGCATGGTAGTGCTACTTACCGGATGGCTTCCGCTGGGCGCGGTTGTCATTCCTGCGCTTGCAATTCCAACGGTATATTTTATACATGGAAACTCTATAGAACTTGTATGTGTACTGATTGCAACTGTCCTTATGCTGATCCGGCATCGCAAAGGAATTTACAGAATAATACATGGAGAAGAACCTTTGCATTTAAAAATTAAAAAGGATAAATAAAAATACACTCTATATACAGAGAATAAGAAAGAAAAGAGGAAAATATGGGAAGAATTATTGCAATTGCAAATCAAAAGGGTGGGGTCGGTAAAACAACGACATCGATAAATCTTGCAGCAAGTATTGCTGAAATGGGCAAACGTGTACTTGCTATTGATTTAGATCCGCAGGGAAACATGACGAGTGGACTTGGCGTGGATAAAAACGAGGTTGAGAATACGGTATATGAGCTGATGCTGGATGAATGTTCCATCAATGAGAGTATTCAGGATACTGTTGTAAAAGGTCTGCGTCTGATTCCATCCAATGTAAATCTGGCAGGTGCGGAAATAGAATTATTAGGAATAAATGATAAAGAATATATCTTAAAAACAGCGGTTGACTATATCCGTGATGATTACGATTTCATTGTGATTGACTGTCCGCCATCTTTAAATATGCTGACGGTAAATGCCATGACAACTGCAGATACGGTTCTTGTCCCGATTCAGTGTGAGTATTATGCACTGGAAGGACTGAGCCAGTTGATACATACCATTAATCTTGTACAGGAGAGATTAAATCCCAATCTGCAGATGGAAGGCGTTGTATTTACCATGTATGATGTCCGGACGAAATTGTCAAATCAGGTTGTAGAAAATGTAAAAGAAAATCTGGATACAAAAATTTATGAGACTATGATTCCGAGAAATATTCGGTTGGCAGAGGCACCATCTTATGGAATTCCGATCAACATGTACGATAGCAAATCTGCGGGGGCAGAGAGTTACCGCAAGCTTGCAAAGGAAATCGTGGGTCGTAAAGATTTGTAAAAAGAAAGGGAGTAACAATGGCAGTTAAAAAAGGATTGGGAAAAGGTTTGGATTCTCTGATTACAGACAAGGTGAATACAAAACCGGCAGCTTCAAAAAATAATCCAACACCAAAGAGTGAGCACGCGGCAGATGCTATTATGATGAATATCACAAAGGTAGAACCAAACAGGGAGCAGCCGAGAAAAAAATTTGATGAGGATGCATTGCTTGAACTGGCAGAATCCATAAAACAGTATGGAGTATTGCAGCCACTTCTGGTACAGGAGAGGGAGGATTATTATGAGATTGTCGCCGGGGAGCGCCGGTGGAGAGCCGCAAAAATAGCCGGAATCAAAGAAATTCCTGTGATTATCAAGAAACTTACCAGACAGGAAATTATGGAGATTTCCCTGATAGAAAATATTCAGAGGGAAGATTTAAATCCAATTGAAGAAGCACTGGCTTTTAAGCGGCTTCTGACAGAATTTAATCTAAAGCAGGATGAGGTAGCAGAGCGGGTTTCCAAGAGCAGAACAGCGGTCACAAATGCCATGCGGCTGTTGAAACTGAATGAAAAAGTACAGCAGATGGTCATTGATGAGATGCTGACAACAGGACATGCACGTGCACTTCTGGGAATTGAAGATCAGGAACAGCAGTATATCATTGCGCAGAAAATTTTTGATGAAAAATTGAGTGTGCGGGATACGGAGAAACTGGTAAAAAGTCTCCAGAATGAAAAAAAGAAGAAAAAAGAAGAAAAAGAGAAGATTGACCCGAAACTGGAAGCCGTGTATCATGATTTAGAAGAGCAGATGAAAGGCATTCTTGGAACAAAGGTATGTATTAACCATAAGGATGCGAAGAAAGGGAAACTTGAGATTGAATATTATTCCCAGGATGAACTTGACCGGATTATTGACATGATTCGGACGATACAAAAATAAATGTAGAAAAATAGGGATAAAAGCCTATTTAAAATTTTAACAGAATGTAAGAAAATAGAAACAGGAGAAAAATATGATATCAGAATACTTAGGATTTGATTCCGATTATATTATTTTAGGATTAGCAGCTTTTTGTGTTATTTTATTTATACTTACCGTTGTGAATATGGCAAAGACAAGTAAACTGCGTAAAAAGTATGAAGCATTCATGATGGGAAAAGATGCAAAATCATTGGAAGAAACTTTGGTAACCCGTTTGTCTCAGGTCGATAAACTGATATCTGCAAATGAAGCAAACGAGAAAAATATCAGAAAAATGTTTGACAATATGAAATTCACATTTCAGAAGGTCGGACTGGTAAAATACGATGCTTTTAATGAGATGGGTGGAAAGCTTAGTTTTTCCCTTGCAATGTTGAATGAGTCAGATAATGGATTCGTTCTCAATGCAGTACACAGCAGAGAGGGCTGCTATACTTACATAAAAGAGATTATAGACGGAAATTCAATTATTACATTAGCAGAAGAAGAGCAGGAAGCTTTAAAGATGGCAAAAGAATCTACCGGCAGCAATCCTGCAAAATAACGGGAGTGTAACATGAGGGTAAAATCAGTAAGTGAGTTGTGTGGAAATGAAATATTAGCAGAACCAGTTCTTACAGATGAAAAAATGATATTAATTTCAAGAGGAAGCAGGCTCAAGAAGGAATATGTTCCTTTGATCCGTTCACTTGGGATTGACACCCTTATGGTAGAAGATCCGTATGAAAATTATGAAATGCCATCGCGGATTATTGATTATTCTGTTTTCGGTAAGTTTGTGGAACGCGTACAGCGGGTGATGGAAAACCATATCTATCATAAGAATAAGTCGCTGCGCGAATTTGAAGTAATCGCAAATGAAGTTGTAAAAGAAGTAAGCAAAATACCGGAAAATATAATTATTGATATCAATGCCCGGATTGTAAATTTATATGAACATACTGTCATGGTGACACTTGTGAGTGTATTTGTGGCAAGATTACTTCATCTGGATCAGGTGAGGCAATATAATATTGCAGTTGGGGCACTGCTCCATGATCTCGGACTCCGTTATATCACAACAGGATATGTGAACCGGGACTGGGAAAAGGAAGATCCCATAGAAGCATTTGAGTACAAAAAACATACCATTTTAGGATATTCCGCTTTGGATGAGGAAAGCTGGATCCCGGAAGTATCAAAAAAGATGGTTTTATTTCATCATGAAAGACTTGATGGAAGCGGGTTTCCGATGCGCCGCAGAGATTTTGCAATGGAATGCAGGATTATTCAGGCATGCGATGCATTTGACAGTTATATTACGGGTATGGAGTGCATACGGATTCCCCTGCAGGATGCAATCGGAAAGATACAGGAAGGAATCATACACAAGTATGACCGGAAAGTGGTGGAAACCCTGCTATCTAAGATTGCCTATTATCCGGTAGGAACGGTAGTGAAGATGAGTAATCAGGCAGAGGGAATTGTCGTTTTGCAGACAGAGGATCCGAAGTGTCCGGTTGTTCTGGATTTTCATTCCGGGGAGTCAGAAAAAAAATATAATTTAATGTTACAAAAGGATATTTCCATTCTTCAAATAATATGATAGAATGTAGTAATGTATGGAGAAAGGAGAACCGCGAAGTGCACAAATTCCTTAGGGCGATTGGATTTTCAGATATTACAAAAAAAGATCTTGAAATGATACTGGATGAAGTAATTACCCGTCCGGAGATTATGAAAATTACAAAAGATTCTGAGGGAAACGAGTTTGCGGAACTGTCAGGTTCATTTGCGGCAAATGCCGGAATTACGGTTCGGGGTACTTATCAGGAAGATGACAGTTTTCATATGGATTATTACTATCCGTATGTGTTTGGTACCAGTATTACGACGAATGAGCAGATTGATGTAGAAAAACATGCCGAGAAAGAGTCCTATGCAGGAGTATGTGACGAGGTTAATCTTGGAGTTACACTGATTTTTTATATACAGAATGTAGCGGATTATCTGGCAGAGACAAACCGGCACCTTTCCAAAATACATTATGGGGCAATGCTTGCAGGACTTTCCACCGAGGGAAAAATACTCTGTCCCGTTGTGGAGAGAAAAAAAAATGATGTACCAGCTATCCAGAAAAATGACCGGCACAATCAGCTGATCGCACAGGCAAGAGAAGGCGATGAAGATGCAATCGAAAGCCTTACGCTGGAGGATATGGATACTTATGCACTGCTGTCCCAGAGAGTGATGAAGGAAGATATTTTCAGTATCGTGAAGTCAACGTTTATGCCATTTGGGATTGAGAGTGACCAGTATACGGTATTGGGAGAAATCATTGACTGTGTCACGATGGAAAATAAACTTACACACGAAAAATTGTATGGAATGAAGTTGTTGTGCAATAACATCCAGTTCGATGTGTGTATCAATGAAAAAGATTTATTGGGTGAACCTGCGATAGGCAGACGGTTTCGTGGAAATGTCTGGATGCAGGGAAACCTTTGCCTTGAATAAATTGTCAGGAACTGCCGGTAATCGGCATTTGTTCTCTTAGTTAAATGGATATAACGACAGCCTCCTAAGGTTCAATCATGGTTGAGACTTATGGAAGTTGAGAAGTGATAAGTCAGAGTTCGATTCCAACAGGGATTGCCCTGAATGTCAAAATTAGATACAATGGAAATTCATCACAAGAGTGATTGAATTCATAGATATGGCAGCCGGAGCCAAAAGAGCTGAGAAGCCCGAAAATACGGCATTTGTCTCCTTAGTTAAATGGATATAACGGGGTCCTCCTAAGACTCTATTGTAGGTTCGATTCCTATAGGAGACGCTCATTTTTAGCGGTAATGAAGATAGTTTCATTGCCGCTTTTTTCATGCAGAATTGCAATTTCAGTGACAAATTTGTCAGCGAAACAGGGTTAAATATACTGATTTTGTCAGCGGGGATGGATGCTTGTCACTGATTCACATTTTCTAGTCTGTCACCCGGACGGATTAACTACAGTGTAGGATGAGCTTTGGGGTGTAAAATTAGGAAAAGCAGTGAAACAAAACACGATATTCTTGTCTGTGATATCAGGCCTGTCGGAAGAGTCCGTTCAGATTAGAGAAATACAATCTATTCTGGACGGGCTTTTTTACGTTCAGGGAAAGGAAATTGCCTATGGAAGAAAAGAAGGAATTGCAGAATCAGGATGAAAGAGTTGTAGAGATTGAGCTGGAAAGACTTCGGGGATTTGTAAACCATCCATTCAAGGTTCAGGCGGACAGTCAGATGATTGAATTGCAGGAGAGTATTAAGAAGTATGGAATATTAAATCCTCTGATAGTCAGACCGAGGCAGGATGGAACTTATGAGATCATATCGGGCCACAGAAGAAAATTTGCAGCTGAAAAGATAGGTTATCGTAAGGTACCTGTGATTATTCGTGTATTAAAAGATGACGAAGCGGTTGTATCTATGGTTGATTCAAATTTACAACGGGAAATGATTAGTCCAAGCGAAAAAGCATTTGCTTACAAAATGAAGTATGAAGCAATCAAAAGGAAGGCAGGAAGAAGAAAATGTGGTCAGGTAGACCATAATTTGGGAAAGAAAAGCATTGAGCTCATTGGAGAAGAATGCGGAGACAGCCCCAAGCAGGTTCAGAGGTATATCAAAATAACGGAACTTATTCCTGAAATGCTTGAAAAGGTGGATGACGGAAGCATGGGATTTACCCCGGCAGTTCAGTTGTCATTTCTGAAAAAGAAGGAGCAAAAGGAAATGCTGGATGCAATGGAATTTGCTCAGTGCACACCATCACTTTCCCAGGCACTCCGTATAAAGAAATTAAGTTCGGATGGGAACCTTACAGTAAGGGATATGGAAGATATCCTAAGTGAAATTAAGCAAAAAGAGATAGACCGCGTAGTATTCAAAACGGAGCAGCTTCACAGATTTTTTCCTGTCAGTTATACAGCAGAGCAGATGAGGCGTGAAATCTTGGAAATGTTGAAATTAAATATGAACAAATATTGGGATGAATAAAGGAGGAACAGATTATGTGCAGAGTAATAGCAGTATCAAATCAAAAAGGTGGAGTAGGTAAAACAGTATCATGTGTGAATCTTGGAATAGGACTGGCACAGGAAGGAAAGAAAGTGCTTCTGATAGACGCAGATCCACAGGGAAGTCTAACAATCAGCCTGGGATATGAGGAGCCGGATGAAATGGAGTATTCTCTGGCAACACTGATGATGAATATTGTGAATGATGAAAAACTGAATATAGAAAAGACAATCTTACACCATAAGGAAGGAGTGGACCTTATCCCAGCTAACATTGAATTATCAGCGATAGAGGTGTCTTTGGTAAATGCCATGAGCAGGGAACTGATTCTGAGATCAATGGTAGATAGGCTGAGAGAATTTTATGATTACATCATTATTGATTGTATGCCTTCACTTGGAATGATGACAATTAACGCATTGGCATGTGCAGATTCTGTACTGATACCGGTGCAGGCAGCATATCTTCCGGTCAAAGGCTTACAGCAGCTTATTAAGACAATAGGCAGGGTAAAGAAACAGCTTAATCCAAAGCTCAAGATTGAAGGAATACTTTTAACTATGGTTGATAACAGAACTAATTATGCCAGGGATATTTCCCTGATGGTGTATGATACCTATTCTGCATCAATTAAGGTATTTGGAACAGAAATACCGATGTCAGTAAGGGCATCAGAGGTAAGTGTGGAGGGCGGAAGCCTCTATTCCTATGATCCAAAGGGAAAAGCGGCATTTGCATATATGGCATTAACTAAAGAAGTATTGAAGGAGGCAGAGTAATTATGGCAAGCAGAGTAGCAGGAAAGATTAAGTTACAGTCAGTAGATGAATTATTGGGAGTACCGGAGATTGCCGGTACTCAGGAAATAGAGATTGGAAGAATTCATGCGTTTCCGAATCATCCATTTAAGGTACTGGATGATGAAAAGATGGACACTCTGGTTGATAGTATCAGGGAAAATGGCATATTGAACCCAGTAATCGTAAGACCGGATCAGAGCGGAAATTATGAAATGATTTCTGGTCACCGCAGGTTACATGCGGCAAGGATTGTGGGATTGAAAAAGATTCCGGCTATCGTAAAGGAAATGTCTGATGATGAAGCTATTATAAAAATGGTGGATGCTAATATTCAGAGGGAAGAGATACTTCCGAGTGAAAGAGCATTTAGCTTTAAGATGAAAATGGAAGCTATGAAGAGAAGAGGATATCGTTCGGATTTAGATAGTAATGAATCAACTTCGGGAACTGAGTTCCCAAAGTCAGATAAGTGGAGTAGAGATATTGTTGGTTCAGAAGCTGGAATGACAGGAAGACAGGTTACAAAATATATAAGGCTTACAGAACTTATTCCAGAGCTTTTGGATTATGTGGATATAAAAAAGATTACCATAGCTATGGGAGTTGATCTTTCGTATTTGGATGAACAAGTGCAAAAATGGGTGTATGAGTATTTCAGAGAAAATGGTTTCTTAAAGCCGGTACAAGTAGAAGCATTGAAGAATAATCCAAACATAGCAAATGCAAACCAGTTCAATATTATTTCTATAATGAATGATGCGCTACCTAAGAAGAGTAAGGATGTAAAGATATCTTTTTCAGCAAAGAAACTAGATAAATTCTTTCCACCACATTATTCAGTGAAAGAGCGTGAAAATATAATTATTCAGCTTTTGGAGCAGTGGAGTACAGATCAGGTACAGTCAGAGTAGAAATGTAATTAGGATGTTTCAGAAGTGTAGAAATTGCACTTCTGGAACAGGAAGGAGATTCAAATGGAAGACAGAATAAGGCTGTCCTATTTCTATGGAAAAGAAGCGGATCAGTTTTCATTTTATAAGATACCGAAGTTATTATTTACGGAAGAGTATTTCAAAAGGATATCAGTGGAGGCAAAGGTGGTGTACGGTCTGATGCTGGATAGAATGTCTTTATCCATGAAAAATCAGTGGTTGGATGAAGAAGGGAGAGCTTACATATATTATTCACTTGAAGATATCATGGATGCGTTGGGATGTAGTAACAAAAAAGCGATATCCATAATGAAAGAATTGGACACGGATGCTGGTATAGGTCTGATTGAAAAGAAGCGCCAGGGGCAGGGAAAACCAACCATGATTTATCTAAAACAGTTTATGGTGCAGGATGTTCAGAAGTGTAGAAATTTCACTTCTGAGCAAAAAGAGGAAGTTTCAGAAGTGAAGAATTTACATGTCTTGAAGTGTAAAAATGTCATGTCTAGAAGTGAAGGAATTACACTTCAAGAAGTGAAAAATATTCACACTAATAAGAATAATATAAATAATACTGAGTTGAGTAATACTGAATCTAATCTTATCGTATCAGGAAATGATGGGATAGGATTAGATGTACAGGCATATGCAGAACTTATCAGGGATAATATTGATCTGGATATTCTGTTAGAGAGACATCCGTTTGAAAAGGAGTTACTGAATGGCATTTTTGATTTGATTTTGGAAATCGTGTTATGCAGGAATAATGAAATTGTAGTGGCATCCAATAAATATCCGGCAGAGCTGGTTAGAAGTAAATTTCTGAAATTGACCAGTTCACATATTGAATATGCAATGGGATGTATGAAAGCAAATACCACAAAAGTACATAACATCAAGAAATATCTACTGGCTACATTGTTCAATGCACCAAGTACAATCAGCGGGTATTATCAGGCTGAGGTTAACCATGATTATCCCCAGTTTGCTGTAAATAACAAATAATGGCTTGACGTGTAGTCAATGCGTGCGTATAATTAAAATACAAATACACGCATTGACTACATGAAAGGAACAATTATGGAGAAAAGAATATATACAGCGGGCGAGATTAAAATTGAAGTAGATAAGTATGAAGATAAAAAGGCAAAGGAGCACAGAATGATGGCTTATGCTTTTAAGATGATTCGTGAAGAATCAGGAATGAACAGGAAGGATTTTGCTGACTGGCTGGGAATTCCATACCGGACAATGCAGGAATGGGAACTGGGAAGAAGAGCTATGCCGCAATATGTACTTGATCTGATATCCTATAAAGTTAAAAATGAAAAGAAGCAGGGAAATATATAGTCTGTTGTTTAAGTAAAAACAGGAGGAAACCACCATGTGCGATGATTATTATTACTACGAGGAACAAAGAAAGGCAGAAGCAAAATCAGAAGCAGCATTGGCAGGAACATTTGCCACCGCCATCGGAGGCATTGTGGGAGCAGTTTTATCATGTGCTTTGTTTCTGGTGAGAAGATTTGATATATTGAGTTCCGGGTTAGCGTCCTTATTATTCTATATGCTGACCTATACACAGGGATGGAATAAGGTAATATATATCGTAGGTGTACTGGCCATATTTATTGTGTCAATGATTTTACAATATGTATTTGTGGCTGCCAAAATTATTTATACAGTGTTTGTATGTATAGTTGCTACATTGATTGGTGGATGCTGGAAGACATATGATTCGGAAATGCAAAGAAATATGATAATGCTTATATGTTTCGCAGTAACTGGAACATTGGGGGCTGTTTCCTGGTGTGGGATGGCAAAAAAATAATCAATAGATAAAGTAAGTTTGTAGTATTTGGTGAAGAAAAGGAGGACAACTAGTAGAAATGATAAAATTGAAAGATAGGAAAGGAGAAATGAAGGACATGTGTGACGAGACAGTTATTAAATTTGGAAAATGGGCACTTAGTATATTGATTGTATTATATATCGGATTTTATGGAATCTATTTTGGTTTCTATCAATTGATAAATAATGTTGATGTCTCAATATATAATAGATATGCAACAGAAAATCAGTTTGATTGGCCAGTATACTTTAATGAGGATGTAGAAGAAAAAACAGGTATTGTTTCGGAAATAAATCAGATTGATGAAATAATAGAATTACCTCAAAGTTCGTCTAAACAGGCAATATATAAATGCATGTATGAGAATATTGATAAAGTTGTCAATATAATGAATGAGAATGAAAATTATGTGCATTACTTGGAGAAAAATAATACATCTATAGAAAATGCTACGAAGTACATACAGAAAATGGCATTCATGGATGATAAAATTTTGCAGATGGATATATATCTAGTGTTTTTATTAATGTGTGTTATTACGGTTGGGGTATTTAAGTATAGAAAAACATTTTATGTCATAGCCGGTATCACATATTTATTAGTAATGGCATCCATTTTTTCAGATGGTTTATCAGATTATCTTGTTACGAATGTCATAAATATTTTGGCAAAAATGCAGTCAAGTATTTTTACATATCAAAATATGGAAGAGGCAAAAGTTTATTATATAGATGCTTTTAAAGAAAGCATGATGACATTTATTATTTTTGATACAGTTATGCAGATTCTGGGTGACAAAAAGGATGAGAAAAAGCAGTATCAGATTAGATATGCATATAATTCCATAAATATACAGATTGATTATTTTGAAGAACAAGAAAAAAATGAATATAAGTTTATAGGAAAAATGAATTTTATGGCAAACTATATATTAAAAGACTGTAATCGCAAAATAAAGAAATTTAAAAAGCTAAAAAGAAAGCAAAAGAAACATAATAAAATATTTGATCAATATGTGTATCAATTATCTTGTTGGGAGAACTTAAAAGATAGCATTGATTTATTAATAAGTAATAAAAATGCTTATAGTATAGAGGAATATTTAGAAATGTTGAAGAGGGCAAGGGACAGTATGGTACAATGCCATTTATTGTAATTTTGGAAAATAATTTAGATAGTTATCGTATCTTGAGTTGTAATGAAGTGCGGGATGGTCTTTTATGATTTTGGATGAAAGATGGTATGTGATAAAGTTGATGTATAATGAACTTCCAACTTCCAATTTGCAGAATTTTTACTAAATAAGAAAATTAACAGAGAACTAACGACAGACTAACAAATGACTAACGAGGAACTAACAACGCGTATCTTTTTTTCTATTTTGGGGTGTGATAATATTATCATAGACAAATGAGACATGAAACGCGAGAGCGGTCAGCATTTGTTTCTCTTTTGCAAAAGAATATGGATCAAGAATGAAGCGTCAGCTCATTACCAGATTGGTGATGGGTATGGCGCTTTTTTGATGCAAAAAAACAGGTGACGACCTGAAAAATAAAATCAGGAGGAAATTGCATGGCATATGAATATGACCATGACTGTCCGTTTGAAGCCTACATCACCAATCTTGGAAAATACAACGAGGGTGAGCTGGTAGGTGAATGGGTGAAGTTTCCCACCACATCAGAAGAACTGCAAAAAGTATTTGAACGAATTGGAATCGGCTCAAAAGATGATTTCGGTAATCCTTATGAAGAATGGTTCATTAGTGATTATGACTGTTATGTTGATGGGCTGTATGAAAAGTTGGGAGAATATGAAAACCTGGATGAACTCAATTATCTGGCTTCCAAGCTCGATGAGCTGGATGATCATGATTATAACCATTTACAGGCGGCAATGCAGGTCAGTAATTATACAGGCAGCATTAAAGATGTGATCAATCTTATTGATAACCTGGATAAGTATGAAATCTATCCGGGAGTAGAAAGCGATGCGGATCTGGGACGTTACTATATTGAAGAACTCGGTATGATGGAAGTTCCGGATTATCTGGCAGATTACATTGATTATGAGGCTTATGGCAGAGATGTGGCCATTAACGAAATGGGACAGTTTACAAATTATGGATATGTGAGAGATACACAGGAATCTTTTACAGAATATTACGATGGAGACCGTGAGAATATCCCGGATGAATACAGGGTTATGGATTTTACGATTTCTGGTGAGAAGGAGAGGAAAACGATGGATTACGAAACATTCAAGCAGGAGTTTGCTGAGGATATCAAAGAAAAGCTCTATGAGAGAGGCTATGATGATATAAGGATCATCTTCAATAATGTAGAAAAGACCAATCAGAATTATGAGGCTATGTCAGTTGTTCCGGAAGGCAGCAATGTGGGAGTTAATTTCAATATTGAGAATGCCTTTGCAAACTATGAGCACACGGATGATTATGCCGGAGTGCTTGCCAGTGCAACAATGGTCATTGCTGATGGTCTTGACAGAGCTCCTGCTATTGATGTAAGTGCTCTTATGGATTATGAGAATATGAAAGAGAAGCTTTCTGTGGAAGTTATTTCAGCGGATGCGAACGCTGATCTGCTTGCCAACGTACCGCATGACAGAATGGAAGATCTGGCAGTTGTATATCGTTTTGTGATGGAGAGCAGCGAAGATGGTCGTGCATCTATTCTGGTCACCAACAATCTGATGGATCGTATGGGAGTTTCCCATGAACAGCTCAGGGCAGATGCGCTGGAGAATTCACCGGAGATTAGACCGGTAGTGATCATGGGAATGAATGAGGTCATGAAGGAAATGATTGGACCGGAAGTATATGAGATGTTTGGAATTCCGGATGATGCGGAGGAAACGATGTACGTTGCAACAGTCCCTGATAAGAATTCCGGAGCAGGAGTAATTGCATATCAGGATTTCATGGATCAGGCAGCAGAAAGAGTTGGCGGAGATTTCTTTGTGCTTCCGTCTTCCATCAATGAGATCCTTTTAGTTCCCGATAATGGAGACATGACAGCTGATGCGCTCAGGGATATGGTAAAGGATGTGAATGCCAAGGAGGTAAGCCCGGAGGAAAGACTTTCTGATAATGTCTACCATTACGATTCCAAGGATCATGTCTTTGAACTTGCAGAGAAGTTTGAGGCAAGACAGCAGGAAAAGAAAACGGAGATTGATAAAAAAGCAGAGGAGAAAGGATCCGTAATAAAAGATCTGAAGGATAAGCAGAAGGAAGCAGTTGCAAAGCCTCCGGTAAAGGATGCTGCGGAAAAAGCAGCAAAATCAAAAGGCAGAGAAGTATTATAAAAAATAGGATTGTGTCAGCCTGTGGTGATTGCCACGGGACTGGCACTTTTTTGATGGGAAGGAATGGTGATTACAGTGGCAGAAGCACATAAGGATACAAGCGGACAGAATAGAAAGAGTTACAGCGGAATTGGTGGAAGACCACCTATAAGTCATCCACAGAATTGCAGTCATGAGTGTCCGTATGGTCATGATAAATCGTTCTGTTTTCCATGCTATAAAAAACTGGTGGAAGACATGAGAAAGAAAAAGGAAACAGGAAATGGCATTTGATTATTTCTATGGGGCACAGTCACAGCAGTTTGCATTTTACCGGATTCCCAAGGTGCTGTTTACAGATAACCGGTTCCAGAATATTTCCACAGAGGGAAAGGTTCTTTACGGTCTTTTATTGGACAGGGTATCTCTGTCAATGGAAAACGGCTGGATTGATGATGAGGGAAGAGTGTATATCATTTTCACCCTGACATCAATAAGACAGGCAATGAGCTGTGCAGAAAAATCAGCAATCAAGTATCTGACGGAACTGGAGGAGTTTGGTCTGATCGAAAGGATCCGGCAGGGGTTTGGCAAGCCGGCACTGATCTATGTAAAGAATTTCATAGACCAGCAGAATTTACAGGTCAAGACCAGTAAAAATTACAGTTCACCACCAGTAAAAGTTACAGGTCAGGACCTGTATAATTTACAGCCTAATTATACTTATAACAATAATACTGATTTTAATAATACTAATCCTATCTTATCAGTGGATGAGGATAGGATGGGATATGAGAAATATTTCATGGAACAGCTCAATATTGAGGCTTTGAAACAGGATTATCCATATGACAGAGAAATGATAGACGGCATCATGGAGCTTATTCTGGATGTTGTGTGTTCCAAAAGAAAGACCATTTGTATTGCCGGGGATGTGAAGTCAGTAAATGTGGTAAAGGGGCGGTTCATGAAGCTGAACATGGAGCATATCCGCTATGTAATGAACTGTATGCAGGAAAACACTACCAAGATCAGGAGCATCAAGCAGTATATGCTGGCAGCACTGTATAACGCACCGGCAACAATAGACAGCTATTATCGTGCAGAGGTTAATCACGATATGGCAGAAGGAAAAATATAGCAGAGGAGAGACAAAAATGGATATGGAGAAAATCATGGCACATGTTGAGAAGATTGCAGAAAACCTGGAAGGACTGGTTTGTGCAATCGGATGTGACAGTATGCCTTCTGATGGGGCAATTTATGTAGATGGCGAACAGAATGTGAATTATATCAGTACCAGGGAAGCATTAAGGATCCTTGATGGCTTTGGAAATAACAGTGCGTCAGTAATGATTGGAAAATCAGATTATATTCTGATCTATGACGCAAGCAGAAAGCTGGTCATTGACGGGGAGGCATACCTTCCGTCCGGGTATCTGGTCATGAAGTCCTGTAATGGGTTACAGGCAATTGATGATGAGGATATTGCGGATGTGATCGTAGCTTTGAAAAGCAGGATGACAATGCTTGCACTTGGAAAATACAGAATTCAGGCATACCAGCTAGGATAGGAGGCGGCAGATGAATAACAAACCGTGGGCTTATGTAACATCTGCCTGGAGTGCAGACAGGAGCAGAGCCAAAAGGTCTGCAAAACGATATTGCAGAAAATTATATGAAGCAGGCTACACACCAATCTGTCCGCTTTTATCATTGCCGGAGGTAATTGATACCAGTAATGCAGATGAGTACAAGGATTATATGGATATGTCAGAAGATATGTTAAGAAGATCCAGAATTCTCGTGGTTTGTGGTTCAGCGGTGGATGATACGGTGCTTACAGATATAGCAATAGCCAACCGCTTTCATGTAGCTTCATCCACTATGAGGGGTGTCCTCGGTGTGGATAAGAATAAAAAAGAACAGTAACTTTGTGGATACAGCCTTCGGGTTGTTTTTTTGATGGAAAGGAGTGAGAAAACTGGTTCATGAAGAAGTTGACAGGGAGATTGCCAACAAATCAGTGAATATAGCAATCAAAATGATAAAACCGGAACTTGATCAGCTTATGAAGGGATTAAGAGAGGCAGTACAAGCCCCTGTGAAGGCTGCCGGGAAAGCAGCAGTTAATAAGATCCATCCCACAACCGGCAAGCAGTCAGTGAAAACTTCTCGTTTTGTCATACTAGTCAAACAATTTAGATAATTTTGTATCATTGAAAAAAGGTCCTGCATCTAAAGTTCCATCAAATAGCGCAGCATATACTTTTTTGTCTGCACGGAGTTGATACTTCTCTAATGGATTGATAATAGAGGCACCATGTTTTGTTTTACTCACAAAACAAATTTCATCATTACGAAGCATTTCAGATGCTAAGAGTCTCGATTCATGAGAAGTAATAATCAACTGTGTGTTTCGCATCTTTGCTCTTGATAAAAACAGCTCTATTATTTTTACTGTCATTGATGGGTGTAAGCATCTATCAATTTCATCGATTACAAAGATTCTGTTATCAGATACTTTAAACAGAATTTCAATAAGATCTAATAACCTAGCTGTACCATCTGATTCTTCATTTAAATCAAAAAATATATTTTTATTTTCATGACTAAATTCAATAGTAGTGATTGTTATTTTACCATTGGCATCTATTTCAAATGTGTAGAATTCTTTATAAGAGCGAGCCATTATTCTGGGGCGTTCATCAGTTTCAGATTCTATGCGTGTATTTGCCTTTTCTAAATCTGCGACAATTCTATTATAAAGCTCATCTGGTATTTTGCTTTTTATCACTTCTACAGGTACTTCTACAATCTTTAATTCACTGATACCTGTACCAAGTGCATTTAATAACTCAGCAATTTCGTCTAAATTTGTATCTGTGAAATACGGATATCCTGTAAGAATACTATCAGGAAAACTGATATTTAATTTGTCTGTAAACCATTCAAAAATATCTCGCAGAATTTGTAATTCTGGAAGATCAGAAAACATTTTTCCTTTGTTTTTATTTATAATTGATAAAAACAAAGTTTCTTGGTCATTAACACTATCCTCACCATAGTTATTAAGTTTTGCAATGACATCAGCTTTTTTAAAATAGTGTCCAACAGTAAATGTTTCAGCTATAGTATCTCGGCAAAATAGATATTTTGGAGAAACGGAACCTTGTTGCTCATATAAATACTCTTTCAAAATGCTACCTGTTGAAAGAATAATCGAGAAGCCATATACAAAAATCTTTGAGTCACAGAGAAATTCTATTTCAAAGTCAGAAGGAATGGATTTTTTTTCAGAATCCATTCTAAAATACTTATTAGAAAAACCGCGTGGCAATCCATCAACTATCATTCGTTGAACGAATTGGAACGCAGAAACGAGATTTGATTTTCCAGAAGCATTTGCTCCGAGTATCACTTCACATTTTGTAAGTTTTATTTTCTTGTTATTAAAAATTCTTTCAATATTCTTTCTAGCTTTTCCTGCCATCATTGAAAATGTTTCTTTATCATCGAATGACAAAAAATTTGAAACTGAAAATTGAATTAGCATCGTTATCTCTCCTATAGGTTACATACTATGATAGTATACTGCAATAAAACGATTTTGTCAATAAAATATCTATATTTCATAACATAAACGGCGCAGAAGAGGCTGATAAAACGATTTTTTCGATAAATCATTGACTTTGGAAGGAGGGTATGGTACTGTATATGCAAGAAATCAGCACTCGTACCGCCGAAGTGCTAATAAAATAATAGAAAGAGAGGTATTCATTTGAAGAATATACCTGAGCGTCAAAAAGATATCCTATCCATCATTTCTAGTCTTGATATATCGCCGACAATGTACAGGAATGCCATTGATAAATATAATGCGATAACAAAATTCTTAAATGATTGCGGTATTGAAGCAAATATGTATCCGCAAGGATCTTTTGCGTTTGGAACTGTTGTCCGTCCAAGCGCGAAAGATCCTTCTGCAAATTATGACTTGGATTTTATCTGTCAAGTCGGTGGTTGTCGAACTGATTATACTCCGAGTGGACTTCGTCAAAAAATTGAAGATGCGCTTAGCTCAAGTGGAGTGTATGGTGGAAAACTGACAGTATACAAAGAATGCTTTACAATTGAATATGCTGATATCAATGATATAGGTTTCTCAATTGACATTGTTCCAGCAGCAGATGAAGATAGCGATAATAAAAAGCGACTTATTGGTAAGAGCTTAAATCCTGAACTGATTGAAACATCAATTGCAATTCCAAAACATAACGGAGAGCGAAATTATTCATGGTTAACTAATAATCCAAAAGGATTCCGCACATGGTTCGATGAGAAGAATGCGCCTTTTTTGGCTGCATCAAGGGCATCTTATCGTGAATGCCTCTTTGAAGAAAATAGAGCTCTTTTTTCATCAGTAGAAGAAATTCCACATGAATTGGACCGTTCAGCACTTCAGCGGGTTATCCAGATTTTAAAATATCACAGAGATGTGTATTATGCTAAGTTTAAGGATGGGGATGAACTTAAGCCTATTTCCGCAATTATTAATGTAGTTACCACTCAGATTGCTTCACAGCATGATCCTAATTGTTCTGTCTTTGAGTTGCTGGAGTATATACTCGGTGAGCTCAATATCTATGCACAGCAGGAAAAACTTACATTTAGGGAGTTTGAACAAATATATGGCAATCGCAATGTTTTCTCTCGGCCAGACGGAAAATGGTACATAGCAAATCCGGCGAATCCGGAAGACAATTTAGCCGACAAATGGAACCAGGATACTAGAATCCCGACATATTTCTTCCGTTGGGCCAACGCCGTTAAAACCGATCTCATTGAATCTTTACAGCAAGAAGATGAGCAGCAGTTTAGAGCGGCAATTGAAAATGGATTTGGAAATACATCGGTAACCGCTGTTCTAGGCAAAAAGTATTGTAAACTTATTCCACCGAAGCCTATTGTTTCACAAGGTGTAGCAAAACCTTACCGAAGCCTATGATTTTTTGTAAAGAATCCGCCGTGCAGCAGATTGACCATTTGCTGCACATATATGATGGACTTAGTATTGAAAACATACTTGATACAGAAATAGTTCTTGGGGGACATATTCTAGTAAACCGTACGGCACTGGGTTACCAACTATACAAAAAATATCAGATTAGAATTATTATTCCTCTAAATTCTGATAGTTTACCTTATGTGATTGATATAGGCAATCAGATAGAAAAAGGATATCCGCATCGATATGCCGATGGACAATTGTGTCTCGAAACAGATGCGGCAATTCGTACTTACTTCATTGCAGGCTTTAATTTGGAAATTTGGATGAGAGATTTTGTTGAGCCTTACTATTTCTCATATGAATATTACCAAAGATATGGTGTATTTCCATTTGGAGAACGTGCACATGGTATAGAGGGTGTACTCCAAACATATGGAGAATATTTTAACGAAGTAGATTATGTAAAAATTTTCAGGTTAATGGAATGTATTCAGTTTGGTCAATATCGAGGGCATTTGCCATGCCCATGTGGATCAGGAAAGAAAATGCGGTCATGTCATGGAAAATTTATAAAGAAGTTTTTTGAAAATAACAATTTAAAAGTTATAGTTCAGAGTGACTATAAAACAATTAGGGAGGTGTTGGATGCTTATTATGAGCAGTCAAGAAATTCAAACGCGACAAAATGAGATGAAATTTTTAAAGATTCAATATGCAGCTCGCAGATGCTTTAATGCGGCTGAAAATTATAATTACTTTGCTTGGTTGGCCTGTATTGTTTCCGCATTTTCTATATTTCTTCCAGATACTTGGCACATATTTATAGTTAACGGTATACCGTTTATTTTTGATTTTATAGCCACAATATTTTGTGCATTGACGCAAAAAAATGTATATTGGGCCGCATATCTTAGAAAATATTTTGATGCAAACGTGATAGGCATAAAGCCTAGTCAATTCTCAAATTCTGAAGAACAGAATATACTTGAAAAGGCAGAAACGGTTTTTTCTGCACATTCACATGATGGATTAATTCAAATTAGAAATACAGGTCATGATGTCCCACCCGGAGTTAAAGATTGGTATGAATTTTCAACTCCATTAAATGCTGTTGAAGCTCAATTTGAATGTCAAAAGCAAAATATATGGTGGAACAAAAAAATGAGCCAACGCAAAATTCCTATCATCATTTTTGTTGGGATATTCATTATTGCAGGTTTTGGATTTTTTATGCATATATTGAATCGTAGCATACTTACTACCCTTCTTTGTTCAAGCGGCATTATCCTTAAATTATTTGAACGGTTAAATGAAAATATAAAATATATACAAGTTTCTCTGCAAATAGATGGTTCAAAAGAAACCATAGAAATCAAGCCTGAGGAAAAATATGTAGAGCACTTGCAGTCACTAATTGATGAACGGCGCGGAATTAATGTTCTCGAGTTGAATTCTATTCATAAGAAAGTGGCCGCTAAATTATCTGCACTCTATAGCAGATCCTCATAAAATTAAAAATAAGAATACAGCAAATTGGATGAATTGAAAAGCTGCACATCTACATCTATTTTGAGTAAGCATTAACATGAGATATGGATAGCAGAGATGATTATGTAGATATTGGAAACTTGTGATAATAAAGTGTTCAAATAGCATTTCATTTTGCATTTACGGCAATACTTAGAATTGAGGAAGCGTTGGGGAGTGATTTTGGATACAATAAATATTTAAGAAGAGACGATTGTTGTCAACTTGGCATATGTTTATATCAATAAAGAAATAGAGCGTACATTGAAGTTGGCTGTAGAAGAGTTGTATTCCGAGAGAATCATAGAAAAATTTTGGGGCACCGGATGTAGTATTTCACAGCCTGCGTCATACCAGTGTAACCTACAAGCTGAAACTCAGTGGCGGAGATATTAAAGCAGTCCAGGGAGATTCCGGCCATGCTCAGGCAGACATGGTGACGGAAGTGTATGGACATATCCTTGATGAAGACCGAAGGAAGAATGCGGAACTTATGGAGAATGCCTTTTATAATAAGGAAAATCTCAATCCGCAGATGAAAAATCAGGATAAAGGCGGCAGTACGATTACTGTACCGGATGGAGTGGATGCGGAGCTGCTGATGAAAGTGCTGGGAAATCCGGAGATGGCAGTGTTGCTTACATCACTGGCAAAGACGATGAAGGTATAATAAGTGGATTTTGTGACACCACTGGTGACACAAATATGCAGTTAATTTTGCAACAACTTGTTGCAGATTTTAAAGTTATCATGCATAATTAAAATATAAAAGATGTATATAAGGTCGGAACAGAGACCTTAAACCTGTTCCAGTGGTCGGGATGGAGACTGAAAACCCATTCCCATTGCAAAATAATGGTATATGATAAATAACATCGGCATATACTATAGAGAACTGTAGAAATTGCTTGACAAGACGCATAAAGTTAAGTAAGATAAAATACAGTGATCGCGTTGCAGAAACCTGTGAGGCCTGCGACCGGGGGAGAACCTGCGGGGTCTCCTCTTTTTTTATATTAGGGGGGATGGTGCATATGCAAAAGATTTTTTTGAACTATGATCAGCAGATAGAAAAATTGAAAAATGAAAAGAATCTGTTGATTAATAATGAGGCATATGCAAAGGAGATTTTAAAACAGACAAGTTATTATTCCCTGATTGGTGGCTATAAGGATATCTTTAAGAATCCAACTACTAAAAAATATAAGGACGGGACAAGATTTGAAGATATCGTGGAACTGTATTATTTTGACGAGCTATTAAGGCAGTTATTTTTACGATATCTTATCAAGGTAGAAAATGGAATAAAATCCCAAGTGTCCTATTATTTTACAGAAAAGAATGGAGAAAATCAGAAAGAATATCTTGATACATCTAATTACAATTATTCAGGAAAGAAGAATCAGAGAGATATTGACCGTTTGATTAAAATATTAGAGGGGTATGTCACAAAACCAACGGACTATCATTATATAAATCATTCGCAGAAGAAATATGGAAATGTTCCATTGTGGGTACTTACTAATGCTTTAACGTTTGGAAACATATCCAAAATGTATATGCTGCTTCCACAGGATATACAAATCAAAGTCAGTAGGAATTATCAGTGTGTCAATGAAAAACAAATGGTTTCCATACTGGCAGTGCTTGTTAAATTCAGAAATGTTTGTGCTCATGGAGAAAGGCTGTTTACTTATAGAACCGCAGACAGTATTCCAGATTTGCCAATACATAGAAAACTAAAGATTGCACAAAAGGGTTCGCAATATGTGAATGGAAAAAATGATTTGTTTTCTGTAGTGATCGCATTGAGATATATGTTGAATGATCAGTGGTATAAAGAGTTTATAAAGGAACTTAAAGCCCTAATTGATAAATATCTTAAGAAACATGATAGTATATCGGAACAAGAACTGTATGAGAAAATGGGTTTTCCGGAAAGCTGGAGAAAGATAACCAGATACAGAAAACAATAAGATATGCTTGATGCTGTAACATAGAAGAGAGTATGTGTAATTCGGAGTAAATAATGGTCAAAAACCCATCGACATCCGACCTCCCACACGTTATAATATAGGTAATCTAATAAGAAAACAGTGTTATCATTACCGCATATTCAGTGAGAATGGTAGCCATAAATATGAATTCGCAGGAACGGAATGGTTGAACCCTCAGGGTGACAGTGTCACTCATTTGTCAGCGAGAGGTGCTTAACTTAGATGATTTTCAGTTTTCTTATTTTGACATGGATTTACAGGAAAGTCAGTAAAATCAAGTTGTTGCTTGACTTATGTTGACCAAGAAAAACATAGATTTTCTGTAGTGACTTGAACTCCTAAGCGCTAGTTGTGGGTTCAATTCCCGCCGGGAACATCGATTTTTTGCAACAATGATCGTAACAATTCATTGTTGCATTTTTTATTTTATGGTGCTTGAGAGCACCGAAAAAATATAAAAAATGAGTAATTGGAGCACCGAAAAGACAAAACGGGCACCGAGAACTAAATCTATCCAAGCACCCAATGGAGATAACTAAAGTGTAGGATAAGATTTAGGTTGTCAATGAATGTAAAAATGTTTTTCTTGCTTGAAGAAAACAGGCCTGACGAAGTATCGCTCAGATTAGATTAAAAATTCTAGTCTGGGCGATTTTTTCGTTCAGGGAAAAGGAGGAAGTGTCATTGACAGAAAAGACGGATATCAGACATTCGGATGAAAAAGTAGTTGAAATTGAAATGGAACGTTTAAGAACTTTTATGAATCATCCATTCAAGGTGATCGGTGACAGTCAGATGATTGAACTACAGGACAGTATTAAGAAATATGGAGTTCTTAATCCATTGATCGTCCGGCCGAGGAAAGAAGGTTACTATGAAATTATTTCAAGTCACAGAAGGAAATATGCAGCAGAGCGACTGGGCTATTAAGAAAATTCCTGTGATTATCCGCATGATGCAGGATGATGAAGCTGTAGTAACTATGGTGGATTCCAATTTACAGAGAGAGCAGATTACACCAAGTGAAAAAGCATATGCCTACAAGATGAAATATGATGCCATTAAAAAGAAAGCAGGCAGAAAGAATTGTGGTCAAGTTGACCACAATACAGGAAAGAGAAGTATTGATGTGATCGGAGAACTTTGCGGAGACAGTGCAAAGCAGGTCCACTAATGAAAATATGCGAACCTTTAGAAATTGTAAAAAAATTAACACCGTTTAAAGTGCTAATCTTCATAATGATATTTACATGAGTATATAATCAGATTTTGGATGTTATCCATATAGTAAATTAATCTATGCTCATCGGTAATGCGTCTGCTACATGCTTTTCGGTGCTTTAATGGTTCTGGCTTACCAATTCCGGTTAAAAGCCCATTGCGGTCAATATCCTTAATAAGCTCATTGATCCGCTTAACCATTTTTTTATCTTCCCTCTGCCATTCGGTGTATTGCTCCCAAGCAGTAGGAGTAAATACTATATTCATTTATTCGTATGCCTCCAATTCTTCAATGGACTTAGTAACAAAACCACCTGCCTCAGCCTCTGCCATAGATTTATCAAGCATAGCAAGATACTCAGCGTTTCGCTTGGCTTTCATCATTTCGTTGTATTCAGCTTCGGAAAGCATAACAATATTTTCGTTCTTGGGTCTTGATATAATTAATGTTTCACCATTAAAAACCTTATCACATAAACTCTTGAAATTATCTCTAACATCCATGCTCTTTACTGCTAACATATAAAACACTCCTTTCCGTACATAAAAACGTATGGTTTTACGTACTTTAATTATATGCTATTATTATCTCCAGGTCAATAAATTTAATGTATTCACTTTCTGGCTACTTTGGATTTTGAATGACAGATATTGAGAAAATGGGCGATAGAAGCAAGTGTCTACAAATTGTCTACTTGTGACCCTTTTTGTAACTGGTTTCGTCAATGCCGATATTAACCAGACCATCAAGTCTTCTTGAGTGCTCCGGTTCTAAATCGTGAAGAGCACGATTGACACAGCGGCCTACAGTTTCCCAGTCCACTCTCATGAAGTATGATGTGGTACTTCTTGGAAGATAGGATGCAAACCATGCAACGGTAAGGTCGAAATCCTTGGTAAATCTACTACCTGGATATGCCCATGGAACTTCGGCAACATATACCCCATGTTCAAGGCAGATGATACGATGCGTCTGGTATTCAACTTCGACCAGAATACCACCCTAGTCCAGCCCCCTCCAAGTGGTTGGTCTGCTGGAATGTTTGTCATAAGCAGGACATGACTTGTGACAGAAAGGGCAGTCATTCTCATGCCATTTATTAGGTCTGGATTTGATACGGATGTGTTTCACGCCATCCTCATCAGAGTAAAGATTAAAATTTTCTATCAAGAGAATAAAGTATTGACAAAATTTTGTGGGGTGGGGTAGAATGATGGTAAAAAATTCCAAAACATAACGCATTGGTGCTTTTTGCGGAAAGAAGAAAAATAAACATGAAAAAGAGAAAGAACTTGGGAAAAAAGTTAATAACAATGTTAGTGTCTGTAGGCTTTTTTGCAGTTTTGATTACAGTCTTGAATTTAATGGCATTACAAGCTATTCGAGGAAAGAATAATGTGCTTATAGAACAGTTTGAACAATATGAAGAAGCAGTGAAAAATAATGATACCGCGGTTTTTGAAACAGCAAAAGGAGAAGTGGCAGAAGCCAT
>ERZ1034680.279-NODE-279-length-30151-cov-48.891015_pt1 | contig 30151 bp, 18 predicted proteins | sample MGYA00520639_ERZ1034680 | MGnify/ENA primary metagenome ERZ1034680 (study PRJEB33766, sample SAMN09781760) | gut metagenome | biome: gut microbiome | host: Homo sapiens | place: Madagascar | study: EMG produced TPA metagenomics assembly of the PRJNA485056 data...
AAAGATTGCAAGTAAACTTGCATCTCTGCGTTCACCTTGCACTATCTTTGCATAAATTTCATACGACATAAATAATGCAACAATACAAAAACAATATAATAGGCGCAGTTTTGTGCAGCATTCTTCTGCTGATGGTATTGTCAGGGTGTGGCAGTGCGGAGAAATCAATAAAGAGGGGCGATGCCGCACTTGCACTTGGCGAATATGCCGAAGCTGCAGCGCAATATAAACGGGCTTATGGGCAAACCTCGGCTACAGACAAAAAAAGACGTGGGTTCGTAGCCTATAAGATGGGTGATGCTTACAGACGCTATGGCAATGTGGCCAGAGCAGTCGGTGCATTTCAAAATGCTGCTCGTTATGGTGTAAAAGATACTTTAACCTATTTGCATTTGGGCGATATGCTTCGTCTGCAGGGCAATTATAAGGGAGCGGAAAATGCTTATAGGGCTTATGCCGATTCCTTTCCTGGCGATTTGCGCGCAGAACAAGGTATTAATGATTGCCTTACTGCTCCCTCTGTTAAACAGACAGGTTCGGCCTATAGTGTCAAGTTGGCTACTTTGTTTAATAGCTCGCGTTCAGACTTTAGTCCGGCTTATATGGGCGTTGATGCGCAACAGTTGTATTTTACGTCAACGCGTCAGCAGGTAAAGGGGGATATTAGCAGCATTACAGGCATTAAGAACGGTGACATATTTTTCTCCAAGAAAGACGAAAAAGGCAAGTGGAAAGTGGCTGAGGCTGTGGAGGGAGATGTAAATACCGAGAATGACGAAGGTGCTTGTGCCTTTACACAGGACGGAAAAACGATGTATTTTACAGTGTGTCGCACCGATCCTTCTTATCCCCGAATGGCTGAAATTTGGAGTTCGCAGCGTACTGATGCCAAATGGAGCAAGCCTGTGCAAGTCAAGATTTCTAATGACACGCTGTCCTCGTTTGCACACCCCGCAGTTTCTCCTGACGGACGATGGTTGTATTTCTCGTCGGACATGCCGGGTGGTCAAGGCGGTTTAGATTTGTGGCGTATAGAAATTGGAGGCAAGCATGGCATGGGGCGCTTAGAAAATCTCGGTCCGGCCATCAATACAGCTGGCAACGAATGTTTTCCGACATGCCGTCCCTCAGGCGAGCTATATTTCTCAAGTGACGGACACATCAGTAATATGGGCGGCCTTGACATTTATCGTGCAAAGGAGGACACCATATCAAACGAATGGAAGGTTGAACATCTGCCTTCGCCTATAAATTCAAATGGCGACGACTTTGGCATGACATTCGAGGGCGTACATAATAGGGGCTTTTTCTCGTCAAACCGGGCAACAGGTGGGCGAGGTTGGGACAAAATATATGAATTCTCATATCCTGAGGTACTGCAGAGTGTAAAAGGCTGGGTGTATGAGCAAGATGGATACGAATTGCCTGCGGCTGTCGTATATATGGTAGGCAGTGATGGTACGAACGAAAAGATAGGCGTCCTTTCTGATGGCTCATTTGTGAAACCTCTCAAACCTGGGGTTAGCTATCTGATATTGGCTACGTGTCAAGGATATCTGAACGTTTGCAACGAGTTGCGTGCCGACACAACTGAGGTTGAAAAGCAGCATGTGTTGCAATTCCCGTTGCCGAGTATCAGTTCTCCCGTGCTGGTGCGTAATGTGTTCTATGAGTTTGACAAGGCCACCCTCACCGATAATTCGCGCGAGGCGCTTGATCGCTTGGTTAAAATGCTTAATGAAAATCCGAATGTGACAATCGAACTTGCGGCTCATTGCGATTATCGCGGTAATGCAGAGTACAACTTGAAATTGTCGCAGCGACGTGCAGAGAGCGTGGTGCGCTACTTGACAGAACATGGTATAGCGTCTGACCGCTTGACCGCAAAGGGGTATGGCAAGGAGATGCCCAAGGTGGTGAACAAAAAGCTGACGGAAACTTATCCCTTCTTACATGAAAACGACACATTGAGTGTGCCGTACATATTAAAGTTGCCGGCAGACCAGCAAGAAGTTTGTAATGCCTTGAACCGACGTACAGAGTTCCGCGTACTGCGTACAACTTATGGGCTGTTCGATGCCAACGGAAACTTAAGACCGGAAGCGCTGCGCAAAACTGAGGATAAGTAGAGATATAAGTAGCAAAAACGAAAAGAAGATAATAAGATGATAATAGCAAAGTTCTTGAATGCCTTCGGGCGTTACCTCATGTTGATGGGACGAACATTTTCGCGCCCGGAACGCATGCGTATGTTCTTAAAGCAATATATAAAGGAGATGGTGCAGCTTGGTGTCGACTCCATAGGTATTGTATTGCTTATATCGTTCTTTATCGGTGCAGTGATTTGTATTCAGATAAAGTTGAACATACAGAGTCCTTGGATGCCGCTATGGGTGTCGGGGTATGTCACACGCGAAATCATGTTGCTTGAGTTCTCATCGAGTATCATGTGTCTTATTTTGTCGGGCAAGGTTGGGTCAAACATCGCCTCCGAATTAGGTACTATGCGCACTACGCAGCAGATTGATGCACTGGAGATAATGGGGGTCAACCCGGCTTCGTTCTTGATTTTGCCCAAAATCACGGGGCTTGTCACTATCATGCCACTCTTGGTCGTGTTCAGCACCTTTAGTGGTATAATAGGTGCGTATGCCACAGCTTATATTGGCCATATCATTACACCGTCCGATTTAACGGCAGGTATTCAGCACTCTTTCACACAATGGTTCTTCTGGATGGGCGTGATTAAATCGCTATTCTTTGCATTTATCATTTCGAGTGTGTCTTCATTTTATGGTTATAATGTCGAAGGTGGAAGTATTGAGGTGGGAAAGGCAAGCACCAATGCCGTGGTGTCGTGCTCTATGCTCATATTGTTTTCTGATTTATTCCTTACACAATTACTCTCATGATTGAAATTAAGAATTTACATAAGTCGTTTGATGGCAAGGAGGTATTGAAAGGGATAACCTCAACATTTGACAGTGGTAAGACCAATCTTATCATTGGTCAAAGCGGTTCGGGCAAAACAGTGCTGATTAAGAACATCGTGGGTTTGTTTGAGCCCACCGAGGGCGATGTGCTTTACGATGGCCGCAGTTTTATGCAGATGACAAAGCGCGAGCGCGCCATGCTACGTCGTGAAATGGGTATGATTTTTCAAAATGCGGCGTTGTTCGATTCTATGTCGGTGCTCGAGAATGTGATGTTCCCACTCGACATGTTTTCAAATGACAGTTATAAGGAACGTGTACGTCGTGCACAATTCTGTCTTGATCGCGTCAATTTAACAGATGCCGGTGCAAAGTATCCAGGTGAGATTTCGGGCGGTATGCAAAAGCGTGTGGCTATTGCGCGAGCCATTGCCCTGAACCCCAAATACTTGTTCTGCGACGAGCCAAATTCTGGTCTGGACCCTAAAACCTCTTTGGTTATTGACGAGTTGATACATGACATAACCAAAGAGTTTAACACAACCACAATAATCAATACGCATGACATGAACTCTGTTATGGGCATTGGTGAGCACATTTTGTTTATCTATCAAGGACACAATGAGTGGGAGGGGACAAAAGATGATGTCGTGTCATCAAGCAATGAATTACTCAACAATTTCATATTTGCTTCCGACTTGTTCCGTAAGGTAAAGGAGGTAGAGCAGCAGGAAGAGAAAAGGCACCATGCTGTAAAGTAGAGGCTGTTGTGTTTCCTTTACTGCTTATATAACTATAATGTGTTGGTAGGTCTTGTTGACCGAAAAACGAATGTTGAGATTTGTTCGCCAATGAATTTACCGAATGTCTGGTAAAACTCGGTAGAGCATGTTCCAGCTTGTAAAGGGACTTGAAGGCTTAATTTTTCTCTTGGTGAGAAATATTTTTATGTGTAACCGCAAGTTCGGAGTGGTATTGTAATATACATGTTAGTATTCTATTAAGTCTCGTGTATATTACAATGCCATTCCGAACTTGCGGTTACAGATATGTCAAGCAACTGCTTGGGAACGCATCATAATGGCTGATACACTTGGACAGTGTTGTGTGACATAAATGCGAATATTGTGCATTTTGTCTTACAAAATGTAATTATAATATGTATAATATCTGTTATTATGAAATTATTCGTGCATAATGCGTTATTTTGAAAGATAAGTCATTATCTTTGCATGACGACAAGCAAATATGCCATGCAATCAAGCGCAAACCATTGGCATTTTGCATTGTAATATAGGCAAGTAACAACAATATGAATAAGTCACACGCATAAAAACACAATACGAGGACGCTATGCATAAACAAGACAATTTTAACGAAGGGCTTTATCGCGCTGAGAACGAGCACGACGCTTGCGGCGTAGGCATGATAGTCAACATTCATGGTGGAAAAAGCCATGAATTGGTTGATTCTGCTTTGAAGGTTCTTGAAAACATGAAGCACCGCGGTGCCGAGGGCGCAGACAACAAAACTGGTGATGGTGCGGGCATCATGCTGCAAATACCTCACGAGTTTATTTTGCTGCAAGGCATTCCTGTTCCTGAAAAGGGCAATTATGGTACTGGCTTGGTCTTTCTGCCAAAGGATGTCGCAGAGCAAGAACAGATACTCAGTATTTTTATTGAAGAAATAGAGCGTGAGGGGTTATCGCTCATGCATTTGCGCACTGTTCCTACCAATTCTGACATATTGGGCGAGGAGGCACTTGCTACTGAACCCGCAATAAAACAAGTGTTTATAACGGGTGCAACTCCCGAAACTCTTGAACGCAAACTGTACATCGTTCGTAAAAAGGTAGAGCGTCGTATTGATAATAAGAACTTCTATATTTGTTCGCTTTCGTCAAAGAATATTGTGTATAAGGGTATGCTCTCTTCTACGCAGTTGCGTGAGTATTACCCAGACTTGACACAGCCTTACTTTACCAGTGGACTTGCAATTGTTCACTCACGTTTCTCTACAAACACGTTCCCTACATGGGGATTGGCACAGCCCTTCCGCTTGTTGGCGCATAATGGCGAGATTAACACCATTCGTGGCAATCGTGCGTGGATGGAAGCACGTGAGTCTGTGCTTTCAACTCAAACGCTTGGCAATATAAAGGATATCCGCCCCATCATACAACCCAACATGAGCGACTCGGCTTCGCTTGACAATGTGCTTGAGTTCCTGGTTATGTCGGGCTTAAGCTTGCCTCATGCCATGGCCATGTTGGTGCCAGAGAGCTTTAATGACAAGAACCCCATTTCTGAGGATCTTAAAGCATTCTATGAATACCATTCTATTTTGATGGAGCCGTGGGACGGCCCAGCAGCATTGTTGTTCAGCGATGGTCGTTTTGCGGGCGGTATGCTTGACCGCAATGGTTTGCGTCCGGCTCGTTATTTAATAACCAAGAATAACACCATGGTGGTGGCGTCAGAGGCAGGCGTGATAGGTTTTGAGGCTTCTGAAATAAAGGAAAAGGGCCGTTTGCAACCTGGCAAAATTCTGCTGATAGATACGCAGGAGGGCAATATTTATTATGATGGCGAGTTGAAGGATCGTTTGGCCACAGCGCACCCTTACCGTCAGTGGTTGTCGGCAAATCGTATAGAACTTGATATGCTGAAGAGTGGCCGAAAGGTAGAAAACACTGTTGAGCAGTTTGACAAGCATTTGCGCATATTTGGTTATACACGCGAAGACGTGGAGCGCACCATCACCCCTATGGCCACTAATGGCAGCGAGCCAATAGCCTCTATGGGTAATGATACACCGCTTGCCGTGCTATCAGATCGTCCACAGTCATTGTTCAATTATTTCCGTCAACAGTTTGCCCAGGTTACCAATCCGGCCATAGACCCGATTCGTGAGGAACTCGTTATGTCGCTCACGGAATATGTAGGCGCAGTGGGCATGAATATTCTGTCGCCCAATGAGAGCCATTGCAAAATGGTACGTTTGCCTCAGCCTATATTGACAAACCGTCAGCTTGATATTCTTTGTAACATTCGCTATAAGGGATTTAACACCGTCAAACTGCCAATGGTGTTTGAAGCATCGAAGGGTGCCGAAGGTTTGAAGGAGGCTCTCGACAATCTTTGTCACATGGCGGAGCAGAGCGTGAATGATGGCATAAATTATATCATACTCTCAGACCGCGGTGTAGACGAAACACATGCAGCCATACCATCTTTGCTCGCGGTTAGTGCCGTGCATCATTACCTTATATCGGTACAAAAACGTATGGAGACGGCGCTTGTGGTTGAGAGCGGTGAAACGCGTGAGGTGATGCATGCAGCCTTGCTTATTGGCTATGGCGCAAGTGCCATCAATCCTTATATGGCCTTTGCTGTACTTGACGATTTGGTAAAGCGCGGCGAGGTGCAGATGAATTACGAAACGGCAGAGAAAAACTATATAAAGGCTATTTGTAAGGGTTTGTACAAAGTTCTTTCAAAAATGGGTATCAGCACCTTGCGCTCATACCGTGGAGCCAAGATTTTCGAGGCCATTGGTTTGAGCGATGAACTGTTGCGCACCTATTTCGGTACACCGGCTGGTACTGTCGGTGGTGTGCATCTTGATCAGATAGCCCGTGATTACGTAAAATTTCACGATGAGGGTTATGCCCCCGACTATGCAGATCGTGAATTGGAAGGCTTGCTTCCGTATGCCGGCTTGTTCAGCTATCGCAAGGATGGCGAAAAGCATGCTTGGAATCCTGAAACTATTTCGACTTTGCAGTTGGCTACACGTTTGGGAAGCTACAAGAAATTCAAAGAATTTACCCGTTCGGTTGATGAGAAGCCAAGCCCCATATTCTTGCGTGATTTCTTTGAGTTCAAGAAAAATCCTATTCCAATTGACGAGGTAGAATCGGTTGATGATATCGTAAAACACTTTGTGACTGGTGCCATGTCGTTTGGTGCCATCAGCAAGGAAGCTCATGAGGCTTTGGCCTTGGCCATGAATAAATTGGGCGCTCGAAGCAATACTGGCGAGGGTGGCGAGGATAATGAACGCTTCCACGAACAGTTTGACGGCATATCGTTAAGCAGCAAGACAAAGCAGATTGCCTCAGGCCGATTTGGCGTAACCACAGAATATTTGGTAAATGCTGAAGAAATTCAAATCAAGGTGGCTCAGGGAGCAAAGCCGGGTGAAGGCGGACAGTTGCCAGGTTATAAGGTAAACCAGATTATTGCCAAAACTCGTCATTCTATACCGGGTATTTCATTGATTTCTCCTCCGCCTCATCACGATATTTATTCAATTGAGGATTTGGCACAGCTCATCTTCGATTTGAAAAATGTCAATCCGAAGGCCCAAATCAGTGTTAAGCTCGTGGCCGAGAGCGGTGTTGGTACCATTGCTGCCGGTGTGGCAAAGGCTAAGGCTGACTTGATAGTTATTTCTGGCGCCGAGGGTGGTACTGGTGCATCACCCGCCTCTTCGATGCGTTATGCTGGTATATCGCCTGAAATTGGACTTTCAGAGACGCAGCAAACGCTTGTATTAAATGGTTTGCGTGGTCAGGTGCGCTTGCAGACTGATGGACAAATCAAGACAGGCCGTGATATCATAGCCATGGCATTGTTAGGTGCCGAAGAGTTTGCTTTCGGTACAACAGTGCTGATCGTGTTGGGCTGTGTCATGATGCGTAAGTGTCATGCAAACACCTGTCCTGTTGGTGTGGCCACACAAAATCCCGAATTGCGTGAACATTTCCGTGGTCATTACGAGTACGTGGTTAATTACTTCCGTTTTCTTGCACAGGAGGTGCGTGAGTATTTGGCAGAAATGGGCTACCGCCACTTTAACGACATTGTTGGCCGCGCCGACCTTATCAGTGTGCGCAAGCCAAATGATGGTTCAAAGGCATCGACGCTCGAATTCGGCCGTTTGCTCCATCGTATAGATAGCACTGCTGCCATACACCACGTTACAGCACAGCATCACAATATTGACACCGTGCTCGACCAAACTATCATAAAGGCTGCTGCCGAAGCTATTGATAACCAGAAGGAGGTGTCGCTCGAGTATGCCATAGCCAATACAGATCGCTCGGTAGGTGCCATGCTTTCAGGTGCGGTAGCATCTAAGTATGGTCAGAATGGTCTGCCCGACGAAACTATCAATATAAAGTTCAAGGGCTCAGCAGGTCAAAGTTTTGGCGCTTTCCTTACGCATGGTATCAATTTCAAACTTGAGGGCGAAGCTAATGATTACCTTGGCAAGGCCCTTAGTGGTGGCCGCATCGCTGTTATGCCGCCAGTACGTTCAAGTTTCAATGCCGAGGCCAACACCATTGCAGGTAATACATTGTTGTATGGTGCAACGAGTGGTGAAGTCTACATCAATGGTATGGCAGGTGAGCGCTTTGCTGTACGAAACTCTGGCGCAATAGCCGTAGTTGAGGGAGTCGGCGACCACTGTTGTGAATATATGACCGGCGGACGTGTAGTAGTGCTTGGTGAGACAGGTCGCAACTTTGCCGCAGGTATGAGTGGTGGTGTGGCCTACGTTTGGGACAAGAACCACAATTTCGACTACTTCTGCAACATGGAAATGGTAGAACTCTCGCTCATAGAGGACTCCGCTTCACGCAAGGAATTGCACGAGTTGATCAGACAGCACTATCTTTATACAGGCTCGCAGTTGGCTCGTACCATGCTCGACGACTGGAATCGTTATGTTGACGACTTTATCCAGGTTACTCCCATTGAGTACAAGCGTGTGCTTGCTGAAGAACAGATGCGCAAGTTGCAGCAAAAGATTGCTGAAGTACAAAGAGATTATTAACACAATATGTCAATATACAAGGCAAACTGACCATGGCTGTTGCAGTAGTGTTAGTGTCACATAACCAAGGTCATGCCAGTTTGCCTCAGCCTTCAAGTGAAGTAATCTCTCGAGGGCAAACAATATATACGATAAAATCATGGGAAATCCTAAAGCTTTTCTCACCGTTCCTCGTCAAGATGCTGGTTATCGTCCAATTCATGAGCGTATAGCCGATTTTGGTGAAGTTGAACAAACACTTAATACAAGTGACCGCCGTTTGCAGGCATCGCGCTGCATGGATTGCGGTGTGCCTTTTTGCCATTGGGCTTGTCCGCTTGGCAATCGTCCGCCCGAATTTCAAGATGCCATATACAAGGGTGAATGGAAAATGGCATACGAAATACTTACCGCTACGAATGATTTTCCCGAATTTACGGGCCGCATTTGTCCGGCATTATGCGAAAAAAGCTGTGTGCTTAAGTTGTCTATGAATGCCCCCGTCACCATTCGCGAGGATGAGTGCTCTGTTATCGAAGCCGCTTTTCGCGAGGGGTACGTACAGCCGCGCAAGTTTGAGCGCAACGGCAAAAAGGTGGCTGTTATCGGTTCGGGTCCTGCGGGCTTGGCTGCGGCTAACCAGCTAAATCATCGTGGGTATAAGGTAACGGTTTATGAGAAGGATGAATATCCTGGTGGTTTGTTACGTTTCGGCATTCCTAACTTCAAATTGCAGAAAACGGTCATCGACCGCCGTATCAAAGTGATGCAAGCAGAGGGCATCACGTTTAAGACCAACACTCCGGTTGATGTTGAAAAGTTGCCCGCAGGCTACGATGCTTATTGCATTTGTACGGGTACTCCCACCGCGCGTGATTTGAAGGTGCCTGGACGTGACTTGAAAGGCGTGCATTTTGCACTCGAACTTTTGTCACAACAAAATCGTGTGCTGGCTGGGCAAACATTCTCGGCCAATGAACGTGTTACGGCCAAGGGCAAACGTGTACTCGTAATTGGCGGTGGCGACACAGGTTCGGATTGTATAGGAACGTCGCATCGTCAAGGTGCAGTTAGCGTTACACAAATCGAAATTATGCCCAAACCACCAGTTGGCTCAAATCCCAATACGCCTTGGCCGCAGTGGCCAGTGGTGCTCAAAACATCGTCAAGCCATGAGGAAGGGTGTGAGCGCCGTTGGTTGCTCACTACCAACAAGTTTATAGGGACAAAAGACAATCGTGTGTGCGGTGCCGAGGTTGAAGAGGTAGAATGGAAACCTAATCCCGATGGTGGCAGACCAATCATGGTGCCAACGGGTAAAAAGGAGACTATTGAATGTGACATCGTATTTCTTGCCATGGGCTTCCTTCGTCCCGAACAACCCAAATTCGCCGAAAACGTATTCGTTGCTGGTGATGCAGCAACAGGTGCAAGTTTGGTGGTACGCTGCATTGCAGGCGGACGCAAGGCTGCACAGCAGATTGATGCTTATTTGAGCAAGTAATTACGTTAGGTTGTCATCTTTTTGAAGACCAAATATAAATTCCCATCTCTTTGTATTTGCAAGGAGGTGGGATTTATTTGTGTGCTGGTTTTTTGTCCGTTGCTAAATTATTCGCTCTTTTGTTTTGCGTGTAAGTATGCTTGCGTTAACTTTGCAAGGCAAACAAGTTAATAAGGTTATGAAAAAAGTACTTCTTTATTTTATGCTCATGCTGTTGCCATCGTGTGTTATGGCGCAAAATTCGCGTGGCAGAGTCAATCCCTCAATCTACTTAACAGGTGCTGTGCCTGTGGTCAATGGCTATGTGCAGTTTGACAAAACATATTATGTAAAGAACAAGTCGAAGGCTGCATTGATGGATTCCTTGCGCAATTATGTGCAGCGCGAATTGGTTGACGGCGAGGAACAGTTGCCGCAGGCACGTATAACCGAGGTCAGTCCGGATAGCGGCATAATAGCTGCCAGCATAGAGGAATACATGTATTTTAAGCGTACAAATTGGCAAATACACCGTGTGCGTTTTTATTATCAGCTCGTTTTCCATGTGGCTGATGGGCAATTTGATGTGACAATGCGTCGTTTGCACTACCGTTATGACCCCGAAGTGACAGCTGGTGAATTTAACGATGACCGTCGTGCGGAGAATTGGATAACAGACGAAGCTGCTCTCACCAAGAACGGAACCAAACTCGCCCGTGTTTCAGGCAAATTCCGTTCATTCACTATAGATCGCAAAAATGAAATCTTTAAGGGCGCGGCCCTGGCTACAGGTGCTGTAGTAAAGCGTAAGGTTACTCGTGTGGTAGAGGTGGAGAGCGAAGAATAGCAGTAGAGCTTGCGTGATGGCGTAAGCATGCTAGTGAAAACGAAATGCCCCGATGATACAGATAGAATGATGAGCATGATGCTGAAGATAATTAGGTCAGTGCTTTTCACATTCTCTGCATCATCGGGGCGTTATGGTATACTTGAAAATGTTCAATATCTTATGTAGCATCCTTCCTAATGTCTGTAAAACGGGGAGGAGGCTGAAGCAAGCGAAATAGCTTGCAAGTAAACGCATGATTACCTATTTGTGGGTATTGCTTTTTTGTGCATAAGGTTGTACTTTTGCATCTTGAATAAAGAATAAAATAAATTATTGATGAAACTTTCTGATTTACATACCGGTGAAAGGGGCGTGATAGTGAAAGTAGCCGGACACGGCGGTTTTCGCAAACGCATTGTTGAAATGGGATTTGTGAAAGGTAAAACGGTAAAGGTTATACTTAATGCTCCTTTGCGCGACCCCATTGAATACGAAATTATGGGTTACAAAATTTCGCTGCGTCGTGAAGAGGCAAAACTCGTTGAGGTTATTAGCGAAACCGAGGCCGTGAATGATGCCCGCCTGCGCCACGATGAGAATTTGAAAGCGCTCGAATCAGGTTCGGACGAAAGTGAGGAAGTGCGTATGCAATTGTCACGTCGTATGGAAAGTATGGCGGCAGACAAGCGTCGTGTTATCAATGTAGCCTTGGTCGGCAATCCTAATTGTGGCAAGACTTCATTATTCAACATGGCTTCGGGTGGACATGAACACGTGGGCAACTATAGTGGGGTGACGGTTGATGCCAAAGAGGGCTTTATGGATATGACCGTTAAGGTGCGCCGCAACGAAAAGGGTGAAATGGAGATCTTTCATGATAATTTGGGCCAGTGTGCTGATAATTGCGCTTCATGTGGCATAGGCAGCACTTGTAGCCAGAAAGATGCTGAGGGCTTTGAGGACAAAACCTATCATTTCCGCTTGGTAGACTTGCCTGGCACATACTCATTGTCGGCTTATTCGCCCGAAGAGCTTTATGTACGACGCCACTTGATAGACGATACGCCCGATATTGTGATAAACGTAGTGGACAGTTCAAATCTTGAGCGCAACTTGTACCTGACGACACAGCTTATTGACATGCACCAGCGAATGGTGATAGCTCTTAATATGTATGATGAGTTGCAGCATAGTGGCGACAAGCTTGATTACAAGCAACTTGGCAGTCTGTTAGGGGTGCCAATGGTACCGACCATTTCACGTACAGGCAAGGGTGTGCGCGACTTGTTTGAAAAGGTTATTGCTGTGTACGAAAATATGGGCGATACGGCACTTGAGCGCCATATACACGTCAACCATGGTAAGGAGCTTGAGCATAGTATTGACCGTATAAAGTATGTTTTTCAGAAAAATCAGGATCTTCGATCAAAGTATTCTACACGTTATTTGGCTATCAAGTTCCTTGAAGGAGACAGCGAGGCTCAGCACTTGGTAGAGACCTTGCCGCAGCACGACGAATTAGTGGCTGTGCGTTTTGAGGAAACCAAGCGCATCAAGGACACATTGCACGACACGCCCGATAATGCCATAACCGATGCAAAATATGGATTTATACAAGGTGCATTGAAGGAGACATTCCAACCTCATGTTGGGAGGCCTGGTAAAACTGTTACGGAAAAGATTGACGCGGTGGTGACGAATCGCTATTTGGGATTTCCGTTATTCTTTGCAGTATTATTTCTTATTTTCTACATTACTTTTCAAGTTGGTGCTTACCCGATGGACTGGATTGACTGGTTGGTGAGTCAAGTGTCGGCTTTTGTAAAGTATGCCATGCCTGATGGCGTGCTGAAGGACATGATTGTCGATGGCGCAATAAGTGGGGTAGGGGCCGTGATAGTGTTCTTGCCCAATATCATGATTCTTTACTTGTTTATCTCGATCCTTGAGGACTCTGGCTACATGGCACGAGCGGCTTTTATCATGGACAAGCTCATGCACCGCATGGGGTTGCATGGCAAGTCGTTCATACCAATGGTAATGGGCTTTGGGTGTAATGTGCCAGCTATAATGGCTACGCGTACGATTGAAAACCCGAAAAGCCGACTTATCACAATGCTGATTACGCCATTTATGTCGTGTTCTGCGCGCATACCTATCTATGTGGTGCTGGTTGGCGCATTCTTCCCGCTCTACGGCGCATGGGTTATGTTGGGATTGTATGCCTTGGGCATCTTGGCAGCTATATTGATGGCTCGAGTGTTTAGTCGTTTTTTAATGAAGGGTGAGGATTTGCCCTTTGTTATGGAGTTGCCTCCTTACCGTATGCCGACTGCCAAATCTGTACTCATTCATACTTGGGAAAAAGGCCGTCAGTATCTGCAAAAGATGGGCGGTATTATTTTGGTGTTTTCTCTGATTATTTGGGCTTTGAGCTATTTCCCACATTCAACCGAAACGGACAATGTGGTGCCAACGCAGAGTACTGAATTTGTTGAGAACGGTCGTGCTGCAGCATCACCACAACATGAAGTGACGGTAGCAGAAACACAAACATCACCATCGTATTTGCAAAGAATAGGACAGTTTGTAGCGCCTGTCATGCAGCCTATGCACTTCGATTGGAAAATGAGTGTTGGTATATTGTCTGGTGTTGGTGCTAAAGAACTGGTGGTAAGTACTTTGGCCGTAATGTATGCGGGTGAAGATGTAGATGCCGACAGTGCTTCAACTGATACGCACCTGTCTCAAGTATTGCGGCAGAATATGACGCCAGCTTCAGCCCTTGCATACTTGGTGTTTATACTGTTCTATTTTCCCTGTGTGGCTACAATTACGGCAATTAAAAATGAAAGTGGTGGTTGGAAATGGGCTACATTTACAGCCGTTTACACAACAATGTTTGCCTACGTAGCGTCGTTATTGACTTATTTGATAGCGTCGCAGTTCTAAGGAGGGGTATATAAGCCCTGTTGTTAAAAACTCCGAATAGCATAATTATCATGCCCGAAGTCCCGCGAAACTGGACTTCGGGCTTTCTTTTCTTAATCGTAATAAACTCGAAATCCCCGTTTTATAAAATATTTTTCTGTTGTCATGATATTCTGTTTTGCTGCAAAGTTATTGAAAAAAGGCATTCCTTGCAAATGCGACTGGTGTTGTAGGTACTGCTTTTGTGTGTTTCGCGTTTCAATTTTCAAATAGTAAAACAAAATAGTCTTTTCGTCAAAGGCGTGAAAGGGGGAGTTCTATTGGACACAATAATATGTAATATAACTTTTCGCGGCCTTGACAGATTATTGCCAAGGCCGCGAAACGGTAGTTTATAACTTATTGCGATCTGGTAAAACACCAGCCTATTTATAACAAGGATAACTGTTGGCTTTCAGTGATATCAGCCATTCATTGATGCAATGAACTCTACATTGTCTTTTGTGCCTTCCAGTCGTTTCTTGACATCGTTCATGGCTTCAAGGGCATTCATGTCAGCAATGTAGTTGCGCAAGATCCACATACGTTTGCGCGTTAATTCGTCTTGCAACAAATCGTCTCGTCTGGTTGATGAAGCAACAATATTAACTGCAGGGAATATGCGCTTGTTAGCCAGTGCGCGGTCAAGTTGCAATTCCATGTTGCCAGTACCCTTGAACTCTTCAAAGATCACTTCGTCCATTTTAGAGCCCGTGTCAATCAGAGCGGTAGCAATAATGGTGAGGGAACCTCCGCCCTCGATATTACGTGCCGCACCAAAGAAACGTTTGGGCTTCTGTAAGGCGTTGGCATCGACACCACCCGAAAGTATCTTGCCCGAGGTAGGTGCAACCGTGTTATAGGCACGCGCCAGGCGTGTGATGGAGTCAAGGAATATGACCACGTCGTGTCCACACTCAACCATACGTTTCGCTTTGTCAAGCACAATGCCGGCAATCTTCACGTGGCGTGCAGCAGGTTCGTCGAAGGTAGAGGCTATAACTTCGGCTTTAACGGTGCGCATCATGTCTGTAACTTCCTCGGGGCGTTCATCAATGAGCAGCATCATCAAGTAGGTGTCCGGGTGATTGTGGGCAATGGCATTGGCAATGTCCTTCATGAGCATTGTCTTACCAGTCTTAGGTTGTGCCACAATCAGAGCACGTTGTCCCTTGCCGATAGGTGTGAAGAGGTCGACAATGCGGCATGATATGCTGTCGTTGGTTCCAGAGCAGAGGTTGAATTTCTCATCAGGAAACAAAGGTACGAGATGTTCGAACGAAATACGGTCGCGCACATCAGATGGCTTAAGTCCGTTTATTCGTTCTATATCCATCAGGGCAAAGAACTTCTCTCCGTCGCGTGGTATCTTTACTTTGCCTTCAACTACATCTCCAGGTTTCAGACCCAATTGTCTGATTTGCGCGGGTGATACATAAATATCATCGGGCGAAGCAAGGTAGTTGTAATCAGATGACCTTAAGAAACCAAAACCTTCGGGCACGATCTCGAGCACACCGCGGCCGTCAAGCAAGTGGTCGGTTGGCTGTGGCAGTTCTGGTTGGTAGAATGTTTTGTTGTCGGCAACGGCCGGTGCAGGTTTCGAGCCATTGAACTCCTGCATCATGGGGTCGTCCTTGAAACGTCTGAATTTTGGACGATTCTCAAATTCGCTGTTAGGTCGCGTATTTGAATAATCATTGTGCTCAGATGGCACATTCAATTCTGTTCCTTCAAAAAATACGGGGATATCTTTGGTTATAATAAAGCCGTCTTCATTATTCGGATTATTAGTATTTGCCTTTTCTGCAACTTCTTGAACGGGCTTTTGCAGAAATTGTGGCATTTTGTTGCCCAATGTACGTTTAACCTCTTCCATGTCTAAAATGTCGGGCGAGGTTGACGTTTCAAGGCTTTTGTTAGCCTGCATTTGTTCAGCCACAAAGTCGGGCACCTCATCGGCTACTTGTGCTTTGCTATCCAAGGCATGGCTAATAGCGCTACTGCTATCATTTGCATTAGCGTCTGTTTCTTCTTCAGTTTTCTCTGTTGCGGGTTCTGTGGCCTTAAGTGCAGCCTCGGCAGCTTCGCGTGCTGCAATTTCAGCTTTAGAGGGGCGCCCCCTTTTGCGTTTAGGTGGCGCAATTATAGCTTCGGGTTGGGCATCTTCATCTGCCTTTTCCGAAGTTTGTTTTTTTGCCGACGCAGCCTCCTCAGCATCGCTCTCGGCGCTTTTGGCCGGAGTGAGGTTTGTTGAGAATATGTGGTCGGCCTCGTTTCTTTTAACGATGCGTGTACGCCGTTTAACTGGCGTTTCGTTACCAGCCGTTTGTTCGGCTTGTGCATCAAGTATGTCGTAAATCAAGTTTTCTTTTGATTTGCCTTCAATATCCTTGACGTTCAGTTGTTGTGCAATATCTTGCAAACCCGCTTCGTCTTTTTCAAGAAGTTGTTCTTTTGTCAAGTTTGTCATGTATGTTGTTGGTGTATTTACAAGTTCAATTAGTTTGTTCTCTGCGCTATTGTATTCTTTAGGTCTTGCTGTTTTGGCATTCGTGCTGTGTGGTACACGTTTGTAACACACGGTATGGTATTGAATACCATTGTATTGTTAAAACTTAAAGTCCGTTTGATGAATTATTGCGTAAGGGGGAATTTGTGTGCAGGTTAGTCTTAAAGCTTGCGTCCAAATAATAAAAGACTACTGCCAACAGAATGGGGAATGGTATGTGTGCGAATTGCAGATAGCTACCAATATAATTGTGTTTCCGCTCATTCAAAATGCAAATTTAGCAATCATTTTGTACATATACAATATTTAGTCTGTAAAAAATGGCATTGGGGGGGTAAAACTCTTTTTGTGCTTGATTGTGTGCGGCGTGAACTGAATTTAGTATTTTTGTGCCGAATTTTTCCATCATATAACAAACACCATACATAAATGAAACGATTACTCTTTATCTTGTTAGCGCTTCAAAGCATTGCATCTTACGGACAAATGTTTACTATAACGGTGAAGGATGCAGCAACCAAAATATCGCTTCAAGGAGCGAGTGTGACCATTCTTGACAAAGACTCAGCTTTTGTTGATTCATGTCAGATGATTACAATCGATATGGGCGATAGGAAGAAGTACTACTATGCTTCTCAAATAGAGGGAAGCAGTCCCTACTATTACATTCAGTGTGAAAAAAAAGGCTATCTTTCGCAACTGGTAAAAGTGGATGCTGCAGATGACATAAAACCCGAGCCCATCATGCTGAAACGTGCCCCTCGCACGCTGCGCGAAGCCACTGTCACAGCCACAAAGGTGATGATGGTGATGAAGGGCGACACCATAGTGTACAATGCCGATGCTTTTGAGTTGGCAAAAGGCTCTATGCTCGACCAACTCATATCACGTTTGCCTGGCGTAAAGCTGAATGCAGGTGGTGTCATTACGGTCAATGGTAACCGCGTTAGTAACCTGCTGATTGACGGCAAAGACTTCTTCAATGGCGACGCCAATGTGGCCCTTGAAAACCTACCCGCCTATATGGTGAAGAACGTAAAGTCCTATCAGAAAGCGCCCGACAATGCTTACCTTACGCGCAAAGACACGGCACCACGTGCTGACGATCCTTGGGTAATTGACGTAACTTTGAAGAAAGAATATCACCAAGGCTGGATAGCCAATGCTGAGGCTGGTGGCGGCACGAAAGATAAATACTTAGGTCGAGTGTTTGGAACGTATTTTTCAGACCGAGCACGTGTGGGCTTTTATGGAAATGCCAACAACACCAATAGCAACCAACGCGCAGGAACAGACGGCAAGTGGGAGAACGAAGATGCTATGATGGGAGAAAATACACTGCAAAAAGGCGGAATCTTTGCTTCCTTTTATGGAGGAAAGAACAGCGAACGTCCTATTCGCTTTACAACCACTTTAGAGGCTTCGCATGATAAAGAGGTTAATGAAAGTCGAGGTAATTCCGTAAGTTTCTTTGAGTCTGGCAACATATTCGGCAAAAGTATGTCATTAAATAAAAGCCATAATTACAACTTTAATTGGAATGGTATGTTGAGCATTCCCACCTCGTTTGCATACATTAACCTTGACCAATATTTGACTTATGCATCAACATCAAGCAATGGCACGCAACAATCCGTTCAAGGCAATCAACCTCTTCCTAATGAATGGACGAATGTAGTTGAAGGCATGGTAAACGACTATACAGATTTGAATCACGACAAGATCCATAGTTTGAACTATTCTGCTATGCTCAATGCCACAGTGAAATTACCGAATGACAAAAATTTGGGTGTGATTTTTGCAGCCAACTACAATACTGCTACTGATAAGATGGCTTCACTATATAGTTTGCTAACGCAAGGTGCAGACCCTACTTCAGACTTTCGCAATCGGTACGATCACAATAAGCAGTCGAACTATCAATTGCTTGGTAGCATATACTATGCCTTAATTGAAAAGGAGCATGGCAACATGTTTCATAAATTGTTTGCTACCTACAACATTGACCATAGGCATCAACAGGGTAACAGAAAATACTACCGCTTTGACCGCTTAGGTGGCGATTGGGCATTGCCCGACAGAAAGCATTTGGGACAGTTGCCTTCAACCACAGATTCACTTGCTTTGGCAACAGATTGGGCAAATACTTATAAAACAACGACATCCCAGACCATGCACACAGCGGAGCTTCGCTATTTGTTGATGAAGGATGGCTTGAACTTCTATGCCGCACTCCCCATGGCCTTCACGCGCAACGTTATTGATGATTTGCGCATGAAAGATCAGCAACGACACATAGTGAAACATTATCAATGGTTGCAACCTTCCTTCTCGCTTAGTATCAAAAATATAAAAATGAGCGGTTCGATAGCTCATACTGCCCCTCAAATGAATTTGTTGCTTGATGTTACTGACGATAGCAATCCGCTATTCATCACCAAAGGTAACACCACCTTAAAGCCCACCAACATCTATAATGCCACTTTGGGCTACACCCTAAACAAAACGAAGCATGCACAAAACCTGAATGCAGAATGGGGCTATTCAGCTCAGCAAAATGCCGTTGGGCAAGCTCGATACTACGATGCGGAAACGGGCGTAACAACATCAATGGCGCAAAACATCAATGGTAATTGGCAAACACATGTAACAGTAGGTTATGCTTGTAGCTTGGACAAAAAGCAAAAGTGGACATTTGACGTGTCGGCAACTGAAACTTTTCAAAACAGTGTAGACTTTCAGCAAACCAGCCTCATGCAGACGAGTGTGAAGAGCGAGGTTAAGAATTGGTTCATGCAAGGAAACGTGGCTTTGGCTTACCACTGCAAACTATTTAATGCTGCTCTTAAAAGTGCCGTTGATTGGCAGCACGCTACGAGCAAGCTCACAGGTTTCCAAACCATTAACAGCATCAACCATCTGTACACCTTTACCAACCAATGGAGTTTGCCTTGGAACATGGTAATAGACACCGACTTGACTTACTATGTTCGTTCGGGTTATGCCGATCATTCTATGAATAGCCATGAGTGGATATGGAACATGGCCGTGGCCAAACGAATGTTGAAGAGCAAAGCCCTGTCACTCAAACTTTCAGGGCACGACATTTTGGCACAACGTCGTAGCATCGTGCGAACACTCAACGCCCAAGGCCGCACAGAGACATGGCATAATGTAGTACCCCGTTATTTTATGCTAAGCCTCGTCTATCATTTTAGCAAATCACCTCGAAAGGAATAGAGCCTAATAAAACGCGTTGACGGAATTAGTAAACAAGTTGACAAGTTAACGGGTTAATAGGTAAGTTTGCCACGCTTTTTGACCTTCTTACCATTATGACAGGTTAACATAATAAGTAGTGTATAGCATACTTACTTGTTAACCTGTCAACTTGTTAACTCGTTAACCTGAAATTCCGCCAACGGGTTAATAAAAGTCTTTGTGACGGGAACTCTACACGTCCCCTCACTGCATCTTTCTACAAATTGTTTGCACTCTGCATTCGCCTGCGCTGTCTGCACTATACCATCAATGCTCAAGCAATGTGTGGGGAATATTATATAGTGCAGCCTATCTTATATAAGCAATATTCAAGAAATGCGTTGATAGTTGTGGTGCTCTTATAAAAAAGTTTACTTTTGTAAGTATGATAAAGAAACTATTACATGCCATAGAACAACAAAACGGGGTTGAACATGCAACACAACCACGATTTTGTATCGTTGAGTCAACAGATTTTTGAGCGTTTGCACGAATCTATTAGTGATTCAACGCTTAAACGCTTATGGGGATATGTTGATCCGCAGAACGTTAAACCTCGAACCAACACACTAAAATATTTTGGCAGTTTTCTTAGGGTGCGAGGACTTTGAGAGTTCTTGCAAAATGGGGGATCAACGAAGAAGTGCAAGGCTACAGAGAGTGTGATTTCTTTTGCCCCCCCCCCATTTATACTTCTTGCAATTTAGCTGTGGGCGAAGAATTGGTGGCTCGTTGGAAACCCGACCGTCGTTGTGTGTTCAAGCAGCTTAAGGATAATCTATTCGAGGTGATAGCATCAGAGAATTGTAAACTTTGTGTGGGCGATACTTTTTGCTGCGATTATTTTATTGAGGGCGAGGTTATGCAAGTGTGCAATCTTACGCCCAAGGTGTCAGCGGTTTGTCGTACATGGCAGGCAAAAAAGGCGGTGTGAGATATGAACGTATAGAGCCCCAATAGGTGTGTAAAAGACGATGAGGCGCTTATAGCGCAGGTGCTTAGGAAACGCACTTCGCGAGGCTGGTAAAAACCTTTTTAGCTTACCTTGGTTCGGGTAATAAATTATAGGGTGGTTCTAGTAAATCAGATAAATCGATCCTATCTAATTTTCAGAACCACCCTAACATCATGCGTCAAGCTGCTTATTAGTTAGTCCGCAATCATATAGATTCTTGCAAAACTCATTATTTACGTATCACTTTACAAGTAGAAATTACGTCTAAATCAGTTATGTCAACAGCATGTGATTTGGGGAGAACAATTTCTTGCAAGGCAGTGCAACGCCAAAAAGCGTTTTTACCAATTTCAGTTACCGAATTAGGAATAACGATTTGTTGTAAAGATGTGCAACCAGAAAAAGCCGCTTTACCAATCTCTTTTATGCAATTGGGTATTTCCAACTTGTTGTTTTTTGATTGGTATAGTACTAATTCCTTGTTGCTTTTATCTATTAGTAATCCATCTTCGTATGAATAGTTGTTTCCTACTGATTTTATAATCAAATCTCCAGAATACTCACTAAGCACATCCCCAATATTGCTGTAAACTTTGGGAATGGTGATAAGAGATAGATTCTTACAATTTTCGTATTTGCAAGTCTTTTACTATCAATTATTTACATATTAAACGGTAGAAAAGTGATTGCGTGGATTCTATGAAGAGCTAGAAATGGGAATACTTAACGTTTTTAACTTTATTAAATAGGGCTGGAAACAAAAAAATGCCAATTGTAGATGGCAAAAAAATGTTATATCTGATTCGACTAAAAAGAAAAAGCCACAGCGAATTTCGCCATGGCACATCTTTACTCTACCACAACCTGCCCCTGTGGTATTAGGGCTCTTCTCTAAACGGAGAGAATGCTGAGGGACTTATCCTCTTGGAGGAAATGGATCCTTGCCATGAGAGTCTCTTTCTCGAATCTGTCCATTACAACCGTGAATAAATAGTTCGGAATGCTGGTTCTTGGAAATTTGACGAGCGGCAGCAATTGCATCGGACTGCCTATCAAATGTTGAAGTCAGTCTTGAATTGCCTTCGCCCTTAATGCCCCACTTATCTCCAGCAGGAACAACATGTTGGTTCTTGCCCATCTGTTACACCTCCTTTCTGCGCCCAGTTTTGACAAACATGTCATAGCGCTTTATATTACCCATGCAAATATTAAGCCAGAGTCGAATTTATGACAAAACTGTGCCAATAACCGACAAAATGACAATGAACAACGTAACATCTTGTCATATTTATACATATTTAACGCAGATAATTGTCGGAGTTCTGAAACAATTTGTTATCTTTACAACGAAATTTTACGAAATATCAGACGTCATTATGTTATTGTCAGCCAAATTTGAAAACATTTACTCGTTTAACGAGGAAACACGTATCTTGTTCACAGCCAGCAAGAGCGACCAATTGCCGTTGCAAGTGTCACGTGCGGAGAAACGGGATGATATATCCGTGCTCCGTATGGGATTGATTTATGGTGCCAATGCTTCCGGAAAGTCAAACATCATAAAATGTTTGGCTATTATCAAGGAGTTTGCCTTGAATGGTTGGAGCAACCTCAAATATAATTACTTCAAGATGACGGATGAACCCCAAGAGCGTTCGAGTATCGAATTGGAGTTTAAGGCAGACAACCAGTTCTTTGCTTACGGAATAGCTTTCTCTAAAGGCGGTTTGCTTGAGGAATGGCTATATAAGACTGGCAGCCGCAATGACACCATGATCTTTGAGCGTAAACGTAATGGTGACAGTTGGGATAATACTATTGCACCTCAGTTCCTAAAAGATGAGGATGGACAATTCTTGAAGTTCCTGATTGATGGCACTCCTACCAAGGGTACTTTCTTAAGTGAGTATATCAAGCGTAACGGAAAGGGAATAGATACGATTAAGTCTGTTCGTAAATGGTTTGAGAATCTAAACATCATCTTCCCCAATACTCATAGAACGGATTTCCCATTCCGAGTTGTGAACGACACCCAGTTCAGAACTATTATGCGCGAACTGCTAAATTATTTTGGAACAGGTATCTCAGACCTTCGTCGCGTAGTGTCTAAACCTGAAGAATTGGGCATTCCCGACGAAATCCGTCAAAAGATTGAGGAAAGTCTTGAAGGCAAAGGCTCCGAAATAGGTGTGGTGATTCACAATGAGAACCGCTTCATCTTTGCAGAAAAAGATAAGTCGAAGAATCTGAAGTGGCATGAGCTGAAAACCATACACAAGAAGGATGGCAGTAATTCAGATTATATATTCGAAATGTTCGAAGAGTCTGATGGAACGTCACGTCTGTTCGATTTTATTCCAATGCTTATCGATATGCGTGCTAATGATGCTGTCTATGTGATTGACGAGGTTGACAGGAGCTTGCATCCAATGTTGACATTGAAATTATTAGAAATGTATAACAGCTTGCTTAGAAGCGATTCGCAAATGCAGTTAATATGCACGACACACGAATCAAATCTACTCTCTACAGCCCCTATCCGCCAGGATGAAGTCTGGTTTGTGGAGAAAGATAAGAAAGGAGAAAGCCATTTGTCTTCACTCTGTGAGTATAAACCGAGGGAGAATGTTCAGAAAGGTTATCTGAACGGTCGCTTTGGAGCGATTCCATTCTTTGGCGAACTGAATAATATTCATTGGGACAATGCGAAGCAGGAATAGTTTGATGCGCGAACGTCGCGAGGCATTTCGCGACGCTCGCCTTATAGTCATAGCCTCCGAGGGCAAAGACACGGAGCGGATATATTTCAAGGCATTAGCCAAAGAATATACCAATCCACGCGTGCATGTACACATTTTGGAACGTAGTGTAGATGAACAGAACAACTCAAGTCCTGAACATGTGTTAAAGCAACTGAATGGCTATAAAAACCTGTATGACTTGGAGGCTGATGACGAACTCTGGTTGGTAGTAGATAAAGATCAATGGAAAGATAGAATGTTATCTCGTGTAGCCACAGAATGTGCACTGGGAGTTTCTATGCACATGGCTCTGAGTAATCCTTGTTTCGAACTATGGCTTTTATTGCATTTAGAAGATGCAGCATCGCTGACACCAGAAGAGCAGATGCTATGGATGGAGAATCGCCGAAAGTCTAAAAATGCTGACCCATATTTGAAGGTGCGTTTACGTCAGCAAATGGGTTCCTATCATGAGTCCTCCTATGATGCACTATCTTTGATAGTTCACGTAGAAGATGCGATAGAGCGAGCAAGGGCATTGGATAAGAATCCGAATGACCGTTGGCCGCAAACTCTCGGTACGCGAGTGTACCTATTGGCTGAAAGCGTGATGAATAGGAACTAATTTCTTACTATCTTCAGACTATAGCCAATGCCAGTCGGTCTATGGAAGAGAAACTTATGAGTGACAGAGATTATACCTACTCCTTATACCTACTCTGAACTAGAACGGTTGAAGGAAAGGTTGGGAAGCATATAAAATTGCTTTGAATCTATAAAAAACGTCCTGATAAAAATGTAAATAATAATGCAATATGGAAGATATTATAAAAGAAGCTCAAAGCGTGCTTAACAATGGAGGAAACATTATCAAGACCCGTGATGACCGTGAGCTGATACTCGTTGATAAGGACGGAAAAATACAGAATGCAGCTAAGTGTGGATGGTTGCCAGAAAATGAAGAAAATATTAACAATTCTGTGTTCCGTACACGTATTGAACCATGGTTGACCTCTCTATTTCAGTCAGAACATCTATCGTTGCTCTGCGGTTCTGGAATAACCAATGCTGTTAGTTTTTTGGCTGGTAGTAGTGGTGGCACAACGATGGCTGCAAGCTCTTTCACAACGTATAAAAACGAAATTGAAGAGGCTGCCAAGAAATCTGCAAAAGCCAGCGGACGTGATAGCGGAAATATAGAAGATCAGATTAGGACTGCAAATGATTTATTGCGTGGTCTTAGGATTTTGAATAAAAACACGGAAGCAGATTCATTAGAAAAGGAACTAAATGCTATCGTCAGTGCGTTTGCCAAGTCGATTTTGGAGTCTGAAAAGGCTATTGCAACTGCAGCAGACGATAAACGTGAAAAAGCTTATTCCGTATTGGTAAATTTTTTATTGAGCTTTGCAAGCAGAACGGGCAACCGCGAGAGGTTGAATATCTTCACTACCAACTATGACCGATTGATAGAGGTAGGTGCGGAGTTGGCAGGTATTCATTTGATGGACAGGTTCGTGGGAACAATGATGCCTATATTTCGTTCATCCAGACTAAATCTTGATATTCACTATAATCCACCAGGAATACGTGGCGAGCCTCGCTATTTAGAAGGTGTTGCCAGATTGACCAAGTTACACGGTTCTGTTGATTGGGTACAAAATGAGGACGAAATAAGACGAATTGGATTACCATTTGGAGCTGATAATATTGCGCCTTATTTAAATGCACCAGGTTTGAAAGAGACTGATCCACTGAAGTTGATGATATATCCCAATTCTGCCAAAGACCGAGAGACCGCAGAATATCCATACGTGGAACTTTTCAGAGACTTTGCCGCGGCTATATGCCGACCTAACAGTACTTTGGTAACATATGGCTATGGTTTTGGGGACGAACATATCAACCGTGTTATTCATGATATGCTTACGATTCCTTCTACACATCTGGTCGTTATTTCTTTCAACGACCCGATTGGAAGGATTCTACAATTCTATTATGAATCCGCTCACTATGCGCAGATGTCTGTGCTGATGGGTAGTAACCTAGGTAACATTACCAATTTGGCTAACGACTATTTGCCAAAGTCTGCTATTGACAGAACCACAATCCGCATGGCAGAACTTCTGCAACATCGTATGGGAGCGGCTTCAAACGCTTCTTCTACAAGTGCAACTGCTGCATCTTTGACAGGTTCCTCTACATCTTCTACGACCACGACATCAACTTCACAATCAACACTTGCAAAATGACAACAACCCCCATAGAACAGTTAGCCTCGTTGAGAGTAGGGACGGTGGAGTTTATTTCACCTGACAGGATAGAGGTACAATTGGACATTGAATCGCCAGACAGTGTGGCTCTGAATACGGGAACACCTCGAAGTTTTCCTCGTATCAATGGGTATGTGATGATACCTGTGGACTTGGGTTTTGTGGTGGGACAAGTTTCGTGGATTACCATCCAGCGTTCTCCTTACCCAAAACGAAGTGGATTTCAGGACTTTGGTTTGATTGACTTGCCTTTCCCATTGAGGAAGATGGAACTACAGCCGGTTGGGACACTGGTTGCAGCAGAAAAAGGATACAAATTTAAGCGCGGACTTGAAACATTTCCATCTGTTGGAGATATTGTTATTCTCCCGACAGAAGATCAGTTGAAATCTATTATAGAGTCTGGCGAGAATAGAAGGGTACATATAGGCAACAGCCCGCTGGTAGGAAACGCCAAGGTGATGATAGATCCGGATAGGCTGTTTGGCCGCCATCTGGCTGTTCTTGGCAATACTGGTAGCGGTAAGTCCTGTTCAGTGGCAGGTCTTATCAGGTGGTCGCTTGAAAGTGCAAGCAACAATAAGCTAAAGAAAGACTTACCTGTAAACAGTAGGTTTATAGTACTTGACCCCAATGGTGAATATAGTAAAGCGTTTTCAGATAAGAAGGATGTTAATATTTATTCTGTGAATATAGAGGATGGCGATGGAAGAAAACAGTTGGAAGTGCCTCTATGGTTTTGGAACACGGATGAATGGTGCGGTTTCACTAAGGCTTCGCCCAAGACACATCGGACGACCATTGTACATGCGCTTAAGTCTGTGAGGAGTGGAGTGAGTTCAGAAGGTTTTACCAAGGAGATTGAACTGGCAAACTATATCCGAGTAATTATTCAAGCGGTAGAAATTAGCGTCAAGGATGGCTCTCCATTCTTGAGTAAACCTGCTTTTGGTTTTCACAATCGCTTAGTTAAGTGGAGTGAAGATTTTGTTGTGAAAGGGGATTATGATGATGAATTAAAAGATGCAATCAACAATCTTAATGCTAAAATAGCAACATTCAAAACCAATAGGACAGGAAGTGGATTCATAGATTATACTTACTCACTGCAGGAAGTAAAAGAACTGATTGAGCTTATGGGTGAAGTATATCTTAAAGCAGGAGGTAAAGAGGAAGAGTTCATTCCCACAGATGAGGATAGTCCCATTCCTTTCACAGGTGAGAATTTTATTCGTTCAATAGAAGCAAATGCAGAGATATTATGCACTACAGATTATGTTGTGACATTGATACCTCGCATCAAGGCTCTGCTGTCAGATGTGAGGGTGAAAAAGGTGATAGATGATACATCACTGGAGTTGGGTGATTGGCTAAGCGAATACATTGGTTCGGATAGTAAAGAATCGTTGACTATCATAGATCTTTCTCTCTTACCCTCAGACGTAACAAGTATAATAACTGCGGTCATTGCCAGAATGGTGTTTGAGGCGCAACAGAGATATCTGAAACTGAATAAAGCCTGTCTACCAACCGTCTTGGTGATGGAAGAAGCTCATTATTTCGTGAAACGATACAATGATGACGCCGAGAACATGGGGCCAACGACTCAATGCTGCAAGGTGTTTGAGAAGATAGCCCGTGAAGGACGTAAATTTGGATTAGGACTTGTTCTGTCATCGCAAAGGCCCTCTGAACTTTCACCCACAGTTTTGTCACAGTGCAATTCTTTCTTGTTGCATAGAATCTCCAATGATCGTGACCAGGAATTGGTTCACCGCTTGCTGCCCGACAATATGCGGGGGATACTGCGTGAGATGCCATCATTGCCATCGCAGTATGCGGTATTGCTTGGATGGGCCTCAGAATTGCCAGTTATGGTTAAGATGCGCACACTTCCTAAAACACAACGTCCACAGTCTGATGATCCAGACTATTGGGATGTATGGACTGGTGCAAAGACGCGTAAAATAGATTGGAACCCCATTGCTGATGAGTGGCAGAACAAGAGAACTGAGTAATTATTTTTTGTAATCAATTTCGGGCGAAAACTTGCAAAACGATGCTGTTTCCGCCCGAAATTATTAGTATAAGCAAATTACTTTGTCACAATATCATATAATGACTTGTAGTCCTTGGCAACGTCGTAGATGTAGCCGTTGTCGCGTAAGCATCCCATGCAGGCCGTATTGTATAAAACAAATAAGCCAAAGTCCTGATAGATTGACTTTGGCTTATTTGTTTTATACGTAATGATAAGGTAGTAATGTTTCTGGATCGTAATTATTTTGCCCGGCGATTTTGGAAAACGTCTTGGATAACCAATCCTTTGGATTTATTCCCAAGAGTTCACAGGTTTGGATAAGTGTTGATATTACAGCTAAGTCTTCACCACTTTCATCATTCTTTATAAACAGCCAGTTCTTACGCCCAAGGGCAATGGGACGTATGCTACGCTCAACAGGATTATTGTCTATGTTATACATGCCATTGGTGACGTTAGCACATAGTTTGTCCCAACGCTTAAGGGTATAGCTGATTGCCTCGCCAAGAGAACTTTTGGGAGTTGTTACAAGGCTTTTTTGCTTCAGCCATTGTTCTATTTTATTTAAGATGGGGACAGACTTTTCTTCTCGCTCTTTTTGTATTTCTTCCAAAGATGCGTGGCGTTCTTTGAGATTGGCTTCGATTTGGTAGAGGAGGGCGAAGTATTTAAGTACAACCTGTATGTCTTGAGGATACTGACCCTTTATGTTTTCAAACTTGCGGCGTGCATGAGCCATGCAGTGCAGAAGTGTTATCCACCGTGTCTGCTCTAGTGCTTCACTTCATAGGCTTTGTATCCGTCTGTTTGTACTGCGCCTTTATACCCGTCCAACATAAGTTGCATCACTTGTTGCGAACGTGAACCTTCTCGGTAATAGAAGAATAGTCCTTTGTTTTGCGGACTGCCGTCTACCATATCCCATAGATACGCCTTGCGGGTTTTGTCCTTGCGGTCGTTTACGCTTGCAACTGTTTCGTCCATATGTACATAGGGAGAACGCAGCACCGCTTTCATTTGGGCATAATAAATGGGGTAGAGCTTGTCTATAGCTTGATGGACCGCCCTGTTTATTGTACTGGTTGGTATGTCCAGCCCATGTTCACGGAAGATTTTAGCTTGACGGTATTCGGGTAAATGATGGCAGAATTTATCTACAAGAATGTTGACGATCATGCTGTCGCCCAAATAGCCGTGTTCTGAAATCCGCGGTAATAAAGGGTGTTGCATCACTCGTGGACGAGTACTGCCTTTTTCAGATTTATTGATGCAGATTACTCGTACAACCTCTTTTAGGTAGTATTCTTGCGTGCGTCTTTCCAGGGTGATGGTGCTGTCCTTGCCTATGATTTCCATTTTATCTGAATCATAGCCGTCAGGATATAAGGTGACAACTTCTCTTTCCAGGTTGTCCGGAAGTCTGAGTGTCCTGCGTTCGCGTTGTTGCTTTGACTTTTGCTCAGTTTTTTTCTTTGCCTTGCGCTGCTTGGTTTCTTCCTCTATCGCGTTGACGATTTCCGAAGGAGCTATTGGAGGCAATGTGTTGTCTATGGCCTCGACAGTGGCTTCGTCGTATTCGGGGAACAACGGCATTGGCTCCAGCGATTCGGGCTTTTTCATCTTTTCTGAGCTTTGCCCGAAATGCATGCGTTTTAAGTTGCGAAGTTCTATTTCCCGCTTGTCCAATTCTGCTTCCAATCCAGAAATACGTTCTTGCAGCTCGCGAATCTGTTCGTTGCGAGCTGCAAGTAATTCTATGTATTCCTGTATCGTCTTCATATTTGGACTCTCATTTATTACGATGTAAAATTGCGAAAATATCTTTGATTATCAAAGTTTTTCTTTGATAATATTATATCGTTTCCGCCTTTTTGTTCCAAGTCTGATGCCTTCCATGAGCAGCACCATTTCATCCCATCTTATATCTATAAAGACTGTCGCATTTTTATGATGAAAGATGGAAGGGCTGAGCCTGCCTTGTTCAAGCCGTTTGTAATATACTACAAACCCTCCACGTTCCCAATGGATCATTTTTACCAGAGTACGTGATTTGTTTGCAAAAACATAGACTTCTTGATTGGTAGGACTATACTGATATGTACGAATAATGCCGCAAAGTCCTTCAACGCCCTTTCGCATACCTATGCCTTGGGAGTAGAGATGGTAGATGTTATTTTCGTTCAGACAAAACATACGTGCTTTTTGTCTGCAAAATTCGGACTTTATAGGAGTCTTTTCAATACGGCTTGCATGGGATGCTTACTATACTATCAACGCGAGTTCGGGATAAGGATTGCGTAAAAAATTAGGGTAAAACGAGCCAAAAT